>Ga0307373_10011080_pt1 | contig 13130 bp, 12 predicted proteins | sample OX2MG_FD_202534 | JGI IMG/M metagenome (GOLD analysis project Ga0307373, IMG submission 202534) | Soil microbial communities from Risofladan, Vaasa, Finland - OX-2 | ecosystem: Environmental > Terrestrial > Soil > Coastal area > Acid sulfate soil | place: Finland: Risofladan, Vaasa | collected... | reverse complement strand
GTCGCTGTGCACGTTTTGCGTTGCCCGAGGAATCACGACCAGTCGCGCGTCCGGCATCGCGGCGACGGTCCGCTCCGCCACCTCCTCGGACAATGATTAAGAAGGTCGCAGCCGCCCCCTGCACCCTCACTACTACTAAAGACTCTTTAGGTACAAGGCACTCTACTGCCCTTCCAAGTTAGCTCTCCGCATTGGACCTGCCGAACCGTTTCGGTAGCGTCCCTCGGCTTGGATGCTATTCGACCCGCGGAACAATTCGTGGCGCGAAGGACGACAAACATCAAAGTCAAGTTGGAGTGGCACTAGCTGAGCGACCCGCGCACACGCGGATCAAACACGTCGCGGAACGCATCCCCCAGCAGGTTGAACGCGAGCACAAGCAGGAAGATCGCCACGCCCGGCACGATCGACAGCAGCGGGTCTTGATTCAGCAGGCCAAACGAAAACTGGACCATCGACCCCCAATCTGGCGTCGGCGGCGGAATGCCCGCGCCAAGAAAGCTCAGCGCGGCCGCCGACAGAACGGCGTAGCCCATGCCGAGCGTGCTCTGCACCAGGATCGGTGCCAGCGCATTGGGGAGCACGTGTCGCAGGATGATCCGGGGTGCCGTCGCACCAAGAGCGTAAGCCGACAGCACATACTGTGACTCTCGTATGGTGAGCGCCTCGCTTCGGGCGATGCGCGCTATCCACGGGACGTTCGCAACGCCGATCGCAATGATGACGGTCTTCACGCTCGGTCCAAGCGCCGACGCCAGCGCCAGCGCCAGAATCAGACCCGGGAAGGCGACGAGCGCGTCCACCACACGCATCACTACTGCATCGAGAACCCCGCGAAAGTAGCCGCTCACCAGACCGAGCAAACCACCGACCACCGTTCCGAACAGGATCGCCCCCGTGCTCACCGCCAGGGCTATCCGCGCCCCGTAGATCAGTTGGCTGAGCACATCGCGCCCGAGTTGGTCCGTCCCTAGGAGATTGGTCATCGAGGGCGACGCTAGCGGGTCGGGTCCGGCGAACGTTGGGTCGTGAGGAGCCAAGAACGGTGCAAAGGCTGCCATGATCACTGTGACGAGGATCACGACCAGCGCAAAACCGGCGAGGCGCACTGAAAGCAGGTGGCGGAAGAAGCGGAAGGCAATGACGAGACGAGAAGGTGGCTTCCTCACAACGAAGCCGTTGATCTCGGCGCCCTTGGTGTCGATAGGGTTTTCACTCATGCCTAATAGCGAATCCGAGGATCGAGAACGGCGTACCCTATATCCGCAACCAGATTGGCAACGATAACCATACCGGCTATAAGGAACACCGTGGCCTGTACGACCGGGAAATCACGGGCCAAGATGGCGCCAACGAAAACGCGGCCCATACCCGGTATGCCGAAGATCTGCTCGATCACAACCTGGCCAACGAAAAGCTGGCCGACGAGCAGCCCGATGACCGTGATGGTCGGCAAAAGTGCGTTTCGCAGCGCATGAGTGAGAACGACCGTCCACTCGCCCAGCCCCTTCGCCCTCGCAGTCCGGATATAGTCCTGTCGCAACACCTCCAGCATGGCCGAGCGGACCTGGCGGTTGAGGACCGGAGAAATCCCAAAGGCAAGGATAAGCCCCGGAAGTATCATGAATCGCAGCGCCTGTACCGGGCTGGTCGTGATGCTCACGAAGCCAGTGGCAGGTAAGACCTGAAGTCGCGCGGCAAAAAACAGGATCATCAACATGGCGAGCAGGAAATTCGGCATTGCTACGCCGCCAATGGCGATCACTGTCACGACCTTGTCGATCAGAGAATTGGGGTATACGGCGCTGATGATCCCGCTCGGTATCGCGACCAAGAGCGCGACGACGAGCCCGAAGACTCCGAGCTGCAGCGTAACCGGGAGACTGGTGTGAAGGATCTCGGACACGGGTAACCTGGTCTGCGTGGACCGGCCGAAATTGCCGGTAAGCGCCCCTTCGACCCAGTGCACGTACTGCAGCGGGATTGACCGATCGAGCCCCAGCTGGTGGCGCAGATTCTGCTCTTGCTCGGGCGTGAGCGCGCCACCCTGCGAATACATCACCTGGACCGGGTCGCCAGGCAACAGCAGGACAAGGCTATACGTGACGAACGTCACCAGCACCAGAACGGGAATCGCCTGGAGGAAACGGAGCACGATATAGCGACGCACTCCCTTAGGCCGTCGCAGCGAGAGGGCCTGGAAAGTCCACCGCCAACCCGGGGATTCGGCCTAGCTGAACCATAGTTGCGCATACAGCCACTTGCCGTCTCCCGCGAACAGCGTATCCGTACCCTGGAGCTTCTTCGTCGATGCCGCAAAGCTCGTGCCATAGAGAAACGGCACGTAGAAGGCCTGCTGAGCCACAACGATTTCGTCTACCTTGGCGTAAACCGACTTGCGCTGTTGCTCATCGGCAGTTGCGAGCCCCTGGTTGAGCAGGTCTTGCAGCTTCGGATCAATCCATTTCTTCATCGGATTGTAGTATCCCGTCGCCGCGTAGTTGTTCTGGGCGTCCCAAGCTGGCTCGGGATAGCGGCTCCATCCAGTAGAATAGAAATCACCCATCCCGTTCACGAAGAAGTTCGCCGTAGCCGTGCCTACATTGAACTGGGATATCTTGGCGTCAATGCCGACTTGCTTGAGCTGTGCCTGGTACAGAGTAGCCTGCTGCACCTGGGACGGGTCATCTGTCCAGGTCACCATCTCGACCGAGAGATTACCGTTGACTCCCGCTGCCGAGAGAAGCTGCTTTGCCTTTTGAACGTCGTATTTTGGCCGGTCGGGAATTGGCTGGTAGACCCAGGTGTTGATCGGCCACATCCCGGCCTGTGCAACGGAGTTGAGACCGAAGTAGACGCTCTTGTTCACGGCATCCGGATTGACCGCGCAGGAAATCGCCTGGCGCACGCGCGCATCCTTCACGGCGGGCTTGTCGGTGTTGAAGCAGAACAACGACGCGATGCTCGCCCCTTCCATTTTGGCGAGGTTCAGCGACGAGTTGCCTTGAACCCCGGAGACGTCCTTGGCCGCAACCGCGCTCAGTTGCAGCTGCCCGGCCTGCAGTGAAGCCAGGGAGCTCGTGGGGTCAGGGATGATCTTGACCGTGACGGAGTTCAGATAGGGCAGGGCATTGCCGCTGGCATCTTTCCGCCAGTAGTTGGGGTTCTTCGTCATCTTGACGTCGCTGTTCGGCACCCACTCCTGGAAGACAAACGGTCCGGAGCCGACCGGATGCGAGCCAAACTGATCGCCGTACTTCTCGGCGGCCGTGCGCGAAATGATCGCTCCGCCACGGTCACCCAGGAGGCCCAGCAGGGCCGAGTTCGGTTGCTTGAGCTTGAACGTTGCTGTCAGCGGGTCTGGCGTGTCGACACTCTGGACGCTAGCAAATGAGGCAGCTGCCGTAGATCGCAACTGGGGGTTCTGCACCCGCTGGATGTTCCACTGGACCAGGCTGCTGTCGAATTTGGTCCCATCGTGGAGCGTGACCCCGTCGCGGAGGTGGAAGATAAACGTCGTCGGATCCGGGTTTTCCCAAGAGGTGGCCAGCGAAAGGTTGGCAGTAGGAAGGTACTGGCTGTTCAATCCCACAAGGGTGTCAAACATCGCCTTCCAGTAGTAGCCATCGCCGCCACTGTTCCCAAGCTGAGGATCAAGCGACGACGGACTCAGGCTGTACGCGAGGGTGAGATCGCCGCCAGCCTTCGGCGTCCCTGCCCCGGCGTTAGCCGAGGCTGTGGCCCCACCGGTAGCGGTGCCCGAATTGGACGCCGACGGCGTCGGGGTCGACTTCGAGGAGCTGCTCCCGCAGCCAACGGTGGCTGCACCGACTGCTCCAACCCCGGCTACCAGCCCACCCTTGAGCAGTTGCCGACGGCTTCGATCGGCTCTCAGGACGGTTCGCTCGAACCTTGACCAGTAGCTACCGGAGTCGAGACTCATACCACTATTCTCCATTAGACGGCCAGCCGGGGCGCGCGCGCGGGCCCCGGCTGGCCGATTTCTGCTATCGCTCTTGCGAAAATGTGTACTCGCAGGATAATACTCGCAAGTCGCATCACGTCAAGTGTTACTGTGCTGGTGCAGAAAGTTCTCTCGGCCGTTTGATGACATCTGAGCACCCTCCCCGGGGCCTGCGTGGCCATCGGGTCCAGAACGTCGAGATCGCTGAGGACAAACGGCGGGCGTTGGTCCTGGCTGCGGCGCGCGTCTTCGCTCAGCGCGGGTACTGGTCGACGTCGCTCGACCAGGTCGCGGACGAGCTGGGCTGGACAAAGGGTGCCATCTACTACTACTTCGCGAGCAAGGAGGACCTCTTCCTGGAAATCCAGTCCCGATCGCTGACCGAGGCCACAGCTCGGCTGGACAGCGTCGTGGCAGCAGGCGGTTCGCCCGATGTCCTCGTCAGGCGAGTGCTCGCGGGGCTGATCCACAACATCGTCCACGGCCTGGACCGGTATGCCGTCCTGCTGACCGAGGCGCATGTCCTATCTGAGCAGAACCGCCTGAAAATGCGCGATCTGCAGCGCCGCTTCGAGGCGACCGTCCAGGCGATCGTCGAACAGGGCATTCGCGAAGGGAGGTTCGTCGCCGGAAACCCGAAGCTGATGACGTTCACTTTGCTTCGCGGGAGCCTTGGCGTGGCTGACTGGTTCAACCCCGACGGAGCATGGCCATCGGAAACGATCGTCGAGAGCGTTACCGACCAGCTCCTGCGCGGGATCCTGGTGCCGGGTCTCGTTCTCGCGAGAGATCTGGGTCACGACGGCCTGCCATCAGAGGCAAGCCAATGACGAACCTGGCAAGGACAATACCGGGCCGGGCCACCGGTGATTACTCCCGCGTCTCCTCGGGCAGGAGTCCGTCGACGAGTTGCGCGGCCACGTGCTCGACCATGTCGTGCTTGGGGAGCCGTCCTTTCGGCCGGTACCAGTCGGCGATGTAATTCGCCGCCGTGAGGATCAGCATCGCCGTCACCGAGGGATCCCTTCGCGCCAGCGCTCCATCGCAGGCTCCCCGTCGCACGATGTCCGTGAACGCCAGCGCATAAGCTCTCTGGAGCTCCAACACGCGCGCGCGGCTCTCGCTCGAGAGCGCCTTCGCCTCGCGCGTGATCATCGCGTAGGAGCCCGCTTCCTCGAGGTTGATGTTGTACTCCACGTGGGTGCCGATCGCCTCGCGCAGCGTCTCGGCAGGAGGGAGGTTCCGATCAGTAACCGCCTCCAGCCGCTTGATGGCTCCCTCGATGGCGACGCAGATCGCCTCGGCGCAGATCTCGTCCTTCGAACGGAAATAGTAGTAGACCACCCCCTTGCTCACGCCCATCGCCCGCGCGACGTCTTCGACCGCCGCGGTGTGATAACAGCGTTCGATGAACACGCGGGCAGCTGCGTGCAGGGTTTCCTGCCGCCGGTTGGCGCTCCGTTCCGGGTTGAGCATTCGGTTGCCGCGCAGCCCGAAAACGCGGTGCGCCTCGGAACTCCCTTCAATCGCTTGCTGCCCGTTCACGGCGTTCCGGAGTCCCTGTTCAAGTTGTTCTCAGGGCCTGTAGGGCACGGCTGTTGGCCCGAGCTGTGCGCGAAGGATTGGCTGCGCCTCCTCGACAAACTCGCATAGGAGCGGCCGCGTGTCACGCGGGTCGACGATGTCCTGGCCGGTCGCCTCCGCGGTGCGGAACGGCGACGCGAGCGCCTTCAGGCGCCCCTCAATCTCTGCGCGCTTCGCCTCCGGATCCGGCGCGGCCTCGATTTCGCGGCGGTAGGCCGCGAAGACCCCACCCTCGATGTGCATTGAACCCCAGTTCGCCGAGGGCCAAGCGTAGCGCTGGAACATCCCCGACGGCCGGTGATGGCACTGCCCGGCGACCCCGTAGAGCTGGCCGACAACGATCGTCGCCCACGGCATCTGGCTATCGACCGTGGTGATCAACATGCGCGCGCCAGCCCGCTCGATCCCCTTCTTCTCCGACTCGAGCCCGACCATAAAGCCGGGCTCGTCGGCGAACGAGATGATCGGCAAGTGGAAGGTGTCGCAGAGTTGCACCAGGCGCATGACCTTCTCCCCGGCAGCGACGTCGGTCGAGGCGCCGAACATCGGGTTGTTGGCCATAACCCCGACGGGGTAACCGTTCATACGCGCGAGGCCCGTGACCCGCGCCCGGCCGTAGCGCGGGGCGATCTCGAAGAACGAGCCAGTATCGACGACCGCATTGATGATCTTGTGGCCGTCGTAGGCACGCCGCCGGTCGCGCGGGATGAGGCTCACCAGGTGCTCCTCTCGCCGTGACGGCGGATCCTCGGTCTCCTGACGCGGCGCCACCTCCCAGACGTTCGACGGCAGGTAGCTGAGGAAGCGGCGGACCATCCCCAGAGCCTCCTCCTCGCTATCGGCCAGGTTGTCGATCACGCCGCTCTGGGTGGTGTGCATCTCAAAGCCGCCCAGCTCTTCCTTGGTGACGTCGTAGCCCAGGGCAGCCTTGACGACGGGCGGGCCGCCGGGGAAGAGCTGGCTGGTGCCCTTCACCATCACGTTAAAGTGGGAGATGCAGGCATCGACGGCCGGCAGCCCGGCGACCGAGCCGAGAACCGCGGAGACGACGGGCACGATACGCAGGAGGTGAACCTCCGGCGCCGTGAAGGAATTGCCGTCCGGCAGATAGGTGCGGCCCAGCTCCTCAAAAGTGCGGACGCTGCCGCCGGCGGCGTCGAGAAGGCGGATGTAGGGGACGTGCCATTCGTAAGCGCGTCGGCTGGCAGACAGCTCCATACCGAGGCCGCCGTGCGAACTGCCGCCCGAGCCCCCGCGCACGGTGAAGTCGCCGCCGGTCACCACGACCTTGCGTCCGTCGATGCGGCAGAAGCCGTCGACGGCGGCCTTCGGGGTGAGTTTGACGAGTTCATGGGCCTCATAAGCACCGTGGCCCATGAGGCCCATGAACTCGCGGAACGAGCCGGGGTCGGCGAGGAGCTCAAGGCGCTCGCGAACGGTCAGCTTGCCCTGGGAGTGCTGGCGGACCACGCCTTCCGGCCCGCCCATCTGGGCGACCATCTCTCGCCGGCGTTCGAGCTCCCCGACCTCTTCGAGCCAGTCCCGGCGATCTGCACTCATTGCAGCACCAGCAGGCGGTCACCTTCGGCGATGCGCTGGCCGATCGTGACGAGGACCTCGGCGACGGTACCGGCCGCGGTCGCCTCGACAGGGATCTCCATCTTCATCGCCTCGACCACGATGACCTCGTCGCCTACCGAGATGACACTGCCTGGCGAGACGAGGATGTCACAAACGGTGCCCGAGAGGAGCGAATGAACAACTTTCCCTGGATCTTCAGGCATCCGACCCTCCACATGCTGCGCCGCGAACCTGCCGGGAACTGGTATGGCCGATCTGAAGTATTGACCATGCTACGCTGCAGACTATACTCGCAAGAATGATCTTTGGAGTCAATTGCGGACGGGGAGGGATTGAGAGGGGATGGACGAGCCCGAGCCAGCTCTCCGTGGACTGACTGTGCTTGACCTCTCGGCTGGAGTAGCCGGGAGTTACTGCGGTCGCATGCTCGCGGTGTACGGCGCTCGCGTCATCCTCGTCGAGCCGCCCTCGGGCTCCCCGCTGCGCGCGGCCGGCCCACGCCAGCCAGGCGTGGATGCCGAGCGAGGGGCGGCGTTCATCGTCAACGGCGCGGGCAAGGAGAGCGTGACGCTCGATCCTTCAACCCCCACCGGCCGCGCACTGCTCGATCGGCTCTGTGCATCGGCGGACATCCTGCTCGATGACTCTCACGCACTTCGCGCGGCTGGCATCACCTGGGAAGGCCTCCACGCCAGCTTCCCCCGGCTCGTCGTAGTCGCCGTGTCCCCCTTTGGCGAGTCCGGTCCCTATGCCGGCTACGAGGCGCTCGACGGCACGCTCTACGCACTTGGCGGGTACACGTACCTGACTGGCGACCCCCACCGCGAGCCGATCCAGGGACCCGAAAACATCCCTGGCTACATGGCCGGGGCCAACGCCTATATCGGCGCGCTGGCCGCAGTCGTCGCCCGCGAACAGACCGGTAAAGGGCAGCTGGTCGAGGTCAGCGCGATGGAATCGCTCGCCGCCGCTCACCAGTGGACGATGACACGCTACGACTACAACGGCAGGGTTCAGACGCGGAACAACAGCCGTTACGACTCGCTGCACCCGGTCACCTACTACGAATGCGCGGATGGCACCGTCGCAATCTCGCCAAGCACGCCAGACCAGCTCGAGCGGATGATGCTCCTCATCGAGCGCGAAGACATGCTTAAGGACCCACGATTCTCTACGAACGCTCTGCGAATCGAGAACGCCGACGAGTTCGACGCTGAAGTCGCTCCCTGGTTCATGGCCCGGACCCGGAACGAGATCACCGAGGCCTGCCAGGCCTATCGTGTTCCCTGCGCTCCCGCGCTCGAAGTCGATGAGCTGTTGCAGCACGAGCAGTTGCGGGCTCGCGGATTCTGGCGCGCGGCACACGACCCGACAGCGGGGGACTTGCTCCTGCCAAGAGCGCCGTTCCGCATGCCCGCGAGTCCCTCCCTCGACGGTGTGGCGCCGCGATTGGGGCAGGACACCGAGGCGGTCTACAACTCCCTAGGCCTGGATGCCGATGCGCTCGCCGGCCTGCGCGAGGCCCACGTGATATGACTGCTCTCCCCCCTCTTCAGGGTGTTCGCGTCCTCGACCTCACCCGTGTCTGGTCCGGTCCGCTTGCGGCGCGCATCCTTGCCGACTTTGGCGCTGAGGTGATCAAGGTGGAGCATGCCGCCGCGCGCGGCCCCGCGACCATTCCCGGCCCTGCCTCTGACCGCGCCAGCTTCTACCCCGACAATGATCCCGGTCCTGACCCCTACAACCGGAGCGCCGCCTTCAACAAGCTCAATCGCAGCAAGTTGAGCCTGACCCTTGACCTCGCCAAGCCATCGGGCCACCAGGCTTTCTGCGACCTCGCGGCGAGCTCTGATGTCGTGTTGGAGAACTACAGCCCTCGGGTCATGGGAAACCTCGGAATAGGCTTTGACACGCTGAGTGGGCTGAACGATGGCATCATCTTCGTCTCGATGCCCGGCTATGGCCTCGACGGCCCTATGCGCGACAGCGTCGCCTATGGCTCGACTCTCGACGCGGAGTGCGGGATAGCGAGCCTCATGGGCTACGAGGGAGGGGCCGCCCAGCGGCTCGGAGTGGCGCTCCCCGATCCCGTCGCAGGCATGCACGCGGTTGGCGCGATACTCACCGCCGTCATCCAGCGGCAGAAGACCGGGAAAGGCCAGCATATCGACCTCTCGCAACTGGAGTCGATGGCCTGCTTCGTCGCCGATGAGGTCGTCGGCTTCCAACTGACCGGCCAGCGGCCCGTGCGACGGGGTAATAGACACCGCTGGATGGCTCCCCACGGTGTCTATCCCTGCCGCGAGCCCGACACCTGGGTTTTCGTCGGCGTCGCGACGGACGCACAGTGGATAGCGCTTGCGTCCGTCCTCGGGCAACCGCAACTGGCCGATGACCAGCGTTTCGCGACCATCATGGCGCGGCATCAGCACCAGGACGACCTGGATCCACTTATTGAGTCCTGGACGCGGACTCGCACCCCAATGGGAGCCATGAACGGACTCCAGGCCGCAAGCGTTCCCGCCGGCGCAGTCCACAGCGCGGCAGGCGTCCATTCCGATCCCCACCTGCGCGAGCGAGGGTTCTTCGTTCGGCTCACCCACCCCAGCGCGGGGACTCACGACTACCCCGGACAGCCCATTCGATTCTCCGAAACGGCCACGGTGTTTCGCTCGGATGCGCCTCTTCTTGGCCAGCACAACCGGGCGATTCTTGGCGGACTGCTTGGTTATCCCGACGAACGCATAAGGCAATTGGAAGCCGAGGGAATCATCGCCGACCGGCCGCCCGTGTAACTGAATTGTGGCGCATCTTGGGGCTCGCGCCTCGCGACCCTGTCGCCCGGCGCCTAGCTTCGCCCGACGCGCGCACCACAACAGGAGGAAGAATGAGGATCTCGCGACTGCTCGTCGCCAATAGATGGGAGGTGGCAGTGCGCGTCAACCGCACAGCATCGGAGATGGACGGGAAAGTGCTCTCCATCGGTGGGTACATCGACGTTCGCGGTGGGTCTGACGGCGATCCAACAAGCGGCGAGATTTACGACCCGGCGACGAACCACTGGACCGTCACTGCCCCCTTGCCGACACCAGAGGGCCTCGGTCCGCAGCTTCTGACGGTCGCGTCCTGGTAACGCGAGGCTTCTTCAACACGCGCAGTTGGATTGTCGAGAGTCTTCGAAGGCTGCCGCCTGCCCAGCCGCGCCGAGAGAAGAAATACCCTTACATCGACACGTGGTAGGAGCAGCCGTCAATGAACTCGGATCAGCAAGGACGCCGATGCGTATCGTGCCTCGCGATTTTGCTCACCTGTCAGATGAAGGAACATCACCCATGCTCCCGCTGAGAGGAACGCGCGTGCTCGACCTCTCCGACGAGGCAACGGTGCTCGCGTCGCGTCTCCTCGCAGACCTCGGGGCCGACGTTATTCGTGTTGAGGAAGCAGTTGGCGATGGGGTTCGTCGCCGGCCACCGTACGTCGATGGCACACTTGGTGTTGAGCGCGCTCTCGCCCATCTCCTCTACAACGCCGGCAAGCGGAGTCTCGCGCTAGACTTCGAAAACCCCGACTCCTGGCGTCTGGTCGCCAGGCTCCTGTCGGCCTGTGACATCGTGGTGGCGCCGCTCGAGAAACACCCCGGGGTCGCCGCATTTCTCTCACCGGAGAATTTCGAGCAGCTGTCGCGTCGAACTGGCATCGTTGACTGTGTCTTCCGGCGTAATGCGCCGCTGGAACGAGCGACCGATCTGATCGGGACGGCTGCAGGCGGCCTGCTCTATCTTAACGGCTACCGCGAGGATCCGCCGAATCACCCTGCAGGACAACTCGCGTACAAGCAGGTATCACTTGCTGCCGCATTGGCATCTGTCTCGATGCTTCTCGAGCAATCGGTGTCGGGTGTTGGCGGGCGAATAACGATCTGCATGCAGGAAGCGGTGATGTGGACAACCATCCAGTCGGCCAACGAAAACTACTGGTACTGGCATCGGACGCGGCAGGAGCGCCAGGGGCTGGCGAACCTCGGCGGACAGACGATCTTCGAAGCGGCCTCCGGTGGATGGGTCTCCCTCTACCAGCATCCCCCTGCCTGGCGGGCATTCGTCTCGTGGGTAGCGGAAACACTCGATGACCATCGCTTCGAGGACCCGGAGTGGGAAGACGAGATCTACCGGCTTCGGCACCGCGACCAGATTATGGACGTAACGACGAAGCTCTGCGAGACGTTGGATCGGGACAGCCTCGTCTCCGAGGGGCAGCGAAGAGGCGTCCTGGTGGTGCCGGTCCAATCGGTCGCCGACATCGCCTCCGACCCGCACCTCCGCGCGCGCGGCTTCTTCCAGGACGTGATGATCGAACAGTTGGCCCGCGGGATCGAAATGTATCGCCCACCGTTCGTGTCAACGGAGTACGAGATTCGCGTGCACCGAGCGCCCGCGCTCGGCGAACACTCGCGCGAAGTCCTCACCCAACTCGCCGGGGTCGAAGAGATCGAAGTGGACCGTTTGGTAGCGGCGGGCATCCTCCTTGCGACGGAAGGAGTGAAGGGGCAATGACCCCTCAGCCTCTTCGCGGAATTCGCGTCATCGACTTTTGTTGGATGATAGCCGGGCCGCTTGGGACTCGGCTGCTCGCCGACCTCGGAGCCGAAGTCATCAAGATCGAGTCGATAGCACGTCTGGACCGCATTCGGGAAGTGGGCGTCCAACCACCCGGAGTCCTGTCCCCAGAGACGAACGCGGTCTTCAACGACTGCAATGTGAACAAGCGCAGCATGATGCTCAATCTCGGGCACCCCAGGGGTATCGAGATTGCGAAGGCACTGATCGCCAAAGCGGACATCGTCACTTCGAATTTCACGCCGGACCGGATGAATCGCTGGGGCCTTGGTTACGACGATCTGAAAGCCATCAAGAGCGACATCATCGTTGCGAGCATGCCGGTAATGGGAACACTCGGACCGCACAGTCACTGGCGGGCGGTGGGCAACGGCGTCATCGCGATGGGCGGCCTGAACGGCCTGACCGGGTTCCCCGACCGAGCGCCGGTTGGTCTCGGCACGTTGCATTCGGACTTCACATCGCCGTATTTCGCCGCGCTTCAAATCGCGGCGGCGGTGCTCCAACGGAACCGAACCGGCGCGGGCCAATTCATCGAGCTCTCTCAATACGAGGCGACGGTGCACCTTCTCGACACCGAGGTGCTCGACTACCTGGTAAACGGCCACGAGACCCAGCGGCGTGGCAACCGGTCCAACCGGATTGTCCCGCACGGCGTATTCCCGACGGCCGGAGACGACCGTTGGATCGCTATTGCGGTGCGCTCGAAAGACGAGTGGATCGCGCTTTGCACCGGTCTCGGGCTCGATGCCTTGAAGTCTCGGACCGACCTTTTTGAAGCAGAAGGGCGCTTTGCGGCCGAGGACGAGATAGAAAGAGGCATCTCTGAGCGGACGTGCCGACGAGATGCCTGGGAGCTTGCCGACTCACTCCAACGCGCCGGGGTGCCGGCGGCGCCTGTCGAGGATGTGTGCGACCTCGCAGGACGCGACCCAATGCACGAACGTTTCCTCGTCGAGACCCCACATCCTGCCGGCCACAGCATGCTCCTTCAGCATGAACCGCTGACCTGGAATGGGGAGCGACTGCCGATCCGCCTGGCCCCGCTGCTCGGGGAGGATACGGCAGCGGTATGCGAGGAGTTGCTCGGGCTCGATGAGGCCGCGGTTGGCGATCTCGTCGCTGAAGGGGTTCTTTGCTGATGACCCTATCGGCATCGCTAGCTCTCGTAATGACTATTCGTGGCCAACGCTGCCAACTGCATCGAGGGGGGACTGAGTGATGATCTCGCGACTCTTGATCGCCAATCGGGGCGAGGTGGCGGTGCGGGTCATCCGAACCGCATCGGAGATGAGCATTTCAACCGTGGCCATCTACTCAGAGGATGACGCACAGGGGCTTCACGTCACGATGGCGGATGCGGCAGAGCCGCTCCGCGGGGCGGG
>Ga0307373_10011077_pt1 | contig 13131 bp, 16 predicted proteins | sample OX2MG_FD_202534 | JGI IMG/M metagenome (GOLD analysis project Ga0307373, IMG submission 202534) | Soil microbial communities from Risofladan, Vaasa, Finland - OX-2 | ecosystem: Environmental > Terrestrial > Soil > Coastal area > Acid sulfate soil | place: Finland: Risofladan, Vaasa | collected... | reverse complement strand
TCGCTCGGATGATTGCCCTTCAGATGCACGGCGCCCGCCGCCCATCCCGACCCCGCGATCGCCATACTGCCGCCGACTATCACCGCGATCGTCCAGCGCGCCAGACGTTGTCCTATATAAGCCTTAGGCTTCATTTCCCCTCTTGATCGCACGCAACGATTGTAAACGTCGCGGACAAAACCGTCATAAATGCAGAGCAGTTTCCATACCAAGCAGCTAAATTGGGCAAATCTGAGTGTTGTGGCGCTACTAAAAGATAGTTGCTGGGTCGGTGTTGCGACGCTGCAACCGGTTAACCTTTTCAGCTTCGGCTTACCCTGTCATAAACAGCGTAGCAAAACTATTGGGCACAGCGCCTGAATTTGTTAGTCACTTTCCATTATGGCACGCGGATCTATCAATCATCTGGCGTTGACCGTCACCGACCTCGATCGCGCGGTCCCGTTTTATGATCGAGTGCTCGGATTCATGGGCTACGCGCGGGTCGAAGTGCCTGCGGCGATCCAACAACTGATGAAGACCCGGCTGCTGGCCTGGGCGAGTCCGGCCGGCGCCGTGACGCTCAGACCGGCCAAGGATGAGTCGGCGCGCAAGGCGCACGATCGCAACGCGCCGGGCCTCAACCATATTGCATTCAACGCGGCGGAGCGGGCCGACGTCGATCGAATGTCTGCGCTGCTGAAAGATCTCGGGGCGCAAATCCTCGATCCGCCCGCCGACTATCCGTACTTCCCCGGTTATTACGCGGTCTACTTCGCCGATCCCGACGGCCTCAAGTTCGAGTTCGTCTTCCTGCCGCAACCGTAGCGCGCCTTCCGTATCGCGTCGATTCGAACCCGGCGGCGGACTTCAGTAGAATCATTGAGCGGCGGCGCCGCCCGGCGATGCCGCCGGCCCCGGATTCAAGGAGATTCGCAATGTCCGACAAGGAAGCGCTCTACGACCAGGCGGTCGATCTCTATGCCGACGAGAACTACCCAGCGGCGATCGCGCTCTACGAGCAGGCGCTCGAAATCGATCCCAGGTATGCCGACGCCCTGCACGGGCTCATCATGTGCTACCAGGCGATGGGCGATCTCGATAAGGCGATCGAGCTGACCCGCCGCCAGATCGAGCAGGAGCCCGAGGATATCCTGGCGTTCACCAATCTCAGCATGTTCTACCAGAAAAAAGGGATGATTCAGGAGGCCGAGACGGCCGGCGCCGAGGCGCGGCGTCTGGACTGGAAGCGCCAGCTTCGCGAAGGTAAGAAAAGCTAGCAATCTGCGCTGCGTTTTTCCGATTTTCCACAGGTAACCAACGGATGTTGAAGCGCTCGGCGGGAATTCTGATCCCGCTTTTTTCGATCCGCACCGCCGACGACCTCGGGCGCGGCGAGATTGGCGGGCTGGGCCCGATGCTGCGCTGGGCGCTCAGCATGGGCCATCGGATGATCCAGCTGCTGCCGATCGATGAGACCACGCCCGGCGAGACCAGTCCGTACAGCGCGCTGAGCGTGTTCGCGATCGACCCGCTCTATATCACGCTCGATGGACTGGCGGGGATTCCGGCCGCCGCCCTGCGGCGCGCGCACCAGGAGTTGGGCGGCGAGCACTCGCCGCTGCGCGATCGGATGCGCCTGGTCAAGCTCGGGCTCCTGCGGCGGGCCTACCGATGGTTTCGCGACAAGGGCGGCGAGGCGGAGCGGGCGCGCCTGGCCGAGTTCGAGCATCGCAACGCGAGTTGGCTCGACGACTACGCGCTGTTCCGGGCGCTCAAGGAGCAGTTCGAATGGCGCGCCTGGCAGCAATGGCCGGCCGCGCTCAGGGATCGCGAGGCGGAGGCGCTGGCCGCGGCGCGCCGGAAGTTTGCCGACGCCCGCGCGATGTATCGCTACTGGCAATTTCTCGCCGACACCCAGTTGGGTCGTATCCGCGCCGAGTTCGCCGCCGCCGATGCCAGGCTGGTCGGCGACCTCGCTTTCTCGCCCGGCGTCGACAGCGCGGAGGTCTGGGCGAATCAGGATCAATTCGACCTCTCGCGCCTGGTCGGCGCGCCGCCCGACGCTTTCAACCCGGCCGGCCAGCGCTGGGGATTGCCGATGCCCAACTGGGAGCGGATGCGGGCCGCCGGATGGTCGCTGCTGCGGGCCCGGATGCGGCGCGCGCGCGAGCTTTACGATCTGGTCCGCATCGATCACGTGGTCGGCTTGTACCGGACCTACAATTTCAGCCTCGAGCCGGACGGGCCCGGATGCTTCACGCCCGCCGACGAGGCCGATCAACGCGCGCAGGGCGACACTATCCTTCGCACCCTCCAGCAGGAGGCCGGCGCGACCGCGCTGATTGCCGAAGACCTCGGCATGATTCCCGCCTGGGTGCGCGAGTCGCTGCGCGCGCTCGGCGTGCCCGGCTACAAGGTCCTGCGCTGGGAGCGGGAAGGGCAGGGCAATCCGGGCGATCCGTTTATCGCGCCCGCCCGCTATCCCGAGTTGAGCCTGGCGACCACCGGCACCCACGATACCGAGACGCTGGCGCAATGGTGGCAGGAATGCGGCCCGCCGCAGCGCCGCGTGCTGCTCGAATCGCTCGGTATCAGCGAGCGCGGCGCGCCCGACGATGAAGTCCTCGGCGAGGCCACGCTCGATGCGATCCTGGAAGTGCTCTACGCGGCGCCGTCGCTGCTGATCATCGAGCCGCTGCAGGATCTGTTCGGCTGGACGGCGCGGATAAACTTTCCCGGCACGGTCGGCGACGACAACTGGAGCTGGCGGCTGCCGGCGGCGATCGAGCGGCTGATGGAAAGCCCGGCGATAGCGCAGCGCAGCGCCGTGCTCGCGGCGATCGCATCGCGCAGCGGCCGCCGCTGAAGCCGGCCAGGGTGCTCGCGCCGGCTGGGGAATCGAGCTAGTCTCTCGCATCAATTGAGTCGCGCGCGAGAGGGGGATGCAGGCGGCAGGGCGGCGGGCAGCACCGCACAGCGAGATGGCTGGGAACGAGTTCGCGTCACCCGCTGCGCTGGTTGAGCGTCTGGGCCGGGTCGCGACCCGCACCCCGGTCGCCTGGCTGCACTATTTCGGGTTGCTGATTTTCGTCTTCGGGCAGAGGCTGATCGCGGCGCGCCGCGGCGCTGTCTCGGGCCGCGCGCTGGTGGCGGCCTTCCTGGGTTGCTGGATAATCCAGGTTGTGCAACCGCTGGTAATCTCGCTCATCACGCACCATGGCGCGGACCCGCAGGCGCTGCTGACGACCTATCATGCCGGCTTCGGCGCGATGTTCACGATGCTACCCGCGGAACAATCGTGCCTTTCGCTGCTGATCGTGTTTGTGGCCGCCTACTGGTTGGTGTCGGATGCGGCTGTGCCGGCCGCGAGGCTGGCGGTCGCCTGAGCCGGATGACGCTGGTGTCGCGAATGAAGCAAACGGCGGGCGCGCTCCAGGCGCGATGCGCGATCGATGCCCGGCCGGGCGGTCGCGCGCGCTGGCCGGCGCTCGCGATCGGTCTGGCCGCGCTGGCTGCAGCGATATCCGGATGCTCGACGGCGAGCGTCTCGGGCGCGAATGCGCCGCTGCGCGTGCGTCCCACTTACGTCAGCAAGCAGCAACTCCATGCTCCATACGCAATCGCGGTCGGCCCCCACGGCAATCTCTGGTTCAGCGAGTATCAGAACAACGCGCTGGGACGTTTCACGCCCGCCGGCAACGTGGCGCGTTTCAAGCTGAGCGGCGAGGGCTTTCCCGAACGGCTGACCGCCGGACCCGACGGCAACATCTGGTTTACCGACCCGGCTACCAATCGGATCGGACGGCTGAAGCCCAGCGACGGCGCGGTCGACTATTTCCCCATCCCGACCCCGCAGTCGGGACCGGTCGGAATCGCCGCCGGCCCCGATGGAGCGCTATGGTTCACCGAGCATGCGGTCGGCCAGATCGGGCGAATCGCGATGGACGGCAAGATTATCGAATACACCGTGCCGTCGGGTGGCGGACCGGGTGAGATCGTCGCCGGCCACGACAACGATCTGTGGTTCGTCGAAGACTACGGCAACAACATCGGCCGTATCACGGTGCTCGGCGTGATCAGCGAGTTGCCGATCCCGACGCCGGGAAGCCGGCCCGGCGGCCTGACGATCGCGGCCGATGGCACCCCGTGGTTCACCGAACTGGCGGCCGACAAGGTGGGCAAGGTGGTCGACGGTAAAAAGGTGGTCGATTTCGCGCTGCCGATAGGCGGCGTGCCGCTGGGAATCGCCTGCGGATCCGACGGCCACATCTGGATCACCTCGGGCCGCAACCATATCTTTTACAAGGTCTCCGCCGACGGCAAAATCGAGAGCCTCAAAGCGGGTCCCGATACCTATCCCGGTTTCATGGTCGCGGGACCCGACCATAACCTGTGGTTTACCGAGCCGAGCGGCAGGATTGGACGCTTGACGCCGCCCGCCTCGATTACCGAGTTTGTGCTGCCCGAGCCGGGCCATGAATCGACTCCGGCGGTGCAGAGCAGCGCGGCAGCGCGCGAAAACTCCGGGCCGGCCTGACCCGCGCCGCGGGAACTGCGCCGCCGAAAGTCGGAACACGATGGCTGATTGGGATCCGCAACTCTATCATCGCTTCAGGCGCTACCGGGCCGAGCCCTTCGAGGCGCTTCTCGGGCGCCTCGAACTCGGCGCCGACGAACGGATCGTCGACTTGGGATGCGGCACCGGCGAGCATCTGGTCGAGCTGGTTCGCCGCACCGCGCGCGGCCGTGGCGTGGGACTCGATTCGTCGCCCGCGATGATCGCCGCCGCCACCGAATCTATCGGCACGCTCGACCCGGCTCTCGCGGCGCGCCTGCGCTTCGTGCTCGAGGACTTTCGCAGCTTCAACGCTCATCGCGACTATACGCTGGTGTTCTCCAATGCCGCCCTGCAATGGGCCCGCGACCATCGTCCGGTGCTGGCCGCCTGTCACGCGGCGCTGGAGCCCGGCGGACGGCTGGTGATGCAGATTCCGTCGAACGAGATCGAGACCGCGCAGCGCAGCATGATGACGCTGGCGAGCGACGATCGATGGCGCGCGCGCCTCGGCGACGTGCGGCTGCCGGGGCTCTACGTGCTGCCGCTGGAGGAATACCGGCGGATGCTCGCCGAGCTCGGCTTCGTCGATATCGATTGCTACTACCGCGTCTTCGAGCATCCCATGAGCGGCCCCGGCGAGGTGATCGAATGGAGCCGCGCCACCTCGATGCGCCCGTTTCTGGAAGCGCTCGGCCCGGACGAGAAGCCGCGCTTCGAGGCCGACTTGCTGGCCGAGCTCGAGCGCGGCTACGGCACGCGCGGGCCGCTCGTCTTCCCGTTCCGGCGCCTGTTCCTGTGGGCCCGCCGCCCGGCGCTCTAGATGGCTGCGCGGCTGCTCCCAGCGCTGATCGTCCATGGCGGAGCCGGCGCCCGCGGACCGGCGGCCGAGCGTCCCCGGCGGCGCAGCGGGATGCTGGCGGCGACGCGCCGCGGCGTCGAGCTGCTGCGCGCCGGCGCAAGCGCGCTCGACGCCGTAATCGCGACCGTCAAGGCGCTCGAGGATGACGAATACTTCAACGCCGGCTACGGCTCGGTGCTCAACACCGATGGACGGGTTGAGATGGACGCGGCGCTGATGGTCGCGGAGCCACGGGCGGGCGAGGGCGGCGCTCGCAAGCGGCGCAGTGATCGACCGTCGATGGTGCGGGCCGGCGCGGTCGCGGCCGTCAGCCGCGTACGCAATCCGATTCTGCTGGCGCGCGCCGTGATGGAGCAGACCGAGCACATCCTGATGGTCGGCGCGGGCGCGGAGCGGATCGCTCGACGCGCCGGAATCGCGTTGTGCGGCCCCGATGAGCTGATTACGCCGCGGGCCAAGGCGCGCTGGCGCCTGCTGCTCGAGCAGCGACTGGCGGCTGCGCCCGGTGCCGAGGGCGGCACGGTCGGCGCGGCAGCGATCGACTCCAAGGGCGTCGCCGCCGCCGCCACCTCGACCGGCGGGATGACGGGCAAGCTGCCCGGGCGGGTCGGCGACTCGGCGTTGATTGGCGCCGGCGTCTACGCCGATCTATCCGGCGCCGCCTCGGCCACCGGCCAGGGCGAAGCGATTATCCTGCTGGCGCTATGCCGCGAGACGGTGCGGGTGCTCGAGCGCGGGGAAGCGGCCGCCGTCGCCCGCGGCGCAATCGCCGAGCTGGCACGGCGCACCGAGCGCCAGGCCGGCATTATCGTGGTCGATTACCGCGGCCGTTTCGGATTCGCCCACAACGCCGGTGCGATGGAGGTCGCGAGCTTCGATCCGGTGCACGGCTTGCATCATTACTGGCCGGATCCGATAGGCTGACATTGCGATGAGAGCGCTCGGATACGTGGTCAACCTGGTGGTGAGACTGCTGGTCTCGCTGGTGATTGCGAGCTGGGGGCTGATCATCCTCGGTATCGGCCTGCGCGGCGGATCGGGATGGTGGATCGCGGCGGGCGCCACGATCGCGATAATCGGCGCGATCGTGCTGGTCGGCAGCCCGCTGGTGCGACGCTTCCTGTACGACGCCTGAGGCGCCCGGGCTACGACTCGGCGTCGGGCTGACGCTCGGGTGCGGCGCGCTGAAAGGCCTCCAGCGTGCGGCATTGCGCGACGATCCGTCTGGTCACCGGGTAGGGCGCGAGATCGAAGCGAAAACGCTCGGCGTTGTAGATCTGCGGCACCAGGTAGATATCCGCCATCGTCGGCTGGTCGCCATGGCAGTAACGGCCGGTGCGCGCATCGTTCGCCAGCATCGCCTCGAACGCCGCGAACCCCAGCCCCAGCCAGTGATGATACCACTTGCCGGTGTCGTCCTCGGTGAGCGCGAACTCGCGGCGGAGATGCTGCAGCACGCGCAGGTTGTTGAGCGGATGCATCTCGCAGGCGACGGTCTGCGCCAGCGCGCGCACGCGGGCCCGTTCGATCGAATCGGCAGGCAGCAGGGCCGGCGCCGGATAGCTCTCTTCGAGGTACTCGATGATGGCGGTGGATTGGGTCAGAATCGCGCCGCCGTCGGTCAGCGCCGGAACCAGGCCGGCCGGGTTGATCTCACGATATTCGGCCATCGATTGTTCGCCGCGCCGCAGGTGAACCGCCACATACTCATAGGATAAGCCTTTGAGCTCGAGCGCGATTCGAACCCGGTAGGACGCCGAACTGCGAAAATAACTGTAGAGCTTCATCATTGGTGAGCGATCCGCCGCCTCGAACTTTGCGATCCGCCGTGAAGAACTTTGATCGATCGCGCGCCCCTTCGCAAGCCGAAAATCCGTCGCCCCCGGTCCGATTTGCCGCGCCCGGTCGTGAGCGGTATGGTGAGTTTCGGATGCCGATTTACGAGTACCAGTGCGCCGCCTGCGCGGTGATCAGTTCGCACGTGATCCTCGGCCGCCGCCGCCCGGCCCGTCCCGCCTGTCCGCGATGCGGGGTGCGGCGCGGGATGCGCCGCGTGATGTCGTCATTCGCAGTGGTCGAGAGCGAAGCCTCGCGGGTCGATCGCTTCGATACCAGCCGCCCGGCCGACGACTCGTTCTATCGCGACTCGCGCAACGTCGGCCTGTGGGCGAAAAAGCGCGCCCGGCAGATGGGCGTCGACCTCGGAGCGCAGTTCGAAGCCAAGGTCGAGCAGGCCCGCAGCGGAAAACTAATCAAGGAGATGACCTGAAGCGACGTCGCGCAGCTGGCGGGCCATATCCGCACGGCCGCGACGCACACAGGCGCCGGTATGGTTGACGAAAAAGATCGGCTTGGGGACAAGCTGCGCGACCTCGAAAAGGCGCGCGAAGATCAATGGGCCTTCGAGCAGGACCGCAAACTGATCGAGCAGATGCGGGCGCGGGCCAAGAGCGGTCAGGCGATGTGTCCGCGCTGCCACGAGCCGTTGGTCGAACGCGTCGAGCATGGAATAGCCGTGATGGCCTGTCCGACCGGCGAGGGCGCCTGGCTCGATAACGCCACGCTCCAGCAGCTGCTCACCAAACCTCGCTGACCACGCCGGCCGCGAGCGCGCGCCCTTGGCCAGCCCCGACGAGCCCGCCGCGGGCGCAATCCTGTATGTGGTCGCCACCCCGATCGGCAATCCGGCGGATTTGAGTCCGCGCGCGATCGAGACCCTGCGCACCGCCGATCTGATCGCCTGCGAGGACACCCGCCGCACCGGCGCGCTGCTCGCCGCGCACGCGATTCGCAGGCCGCTGCTGAGCTACTTCGAGCATAACGAGGAGCGGCGGATCCCGGAGATCATCGCGCGCCTTAAAGCCGGCGCGCGGGTCGCGCTGGTGACCGACGCCGGCACGCCCGGGATAAGCGATCCGGGCTTCCGCCTGGTTCGCGCGGTCCATCGCGAGGCGCTTCGCGTAGTCGCGGTGCCGGGCCCCTCGGCGGTCGCAGCGGCGCTTTCGATCGCCGGTATTCCTACCGACCGCTTCGTCTTCGAAGGCTTCCTGCCGAGCCGTCCCAGGGCGCGTCGCAGCGCTCTGGAAGCGCTGGGCGCGGAGCGCCGCACGATCGTTATCTATGAGGCGGCGCGCCGCCTGGGTGAGACCCTGGCGCAGATGGCGATGGCGTTCGGCGCCGATCGCGAGGCCGCCGTGATTCGCGAGATGACCAAGACCTACGAAGAGACCGCGCGCGGCACGCTCGGCGAATTGGCCGCGCGCTATGCCGACGGCCGGGCGCTCGGCGAGGTGACGGTGGTGGTGGCGGGCGCGCCGGGCGAGGCGCGTGCTGCGGGCCGGGGCGCGATCGAGGTCGAGATGCTGGTCGAGGCCGGCTTGAGCCTCAAGGATGCCAGCGCGCTCGTCGCGCGGCTCGAGGGGCGCAGCCGGCGCGAGATCTATCAACAGGCGCTGCGCGGGCGCACCCGCCACGATTAACCGTCGCGGCGATTACCGACTAGCGGGCGGGGCTGCTTGAAACCCCCGCCCCGGTACGGTTCAATGCCGCCGAGGAGAGCATGGCGAAGAAGGCGGAAAACACGGCAGCCGCGCGCCACCCCGAGCGCATGAAGGAAGCCACCCTGCGGGTGCTGGTGATCCACGGCGCCAACCTGAATCTGCTCGGCGAGCGCGAGCCGGAAATCTACGGACGCACGCGCCTGGCAGATATCGATCGCGGCCTGATCGAACTGGGGCGCGAGCTCGGGATGGTGGTCGAGGCGTTCCAGTCCAACAGCGAGAGCGCGATCGTCGAGCGAATCCACGAGGCGCGCAACCAGCGTGTCGATATTGTCCTGATCAATCCCGGCAGCTACACCCATACCAGCGTCGCGATTCGCGATGCGCTGCTGGCGATCAGAATTCCGGTAGTCGAGATCCATATGTCCAACGTCTATCGCCGCGAGCCGTTTCGCCATCATTCGACCATCGCCGATATCGCCGCCGGCCGGGTGATGGGCTTCGGCGTCGAGAGCTATTCACTGGCGCTGCGCGCGGTCCGCGGCGTACTCAAGGCGGCGCGTTCGGAGCGGCGTTGAAGCGGCTGCCGGCGGCGCCTGGTCCGGGAATTTCACCGATGGAAGTGCGCGATCTGAAAACCCTGCTCGCGCTGATGCAGGAATACGGGCTGGTCGAACTCGAGGTCGAGGACAAGAAGGGCAAGGTGCGGCTGGTGCGCGCCAATCCCGCGCGCGCCGGCGACGACGCGGGGCCCGCGCCGGCCGTCGTCGTGCGCCCGGTCCCGACCGCGCCGAAAAAGGCCGCGGCCCGCGCCGAGTCGCAGGGCGGAGTGCGGCGCGGCGAGAGCCCGGCGCTGGAAGATAACCAGCGGCTGGTGACGAGCCCGATGGTCGGGACGTTCTATCGCGCGGCCACGCCCAACGCCGCGCCCTTCGTCGAGGAGGGCGACACGGTGCGCAAGGGCCAGCCGCTGTGCATAATCGAAGCGATGAAAATGATGAACGAAATCGAGGCCGAGGGCGGCGGCCGCGTGGTCAGGATACTGTGTGAAAACGGGACCCCCGTCGAATATGGGCAAGCGCTTATGATATTGGAGGTGGGGTAGAGCGCGGCGCTCCTCATGTTCAAGAAACTGCTGGTCGCCAATCGTGGCACGATTGCAATCCGGATCATCCGGGCCTGCCGCGAACTCGGAATCCCTACGGTCGCGGTCTACTCGACCGTCGACCAGGACGCGTTGCACGTCCGGATGGCTGACGAGTCGGTCTGTATCGGCCCGGCCGCAGCCGAAGACAGCTACCTGAACATCCCCGCGATTATCAGCACGGTGCTGACCTACGGCGCCGACGCGGTCCATCCCGGCTACGGCTTCCTGTCCGAGAACGGCGATTTCGCCGAGGCCTGCCGGCGCTCGGGGGTCAGCTTCGTGGGACCGGCGGCGCGCCATATCCGGCTGATGGGCGACAAGCCGCGCGCGCGGCGAATCATGGCGCGCCACGGCGTGCCGGTGCTGCCGGGCAGCGAGGGCAAGGGCGTCACCGAGCTGCGCGACGCGCTGGCGGCGGCCAAAAAGCTCGGCTACCCGATTCTCATCAAGGCGGCCGCCGGCGGCGGCGGCAAAGGCATGCGGATCGTGCGCAACGACGCCGAGCTGACGCGCTTCTTTCCGCTGGCCCGCGCCGAGAGCGAGGCGGCCTTCGGCTCGCGCACCATGTATCTCGAAAAATTTCTGGAGCGCGCCCGCCACGTCGAATTCCAGATCCTGGCCGACAACTATCGCAACCTGATCCATCTCGGCGAGCGCGATTGCTCGATCCAGCGCCGCCATCAGAAGGTGCTCGAAGAGACGCCCTGCCCGGTGCTGACCGCCAAGCTGCGCGAGCGGATGGGTAAGGCGGCGGTGCGGGCCGCCAAGGTCGTCGGCTACTCCAACGTCGGCACTATCGAATTCCTGCTCGCGCCCGACGGCGAGTTCTACTTCATCGAGATGAACACCCGTATCCAGGTCGAGCACGGCGTGACCGAGATGGTGACCGGCATCGACCTGGTCAAGGAAAGCATCCGGCTGGCGATGGGCGAGAAGCTGCGTTTGACGCAGCGCCAGGTGACCTACAAGGGCAGCGCGATCGAGTGCCGCGTCTACGCCGAGGATCCCGACACCCATCTGCCGTCGCCGGGCGTGGTCGCCAACCATCATCAGCCGGGCGGTCTCGGGGTGCGGGTCGAGACCGCGCTGTACGACGGCTACCAGGTGCCGGTGCATTACGATCCGCTGGTCGCCAAGCTGATCGTTCACGCCGGCGGGCGCGCGGCGGCGGTGGCGCGGGCCAAGGCGGCGCTGCGCGAGTACGTGATCGACGGTATCCAGACCAACATCCCGCTCCATCTGAAGATTCTCAACGATCCCGATTTTCAGCGCGGCGACTACGCCACCGATTTTCTGCGCCGCTTCGAGCCGGCGCCGGTGCCGGTCGAAGTTGCGCGAGTCGCCGGTCGCGCCTCTTGATCGAGGCTCCGCGGGCCCGGCCTAATAGATCGTCTCCAGAAACCACGGGTACGTTTATGATGTCGAACAGTGCCAGAAATCTACGCGCCGCGTTGACCGGTCTGGCGGCGGTCGCCGCGGTAATCACGATGGCGGCGGCGCCATGCTTCGCCCAAGCCAAGCCGGCCGCGCCGAAGGGGCCGCAGCCCAAGCTCGAAATTATCGATCCGACCTATAACTTCGGCACGGTGCTCAACGGCAAGCCGGTGACGCATACCTTCGAGCTGCGCAACGCCGGCCACGCCAAGCTGATTATCGGGCAGGTGCTGCCGTCGTGCGGATGCACCGCGGCCACGCCGAGCCGCACCGAACTGGCGCCCGGCGAGAGCAGCGAGATTCTGGTCACGCTCTCGACCGCCGCGCTGAGCGGCCATAGCGAGCATACCGTCACGATTGCGACCAACGATCCCGCCCATCCGATGACGACGCTGACGATGGTCGGCGATGTCAAGCTGCAGGTCACTGCGACGCCGTCGGATATCGATTTCGGCAAGGTCACGCACGGCCAGGCCGTGAGCCGCGAGGTGACGCTGACGGCGCTCAAGCAGGCCGGCTTCGAGGTCGGGAAGATCGCCAACTCGAACCCCAATATCAAGGTCGAGCGCCAGCCCTCGGCTGCCGGCCAGGCGGTGATGCTCAAGGTTATGCTGGCGGATACGATGCCGGTCGGCACGTTCGTCGATACGCTGAATATCGCCACCAACCGGATACCGGTGCAGGTCTCGGTTTACGGCACCGTGGCCGGGGCGCTCAGCGTCGATCCGCCGCAGGTCTCCTTCGGTATCGTGCCGCATCGGGGCAGCGCGGAGCGAATCGTGCGTATCATCAACTCGGGAAAGCGGCCGGTGAAGCTGCTCGGAATGGAGAGCAGCAATACCAGCGTCGGCGCCTCGATCGAGCCGGTGACGCCGGGCAAGGAGTACAAAGTGACGGTGCTGCTGCGCAAGAACACGCGCGACGGCCAGGTACGTGGCCAACTGGTGATCAAGACCGACGATCCCGAACAGCAGAGCGTCACGATTCCCTACTACGGCATCGTCGGCAAGCTGACCGGCTGACGCTGCTCCGGCAGCCTGCGCGCGCAATGACAAACCGCGCCCTGACTCTGTCATTCTGAGGCGCAGCCGAAGCATGCCCTGAGGCTGCTCGAAGGGAACCCCGGTCCTTTCCGGCGGATTCGTCCGGCGGCGCATCCCGGGCTTCGCTCCCGCGGTCCCGCCGCCGCCTAAAATCACAGGATTCTTTCCACGCGGCGTGCGGTCTAAGATAGATCAGGCGGACGCGAGGGATGAAAAAGCCGACCGGATCGCTGGGGCCGATAAGCCTGATTTCGCGGCTGCGCCGGGGAATCATCAACGCCTTTCTCAGCATCCTCACCAAGCCTATCAAGCGCTATACGCTGACCATCCCGAACGACGTGGCGGCGCTGGAACGCTATGTCCGCAAGGGCGACGTGGTGCTGGTCGAGGGCAACCAGCGCATCAGCGAATGCATCAAGTACCTGACGCAAAGCTCGTGGTCGCACTCGGCGCTCTACGTCGGCGACGAGCCGCTGCGACGTGACCCGGAACTGCAGCGCCGCCTGATCGAAGAGTTCGGCGAGAACGATGCGAATCATCTGCTGGTCGAGGCGCTGGTCGAAAAGGGCGTGGTGCTGACGCCGCTGCGCCACTATGCCGAGTTCAAC
>Ga0307373_10011076_pt1 | contig 13132 bp, 15 predicted proteins | sample OX2MG_FD_202534 | JGI IMG/M metagenome (GOLD analysis project Ga0307373, IMG submission 202534) | Soil microbial communities from Risofladan, Vaasa, Finland - OX-2 | ecosystem: Environmental > Terrestrial > Soil > Coastal area > Acid sulfate soil | place: Finland: Risofladan, Vaasa | collected... | reverse complement strand
CGCGGCGGCCCAGATCGCGCAGCCGGCGAGCGTCATCGCTACGAAACCTGGCAGTGGGATTCGCCGAGCGCCGGCCGGCAGCGATACGAACGTGCGCGCGAGCGGCAGTAGTCGGGCGATCAGGACAGCCCGGCTGCCGTGCCGTTCCAGCAGCCGCTCGGAGCGCTGGAGCACGCCGCTAGCGCCGGGGATCCGTTCGAGCACGCGCGTGGCGCCGAGCGCGTAACCGAGTAGCGAACCGACGAGGTTTCCGGCAGTTGCCGCAGCGACCGCGGCCGGGAAGCTCATCCAGCCCTGATGGACGGCGAACCCGGAGAACAGCAGCGTGACCTCGCTCGGGATCGGGATACACGCGCTCTCGGGAACCATCAGCAGGAACACGCCGAGCACACCAAAGCGAGTGATCACGCCGGTCATCGCCCGACGCCGGTTTCGTTAGTCGCGGCAGCGCTGGCCGGGGGCGCTGGCAGAATAGAGCGGACGATAAGAACCATTAGATGTTAAGTCTACTTATCTAATGTCGCCTCCGCGACACGCCCCACACGAGGCCGCCGAGGCGCTGCTCGCGGTCGCCCCGCTCGTCAGCCGCTGGATTGACCGGCTCCTCGCCCGCCACGAACCGCCGCTGACGGTGGCTCAGTTCCTCGCGCTGCGCGCGATCGCCGGCGAAGGCGTGTCCGCGTCGGAGCTGGCCCAGCGCACGGGCGTGTCCGGGCCAGCCGTGTCGCAGCTGCTGACCGGCCTCGCCGACTCCGGATTGCTTGAGCGCCGAGAGCTCCCCGAGGACCGGCGGCGCCAGACGCTCACGCTGTCCCGGGCAGGCGTGGGGGCGCTCGCCTCCGCGCAGGCGCTCCTGCGTGATCGGCTCTCCGCTCTGCTCAACGAGATTCCTCGCCCAGAGGCCGACGCCCTCGCGCGCGCACTGCCCCACGTCGAAGCAGCGCTCACAGGGTCCCCACCTCCCCGCCGGCCATCGCCGCCCCGGCCGCCACCACCCCCACCCGGCCGCCGCGCAGGACCCAGCCCGACACGCTGACAGCGCGCCCCAGCAAGAAACCACATCGCCGGCGACCGACTCAGTCAGTGCCCGCACCTGCTCTGCCGTCCAGACGCGCATCTGACGAGCGCCAGCAACCTGCCTGCAAGCGCGGACCGCAGGGAACTCGGCGCCGGCGGAGCCGAGCGGGAACTCGTCGGTCGCGTTCCTGGCGACGAGGAGGGGCTTACCGACGGGCGGCGATGCGTGGCTGACGAGCTGCGGTTTAGCTCGGTCGTGCGGCGTGCAGTTGGCCGGCGGCACGCCAGCCTCGGCGTGTCGTGGTCGACGCGAGCGTCGCGGCCAGGACCATGACGATCAGCAGTGCGACGAGCGAGACGCCGGTGCTCATCAGCTGAAGCGGGCCGTTCGGGGCGCCTGCGAGGTGTGATGCGTCGAGCGGCAGCGCGATCGCATAAAGCGCGGTGGCAAGCGCCATCGCCGCCATTGCTGCTGTCGTCAACGCTCCGCAGGCGAATGCCGTGATCAGGCGGGCACGCGACATCGGTGCCGCAAACAGAGCCGATCGCGCGGCCGCGACGCAGACTCCCGCGCACGCCAGCCCGGCGAGGCCCCAGCCGATGAAAGCGATACCCGCGCCGGTGGTTGGGCCATGGGTAGGGGTGGTACGAGCCGCCAGGGCCAAGCCGGCGGTCAGGCCTGCGAACACGACGCCGGCCAGCGCCGGCAGGCTCACCACGAATCGCGTGCTTGGCTCTCGCCGCGCGTGAGCGAGCGCGGCGATGATCAGCGGCAGTGCGCCGAGCGCCACGGCGGCTGACGCCAGCAGCGCCAGAGCTTGAACGGAAGCGTGAGCGTCGCCGAGGAGCGGATGCGCGTGGCCGGCGGCAGCGAACGAGGCGTCCTCGGTGGTCTTGTAGAACCCCAATCCCGCTGCCGCGAACACGACCCAACACGCGAGCACACCGCTCGCACTCGCGCGCACGCGATCGGCTGGATCGACGGGGCCGCCCGCCGCCGCGGGACGCAGATGGGCGGCGAGCGCGCCCCGCACCAGATCGAGGACCGTCACGAGTCGGGCCGGCGCCTGATCGAGCAGCGCTCGCATCTCGTCGCCGTAGCGACGTCGAAATGCCAGCGGGTAGAGCCCCAGCACCAGCCGGGCCAGCCACCGGGTCATGAAGTCGCCTGGGCCACGCGCAGGCGATCAAGGCCGCTGCGGGCGACGCGCTCGAGGGTTTGCAAGTGCTCTGCAAGGGCGGCGCTGCCGGCTCCGGTTAAGCGGTAGGGGTGCCGCCGATCCTCCGCTGGAAGCGCCTCGATGAGGCCCTTCTCCTCAAGGCGCGAGACCGCTCCGTAGAGCGTTCCAGGGCCCAGTTTCACGCCCGCCAGCCGCTCTACGTCAAGGGTGATCGCGTAGCCGTGCTTGGGTCCTTCGGCCAAGCTCGTCAACACGAGCAGTCCCGGGTCCGTAGATCGCTCCCCGATAGATCGCATAACGTAGTAGTAGCACATCCAGTCACACACGTCAATGCGCGGCATCCCCGAGGCCATCCGTCGGCCGTTACCGAGAATCTGTCCCTTCCATTGGCTCGAACAGCCGCTCGCATTGGTGCAGGTGACACCCCAGCCGAACCAACTGGACGGGGCAATGAACTCGTCGATCCCGGTGCTGAAGGCCCATGATCCACGGCTACAGCCATACGGCGACGAGATCGGCTTGCTGCCTCCGCTGCTCCATGCGAAGAAGGCCTGAAAGCCGTCGGTATGAAGCATGCAATCGACGGCCACCGAATTCGCTGCCGGCGTCGTCGCACCGACAATCGTGATCGCCGGTGAAGGGCTGTAGGCGATCCACGCGCTCCCCTTCCCGTTTTCCACGGAATCACTCTGGTTGATCTCTAAGCTGCGACCTGCCGGACATTCGTTCGGTGTAGTCCAGTTGCTGCCGCGCGGGAATCTGATGAGCTTCCCCTGCTCGTCCCGCGGACCAGCGCTATCTGCAGACTCTGACCCTGCCAAGATTGGTTTTTGACCTCCCGAACAGGTATGATACAGCTAGTTTGGTTATTTTGGATCTGTTCGGTACGGAATCTTGGTAAATCGTATGCCCGCGGAGGAGCGATACCTAACAGTCATCGAGGTTGCCGAGCAGCTCGGCTTCAGCGACCAGACGGTCTACAACTGGATCCGGGCCAAGAAGCTCCCGGCGGTAAAGATCCAGAAGGACTTCCGGATCAGGCAGTCCGACGTCGACCGGCTGATCGAAGCTCACGCCACGTCGGTGCCCGCGGCCGGCGAGGACTCATTCTGGGAGGACCCAGAGGCGCAGGATTTTCAGGCGCCGGGGCGAGGCACGTAGCCGATGAGTAGCGGCGGGAGCGATCCACAGGCACGCGCCATCCAGCGCTTCCGTGATGCCAGAGCAGCATGGGGTCGAGCCTTGCAGTCGCACAAAATGGCGCCACCAGACGCGGGGTTTGCCTCACGACTGCGCGCGCTCGCCAACGCTGCCGAGCTCGAGCGAGAGGCGTGCGAGCAAGGCGCCCAGGCCGGCCTGCAATGGCGGCCGATTCCGGGCGCTCAAGGAGCAAAACCACCACCCGAGCTTCGCCCAGATAGTGGACGCCGGGGTCCGGCGGATCTCTGGCAGCGCTTCGATGAAGCGGTCGAGGCGCAAAACCATGCCATCACCGGGACGAGCAACACGGTGGTCGCCCGCGCCTTCGGAGAGCTGGCATCGGCCACGGCTGCGCTCGCCGATGCCGTCGAAGCCGAAGACCGCGAGACCTCGGAAACCCCGCTGCGTCGGCAAGCCGTGTAGTTGCCGTCCGGCGCGGGATTACCGTCTGCCTCATGGCAGACGGGTATGCGCCAGCGCTGTTCCTCGAGGTTCTCGCCTTCTGGTTCGTCCTGCGGTGGCTGCTGGTCGCCCGCCTGGTGCTGTTCTTCGGGCGCCTGCTCGTCCTGATGATGGTCGTCGGGGTCGTCGGAACGCTCGGCGAGCATCGGCTCGTGTGGACGGCATGTTTCGCCGGCTCGGCCCTCCTCGCGTGGATCCTGCTGCGCAGATGGCGCGGCCAGCCCACTCGCACACCGATCCAGGTGCGCCGCCCGATCTTGCTGGCCTGGCGAGGCAAAACAGCCGACGAAGTGGCCACGCTCTGCGAGCGGCGGATCGGCCTAAAGGTCGACGCCGCCGCGCCCGTAACCGTGCAGGCGACGCCTCCAGCTCATTGCGTCCTTGCTCTGGCTGGCGACGGCGTTTGGGTCCTCGAGGATGAATCGCGCTTGCGCCGGCCCGGCGTCGGGCGCATCGTCGCGTGCTGGGATCGCAGCGGACTGGTCGTGCACGTCGAGCATTCCCGACGGGGAGAGTGCTTCGAACTGTCGTGGCCAAGGCGCGGGGCATTGGTCCGTGGTGTCATGCCCCATGGTGCTCCGGCCAACCAGCTTGCCGGCCAGCTCGTCGCCGACGAGCTAGCCCGCTCCTAGTAAATCCCGGCGGCGTCGCGTGTCGGTCGACGCCGTTGAAGCGTAGTTACCGCGAATCGCGGAGTCTCGGGTTTCCTCAGACACAGCCGCGTCGGTGCATGCCATCAAGAGCTCCTCCCAGTGCTGGCGAAGCAGGCGCGACGCGGCGTTGCGCAGCGACGGTCGCGGGCGTTTTCTACGGATGCTGCCGGCACTGGTTTACGGATGGTGCGGTCGCCCACGCGGCTTACGGTCACAGTGTTCGAATCAACGTCCCGAAGGGAGCACCGCAATGGCCCAGACCACAACCAGACGCCGCCCCGCGGCACAGGCCCCAGCTACTCGGCGCAAGCGCGCAACTGCCCGCAAGCCGACAAGCGCGATCGACAGGACCACGAAGCTGTCCGAAGAGGTACTCGATTCCGTTGAGAAGGGTGAGCGGGCCGCGATCGAGGCCGTACGCAAGTTCGTCGACACGGTCGATCGGGCGCTACCGGCGCATGGCGAGGGCCCTTCGCGGCGTGAGGAGATCGTCGACTCCGCGATGGAGATGGCCGATCGGCTGGTCCACACGCAGTACGACTTCCTCCGCAAGGTGATCGACAGCGCTGGTAAGTCGCTTAGCCGCTCAGACGGCTCGAAGTAGGCGGCCGGCCGTAGCGCCGTGGATCGGAGCGGGCACTGTGAGAGTCGGACTGGTCCTCGGCGCTGGTGGGGTCCTCGGTGGCGCATGGCTCGTCGGCGGACTGCACGCGCTGGCGAGCGAGACCGGCTGGGACCCAGGGAGTGCGGAATACTTGGTCGGGACTTCGGCCGGAGCGATGATCGCGGGGTTGTCCGCGTCTGGGGTGCCGCCGTGGTTCATGGTCGCGCACTCAGCGGGCGAGACTCAGGCCGGCGAGACCGGGCAGGCTGCATCAGGTGGAGCAAGTAGGTCGGCTGGTGCGGTGTTTCGGCTACACCGCGGCGTGCCGGCGCTCGGTCCCGGCTCGTGGCGGCTGGCACTGGCATCGTTGGCCCGCCCGTACCGGTACTCGCCGGGTGCGATCCTCGCCGGCTGGCTTCCCCAGGGGTTGGTCTCATCCGAGCCGCTCAAGGAGACCATCCGCCGCGTGACAGGTGACGGATGGCCGCCTCACCCGAACCTCTGGATCATGGCCTGCGACCACGACACTGGACGTCGGGTGCCTTTCGGCCGCGGCGACGCGCCACCGGCGTCGCTCGCCGACGCGGTGGCGGCTTCGTGCGCGATCCCTGGCTTCTACCGGCCCGTGGAGATCGCCGGGCGCCGCTACGTCGACGGTGGCGTCGCATCCACGTCGAACCTCGACATGCTGGCCGGCAAGGGACTCGATCTCGTGATCTGCCTGAACCCCACCTCCTCGCTCCACGCCCCCCAGCCTAAAACGCTTGGCGAGCGCGCCGCCGCAGCGCTCCGCCAGGCAGCGGGGCGGCGCCTCGGGAGCGAGGCGAAGCGCGTCCAGGCGTCCGGCACCGAGGTGATCTTGATCCAGCCCACCATCCAAGACCTGGACGTGATGGGCACCAACCTGATGAGCGCCAAGCGACGACACGAGGTGATCGAAGTTGCCGTGCAGACAGTTTCCAAGCACCTCCGAGAGCTCGAGATCCGCGCGCGACTGCGTGAACTCCCCCCCGGTGAGCCGGTGCTCGTACGCAGACCGCCGCGACCGCTCGCGCAACCGCCTGACTTCGACCGCCTGGCACGCGAGCGGTGGGCCGAGGCGGCCAAGGCAAGCTGAGGCGGGTGCGCGCTCGCAGCGGTGGGCAGTCAGTCTTCGTCGGCCATGAGCGGTTGCTGGAGCTATGAGCCGTCCCGGTAAACGCTCTGGCGAGATGCCTGCTCGCGCAGGCGATGCGAGAGTCATAGATCCGGCTGCGCTCAGCTGCGCCGACTACTGCTGCCGCTTGGGGGCGGTTCAGCTTCAGCACCGAGGTGAACAGGCCGGCGAGCGCCGTCTCGTGCCGTTTGCGGAACTCCGCGATCGTTGAGTGATCCGGCACCAGGTTCGCGCAGATCACCCGGTAGGCGACATCCTCGCGACACGCACGCTCGATCCCGCGCGAGGAGCGATTCCCCTTCGCGTACGCGTAGAGCAACAGCCCACCTGAGTTCGGGTCATACGCCGGCCGACCATGACCATCAACGCGGTAGTCCGCATAGGACGCGCTCAGCTCCATCTCCTCAACCGAGCTGAGGATGCTCCACACGACGTGATCCACACCCACCCAATCCAACAGCGACGACGGCATCAACTACGCCTGACCACGATCACAAACAACAAAGTTCTGGGGCATCCCCGAATTCAATTAACCGCGCCGGACGGCAACCCCTTTTCCCGACAGCCACCCGGAGAGCGCCAGTGAGCCGTGACCGCTGGTCATCGTCCAAGGGACGGTCGGCGTTAGCCAGAACCGAGCAAGCACCGGCTCCTCCTTTCGCGGAAGCAGGGGGCCTCCGACCGATCGCTCACGGCGCCGGGCGCCGACGCTGGCGGTCGCGCAACCGCTGCAACGGGACCTGCTTCGGTGACACGGGATGTTCCGCTTCCTGTCGATCATCGGAGAGTTCCGGTCGTCATGCGCTCAGTGGCGAATTCCAGGGCCTCGCCTTGCAGCGCGGTGCTCGCGACGCATCACGTGCCCCGCGACGATCGCCAACAGCACGCTCAGACCTGATCGGCGTCAGCCCTGACGGGTCTCTCAGCGATCTGACGTGCGGTTTCCCGCCGCTGGCGCGGTCCGTATTAGCTACGGTGCTGGCACCGGTAAGCACCCGATGTGCGCCTACGCCTGCAGTGCCTAGCCTTCGGCGATGAGCTCGCCGGCGGCGACAACGCGAAAGACGGAAAGCGCAGGGCGGCTAGGCCGCCTGCGGGATCACAGTCGTACCCGCCGCGATGAATGGCGCGCTGAGCACCCCCGCCTCGAGCGCTTGCGGCTGTGGGTGCGCAGGCTCATCTTCGGCGACTGGCACCCGCTGCTGCGCGATCCCTTGGACCTCATGCGCCTGGCGTTCCTTGTCGCGGCGGTGGGGTTTCTCCTCACGGGCCATCTGGCCAATGCGTTGAATCTGTTCCTGAGCTTCCTCGTCCTCATGGTGGCGCAGCGCCTGAACCTGCCGCGGCTGTTCGATCTGTTGTTCATCCTAGGGTGGGGCGCGCAGGCCTGGGGTAATGCCGCGGACCTGTTCAAGTTGAACGTCTGTACGAACCTTCGGATCGGCAAGGTGAACTTCGTCTGCCTGGGATATGACGACTTCGTGCACTTCGTGCTTCCGCTGACCAGCGTGGCGGCCATCTACGTGCTCGGCCTGCGGCTCGGGCTGCTGCCTGACATCAGCGAGGAGACCGGGTGGCGTCGTCGCTTCGGCACAGTCCTGTTCGCGACGCTCGGCGTCATGTCGATATCGATGCTGAACGAGATCTGGGAGTACGTCTCCGTCAATTGGCTCGGTTCGAACCTCCGGATCAGTTACTCGGACACGATCTTCGACCTCGCGCTCGGGGTCCTCGGCGCGATGGCCGGTGGGAGCCTCATCTGGGTGTGGGCCATGAAGCGCTGGCCGACCGAGCGGAAGCCCGGCCTAAAGAGGCCCGCCCGCAAGTGAATCGGGTTTGACAACAGCCACAGCCGACCCCCAATTCGCGCCTCCACGCGATAGACCCCCGGAAGCTCGATGCCGAGGTCGAATGCCGTCTGGTGTACCTCGTGCAGCGGCGCGCCGTCGCGAATCACCACGATGTCCGCCGGGACCGGCAGCCGAACGCGTAGCAGCGTACGTCCGGCTGGCGCCTCGCCGCCCATTTGGATGCTTTGACCATCAGCCTGCTCTGCCCATAGACGCGCGCCGTGTGCCGGCGCTACGAACGGGCAGCTCAGCCACGCCGCGCCTGCGGCCAATGCGCGCAGCAGCGTGGCACGGTCGGCCTCGGGCGCCCCGGTCAGCGGTCGGTCGCCCAGCAGGTGGGTGCGCAGCAGTCTGAAGGTGCGCGTGTGCGGGAGGGGCGAGTGCACGCGCCCGCGCACGCGGATGCCGGGCTGATGGCCGTCAAGCCCGCCGATCGCCGGCACGCGCCTGCGCGCTGAGAGCTGATCCCAGTCGCGCAGGTGATGGGCCGGCGGGCCGTACGCGACCGCGGCCTCCGGGTCGCGCAGCCAGCGCAGTGCCTCGGCCGGAGTCCGCCATCCCTCGGCCGCGTCGGTTGTCAGGCTCCACAGCTCGACGCCGTCGCACCCCCGTTCGTCGTCGAGCGCCGGCCAGCCGTGCGGCGGCACGATCCGGCGGGCCAGCGGCGGCACGAGCATCCGACCACCAGTCGAGAACGGGTGGGCGGCAAACCCGATCCCGCCGGCGGCCCGCACGGCCGCGGCGATCTCGAGCGCGGACCTTCCCGCGTGGGGGATCTCGTGCTCGACGCCGAACGCCAGGTAGTGACCGTGCTTGGGAGTGACCTCTGTGCCGATCAGCAGGAACACGCCGTCGTGCATGCCTTCCCAGCCGTCGCAGCGTGCCCCGAGCGTGTCGTGATCGGTCAGCAGCACCGCGTCGGCGCCCACCTCGCGGGCGGCCGCCACGACTTCCGGAACCGTCGCGGTGCCGTCGGAATAGGTGGTGTGTACATGCGCGACGCACGACACATCGAACAGGCGGGCCGGGGCCGGCATCGTCGAATCGTCACACAACTCAGGGGCGATCGGGGCACCGATCGCTACGCTCAGGGAGATGAATCGGCGCCGTCCTATCGCTTTCGTCGGGATCGCCGCGATGGCGTTCGCGGCAGCAGCCGTCCTGTTGCCGCACTCGCCCTCAGGGCTGCGGGCGCTGCTGCTGAGCGTCGGTCCCGCGGCGCCGGCGATCGCGCTCGCGGCGTGGATCGTGCTCACGCCAGCCCTGTTCCCGGGTACGGTGCTGGCCGCCGCCGGCGGTCTTGCGTTCGGGGCTCTCGACGGTTCTCTGCTCGCCGTGATCGGCGCGGTCGCGGGTGGCCTCGCCGCGTTCGCGGTGGGCCGAACCGCCGCACGCGACGCTGTCGAGCGTGCCGTGCTGGGCAAGCCGTGGCTCGCGCGCGTGCACGTGCTGCTTGAGCGTCGTGGGTTCGCCGCGATCCTCGCCGCACGCCTGATGCCCGGAGTCCCTGCTGGGGGCCTTCATTACGTTGCCGGCGTCTCACCTGTCCGGGCCCGATCGTTCGCCGCGGCGATCGCGGTCGGCGCGCTTCTGCGCACGGTCCCCTACGCCGTGCTCGGCCAGGGCTTGGCCTCCGGCTCCATCACCATGATCCTTGTGGCGGCTGCGTCGATCTCGCTAGGCGGCCTGGCCGCCGGCATGCTGGTCCGCCAGATCCGCCGCACGCCCGACCCAGCCTGACTCTCGAGTTGGGCTGACCCAACGCATCGGCCGTCCGCGCTGCTGATCGAGCGCAGCGAGCGGGGCGTCGAACCTGTCGTGCTCGTCCGTCACGCGGCTGCCGCCGCGGCGTTCGCCACCGGCGCGGCGATCGAGCTGCCGCGGTCGGCGGTCGTGCTCGGTCCGCTCGCCGGCGCCGTGGCGTTCTCGCGGATCTACACCGGCGTGCACTACCCGTCCGACGTCGTTGTGGGACTGGTCATCGGCACCAGCGTCGCACTCATCTCGACGCGCATACGGCCGTCGGAGCGTTGCGAGCCTCATTCGCCGGCGTCGTGCGGCCGCGCCACGAACACGCCCCAGCCCGGGACTGCCGCACCGTGGGACGGGGTGAACTAACTAGCCGATGCCCTAGCTTTCGCGCATCAGGCACGGCGACTAACTGTTCGAGGCCAACTACAGGGCGTGGACGGGTCCAGACGAACATCCCAGCGCTTTCACCTGGCAGTCCGTGCGCTACGGCGCCGAACCTAGGTTGCGTCTCGTCGGTGGTGTACGGCGATGGCGAGCCCAACGAGAGTGAGTGCGGCCACGGCGAGCGCGATCGCGCCACGCTTCGCCTCCAGCTGGCCGAGTATCGCCGCGCCGATGCCGTACGCGCCGAGCGCAGCGATACACGTCGAGGCGATCGCCGCCAGCGCGTTCCACACGAGAAAGGTGTTGCGCGGCATCCGCATCGCGCCCGAGACCCAGGTCGGCGTCAGGAATACCGCCAGCCGCCCCCACCGGTGATAGATCCGCTCCCCGGCGGCCATCGCGCGGCGACGCTGGCGCTGCCAACGTCCGTCCCGCTCCGCCACCGCGCCGCCCACGCGCAGCCCGAGCCGGTAGCCGACATATCCCCCACTCCACGCCGCAAGCGTCGCGACGGCGATCACGATCCAAATATTCATCTGACCCTCACTGGCAAGGACTCCCGCGGCCGCGAGCACCCCCGCGCCGACGATCGGGATACCGATCCACGAAGCGGCCACACCCACATACAAGATCACGTAGCCAGCGAGACCCGTCTGCGCCACCGTGGCGATCACTGGAGCGGATCCCGCTCCCCGCTCGCCTCGGGAGGAGAACCACTTACGCGCGCCGCCTTACGGCCTCCCGGGACCTCTTCGGCGGCCTCGTGGGACTGCAAGCCATCGGCTATACGGCACGCCCAACGCTCGATCTCGTCCCAGTCCCGGAAATCTCCCTGAAAGCCCCTAAACAGAGCCAGAGCTGTCCGCTGAGGGCGGGTCAGGTTCTGCTTCTCGAGCTTCCCCCCGAACATCTGGTGGCCCTCGGCGCGCGTCATCTCACGCAGCGCTGCGAGATCCACCGGATCTTCGCCCATCTTCTGAACCAGCTTCCGCGACCGATCACCCACCGGTCCGCTCGAGAACAACCACACTGGGCGTGCGACGAGTTCGCCGGCAAACCGCTCGACAAGCTCCTTTGCGGGCTTTAGCCAGTGCCCGGTGTAAACGGCGCTGCCGATGATGAACGCGTCGTAATCCTCGACGCTACCGACGTCCTCAGGCGCCGGAACCGCAACCTCCAGACCCCGTTTCCGAAGGGCATCTGCGATCGCCTCCGCTATCTCCCGGGTCGCGCCATGCTGACTGGCAGCCGTCACCAATACGTTCATGGGTCAATCGTCGGCCCTCAGCGGCGGGGCCGCATCGGGACCTCCCCCGATGCGTGCGGCGGAGGACTACTGACGCTCCACCGCCGCTCGCGAACTGCGGAGCCGGCAGCTTCTGGCGAAACTCGCCGATGCGGCCGGGATCGGCGACACTCTCCAGGGATGGAGAAGGACCCGTAGTCCCTACGTCCGCGGAGGGCGGTCATCCCGTGTTGTTCAGCCTCGGAGCGCTCGTAGCGCGTTGAGGATCACGGCTAGGTCGATGGCCTCTTGGAACAGCGCGCCGCCGACCGGTGGCAAGTAACCGGCCGCTGCGACGGCCATTGCGGCGAGGCTGAGGCCCATGCCGGTGAGGACGCTCTGGCGAGCGATGAAGAGTGCCCGTCGGCCGATGTGTAGCGCGTCGGCGACGCGGTCGATCCGGTCGACGGTGATCACGGCGTCCGCGGTCTCCGAGGAGACGGTCGCACCCGCCGCTCCCATCGCGATGCCCAGGTCGGCAATCGCGAGCGCGGGAGCGTCGTTGACGCCGTCGCCGACCATGATCACCGGCCGCAGCTGTGGGTCGGCGCGGACCATGCGGACAACTTCGAGCTTGTCCTCGGGGGACTGCTCGGCGTAGACGCGATCGACGCCGAGCTCGCGTCCGACGCGGTCGGCGACCGATCGACGATCCCCTGAGATCATCGCGACGTGCCGTACGCCCTCCGTCCGCAGACGTTCGACGATCTGCTCGGCGTCCGGGCGCAGCTCGTCGGCCATCACGATCACGCCGGCGACGTGGCCGTCGATCGCGACGAGGACGTGGGCCTCCCCGGAGCCCCTGGTCGTAGTCAACGCTGTTGACGCAGTTTCCTCTTGCGGTACGCCGACCGCGCGCATGAAGGCGCGGCTTCCAACGGACACCCGGTGCCCTTCGATCGAGCCTTGAATTCCCTGGCCGGGCTCCTCGTGGATATCGGCCGGCATCGTCAGCTTGAGGGCCGCCTCCTTGGCGGCGGTCACCAGCGCTTCGCCGAGCACGTGTGCCGAGAGCCGGTCGACCGATGCCGCCAGCCGCAACAGCTCACCTGCCTGGAGCGCTCCCCGACTGACGATCTCGCGAACCTCGGGGGTGCCGACCGTCAGTGTTCCGGTCTTGTCGAACAGGACCGTTCGCGCCTCGCCGAGCGTTTCGATCGCGCCGGCGCCTTTGACGATCACGCCCGAGTGGGCGGCTCGCGAGAGGCCTGAGACGAGCGCGATCGGCGCCGCGAGAATCAGCGGGCATGGTGTTGCCACGACCACCACTGCTAGCGCCCTGACCGGGTCGCCGCTCAGCGCCCATGCCAGGCCCGCGACCAGGAGCGTCGCGGGCAGGAAGAAGCCCGCGTAGCGGTCGGCCATCCGCACCAGTGGAGCGCGCTGCGTCTGGGCCTGCTCGACCAGCCTCACCAGGGCTGTGTAGGCGCTGTCGCTCGCGGGATGGTCGGCGCGAACGTCGAATGGCGCGCCGGCGTTGGCCGTGCCGCTCAGCACCGGCATGCCACGCTTGATCGTCTCCGGCAGCGGCTCGCCGCTGAGCGTGCTGGTGTCAACAACCGCCTCCGGGCTGATTACGATGCCGTCG
>Ga0307373_10011073_pt1 | contig 13134 bp, 14 predicted proteins | sample OX2MG_FD_202534 | JGI IMG/M metagenome (GOLD analysis project Ga0307373, IMG submission 202534) | Soil microbial communities from Risofladan, Vaasa, Finland - OX-2 | ecosystem: Environmental > Terrestrial > Soil > Coastal area > Acid sulfate soil | place: Finland: Risofladan, Vaasa | collected... | reverse complement strand
ATCCCACTTGAAATTGCCCGCGCGCAAAACGATCCATCCGATCCTCCCGGTTCGCTTAAGATTCCTGTCGATTCCGCACCCGTCCTGTCCCCCATACGTCCTTGGGGCGCACATACTCACTGCGGCAAAAGCGAGTGTGCAGATTGCGCGAGCTATTTTCCACCAGAATGAAGATATTTGGAAATGGAAGTCGCAGGGGTAGCGTTCCTGCCGGCATTTACCTGATTTTTAACTGCCGGCGGGCCTCCGCAACCACAAGATCGGCAACGCGCGGCACAATCTTTCGCACCCCGGCGGAGAGCGGGCTGCCGGTATCGAATCGCTTGCCTTCGACTCCAAAGACGATCAGGCGTTGCGGAAGCTGGTGCAAGGCGCGCGCCAGTTCCACCGCCTCGTGAAGGCCAAAGGCGTGCGTCGAAAGTTTATGAAAGCAGGCGGGCAAGGCCTTTCCGGTGGCGTCGAAGCGGTGAATACGGCGACTGCGGCGGCTGACTGCCGCTTCAGGGCCTGAAGTGCCGGGGTAGACTGCGTCCACAACGATGACCGTGCCCGCGTCTCGCCACAATTCCATCAGGTCGGCAGCTTCGCCGGAACATTCCACGACATTGAGAAACGGCCGCTTTCGCCGCCTGACGCGGCCGGCGATAATTCTGCCGACGGCATCGTCCCCGCGAAGCGGATTCCCCAGGCCGACGACCAGCGCGGAGGAACCGGCGGACGATATCTGCGAAATGCGCTTTGTCCGCGCCCGTTTGGCCGGTGCGGCTTTATTTTTCGCGCGTCCGCTCATAACCAGGCACTCGTAAAATCCATCAGCATAAACATAAAAACGTTCGTCGGCGTCAATCGGCAAAGCCGGCCTGCGCGCACAATTCCTACACGCGTTCCATCTGCAATTTCAGGAAATGCGTGGAGCAAGAAATACACGGGTCATAATTGCGCACAATCTGCTCGCAGCGCCAGCGAAGATCTTCTTCTGGAAGGGAGAGATTCGCGGGAACGAACTGCTTCAAGTCGTTCTCGATTGTTTTCTGGTTTTGCGAAGTAGGCGGAACAATTTTCGCGTCCAGAATCGTGCCGTGAGCGTCGAAGCGGTAGCGATGATACAGAATTCCGCGCGGGGCTTCCGTGCAGGCATATCCTGTTCCGGCTTTCATCTCGTATTTCACCGCCGGGGTTTCCGGCATTTCATATTGCTCGATAATTCGCAGGGCTTCCTCGCAGGCGTGCAGAATTTCAACGCTTCGCACCACGATGCTCTGAAATGGATTCCTGCAGGCCGGTTGCAGGCCGGCGGCTATCGCCGCCTCCCGGGCCAGCGGGGACAGCCGGTCAAAATTCAGGTTGTAGCGCGCCAGAGGCCCGACAAAGTAGGCTCCCTGGTCCTTCATCTCGGAATGCAGCGCGCTGGAGTACGCAATGTGTTCTTCGGAGAAAAGCTGATCGTAGCCGTGAACGGGAATGTCCAGCCCGCGGTTCGAAACGATCCGGCCTTCGTTGAAGGGGTATTCCTTTTCGTGCCGCAGGGCGACAAACAGGAAATCCTGCTCAAATTCCGGAAAAGGCAGCGTCGCCACCCAGCGCACCGTTTCCAGAGCCGCGTCGCGGGCCCACTTCAATTGCTCGGCCAGGGCGCGCAGCGACTCCTTCGCGGGCACCTTATAAAAACCTCCCACGCGAACGTTGATGGGATGGATTTCCCTGCCGCCGATCAAACGTACGATTTCGTTTCCGGCCTTTTTCAGCTGCAAGCCGCGCTGAACGATATCGGGATGATCTTTTGCCATGCGGATGGCATCGGGATACCCCAAAAAATCCGGGGCGTGCAGCATGTACACGTGCAGCGTGTGGCTTTCGATCCATTCCCCGCAATAGACAAGCCGCCGAAGCGCGCGCAACTGTCCTTCCACCTTCACGCCGAGCGCGTCCTCAATCGCATGGACCGCGCTCATCTGATAAGCGATCGGGCAGATGCCGCAGATGCGCGAGGTGATATCCGCCGCCTCCTCGCAGCTGCGCCCGCGCAGGAATGCTTCGAAAAATCGCGGCGGCTCGAAGATCTTGAGTTTCACATCCACTACGGTGCCGCCCTTGACCTTCACGTAGAGTCCGCCTTCGCCCTCCACGCGGGTCAAGTAATCAACCCGAATGGTCCTTGTCTTCGTGGACTTGGTGGACTTGGTTTTCATGGGCCTCGCTTTCCCGGCGAAACGGTTCTGCCCAGGCGTTGAAATTTCGAAGGACGCGCACAATGTCCCGCTCCTTCATTCCCAGTTCGCCGCAGCGCGCGGCCAGCGAATGCGTGTTCGGCGTTTCCTTGGGTCCAAAACATCCGTAGCAGCCGCGATTGTAGACGGGGCAAATCGCGCCGCACCCGTCATGGGTAATGGGCCCAAGACACGGCGTGCCGTGAGCGACCATCACGCAGACCGTTCCCCGCCTCTTGCACTCCATGCAGACGCTATAAGACGGCGTATTGGGCTTGCCTCCATGCAAAAATGCCCGCATCACGTCGAGGAGCTGATCCTTGCTGATGGGGCACCCGCGCAGCTCGAAATCGACACGCACGTGGTCGGCAATCGCGGTGGATTTGCCGAGCGTCTCGATATAGGCGGGCTGTGCGTAAACGATGGCGATGAATTCCTTCACATCCTGAAAATTCCGCAGGGCTTGAATCCCTCCGGCAGTGGCGCACGCGCCGATGGTGACCAGAAATTTCGACGCGCGTCTTACCTGCTGAATGCGCTCCGCGTCACGGGGCGTGGTGATCGAGCCTTCGACCAGAGACAGGTCGTACGGGCCTTTTACCACCATCCGCGAGGCTTCCGCAAAATTGGCAATTTCCACTTCCCGGGCCACGGCCAGCAGCTCATCCTCGCAATCCAGCAGAGTGAGCTGGCAGCCGTCGCAGGAGGCGAATTTCCAGACGGCAAGTTTGGGCTTTTTGGTTCGCTTCATCTCACAGCTCGCGTATCCTCAGCAATGGCGCAATCCGATCGTAACGGAAAACAGGGCCCTGCTTGCAGATGAACTGCGGACCCAGCTGGCAGTGGCCGCAAAAACCAACCGCGCACTTCATGTTCCGTTCCATCGAGACGTAGACCTGCTTCCTGCCTACCCCGCGGGCTTCCAGCTCGCGTACCACAAAGCGCATCATCACTTCCGGCCCGCATACCATGGCCACCACTCGTTGAGGATCGAAAGAAACTTTGGGGATCAGGGCGGTGACGACGCCGACCGAACCTCGCCAGGCGGCCGGGGCGCGATCAACGGCGACCTCGGTGCGAAAGTCCAGCCGGGACCTCCATTGTTCCAGTTCCTTCTGATACAGGATATCGGCGGGAGCGCGAGAACCATAAATCAGGCTGACCTGCCCGTATTTCATGCGGTCCGAAAGGATCTGGTAGACAACCGGGCGCAACGGCGCGAGCCCCACGCCGCCGGCCACGATAATCACATCTTTGCCGGCCGCCTCTTCCATCGGCCAGCTACTCCCGAAGGGGCCGCGAATCCCCACCATGTCGCCGCGTTTCAGCCTGCACACAGCCGAGGTGACGGCGCCGACGCTGCGCGTGGTGTGCACCATCGTTTCCTGATCCCCAGGGTCGCCGGTAATGGACATGGGCACTTCGCCCACTCCGAAGACGTACAGCATATTGAATTGCCCAGCGACAAAGGGGGATCGTCCGGCGGGGTTGACGGGGCGCAGCTCCAGAGTAAACGTATCGTGAGTTTCCCGGCGCAGCCTTTGCACCACGAAAGGCGAGGGCGCCATCGGATGGGAGGCTGTTGCGATCTGATTCCCCTCAGGTATGGGTTTCATAGACATTTAACAACTGCAAACGAGTGGCGTCCAGCCTCTGCTCCACCATGTGGGCAAAACGTTTCAACAGTTCGTAGCCCAGATCATGGTCGGCCTCGCATTTCGTCCTTAAACATTTTCCGTCGATGGCAATGGCTCGCGTCTGCTCGACGGCGCGCGCATCGAATTTCCACCGGTACGGCGGGAACAGCCAGGACCATCCCAGGGCCTCGCCTTCGCCGATCGTGGTGATCGTGATCTGGCCGGACGGGCCGGCAAAAACCTCGACCGCTACGACGCCGTGGCGAACGAGATAGAACTGGTCCGCCTCCTGCCCTTCGCGAAAAATGAATTCGCCGGCATCGAACCGCACATTGGACGCGCATCCCACAAGAAGGTCCAAATACCGCTTCTCCATATCCCGCAGGAATGGATGCTCAGCGAGGATTCGTTCCAGTGTTTCCATCGTCAGGCTCCTTCGCATTGGATTTTGTCCGAAGGTCAGTGGCGCGAATCTCCCGGACCTCCTCGGTGATATCGATCGCCACCGGGCACCAGGTAATGCAGCGTCCGCAGCCAACGCACCCGGAGCTACCAAACTGATCGAACCAGCTCGCCAGCTTGTGCGTCATCCACTGGCGATAGCGGCTTTTGGTGGAGCTTCGAATGCTCCCGCCATGAATGTACGAAAAGTCCATCGTGAAGCAGGAATCCCACTTTTGCCAGCGCTCCGCATGATCGCCCGACAGGTCGGTCACGTCTTCGACGGTCGTGCAGAAACACGTGGGGCAAACCATCGTGCAATTGCTGCAGGCCAGGCATCGAGAAGCGACGTTGTCCCAGCGCGAGTGCTCCAGATTCGCGTAGAGAAGCCCTTTGATCTCCGTGGTGTCCATGGTGCGGCCCATTTGCTGAGCCGTCCTCGAGTGGATTTCCCCGGCCTTTTCCACCTGCGCCTCGCCCGCGGGATGATGGGGCACCTGCAACAGAATTTCGGTGCCCAGCGGCGTTCCAGCCTCCACCACGAAGTAATGTTCGGCGCCCTCCAGGATTTCGGTGAGCGCCAGATCGAAGCCGGACTCCGCCTTCGGCCCGGCATCCATGGATGCGCAGAAGCAGGTGTTCCCCGCCTGGCCGCAATTCACCGCCACGATCAGTGCGCCCTCGCGGCGCGCTTTGTAGAGCGGATCGACAAAACTCCCATCGAGAAACACTTTGTCCTGTATGGCGATGGCGTGCAACTCGCAGGCGCGCACGCCGATGAAGGCCATCTTTGAAGCCGCGCGTTTTTCTTCCTCAATCTGAAATGTTTTTCCCGAGCGGTCGGCCTGCCACAGGCGCACGGCCGGGGGATGCAGGAATTTTTTCCAGGATTGCGGCCCAACCACGTAGCCGAACAGGGCCGCATCGTTTCGCCTCTTCAGCCGGTAGGTGCCGCCCTCCTGTTCGTCCGTCCACCCAACGGGCAGATCGTGCGCCGCGTTCAGTTCGTCATAAACGATGGCGCCATCGCGGACGGTGGGCCCGATGACCTGATATCCGCGATTCTTCAGCGCATCGAGGAACTGGTCGAAATGTTCGCGCCGCAATATGGAGTGTGCCGGCATATTTATCCGTTACTTCGTCCGTCACTTTCGGCTCGGACCCGTCTGTTGTTCCCTCTCAGGTACCATCGATGAATGTCACATTCAATGCCATCGATTGCACCGAACCCGCCTCCTGAATATAGCCTGTTTTCCGATTGTCGCCGGGGAAATCTCAACAACGCTGTGGGAACTTTTGAGTTTTACGGCTAGGCATGCGCCGCAACCAGCGCTTGTCCCAGGCTCAGTCCGCCATCGCCGGCAGGCACTTCGGCATGGGCAAACACCTCAAACCCATTCGCCTGAAGCCTGCGAACCAGTCCCTCCAGCACGAGCACGTTCTGAAACACGCCGCCGCTCAGGCAGACTCGATGGATGGCTGATCCCCGGCCAATTTGGCACATCACATCGGAGAGCGATTCGACCAATCCATTGTGGAAACGCCGGCCAATGGTCTCCGGGGCCACATTTCGAGCCAGATCCTCCACAATGGCCGAGAATAAAGACCGCGTTCCGATCTGCCAGCCTGCATTTCCCCGACGGCAGTCGAACGGGTAGGCGCCCGCGTCTGAGGAGGACCGCGCCAGCATTTCCAGTTCGATTGCGGATTGCCCTTCGTAATTCACTTTTCCCCGGATTCCGATCACGGCTGCCACGGAGTCGAACAGCCTGCCGCAACTTGAAGTAAGCGGAGAATTGATTCGGCGGTCGATCATCTGAAGAATTACCTCGGTTTTTGCGCGGTCCAGCCCGCGAACGAATGGAATATCCCATTCCAGAAACTCCCGCCCGGACGCCTGTGCCAGATGGCTGACCGCCATGCGCCAGGGCTCATGGATCGCCGCGGCGCCTCCCGGCATGGGCACATACGAAAAATGGCAGGCGCGCTCGAAGCCCGCGTAATCCGCGACGAGGATTTCCCCGCCCCAGATGTGTCCGTCCGTCCCGTACCCGGTCCCATCCAGGACGATTCCCGCAACTTTCCCTTCAATTCCGTTTTCCGCCATGCAGGATGCGACGTGCGCGTGGTGGTGCTGGACGCCAACCCGGCGCACGCCGGTCTGCGCCAGGGCCCAAGTGGTGGAGAAATAGCCCGGATGAAGATCGTGGGCGATGATTTTCGGAGAGATATCGAGGATTTTCGAAAGATGTTCGGCCGCTTCGCGAAAGAAATCGTAACTCTCAAGATTTTCCAGATCGCCGATGTGCTGGCTCAGGAAGGCGAGTTTCCCGCGCGTCAGGCAGATCGTGTTTTTAAGTTCTCCTCCCACAGCGAGAATCGGGGGCGTTTCCTCGCGCAGCTGGACCGGCGCGGGCACATATCCGCGCGAGCGTCGAACCTGCCGCAGGCGTCCGGCGGCAAGCCGCACGACCGAATCGTCGCACCGAAGCAGGATGTCGCGATTGTGCACCAGAAAATAGTCGGCCACGCCGGCCAGCCGCGCGGCCGCTTCCCGGTTGTCGATTGCGATCGGCTCCTCGCTCAGATTTCCGCTGGTCATGACCAGAGCTGAAAATTCTCCCGCCTTGAAAAGCAGGTGATGGAGCGGCGTGTAAGGAAGAAAGATTCCCAGATCGTGCTGGCCGGGGGCCACCGCGGCGGCGACCTTGGCATCCTTGCTGCGCGGCAACAGCACGATGGGCCGCTGCAGGCAGGTCAGCGCCGCGCGTGCGGCTTCATCGATTTCGCAGAGTTTTTCCGCGGTCTCGATGTCCGGCACCATCACCGCAAATGGTTTTTCGACGCGATGTTTGCGGTGGCGCAGCAGTTCGACTGCGGCGGGATTGGTTGCGTCCACGGCCAGGTGAAAGCCTCCCAGCCCCTTCACGGCGACCACTTTCCCAAGCCGGAGCCGCTGCGCCGCTTCCTGGATTGGATCGGAAGTCTCGATCGGGCGGCCGCGCGCATCCCACAAGACAAGTTGCGGCCCGCATTTCCAGCAGGCGTTCGGCTGGGCGTGGAAGCGGCGGTCGCGAGGATCGTCATATTCCCTGCGGCACGCGTCACACAGCGGAAACGCCGCCATCGAGGTGCGGGAGCGATCGTACGGAATGCCGCGAACAATCGTGAAGCGCGGGCCGCAATTCGTGCAATTGATGAAAGGATAGAGATGCCGCCGGTCGCGCGGGTCGAACAGCTCGCGCAGGCAGTCCCCGCACACGGCCACGTCCGGGGAGATTAGAGTGAAAACGGAGTCTCCCACGCTGCTGGCTAAAATCTGAAATTCCCGATCACCATTGCAGGGGATTTCGCGAACCGATACGTCCAGGATGCGGGAAAGCAATGGAGCATCCGCGGGCAGTCGCTCCAGAAAATCTTCGACCAGCTGGATGGGGCCCTGAACTTCAATGGTGACGCCGGAGGAAGTATTGCAAATGGTGCCCACCAGGCTGCGGTCCGTGGCCAGCCGATGAATGTAGGGCCGGAACCCGACCCCCTGAACGATTCCCGAGACCAAAATTTCTTTGCGGATTTGCATTGGGCCCTAACAAGCTGCGGAAAAAGTACACGATGCACCTTCAGGGGTTGAAACCCCTGAAGGAAACGCAGGTGTTTTGTTGTGCCTGAAGGCACGACCCACAAATATCCCCCACTTTTTCCGCAGTCTGCTAGGGGTTGGTAGAGGCGGACACGGCCGCAGCCTGCGGCGCCGCCCGTTTGCGTCTCAGCCAATCGAGCCATTCCTGCAGTCCCTCGCGCGTCACGCAAGAGACGCGCACAATTTCCATATTGCCGTGGACCTGGCGCGCATTCTTTTCGGCCGCATCGATATCAAAGGGCACGTAGGGCAACAGGTCCGTTTTGTTCAACACGAGCAGCTCCGACTTGAAAAAAATGGAAGGATACTTGAGCGGTTTGTCTTCTCCTTCGGTGACGCTGAGAACCACAATCTTCGCAGCCTCGCCCAGGTCATAGCTGGAAGGGCAAACCAGGTTGCCGACATTTTCGATGAGCAGCAAATCGATATCTTCCAGACGCCAATCGGAGAGTGCGCGTTCGATCATGCGAGCGTCCAGGTGACACGTTCCGCCGGTGGTGATCTGCTTCACGGGAAAGCCAAACCGCGCCAGCCGCCGCGCATCATTTTCGGTCTGAATGTCGCCGGTCAGCACGGCCACGCGCTCGCCCGGCGCAAAACTTTCCAGTGTGCGCTCGAGAAGGCTGGTCTTACCGGAGCCGGGCGAGCTGATCAGGTTGAGGCAGAGGACATCGTGTTCGGCAAAACGGCCGCGCAACTCGGCGGCAATGCGTCCATTTTCGTTCAATACCTTACGCTCCAGCGGCATGCGCTCCATCATCAACCTCCAAATAGATGAGTTCCAGCTCGTCTCCGCCGATAAATCGTGAATCCAGGCTGCCGCATTCCGGGCATTCCATGCCCTCACGGTCCACAATAAACGGTTGGCCGCAGTCCCGGCATTCGTGGCGCCGCAGGCAATACTCCACATCCAGGCCCAGCGGCTCAAGATCGGTGCCGCGCACCAGCGCCTCAAAACAAAAAGTCATGGCCTCCGGGTTCACTCCGGAAAGCTCTCCAACCCGGACTCCGACTTTGCAGATATGCCCGCCCGGGAAGCGCCGCGCTTCGGCGCGGACCGATTCCAAAATCGAGTTCGCAATGCCCATCTCATGCATGGGCGTCTCCTAACAAATGCGCGGCAACTGATCTCCGGAAAGCAGATCCACGATCCGGGAGGTCCCCAGCCGCGTGCGCATGGTGACCAGGCCGGGATGAGTGTCCGTGACGGTTCCAATGATTTGCGCGCCGCGGCCCAGCGGATTTTGCCGCATCGCTTCGAGCACCGGCTCCGCCGAATGCGGATCGACGATGGCAACCAGCTTGCCTTCATTCGCCACATACAGCGGATCGAGCCCCAGCATCTCGCACGCGCCCTGCACGTCCTCGCGAATCGGAATCGACGTTTCGTCCAGATGAATTCCCACCTGCGACCGCCCGGCAATCTCATTCAAGGAACTGGAAAGGCCGCCGCGCGTCGGGTCGCGCAGGCATCGAATGCCGTCCCCGGCGCAGAGCATATCCGCCACGAGCGTGTGCAGCGCCGCGGTGTCGCTCTGAATGGCGCTCTCGAACTGCAAGCCTTCCCGCTGGGACAGGATCGTGATCCCGTGGTCGCCAATCGTGCCGCTGAGCAAAACGCGATCGCCCGGACGCGCCTGGTCCGCGGAAAGGCACAGACTGCCCGGAACCATTCCGATGCCCGAGGTGTTTACGAATATTCCGTCTCCGCTGCCCTTTTCCACGACTTTCGTATCGCCGGTCACGATCGATACCCCCGCCAGTCCGGCGGCGACTCGAATCGATTCGACGACCTGGCGCAGCACATCCATCGACAGGCCTTCCTCCAAAATGAATGCCAAGCTCAGGAACAACGGCACCGCGCCGCCCATCGCCAGATCGTTGATCGTGCCATTGACGGCAAGCGAGCCGATATCTCCTCCCGGAAAAAACATGGGCTTCACGACGAAGGAATCGGTGGTGAATGCCAGCCGGCAGCCATTCACTTCCACGATGGCTTGATCATCCAGCCGCGCAAGCACGGAATTCTGAAAGGCGGGAAGGAAAATATCGTGGAGCAGTTCGGCGCTCATCCTGCCGCCGCTGCCATGGCCCAGCAATACGGAATCGCGGGAAACGATGGGAACGGGGCAAACTAAGCCGGCCTCGATGTTCGTTTCCTGTTTTGTGCCGCGTGTCATCATCGCCCTCCCGGCGCCGTTGCCAAGTGCCGCCGATACTGATAATACGCCGCGCAGGCTCCTTCCGACGATACCATCGGCGCGCCCAGTGGATTTTCCGGCGTGCAGCGCGTTGCAAATGCCGGGCAATCGGTCGGCTTCCTCCAACCCTGCAGGACTTCAGCGCTGATGCATTCGGCGGGCTCTTCCGCGGTCACTCCCTGCGTCCCGAAAATGCGGTCCGCGTCAAAATCGGCGTATTCCGCGCGCAAGGCGAGGCCACTTTCGGCAATTCCGCCCAGGCCGCGCCATTTCCTGTCGCAAACCTCGAAAACTTCCGCCAGAACTTTTTGCGCAGGCAGGTTGCCCTCGTAGGTAACGGAACGAACATATTGATTTTCCACTTCCGCGCGGCCCTCTTCCAGCTGCACGACCAGCATGAGGATCGCTTCCAGCAAATCCACTGGCTCAAAACCTCCCACCACGATGGGCACGCGAAATTCGCGGATCAATTCTTCGTACTCGCGGTATCCCATGACCGTGCAGACGTGGCCGGGCCCGATGAAGCCCTGCACCCGATTGCGCGGCGAGCTCAGCAACGCGCGTATCGCCGGCGGCACCAGGACGTGGGAGGCCAGCATCGAAAAATTCTTCAAACCTTCCCGCTTGGCTTGCCACACCGCCATCGCGTTCGCCGGAGCCGTGGTTTCAAAGCCTACGGCGAAGAACACTACCTGGCGGCCGGGGTTGGCGCGCGCGAATTTGAGCGCTTCGGTCGGCGAATAAACGATGCGCACGTCCCCGCCATTCGCCTTGACCTGAAACAGGTCCTGATGGGAGCCCGGAACGCGCAGCATGTCGCCGTAGGACACTAACGTGACCCCGGGCCGCGATGCGATGTCGATGGCCTTATCGATGATCTCCAGCGGGGTCACGCAAACCGGGCAACCCGGGCCGTGGACCATCTCGACGCCGGGCGGCAGCATCTCGTCGATTCCGAAACGCATCAGCGTATGCGTCTGCCCTCCGCAAATCTCCATTAACACCCACGGGCGGGTCGCCCGGCGCGCAATCTCGGCCATCAACGCTCGCGCGATGCGGCCGTCCCTGTACTCGTCGAGATATTTCACTCGCCCCTCCGGCCGCCAACCTGCTCCGGCAGCTTCACAAATCTTCCAGATCGGATTGCAACTCCGCTTCCAACACGCCCATGGATTCCAGCAGGGCGTAGCTCCGCTCCGCCTCTTCGCGATCGACGCGGCTGATCGCGAAACCCACATGCACGATCACGTAGTCCCCTACCTCCGCTTCCGGGCAAAAATCCAGGCACGTTTCGCGCGTGATGCCGCCAAACTGCACGCGGCCGATGCGCACGTTATTTTGTTCCTCGATGGTTAGAATTTTCCCAGGAATGGCGAGGCACATTTTATGAATCCCCTTTTCCGCAAGAGTCGGCGTGCGCGCCCGGCCCGCCGGCAACAACCGCCGGCCGCGACCACCCGAGCAACTGCTCGATTGCGGCTTCCACCAGAGGCCCCATCGCCGCCTCCACCGGAGCGGACAGCTCGGTCCCCCAATCGGTCGAAGACGGCTGCACTCCCAGAAGCACGATTTCCCTTGGAATTTCGGAAACCAGCGGCAAAGTTGCCAGCAGGTCCGCCAGGCCGAGCTGATGCACGCTTGCGCCGCAAGGCAGGCCCCGCAACTCCCTGCCGGTCATGTATACCAGGGTTCCCGCCTGCTCGCCAACATCCACGGCATCCAGCAACAGCAATCTTGTGCACTCCTGCAGGTAAACCAGCAGTTCGATTCCGAACGTGCCTCCGTCGAGGAACGAAACGCCGGGCGGCAGGCGCGGGTCACGCTGGAGGCGTTCGAGGGCATGTATGCCGGCGCCGTCATCGGAATGGATGGTGTTGCCCACCCCGACTACCATAATGTTTTGCGCTGGATTCGTCTCCATTTTTACCTGCCTCGCCGCTTATACGAAATCCGCAAGTTTTGCCTCTCGCGATTTCGGCCTTCGCCTCATTTGTGGTGCGAGGCGTCTTCCTTTACCCTGCTCTCGGTAAAGAACTTGTACCCGGAAAATATTCCGCCCACCAGCCCGGTGCCTTCCTCGATTCCAATCAGGATTGCGCTGTAAACGTGGTGAATGACGAACGCTCCGAAGGCAAACATGATCAGAAAATGAATCTCGCGCAAATAGCGCACACTCATCAGGGCCGGAAGCCAGCCAATGAAGAAGCCCAGCACCCGGCTACCGAGTATATGGTTGTACAGAGCCAGCCCCGTAAGAATCTGGATCAGCATGAGAGCGTACATGAACAGATACGTTGCGGCCGCCAGAGGATTGTGGCCCATCCGGGAGACCGGCCTCCGCCGGATAAACAGGTAATATTCCATCTGCCCGACGAAGCCCCGCCGCTGTTGTTTTCCGATCGGCAGGAACTGACGCCACCGGGCCCATTTGTTGCCCATAAAGAACCAGTAGACGCGCAGCAGAAAGGCGGCAATGAAGACGAACGCGGCGACCTCATGAATAAATCGCATCGTCCCCATCAGAAATCGGCCGTCGCCTCTGGAAATGATAAAAGGATCGTAGAGGTAGTAGCCGGTGAAGCTGAGCACTATGATGGAGAGAAAAATCAGCCAATGGGCGATCCGCACGGGCCATTGCCAAACGTACACTCGTACGAGGTTTTCTTTCGCGCCCGAAGGGGTTTTCACGCCAATGGAATGAGGTGCAGTCGTCATGGCTCCCTCGCTCTCGTCAAGCTTCCCGGCGGGCATAGGTTCGCCCGCGCGCATCTGCCACGTGAACGGCACAGGCCAGACAGGGGTCAAACGAGTGGACCGTGCGCAGGATTTCCAGCGGACGCTCCGGATCGGCTACGGGCGTCTTGAGCAGCGCGGTCTCATATGGACCGCGCTGCCCCTTGGCGTCGCGAGGACCGGCGTTCCAGGTGGTCGGCACGACAATCTGATAATTCTTCACCAGGGTGTTCTCGATCTCGACCCAATGGCCCAGCGAGCCGCGAGGCGCTTCG
>Ga0307373_10011072_pt1 | contig 13135 bp, 8 predicted proteins | sample OX2MG_FD_202534 | JGI IMG/M metagenome (GOLD analysis project Ga0307373, IMG submission 202534) | Soil microbial communities from Risofladan, Vaasa, Finland - OX-2 | ecosystem: Environmental > Terrestrial > Soil > Coastal area > Acid sulfate soil | place: Finland: Risofladan, Vaasa | collected... | reverse complement strand
TGGCTCTCATCTCACAAGTTAAGCCGACAAATAACACATCGGCGAACAACCTTGTTGGAATCGTGGGGAATCCTCAAAAACTTCAAAAGATCGACACGAAGGTTGATTGGAATGCGACAGATAAACTACGCGTGACGGGACGATTTAATCTCCATCCGTATCAGATACTCTCACAGCCTAGCTTTGGAGATGCGCTCAATGTCGGTGATCCGGCGAACTCCAGCGGGCATACGTATGCCGTAACGATTGCGGCAACTTATGTTAAGTCGCCACATTTCGTGATCGATGGATCATGGGGATTTACGCGGACAATCCAGAACATCATTCCATTTTTCGATAGCGTCAAGTATGGCTCCGATACAATGCATATCTCGGGGGTCAATCTCCCCGATCTTCCATATGGCGGCGGTATGCCGCAATTCAATATCAATGGATACAGTGGCTACGGCTACCAATATCCTTACTTGGGCTACAACGATCCCATCCTGGGCTATGCCGGGAATGCAACCTGGACCAAAGGTTCCCACACCATTAAATATGGGTTCAACATAAACCAGGCGCATATGAATCACCATGAGATTTTTCCAGACGCTCTCAATTTTGGAGGCAATGCTACAACCCTTAACGGGGGATCCCAGGTTAATCAATACAACGGCTTTGCTGCTTTCCTCTTAGGGGCGCCGGATTCCTGGAATAACAGCTTTCAACCGTTCGGCGTAAGCCGCCTCCGTAGTTGGCAATACAATCTGTACGCAAAGGACACCTGGCAAGTCCGGAGACAATTGACTCTCAGTTATGGCACGGGGTGGACGTATATGCCTGTTCCAACTCACGGTAGCTATGGGCTCGAAAATTACAATCTGGATACGAACCAGTACGAAGTCTGCGGCTTCGGAGGTATACCAAAGGATTGCGGCATCGATGCTGGAAAGGGCTTGGTTAGCCCAAGTCTGGGATTCGCCTATCGGCCATTTGGCAGCTGGGTAGTTCGTGGCGGTTTCTCTGTCGCAGCGGAACAATTCAATGTGGGTAGAGATCTTATGTACAACTATCCAGAAAATATTGGCTACAGCGCGTCCGCATTGAATCCCTATGTCGCAGTGGGTTCTCTGAGCAATGGAGTGCCGACGATCGCTGCACCTGACTACTCAAATGGTGTGATCCCTCTTCCAGCCGGTGCCAGCTTCTATGCTCTCCCTCAACACCTCAAGCATGGGTATGTTGAATCTTACAATCTGACTTCTCAGAAGCAAGTTGGAGAGTGGTTGGTCCAGGTCGGATTTGTGGGTAATTTATCCATACACCAGCACCAGCGTTACGACATGAACTACGGTACGGTCGGTGGTGGCGTAGCCAGTGAACGGTTCTACCAACTCCTCGGAACATCTGTTCAGGAGACAGCAATCGAACCCTACGGGCACTCGCGCTACGATTCTTTGCAGGCGACTTTAGAGCGCCGCTTTGCCAATGAATTTTGGCTTAAGAGCACGTACACCTACTCTAAGTGGATCGCACTTTGCTGCGACACCAACGGCTTCGGTCAATTGGCAACCCCGATCCCGGAGTACCAGAGATTGAATTACGTAGCTAGCAGCGGTGATCAGAAACACATCTTTAATCTATCGGGGATCGTCGAGTCACCTTTCGGCAAGCAGAAGAGATTTCTGAAAGGCGGCATCAGTGGTGCCATTCTCGGTGGCTGGCAGTTGAATGCAGTCGCAACGATGTTTTCGGGAAGCCCTTTCAGTATTGGTGCCGACGGATCCTCTCTCAATGCGCCAGGGAGTTCGCAACGGGCAGATCAAGTTAAATCCCACGTCGCAATCTATGGAAGGAAAGACGAGTATTTTGATGTGACGGCGTTCGCTCCAGTGTCGCAGGTTCGTTTCGGTACTGCGCCTTATAACTCTTTGGTCGGGCCCGGTGCAAAGAATCTGGACGCCTCAATTTTCCGTACCTTTAACCTGCTAGATAATGTATCGACACAGTTTCGTATCGAAGCATTCAACGTGACCAACACGCCCCACTTTGCAGATCCGGGCAGCGATGTTTCAAGCGTTCAATACGATGCGAATGGCAATGTCACCAACCTGAACGGCTTTGGTCAGATCACAAGTACCTCTGCCGTCAGCCGGTTCACTGATGAACGGTACTTTCGGCTTGGACTGAAGGTTATGTTCTAGCGTGGCCGAACTAAGAGAGAGAGACAGAGACGTGGCCTGTCGAGAGATAGCACGCAATTGTCTCTGCTCTTTTCCGGAGGGGTCTATAGTAGGACGCCTTATGTCATGTGGCAGCTGGCGAGCAGTTCTCGCCTTCATGTGTCCACTGTATGTCCCCGGGATAGATGGAGTGCATTGAGTATGGATGTCAAGGACGAGCTTATGTTTTCGAGAAGAAGATTTATGACGAGCGCTCTGGGGACTGCAGCTTATGTGATGACCCGGGCCGCGCAGGCAGACAGCGGATCAATCAATCCTTCCCCGCGTTTTCCGGGGAAGGAGGAGAAATGGAAGCGGAGCTGGGAGCTTGCGACCTCGACGCTGGCTGGAAATACGTTGCGACTGGAGACCTATGATCACCCTGTGCTGATCGAAGGGGCGCAGTACCGGGGCATCTGGATGGAATGCGCACCGACGGAGGCGCTGGTGAATCTGCAGTGGAAACAGTATCTTCCTGAGCCGCAAAGGGAGGTGGCTGACAAGGTTGCCATTGCTAACCATATGGCTTTCTTCGATTTGCAGCGGCCCGATGGGCAGATACCCGCGTACATCTGGGACAAAGAGGTGGGTTTCGGGCAGATCCAGATGGTGGTTCCGATTGCTGCGACCGCGTGGGAGACATCGCAGATTACGAAGAACGAGCGTTTGCTTGAGTCAGCGTATGCGGCCTGTAGCAGATGGGATGTATGGCTCAGGAGATATCGTGACACGCGGAAGACAGGGTTAGTCGAAGGATTCTGCACCTTCGATACCGGGCAGGATAATAGTCCCCGGTGGAAGGGCATGCCGAATGACTGTCCAGGTCAAGATGCACGCGTCCTGCCGCGGGGGAAGGGTCTGCCACGCCTGTCGCCGGACCTCTCAGCCACAGTTTATGGCGGACGTGTAGCGCTGGCTTCGATGGCCAGAGCTCTTGGGAAAAATTCTGAGGCAGACCGCTGGGTACAGGATGCGGAGACCATCCGCAAGCTCATCATCGAGAAGCTCTACTCGCCGGAAGAGGGGGCCTTTTACGATTTGGACTCAGAGAACAAATTCGTCCGAGTTCGCTCTTGCGTGATCACCCGTGTTCTTGGCGAGCATGTGCTGAAGCTCGATCGCGGATCAGATCGAACAATCTTTGAGAATGTATGGGAAAAGCAACTACACAATCCCAAGGCATTCTGGGCACCGTTTCCATTTCCATCGATTGCGTTGGATGATCCTTCCTTTGTTCGACCAATTCAGGCTAACAGTTGGGGCGGACCTTCGCAGGCACTCACAGCGCTGCGAGCACCGCGCTGGATGCTGCACTATGGCAAAGGAGAGGAGATGAAATATCTGATGCGGCAGTGGACGACTGCCATCGCTAACTCAGGCAGGACCTATGCACAGCTTGATCCGCTGACGGGCGAATTTACACGCGATATGAGCGGATACTCGCCAACGGCGCTGGTATACATCGACTTCATCTCTCGTCTCAACGCGATGGAACGCTCGGACTAAGGAGAGCGGTGGGGAAGATCTCCTTTCGGTCGCGGTGTCATGAGCATCGCTACAATCCAATTTCCTTGTCTGATTGTCTGCACCACTCTAGGGCAGTCACTCGATAAGTCGTTTCGATGAAGTATGTCCTGTCGAATTTCACCAGAGTGGGTACGCTATCTGAACAGGTGCGTATGCAACATTCTCGAAACGCCATCAACAAAGTAAAAAAATCCTGTCGACGTTACAGTACCCTTTTCACGAATTGAGAGATGATGAACAAAGTAAATCGTAGACAGGTGGGTAAGAGTATTTTAGGCAGTGTCCTTGCCGGTGCTCTTCCTCTTCCTCGCGCATCCGCAGAAGTTCCCGACCAATCGTGTGTGTCTGTACGGCAGGAAAGCGTGCCTCTTAAATGGGATTCCGTATTTCCTGGTATCTGGCGAGCAACGCTTGGAAGACCGGAACAGCACACGCCGGTCCGGGACAGGCTCATCCCGCCATTAGAGGCTGCTCTGCATCGTCTCCCTGCTGATCCTGCCATGAAGCTTCCTCTGGTTACCGGTCGGATCGATCGGCGCGGAGCGCACTTGCAGCTTCCTCTCGAAGAGGACGAATGGATGTATGGATTTGGGTTGCAGTTGATGTCGGTCCAACAGCGTTCCATGAAGCGGACGATTCGCGTGAATGCAGATTCGAGGGCCGATTCGGGTGATTCGCATGCTCCGGTTCCGTTCTATGTCACAACAGGCGGATACGGCATTTTGGTAGATACGTTTCGCCACGCACAGTTTTACTGTGGGGAGGCGCACCCGAAACCGGCGAAGGCATCAGCTATAGGACGCGTAGAAAACAACACACCCCAGCGGATGCAGGAAGGTGGGCAGCAGAAGACGAGTGAAGTGCTGGTGGAGGTGCCGCGCGTTGAAGGCGTGGAGGTGTATTACTTCTCAGGCCCATCGATGCTGGCCGCGATCCAGCGCTATAACCTTTTCAGTGGTGGGGGCGTAGCTCCACCTGAGTGGGGATTAGGCTTCTGGTATAGGCCGGAGCTGCACATGAATGAAGAGGCCGTGCTGAAACTCGGGCAGGAGTTTCGGGAGCGCAGGATTCCATGCGATGTGCTCGGATTGGAGCCTGGTTGGCAGACGCACGCGTACTCCTGCAGCTTCGTTTGGGAGCCAACTCGCTTTCCCGACCCTAAGCGCTTCCTCAGCGCGGCCAGGACGCTCGGATATCGCGTGAATCTCTGGGAGCACGCCTTTACGGCTCGATCCTCGCCGTTCTTCTCCGATCTGCAACCCTATGCGGGGAACCACGCGGTGTGGCAGGGACTTGTGCCTGACTTCGCCGGGGAGCCCGCACGTCGCATCTTTGGCGATTATCATGGCTCATCGCTGATCGATGCCGGTGTCAGTGGATTCAAGCTGGACGAGTGTGACAACTCCGATTTCACTGGTGGCTGGTCGTGGCCCGATGAGAGCCGGTTCCCTTCCGGCCTTGATGGAGAACAGATGCATTCGGCGTTTGGCCTGCGCTACCAGCACGCCATCCTGTCTGCATTCCAGCAGCGCAAACAGCCGACGTATGGTCTAGTACGTTCCAGCGGCGCGCTCGCCACTCCCTATCCCTTTGTGCTTTATAGCGACCTGTACGATCACCGTCAGTTTGTTCGCGGCCTGATCAACGCAGGCTTCTGCGGGTTGCTATGGTGTCCTGAGGTTCGAGACGCTGTCGATGAAGAAGACCTTGTGCGCCGGTTACAGACGGCAGTGTTCTCTCCTTTGGCGATGGTGAATGCCTGGTACATCAAGAACCCGCCATGGAAGCAAACCGATCGGGATCGCAACAACCGCAATGAATTCACACAGGGATGGGAACAGCTAGAGGCACGCTGCCGCGAGATTATTGAGTGGCGCATGGCCCTCTTGCCGTACCTGCGTTCGGCATTTGCGAAATATGAGAGTGATGGTATGCCTACCTTTCGCTCTCCTGTCCTCGATTTTCCAGACCATGCGTTCCATCAGATTGACGATCAGTACATGGTCGGCGATCGCCTGCTGGTGGCGCCGCTCTTCGCTGGCGAGAGCGGACGGGATGTGGTTCTGCCAAGTGGCAATTGGCACGACTTCTGGACGGGCAAACTGGTGAAGGGAAATCAGAAAATTCATGTAGACCGAAGCCTGCGAGAGATTCCTGTCTACATTCGCGAGAATGCCATAGTACCTTGGGCTGAGCCGGCAGCATCGACCGAAGATCCGAAGGCACGAGGTGTACGTGTGCGTATCTATGGCGATGGTTCGTTGGCATGGCACGGTCAAGGTGAGGATCTGCAAGGCATGTTGCTATCTGCAGATGCGAAAGCCAGTGTGACAGAGGTGGCAAACTCATCACGGCCCTACACAATCACTGCGTGGGATCATATCGGCTAAATGCATCTGTTATTGGATTCCTCAGAACCTGTCCAAGAACTATGTAGATCGTCTGAGCAGCAGATGGGCGAATGCGATGTGGATCATGGTTTCTGCTGAAGTGTGGCGTATTTCGTAGTCCTTGGAGAGTCTCCTGGACCAGTTGAGCCAGGCGAAGGTGCGTTCGACGATCCAGCGTTTGGGCAAGACCTGGAAGCTTTTGTGGTCGCTGCGTTTGACCACCTTGACGGTATAGCCGAACATTTCTTTGGCCCAGTCGATCAAGGTTCCCGTGTAGCCGCCGTCCACGAAGATGGTGGTGATGGTGTCGAAGCGGCAAAACAGCCGCATGGCTACGGCGCGTGCCGCGACCCGGTCCTGGATGCCGGCCGAATGCACGATAGCCGCCAGCAGGTTGCCCTGCGTATCTACCGCGATGTGGCGTTTGCGGCCCTTGATTTTCTTGCCCGCGTCGTAACCGCGCTGCCCCCTTTTAGGGCCGTCTTGGCGCTCTGCGAATCGACGATCGCCACGCTGGGCATGGCGTTTCGCCCCTTTGCCTTACGGTCTTGCTCGCGTAGAGATTTGCCGATGCCTTCCCAGACTCCATCATCGCGCCATCGTCGAAACTGCTCATGCACTGTCTTCCATGGTGGAAAATTGCTGGGCAGCTGCCGCCACTGACAGCCCGTCCTGACCACATGCCTCCAAGCTATGAAAAACTGCCCGCCCAGAATATGCCTTATAAGGTTCATACTCTAGTTTTTGGACAGGTTCTTAGAGGCAATCAAACTTTGCTCTGTCAATCCCGATAAGATGAAATCTGCATGCCAGCCCCTTCAACCGTCGCCTTCAACCGCGAAGACATCCGCCCCGGCGACCGCATCTGCGTCGCCATCTCCGGCGGCGCAGACTCCGTAGCCCTGTTGCTCGCGGTTCATAACGCCAACACCGCAAAGCGAGACGCCCTCGGCATCGGCCTGAGCGCTGCCCACGTCCACCACGGCATCCGCCCCGGCGAAGCCGACACCGACCAGCAATTTATCGAAGAACTCTGCACCCGCCTCGACGTTCCCCTCCATATACACAAAACCAGCATCCCCGAGCGCGTCGCCAAAACTGGCGAGACCGTCGAAGAAGCCGCCCGCAATGTCCGCTATGACTACTTCGCCTCGCTCATCGCTACCGGCGAAGCCGACTCTATCCTCACGGCCCATACCCTCGACGACCAAGCCGAGACCGTCCTGATGAAGCTCCTCCGCGGAGCGTGGACCGAGGGCCTCAGCGCCATCCACCCCGCCGTTCAGGTCCCCGGCGCCCGCCCCGGCAAAATCCTGCGCCCCTTCCTCAACACCCGCCGCTCCGAGATTGAGGCATACCTTAACCAGCTCAACCAGCCCTGGCGCGAAGACTCCACCAACACCGACACCGCCTATACCCGCAACCGCATCCGTCACGAACTGATGCCCCAGCTCCGCGAGTACAATCCCAGCCTCGACCAGACCCTGGCCAACCTCGCCGAACTCGCCCGCGAAGAAGAAGCCCGCTGGCAGGTCGAGCTAAACCGCCTGCTCCCTCAGGTTTTGCTCCCGGGTAAGCCTGTCCGCGGCGGAGGCCGCTCCGTCAGCACCGCCCCCGGCCAATCTGCCGTGGCCATCGAGCTCGACCGCCTCCGCACCCTCGATCCCGCCCTTCGGCGCCGCGTCCTCCGCGCCGCCGCCCGACAGCTTGGCGCTCGCCTCAGCTTCGACGAGACCTCCCGCCTGCTCGCTCTCTGCGGGTTTTTGGCCCTTCCCACGGTAGCGGCTCGTACAGGGGCGTCGCTCCACCTCTCCAACCAGCTCCGCGCCGAGCGCTCCCACCGCGAACTCCGCCTGTTTCTCAATAAATAGGCATCCTCCAGCCGCAATGCCTTTGGTCACAAACATCCAGAATTCAACAACCCGAATCCCCAGCCAAAGAGTAGAATCTAACTACTTGACTCGGTAGGACGATTCTCAAGGGCGGCGCTTAAACGTTCTGCCCGGCACTTTCCCCTACCGGTGTCGTCTAACGATGTAGGCTTTCGGGGCTGTTGGTACCCCCGGCGGCCGGGTCCAGCAAGCGCCAGCGCGTCACAAGGTGGCTGCAAAGACCGGAAAAATGAGGAAATTCGCTTTGAACTCGACTGTCAAACAAATTCTGATCTGGGTCTTCATGGCAACCTGCCTCTTCGTTGCCTGGCAGTTCGTCGTCAAGAACACAGGCGCGGGTCAGGACAAGGCCATCAGCCTCACCCAGCTCCTCAACGACGCCGACGCTGGCAAGATCGGCGACGTGGTCGTCAACGGCTCCGAAGTGACCGGCCACTATCGCGACGACGCGAAGAACCAGTTCCACACCGTCATTCCGGCCAATTACCCGGACATGTACACGACGCTCCGTAGCCATGGCGTCAATATCAACGTCAAGGACACCAGCGGCAGCACCTGGCTGAACCTGCTCATCAATCTGGCCCCGTTCGCCCTTCTGCTCGGTCTCTGGTTCTTCATGATTCGCCAGATGCAGTCCGGCGGCAACAAGGCCATGAGCTTCGGCAAGAGCAAGGCGCGCCTGCTCTCCATGCAGCAGAAGAAGATCACCTTCAAGGACGTTGCCGGAGTCGATGAGGCCAAGGAAGAACTCAAGGAGATCATCGAGTTTCTCCGCGAGTCGCAGAAGTTCCAGCGCCTCGGCGGCCGCATCCCCAAGGGCGTTCTGCTCGTCGGGCCTCCGGGCACCGGCAAGACCCTGCTCGCCCGCGCAGTCGCTGGCGAAGCCAATGTTCCCTTCTTCTCGATCTCCGGTTCGGACTTCGTCGAGATGTTCGTCGGCGTCGGCGCAAGCCGCGTCCGCGACCTCTTCGAGCAGGGCAAGAAGAACGCTCCCTGCATCATCTTCATCGACGAGATCGACGCTGTAGGCCGCCACCGCGGCGCAGGCCTCGGCGGCGGACACGACGAGCGCGAGCAGACCCTCAATCAGCTTCTGGTTGAGATGGACGGCTTCGAGGCCAATGACGGCGTCATCCTCGTCGCCGCCACCAACCGCCCTGACGTGCTCGACCCCGCGCTTCTCCGTCCCGGCCGTTTCGATCGTCGCGTCATCGTCGATCGTCCTGACATCCGTGGCCGCGAGGAAATCCTCAAGGTCCACTCCCGCAAAGTTCCCATGGCCGAGGACGTCAACCTCAATATTCTCGCTCGCGGCACACCGGGCTTCAGCGGAGCCGATCTGGCCAACATGGTCAACGAGGCCGCTCTCACCGCCGCCCGCTTCAATCGCAAGTCGGTCCACATGTACGACTTCGAAGTGGCCAAGGACAAGGTCATGATGGGTGCCGAGCGCAAGTCCATGCTCCTCACCGACGAAGAGAAGCGCGTCACCGCCTATCACGAGGCTGGTCACACCCTCGTCTCCGCCCTGCGCGAGCACTCCGACCCGCTGCACAAGGTCACCATCATCCCTCGCGGCATGGCCCTCGGCGTAACGGTCTACCTGCCCGAAGAGGACCAGCACACCGTCACCCGCGACTATCTCGAAACCCGCCTCGCCACCCTCATGGGCGGACGCTGCGCCGAAGAGATCTTCCTCAAGCAGATGACCACAGGCGCCGGTAACGACATCGAGCGCTCCACCGAACTCGCCCGCAAGATGGTCTGCGAGTTCGGCATGAGCAACCTCGGTCCCATGACCTACGGCAAGAAGGAGCAGGAAGTCTTTCTGGGCCGCGAGATCGGCCAGCACCGCGACTTCTCCGACGACACCGCCCAGCAGATCGACGCCGAGGTTCGCCGCTTCGTCGAGGCCGCCTACAAGTCCGCCTACACCATCCTCGACTCCAACCAGGACATCATGCATCGCATGGCAGCAGCCCTGCTCGAGCGCGAGACCCTGGACGCAGCCGAGATCAAACTCATCATCGAAGGCAAGGACCTCCCCGCCGCCCGCTCCGCGCTCTCCGGCGTAGACCCCGGCAGCGGCGGCGAACCGCAGAAGGTGCTCAAGCCCGAGTCTGGCCGCAAGCCCGGTTTCGGCGAAGGCCACACCTCACCGGCATAAACAGTTGACCAGCAAATAAAGAGAGGCAGCCACAAGCTGCCTCTCTTTATTGCCACCCGCAGACGATCCCCAAACTCACGCCACCTTATCCCCACCAGCACAATCCGCCGGTCCCTGTATTTCGCTCTCTGCCACCTCCCGCCATCATCCCAGCCAATGCGACAATAGCTAAAGACGAATGCGCCTCCGCACCCTAACCCTGCTCCTTTTCCTCCCCCTCGCCGGATGCGGCTACCACACCGTCGGCTCCGCCACGCACATCCCCGGCAACGTCAGCACTCTCGCCGTGCCCATCTTCGCCACCCGCGCCCAGGCCTTCCATACCGAGATGGCCTTCACTCAGGCCACCATCCGCGAGCTGAACACCCGCACCAAATACCGCATCCTCAACACCGACTCCGCAGACGCGGACGCCACCCTCCACGGCACCATCCTCTCGCAGGCCGTCGCTCCGCTCACCTACGACGCCACCAGCGGCGAGTCCTCCAGCTATCTCGTCACCATCACCGCCAAAGTCCTGCTCACCGCCCACGACGGCCACGTCCTCTACCGCAACGACGCCGTCATCTTCCACGAGCAGTACCAGTCCACCCAGGACCTCAACGGTTTCATTCAGGAAGACCCCGCCGCCGTCCGCCGCGTCGCCCGCGACTTCGCCCAGGCGCTCGTCAGCGACATGCTCGAATCCTTCTAATAACCTGCTGATAACTCTATTTTAAAGGGAACAGGACTCCATATTGAAGGAGACGGGATTCCGACCTTGAAGGGGACGGGATTCAGCCCGTCTATAAATTGCGAGAAGTAAGGGCGACTTTAGTCGCTGAGGGAACGGCCTGATAGCTTATCCAAGGCTTCCCCAATCTGCTCCAGTCGTTACCACTTATCTACTTTCGTCCTCTTATCGCCTTATAAATCGGTAGAATCCCGATTAGGCCTTTGTCCTTAAATCCGTGTCACCCGCGTCAATCCGCGGTCGGTCTTTCTCTAACGATGCCCACTTCACTCCGCAGCTTCGCCAGCACCGACCGCTTCATCGAAGAGATCGCCTCCCCGTCCCTTCGGCCCGGCTACGTCCTCATCGGCGACGAGATCTTTCTCTACGACCGCTGCCGCAAAGCCGTCCTCTCCACCCTCGCACCCGCCGAGACCCGAGACTTCTGCCTCCACGACCTCGACCTCGCCGAAACCAGCATCTTCGAGATCCTCGACCGCGCCCAGACCCCCTCGCTCATGGCGCCCTTCCAGGTCCTCTTCGTTCGCGGCCTCAAAGCCCTCTACGGACGCGGCAGCAAAAAAGAAGAGTTCGCAGCAATAGACGCCTACTTCCGCTCTCCCAACCCCTCGGCCCTCATCCTCTTCGTCGCCGACCACCTCCGCATCCCCACCGACCTGCGCAAGATGGATTACCAGGACAAGGAGCGCTACGAAAAGATCCGCGAGACCCTCGGCGACTGGTGCGGCTTCGTCGAACTGGCCCGCGTCGAAGACACAGACGCCATCAAATGGGTCACCACGACCGCCGAATCCCGCTCCGTAAAGTTCGACCCCGACGCCGCCCGAGAGCTGGTCGATGCCCTCGGCGCCGACATGATGCTCATCGCCAGCGAGTTCGAAAAGCTCCTCCTCTACGTTGAAGGAAAAAGCCGCGTCACCCTCGGCGACGTGGAAACCATGGTCCTCGCCGCCAAGCAGCGCTCGCTCTACGAACTTACCGACGCCATCTCTGCCAAGGACCGCCCCCGCGCCCTGCTCCTGCTCCACGGCCTGCTCAACGCCTCCGACGGTGGCGAAGACGCCGCCATCGGCCACCTCTACATGCTGGCCCGCACCTTCCGCCAGATGCTCATCATCTCCGAGAAGAACGTGCGCGACAGCCGAGCCATCTGGCAGGCGCTATGGCAGGGCTTCCGCATGCCTCCCTTCGCCGCCGAAGACCTCATCAAACAAGCCCGCCGCTACAAATCCCGCCGCGACCTCACCCGCGCCATCCGCTTAGTAGCCCGCGCCGACCTCGAACTCCGCTCGAGCCCCGCCAACAAATTATTAGTCCTCGAACGCCTCATCCTCGATCTCTCCACCGAGCCCAAAGCGAACACCTACGAACCGTCCCACCAATTCGCAATGGAACTATAAATCCAGCTACAGTAATATCTCGCCATGTCCCAGATCAGACTATTGGTTCTCTCTCCTTTGCTCGGAATTCTAGCTGTGTTCCCAGCTATGGCACAGAGCGGCGCGCATCTCGCAAAGTCATCCTCAGATAGCGCAGACTACCCGGTCTTAAATACTCCCTATTCGGCGAAACGGCGTTTCATTTCCTATACGAAGAAAGCCGATGGAACCCTCACACGTGAGGAATCAGGTGGTAGCGAAGCACGCGATTCGCAGGGACGCACTTTTAGAGCCGGTGAGCGCCACTGGACTTATTCAGATGGCAACAAGAGCATCCTCAAGAGCGAAATGCTGTATCAAATAGATGATCCAGTTGCGAACACCGAAACGAAGTGGGATTCGAGCACAAAAGAGGCAAAAATTATTCACTCGTCTCAAAGCGATCTGAAACAGGATGCTTTAGAAGCCGCGTGTCTGTGCGATGAACAGGGGACGACTGATTCAGGTGCAGGGGTCCACAAACTAGGCATGAGAACTATACGAGGCGTTGTCGCCGAGGGCACGCGGAGCAGCTACACGGTTCCTATTGGACGGGATCAAAATGACAAACCATACGTCGTCGTCCACGAGAGTTGGTACAGCCCGAAACTTAAGATCGTGATTCTGGAAACCAACGATGATCCAAGCAGCGGAAGCAGCAGGAATGAACTACTTGACATCATTATGGGAGAGCCTGATCCCGCGCAATACCGTCCGCCAACGGATTACATCATTCGCGACGTACATCTGCCATAGTAAATATCCAGATTCGTCATCTGCCGGTTGTCCCATAAATCGACTACTCCG
>Ga0307373_10011071_pt1 | contig 13138 bp, 9 predicted proteins | sample OX2MG_FD_202534 | JGI IMG/M metagenome (GOLD analysis project Ga0307373, IMG submission 202534) | Soil microbial communities from Risofladan, Vaasa, Finland - OX-2 | ecosystem: Environmental > Terrestrial > Soil > Coastal area > Acid sulfate soil | place: Finland: Risofladan, Vaasa | collected... | reverse complement strand
ACGGGCTGAGCGAAGCGGACTACGACTCCCTTTTCACGAAGGACAAGCACATCATCTTCGCCTTCCACGGATACCCCTGGCTCATCCACCGCCTGAGCTACCGGCGGGCCAACCGCAACCTGCACGTCCGGGGCTACATCGAGGAGGGCACGATCACTACGGCCTTCGACATGCGGGTGCAGAACGACCTTGACCGCTTCCACCTGGTGCAGGACGTGGTGGATCGGTTGCCGCACCTGGGTGCCAGGGGCGCCTACCTCAAGCAGATGATGCAGGACAAGCTCGTCGAGCACGGCATATACATCGACGAACACGGCGAAGACCTGCCGGAAATCAGGAACTGGAAGTGGGGCGACCCAGCGTGAAACCGCAGGCGCTCGCAGAAACCGCACGGGCCCTTGTCGCCGACGACAAGGGCCTGCTGGCGATTGATGAAAGCAATCCGACCTGCAACACGCGCTTCGCGGCCGCGGGAGTCCCGCAGACGGAAGAGGCCAGGCGCGCCTACCGCGAGCTGATCGTGACCACGCCCGGTCTGTCTGAGTCCATCAGCGGCCCGATCCTCTACAAGGAGACGATCCGCCAGCGGACGACGGACGGCACGCCTCTGGTCAAGGTCATTGCCGATGCAGGGATCATGCCCGGTATCAAGGTCGATACCGGAGCCAAACCGTTGGCAGGTCATCCCGGCGAGCGTGTCACCGAAGGCCTCGACGGGTTGCGCGAGCGCGTGGCCGAATACGCCCGGATGGGCGCTCGATTTGCCAAGTGGCGCGCAGTGATCGCCATCGGTGACGGGATTCCGAGCCGGGGATGCACCGAGGCCAACGCGCAGGCGCTGGCCCGCTACGCCGCGTTGTGCCAGGAGGCTGCGCTGGTCCCCGTCGTCGAATCCGAGGTGCTCATGGACGGCGATCAGACCATGGCGCGGTGTGCCGGGATCACCGAGGAGGTCCTGAGAACGGTCTTCGACCAGCTGTACGCCCAAGGCGTGCTTCTGGAAGGCATCATTCTCAAGCCCAACATGGTTGTTCCGGGGCTTGCCTGTAGCACGCAGACGACCGTGGACCAGGTCGCGGACGCCACTGTGAAGGTCCTCCTGCGGGCGGTCCCCGCCGCCGTCCCCGGGATCGCCTTCTTGTCGGGCGGTCAATCCAGCGAGTTGGCCTCAGCCCGCCTGAATGCCATGAACGTCCGGTTCAGGTCGCGACTGCCCTGGCAATTGGCGTTTTCGTTCGCCCGCGCCATCCAGCAACCGGCCCTGCAGATCTGGCGAGGCGAGGCGTCCAACGTCCCGGCGGCCCAGCAAGCGCTGTTCCACCGCGCCAACTGCAACTGGGCTGCGCGCCGGAGCGAGTACAGCGCCGCGATGGAGGCCGCGTGAGCACGAACATGAAGCCACCCGACCCGACACACACGATTCTCTATCCCCTGCGATTTGAGCCGATCTACCAGTACCGCCTCTGGGGCGGCCGGCGGTTGGCCGACCTGCTCGGCGCGACGCTGCCGGGCGACGGTCCCATCGGAGAGGCGTGGGTGCTGAGCGACCGCGATGACCATGCCAGCCGCGTTGCCGAAGGGGCGCTCAAGGGGCTGACCATCGGTCAGTTGAGGGAGCGCTATCCAGAGCAACTGCTCGGAAAACTGTCCGACCGTTGCAGCCGCTTCCCGCTGCTGCTGAAGTTCCTCGACGTGCGCGAGATGCTCTCGCTCCAGGTGCATCCTGCGGATGCGCGCAAGGACTTGCTGCCGGCCGGTGAGACCGGCAAGACCGAAGCATGGGTCGTGCTCGAAGCGGGGACGAAGAGCCGCATCTATGCCGGCCTAAAGCCCGGGACCACGGCCGACGATCTCCGGCGGGCGGTCGCGGGCGGAGTGGTGGCGGACAGCGTCGCCTGGTTCGTTCCCAAACAAGGCGACGGAGTGCTGGTGCCTGCCGGCACCGTTCACTCCCTCGGCGACGTCGTGGTGTTCGAGATTCAGGAGAACAGCGACGTCACGTTCCGTCTCGACGATTGGGGCCACGTCGATCCCAAGACCGGCCGGCCTCGAGCACTTCAGGTCGAGCAGGCTCTTAGCGCCATCAGTGTTGCGCAGGGTGCGGTCGCCCTGGTCTCCCCGGTGGTGGAGGAGACGACGCCAGTCGAGCGCGAGCGGCTGTTCGATTGTGATTACTTCCGGCTGTGGCGCCTGCGTGGCCAATTGCACTTTGCCGTCGGCGCCGCAGGCGTGCCGCGCGTGGTGGTCTGCATTGAAGGAACCGGACGACTCGAGCACGGCGGCGAGGCCTACGCCGTCGGCAAAGGCGATGTCCTGCTGCTTCCGGCGTCGGTTGGAGCCTGTGTCCTTCAGCCCAGCGGCCCGGTGACTCTGCTGGAAATAGCTCTGCCGGAATGAAGAGACTCATCGTCTATGACCTTGACGGCACGCTGGCCGAGAGCAAGTCACCTCTCGACGCCGAAATGGCGGGGCTGCTTCATGACCTCCTGGGCATCGTCAAAGTTGCCGTGATATCCGGCGGCGCCTGGAAGCAGTTTGAGGAGCAGCTGCTGTCGAATCTTCCTCATGACGACCGGCTGGCGAATCTGTCTCTTCTTCCAACGTGCGGGACACAGTTCTTCCGCTACGACGCAGGATGGACCAAGGTCTACTCCGAGGACCTCGCCGCGGACGAAAGGGCCAAGATTGAGAGTTCGCTGCAGAAGGCGGCCTCCGAGGCGGGCTTCAAGCCTCAAAGGCTCTGGGGAGAGCAGATCGAAGATCGGGGAAGCCAGATCACGTTCTCGGCGTTGGGGCAGGAGGCGCCCCTCGACGAGAAGGACAAGTGGGATCCGGATTTTGCCAAGCGCAAGAAGATCAAGGCGATCCTCGACCCATTGATTCCGGAGTTCTCAGTCCGGCTGGGCGGCGCCACCTCGATCGATGTGACCAAACCCGGCATCGACAAGGCCTACGGCGTCCGGAAGCTGCGAGACATCCTGGGCCTCTCGCTCAAAGAGATGATCTTCATCGGCGACGCCCTGTTCGTCGGTGGCAACGACTACCCGGCTGAAGAAGCGGGCGTCGTCTCCATCCCGGTCAAGGGCCCTGACGAGACCAAGCGGGTCACCGAGGCGATCATCGCGTGCCTCGGTCCCGAACGGTGATCGCACCGGTGCCCGCCACGACAGGCTTCGAGTTGCACCGGCTGGGGATGGTCATGGAGCCGGAGCCGGGCAACCCTCGGGAAGTCGAGGGCGTCCTCAATCCGGCTGCCGTCCGAGGCCCGGATGGTGAGCTCTACCTGTTTCCCCGGCTTGTCGGCCACGGCAACTACTCGCGCATCGGCATCGCGCGAGTGCAGTTCGATCGAGCGGGCGATCCCACGGGCGTCGAGCGGCTCGGCATCACGCTCGAGCCGGAGGCTGAATACGAGCTGGGCTCCGACGGCAGCGGCGGCTGCGAGGATCCGCGCGTCACGTTCGTGGAACCGCTCCGGCGCTACGTGATGACGTACACGGCGTACTCGCCTGTCGGCCCGCGCATCGCCCTGGCCGAGTCCGAGGACCTGTTCCACTGGACGCGGCTCGGGCTCGCAACCTTCGAGTCGTATCGCGGCATCGACTTCGTGCACGTGGACAACAAGGATGCCAGCCTCTTCCCGGTCGCCATCCCCAACCACGCCGGAAAGCTGCAGCTGGCCATGCTCCATCGACCCCTCTTCCCGGCCACGCGTCCCGAAGAGACTGCCCGCCAGGCAAAGCCTCGCGTGGTTGATCTCGACCGGGAGAGCATCTGGATCTCCTACTGCCCGATCGGCCGTGAGGGCCCCGAGCCGCGTCCCCTCGGCCTGTTCAATTCGCATCATCGCCTGGCTTCTCCAGTGTCGCCCTGGGAGCGGCTCAAGATCGGCGGCGGCACGCCTCCGGTCCTGACGCAGCACGGTTGGCTGATCATCTATCACGGCGTGAGCACGATGGCGGAGCGCGGCGGCGGGCGCGGGCTGTGCTACTCGGCCGGGGTGATGCTGCTCTCGGGAGGGCACCCGCGCACGATCCTCTATCGGTCGGCGAAGCCTGCTCTCACGCCGACCCTGCCCGAAGACCGCCGCGGGACCATCTCCAACGTCGTCTTCCCTACTGGAATCGACCGGCGCGACGACCTCGGCAGGCCCAACCGCTTTGACGTGTACTACGGAATGGCTGACAACCGGATCGGCGTGGCCCGCCTTGAGCTGCCGGCTCGCCTGCCGCACGAAGGCATCGCCGACGCGCCGGAGAACAAGGTGTGACGCGCCCAGTCAGGAGCGGATCGGCATGGTCGCTGGATTGACGCCGGTGCCAGACAGCCGCCGTCCGATCACATCCCGTGAGTAGCCGCAGGAGGAAGGTCGCCATCATGAGTTCAAAGGTAGCCGTAGCGGAGGGGAATCCGGAGTCCACGCTCACTGCGAATGGCGACCTGAAATCCCTTCCCATGCCGGAACTGCAGGCAAAGTTGGGATCATCGCCGGATGGCCTCAGTGAGGCTGAGGCGCATAGACGGCTGACTCAGTACGGACCAAACGAGATTGAAGAAGAGAAGACCAATCCGTTCCTGAAATTCCTCACCTATTTCTGGGGTCCCATCCCGTGGATGATCGAAGCGGCCGTGATCCTCTCGGCCATCGCCCAGCATTGGCCGGACTTCGCCATCATCCTTCTGCTGCTTCTGGCCAACGCCGTGGTCGGCTTCTGGGAGGAACACCAGGCGGGCAACGCGATCGCCGCGCTGAAGGCCGAGCTGGCGATCAAGGCCCGGGTCCGACGCGATGGAAAGTGGACCAACCCTCTAGCGAGCACGCTGGTGCCGGGCGACGTCATCCGCGTGCTCCTGGGCGACATCGTGCCGGCCGATGCGCGCCTGCTGGCGGGCGACCCGGTGGAGGTGGATCAGTCCGCGCTGACGGGGGAGTCGTTGCCGGTCACGCGCAAACCCGGCGAGGCGGTGTTTTCCGGTTCGATCATCCGCCAGGGCGAAACCGACGCGATGGTGTACGCCACCGGTGCCAACACCTACTTCGGCAAGACCGCGCACCTGGTGCAGGAGGCGCACACCGTCAGCCATTTCCAGCGCGCGGTGCTGAAGATTGGCGATTACCTGATCATCCTCGCGGTGGCGCTGGTGGCGGTGATCATCGCCGTCGCCCTCTTCCGCGGCGACCCGATCCTCATCACGCTTCAGTTCGCATTGGTGTTGACGGTGGCCGCGATCCCCGTGGCGATGCCCACGGTGCTGTCCGTGACCATGGCGGTTGGCGCGCGCCTGCTGGCCAAGAAGGAAGCGATCGTGACCCGGCTGGCGGCGGTCGAGGAACTGGCCGGCGTAGACGTCCTGTGCTCGGACAAGACCGGCACCTTGACCCAGAACAAGCTGACGTTGGGCGATCCGTTCAGCGTGAATGGCATCCCTGCCGACCAAGTCATCCTCTGCGCCGCACTGGCTTCGCGTGCGGAAGACAAGGACACCATCGACCTGGCCGTGATCGGCGGCCTGAAGAACGATCAAGTCTTGAAGGGCTATCAGGTCGTCCATTTCCAACCGTTCGACCCGGTGCACAAGCGCACCGAAGCCACCGTCAAAGCCACTGACGGGAAGCAGTTCGATGTGGCCAAGGGAGCGCCGCAGGTGATTCTGGAGATGTCCGCCAACGCCGCCGAGGTCAAGCCGGCCGTCGACCAGGCTGTCAATGAATTTGCCGGACGAGGCTTCCGCTCGTTGGGCGTGGCCCGGGCAGATCAGAAGGGCAAGTGGCAGTTTGTTGGCGTGCTGCCATTGTTCGATCCGCCGCGCGAGCAGGCCAAAGCAACGATCGCGACCGCCCGACAGATGGGCGTGAACGTCAAGATGGTCACCGGCGATCAGGTGGCCATCGCCCGAGAAACCGCCAGACAGCTGGGGCTGGGAACGAACATCCTCGACGCCAGCGGCTTCGGCGACACGAAGCATCACGAGACGGCGCAGCTGGCGGAGTCCATCGAAAAGGCGGATGGCTTCGCGCAGGTCTTCCCCGAGCACAAGTTCCACATCGTGGACGTGCTGCAGCAGCGCGGCCATATCGTGGGCATGACGGGCGACGGGGTGAACGACGCCCCCGCGCTCAAGAAGGCAGACTGCGGCATCGCCGTTTCGGCAGCGACGGATGCGGCGCGGGCGGCTGCTTCCATCGTGCTGTTGACGCCCGGTCTGTCGGTGATCATCGACGCAATCAAGGAAAGCCGGCGCATCTTCCAGCGGATGAACAGCTATGCGATCTACCGGATCGCGGAGACGCTGCGCGTGCTTCTGTTCATGACGCTGGCGATCCTGATCTTCAACTTCTATCCGGTGACCGCGGTGATGATCGTACTCCTGGCCCTGATGAACGACGGGGCAATCCTTTCCATCGCCTATGACAATGTTCATTACAAGGACAAGCCCGAGGCCTGGAACATGCGCATGGTGCTGGGGGTCTCCACGGTCCTGGGTGTAATCGGGGTCGTGTCTGCGTTTGGCCTCTTCTACCTTGGCGAGCGCGTATTTCACCTCGACCGCGCGCACATCCAGACACTGATGTATCTGAAGCTGTCCGTGGCCGGACACCTGACCATCTTTCTCACGCGCACGCGCGGCCCGTTCTGGTCTATACGCCCCGCGCTGATTCTGCTGGGGGCTGTGGTCGGCACCCAGATCGTAGCAACTCTGATCGCGGTCTATGGGTTGTTCATGACACCTCTCGGCTGGGGTTGGGCGCTGTTCGTCTGGGGTTATGCTCTGGTTTGGTTCCTTGTGAATGACCGCGTGAAGCTGCTCGCCTATCGGGTTTTTGACCCTACGAAAGCGGCATTGCTGGCGAAGAAGGACGCTCGACCTCACACCGCAGATCGCCAACCGAGCCCATGAGCTCTACCAGCAGGGAGGCCGCCGCGAAGGCCACGCAGCTCAGGATTGGGGACAAGAGGAACAGGAGATTCGAGAGGTTGAAGCCAAAGCTGAACCGAAGCCCGAGGCCAAGGCTGAACCGAAGCCCAAGGCCGAAGCCGAGCCGAAGCCCGAGGCCAAAGCCGAGCCGACGCCCGAGGCCGAAGCCGAGCCGATGCCTGAGGCCGAAGCTCAAGCGAAGCCCGAGGCCAAAGCCGAGCCGAAGCCCGAGGCCGAGGCTGACCCGAAACTCGTAGCCAAGGCAAAGCCGAGCTGAAGCCCGAATCCGAGCCGAAGCCCGAAGCCGAGCCGAAGCCCGAAGCCGAGTCAAAGCCCGAAGCGATCAGCCAGGCTGGCCGACGACAGGGACTGGCATGGAATCCCATCCAGCGCTTCATCCACAGCCAGAGCGAGAACGACGGGACCTCATTCGGGTGCGCGAATCAGGGCATGATCGACTGTCTGCTGCCTCACCGAACCGGCAATGCGCCGCGGATCAGGCTGCTGGCCCGTGAGCGCGGTCTGCACCGGCATCCAACCAGCCAAATCGGATGCCCGAATTCACCAAAGCCCAGTCCGCTTCCCCGATGGTGATGCGAGGAGTCCGACGATGGGAACAATGGGTGACAAACCTACCAACTTCGCGAACCGCTTATCGCGCTCGGCTGGGGCGGCTTGTAGGGACGCGTCTCCTGCTTCTCACGCATATGCGGATCGGTACGACACAACGGTCCTCTGTGCGGCCGATACCTTAGATTTTGCTTATGAACGAGGCTCAGGGATTCCTCTTCTTCCTCATCTTGCTAGGCGGCATCGCTACCTTGCTACGCCTGGTCGACCGCACCCGATCCACCGTGCCCTATCCGGTTCTGCTTGCAGCGGGGGGTGTCGTTATAGGTCTAATACCTGGCCTGCGGCTCCCGCCCGTGGGCTCGGACCTGATCCTGCTTGCATTTGTCCCAGGCTTGGTCTTCGAGGCCTCGCTCGCCATCGATCTGGACGAGCTCCGACGTCGGGTAGTACCCATAAGTCTCCTCGCCACCGTGGGAGTCTTCATCACCGTGGGTGCAATCGGAGCATTAGCGCATTTCGGGCTCGGGTTCGATTGGGCCTCCGGCATGCTCTTGGGCGCAATCGTCGCGGCGACTGATCCAATCGCCGTTGTGAACGTACTTCGCCAGCTCAAGGCACCGGCTGGCTTAGCGGCCATCTTGGAGGGCGAGAGCCTGTTCAACGATGGTACTGGGGTCGCCATCTTCGCGGCCGTTTTGGGGACGATCGTGTCTGGCCATCCATCGGTCTTCGACGCCGGAGTTCGCTTCGTGTATGTGGGCGCGGTCGGAGCCGGAATCGGGGTGGCGGTCGGAGGACTAGCTGTGTTCCTGCTGCGCCGAATACAGGACGCAGACCTCGAGATAATGATTACGCTCGTCGCCGCCTACGGGGGGTACCTCGCCGCGGACGTACTGCATGCGTCGGGAGTGGTATCAGTCGTTTCGGCGGGCATCGTCATCGCGCGGTTTGGCAGCCGGACCGGTCGTCTTCACGGGACCCAGCTTGTCGGGACGTGGAACCTATTCGCGTTCGTACTGAATGCCATCCTCTTCCTCCTCGTTGGGGCCGCTCTGCCAACGCATAAGATTCTGGAAGTTGGGGGACTGGTGATCGGAGCCTACATAGTGATGCTCGCCTCACGGATCCCGTCCGTATACATCCTGCTCGGGCTTGCCGATATCCGCGGCACGAAAATTCCCTGGTCGTGGCGCCATATGACTTTCTGGGGAGGCATGCGTGGTGCATTGTCTGTGGCGCTCGCCATCTCCCTTACTTCCACGGCCGGAATCGACTCGCGGATTCCAGTCGTCGCCTATGGTGTTGTGGTTCTCTCCCTTCTAGTCCAAGGCGGGCTCCTTCTGCCGCTGGCTGATCTGCTTCACCTCCGTCGAGCTGTGGGCGACCCGGTCGTTGCAGACAAGCCTACGAGCGGCTCGTGATGGACGCCCCAAGCCGATGCGCTCCGGGCGGCGCGGGCCAGGGCCCAACTGTCCGCCTCGGCGCTGACTCTCCGCTGACCCCGAGGCGACGCCCGGTCAACGGTCCTGGAGGGCTACTGACCGGTACGTTCTTCCCCTTCAACCCGCGCCGGCTGATCAACCGCGTCGTTCGTGGAGGCGCGATCCTACGTCGTGTCGGATGGAACCTTCATCGATTCGCGGAACTCCCTGATGGCCCTGCCGATGGCCCCGCCGATGTGCGGTAGCTTCCCCGGCCCCACCACTATCAGCACGATCACCAAGATCGCGATGAGCCACCAGTGGCTCTCTAAGCCCATGAGGTGGAACCTAACGGATTGGTCGGCAGATCAGAGGGGTGGCTTGAAGACCGGAGCGGCGGCCGGACAAGAGCCGCGATGGGGTCGCCGAGGCTGATAATGAAGTCAGCAGCCTGATCCCCGACAACGGGTCCACGTGATATGAGGGTTCTACCACAACCCCAGAGGGGTAGGAGGAACTCGAGTGAAAGTGCAGAAGGCACACGCCGCAGTAAGTAAGTAAGTAAGTAAGTACGTAAGCTGCGGGAAGCTGACCGTCTACTTGCCGAGGGCAGGGCGGCGTGGACGATATGGCCAAGGAGCTGAGCCGCACCGAGGGGGTTCGTCTGCTCGCCCAAGAACTGATGGACGCCGAGGCGATCAGCGGAACCAGGCCGACGAGACCTGCCAGGCGCACCCCGGCCGCAAGCGCGATCCAGCCAGCCGGGAGCCGCGGCCCTCGCCGATGCCGTGTGCCCTGTCGGCAAGCAGCGGCTTGCGGGCTTCGCCCGCTATTCCGACGGCCGAGGTGGCCGCCACCAGAAGTGCTTGTGGTCAGAAGCCTCGCGAGCGCGGTCGGCCATCGCCAGGATTACGCCGGCTCCGACTGAGCCGGCCAGCTGGATGGTCTCATCGATCTCCTCTTCTGTGGCCCCGAGCTTCTTCGCACCTGCGAAGTGGGATACTGCTCAAGGCTCGCAATGCAGTGCGAGAACTAAGGCCAGGTGCATCAGCTCCTTGGTCTTCGCGTCGAGCGCTCCGGCCGCGTGGGCTTCCTTGAAGTACTCCGAATAGGTCTTGCGCGAAACGAAGTAGCGTCGACGAAAATCGGGCATGGCCCCACCCTCCTCTGCATCTGGAGGCCACCTGGCTGGTGGCCTTCGATAACTCAGGACAACGCGCCTACTCCCTATCCTATTCCTGACCAGCGGGTCTTGGCCCAGCGTAGCGGTCGCCTCCCCGGCCGAGACTGAATCTGCTAGTTCCGAAGCTCCGCCGAGGACGCCGTCGCCGCTCGGGCCTTCGGCGTTCCCGGCGTCTTAGTCGGACTGTTCACCATTGCCTTCGGTGTCGGTCTCGATGGTCTTCGACCCGGCCTTGCACGGCGCCGCGCTGCCGACTCTCCGCGCGGGCGTGGGCTATCACCCGGCGGAATCGGTTGCAGCGGCCTTCATCCGCACGAACTCCGTGACCCTGGCGACACGGACAGGAACCAGCGGGTGAGCGTGGGGATCAGCCCTGCAGACGTCTGGGATGAACCAGCGAGCTGTTGGGGGTGGAGCAGCAGCGATCTGACGGTCGGAATCCGTCGCCGCCAACTCAAGTCCAGCCGGCGGCCAGGCTTCTAGCGCACGAAGAGCGCGACCAGGAAGGCCAGGAAGAGGTAGAGCAAGTAGAGGCTGACGCTTCCCGACTGCATCCACGCGAGCCGTTGGGAGACAAAACGAGTCAGCTCGACCGCCGGACGGTAGAGGTAGGTCTCGATCGGCTCCACGAATGAGTGGACGTACGTCCCCGACTCGAGAAAGTAGAGGCCCTGGCGATGGTTGGCTTGGACTACTCGGCGTGACTGGTAGATGCCGCCGAAGATGAACCGCAGTGGGTTGGTGAAACCCGAGGCGGTGTACTGCATCGAGGCACGGTAGGCTCCGCCGGCGCCCACCCACACCTTCGAGTCCCGCGGCGCGGCTACTCCGAAGATCCGAAGGATCCCGGCCGTGAGAAGGATCACCGCAGCGATCACAGCCAGGATGTAGGTGGGCGCGATGCTGCTGAAGGATGCGTCGGCGGGAACGATCACGAGTCCGTTGACCGGCAGCTGCGAGAGGAAGGTCCCGCCCAGGGTCACCAGCAGCGGGAAGCGTTCGGGGTGCAGGAAAACCGGGGGCAGGATGGCGTCCAGGAGGCCCGGTTGGCCGGAAACCTGGGCAGCCGCCGAGGCCGCGATGCCAACGCCGATCGGCGGCAACACGGCCAGCACCAGGTTGAAGCCGGCGAGCAGGCCCGTACCTGATCTCATCAAGGGTGGTACCTCGACTGCCCGTTCGGCGGCGGCCACCCTCGGAGCACCCAGGAAAGCCCCGCCAATCATGCGGACGAAAGTGGTGACGGCCAGGCCCAGAGTCAGGGCGACAAGGGCACCGGCCCCGGCGAGCGCGATTCGAGCGGCCGGGTCGGCGAGCAGGTGACTCTGGAGCAGCACCTGGAGTCCCAGCCACTCGCTCTGGAACCCGTTCAGCGGTGGCACCCCGGCGAGACCGGCGGCGCCGATGAAGAAGCAGAGCGACGTCCACCGCATCCGCTTCCAGAGCCCACCCAGCCGGTCCATGTCCCTGAGCCCGGTGGCGACCTGCACGCTCCCGGCTCCGAGGAAGAGCGTCGCCTTGAGCAGGCCGTGGTTGAGGACGTGGAGCCCGGCCGCGGCCAGCGCCAGGCCCTCCAGGAGCGGCTTGCCAAAGCCGCGAAAGAGGAGCGCCGCTCCGACCAGGGCCACGATGAATCCGAGGTTCTCCACGCTGCTGAAGGCCAAAGCGCGCTTGAGGTCGTAGGCGAGGAGCGAAAAGAGCACGCCGTAGATGGCGGTGACGACCCCCACCGCCAGTGCCAGGTAGCCCCACCAGAGCGGCGGCGTGCCGAGTAGGACGACGGCGCTCAGGATCAAGCCGTAGACGGCCATCTTGACCACGACCGAGGAGAGCAGGGCAGACACATTGCTAGGCGCGGCCGGGTATGCCTCGGGCAGCCATCCCTGCAGGGGCACCAACCCTGCCTTGGCACCGAAGCCGAAGAGGAAAAGCACGAAGGCTGCGTCCCGGTTGGGAAGGGCTGAGGCGCTCAGGGAGGCGAAATCGTGGCCGGGCTGAAGGGCGCCGATGACCGCGAAGCCGACCGCGATAGCCACGAAGCCCAGCTCGTTGAGCGCGAGCATCAGGAAGGCGGCGGTGGGCGCCTCGTGGTCTTGGGCGATCGCGACCAGGACGTAGGTCAGCAGGGACATGGCCTCCCAGGCGATCAGGAAGGTCACGGCGTTGGCGGCTACCACGATCAAAGTGACGGAGGCCAGGGTGAGGTTGAAGAGCGCCAAAAGCAGCCCCTGGCGCGGGGGCCCGCCCACAAAGAGGACGTAATCCGCGCTGTAGACGGCGACACCGACGCCCACGAGCCCGATCACGAGCAGGAACAGACCACCGAGGGCGGTAGCGGTCACCTCGAACTGACCCAGCGGGGTGCTGACCGGAAGCGCGAGTGTGAGCCGCTCACCGCCGACCAGGAATGCACCGGCGATGACGGCAAGCAGGCAACCGATAGCCGCGGCCGCTGCGGACAGCTGCCGGAAGACGTCGAAGCGATTGATGCCGATCGCCAGAGCGGCTCCGGCGCCGAAGCAGGCGAGTGCTGCGCCGGTCAGGTCGAGGCTCATAGGCGGGTCCCACCTGCCCGGTAGCGTTCCTCGGCCCGGCCGGTGGCGAGGAGGAGGCCGTGGAGCAGGGCCAGCGGAGTCGGCGGGCACCCCGGCACGTAGACGTCGACGGGCAGGATTCGATCGAGGGAACGGGTCCGCCTCGGACTGCCGGCGAAGCAGCCCCCGCCGAGGGCGCAGACGCCTGCCGCCACCACCATCTTCGGGTTGGGCATCGCCTCGTAGGTCTCGACCAGCGCTGCCTCCATCTGCTGGGTGACGATCCCGGTCACCAGCAGGCAATCCGCGTGCCGGGGGGTGGGCGTGAAGAACAAGCCCAGCCGCGCCAGGTCGTAGCGCGGTGTCGCCAGCATCTGGAGTTCCGCCTCGCAGCCGTTGCAGCTGCCGGCGTCGACGTGCCGAATGTGCAGAGAGCGGCTGAAGATCCGCATCGCGCGGACATGGAGCTCGTCGACCAGGCGACGCGCCTCCTCGACCGGCTGCGGCGC
>Ga0307373_10011070_pt1 | contig 13139 bp, 15 predicted proteins | sample OX2MG_FD_202534 | JGI IMG/M metagenome (GOLD analysis project Ga0307373, IMG submission 202534) | Soil microbial communities from Risofladan, Vaasa, Finland - OX-2 | ecosystem: Environmental > Terrestrial > Soil > Coastal area > Acid sulfate soil | place: Finland: Risofladan, Vaasa | collected... | reverse complement strand
TCTGGCCGCAGATGCACCGGCCGAACCGATCCATGTCTGGCGCGGACAGGTGCCGCTCGATCACATCCCAGTGAAAGCCGAGGCCGTTGGCGCACGGTGTGATCGCACCCTCATCAGTCATCTCAACACCCCACGTCGCGTCACCCGCCTCAGCGCCGCGACGACGACGTACCCGGGTGCCACGGCAAGCGGAAGCGCCGCCGGATCAGACGCCGCAGCCCTCGGCCCGTGCTGCACCGCATCGCCAGTGCCGCCAGCGAGTCCGTGTCGATGGCCCAGCGGTCGCTCGGCGCCACCCTCTCAGCCTTGAGCACCCCCTCGCGGATGCACTCACGAACCCGGACGGGGCTGAGCCCGAGGAAGCTGGCCGCCTGCTCGATGGTCACTCCGTCTACCCCAGCCTCATGCGCAACGTGGGAATCGCGCCGGCAGGCGGCGACCTGATCGAGGCCGAGTGGAATGGAGCGGTGATCATCTACATGAGGTCCAGCGGGTGGGCACGAAGAGAAGTACCCCAGGATCCCCCAAGCGGTCAACGGCTTGGGGTATGCCGATCGCCGCGCACAACCTCCGGTGCGCGGCCCCAGCGCCCGGGAGATGCTAAGGCCAGCCCGGGCCACCAGACGGAGTACGCGCGTCATGAGCGCCACAGCACCCTCCGCATCACCGTGCTGACTGTGACCCCCTGTCGCCGAGCCACGTCCTGCAGCCGGGCCAGCTCCTCGTCACTGACTCGAACGGTGACGCGCCGGCGCCGGACCTCGCGCTTTCCCATCGCCGCTCGCTGCGACGCCTGGAGTTCGAGCAAGAACGCTTGCTGCGGCTCAGTCAGCGCCGTACTGTCGGGCATCTGGGCGAGTAGCGCCATCAGTCCGTCGGCGTCGGACGTCTCGCCATGTGTGTCTGACATCGTGTCTGCCATCCCCCACTCCAGTCTCGCACAGCAACAGTGCGTGCGGCGCGATGCTGGCCGACTGTGACACCACGGTGTCACGAATCCCGCGACAGGCGGGGACCAGTAGCGCAGTCCAAGGGCGTCGCGATCAGGTGCTGGTCGGACCAAGCCGCGACGTCGGCCGCTGCCGAGTGGACCTGGGCTCGACCCCCGCCGACCCCCCGATGCGGTACCCTTCCCTCGTTCTCACTTGGTCAATCTCGACGATCGGGACTGGTCAGTGTCGGCGACAGCCATCACGGGGCCGAAGTGGGTGTCGCTCACCGCGGGCCGGCCCGCGGTGAGCGGGTCGAGAATGCGGGCGGGTTACACGAGGGGAAGTGCAGCCATGGTCCCGCCAGTCTAACGCCACGGTCGGCAATCGTCCCTTTTGTGCGGGTCGGTGGCAGGCGGCGAGGGCCGGTGGGATGCGATGGGTCTACGCGAGGTTCGTGGAGCTGAGCCCAGAGCTGCGGCAGGGTGCCGGCGGCCTCCCCTCCAGTGCTCAGCCAGCCCTATTCACCAACTCGAACTGACGACGAGGGCGTCGCCCTGCCACGGACCGTGGCCGGCCCGCAGCCGTCCGTAGGTGTCGAGTGTCACCAGCCCTTCTAATGTCACTGGGAAACAGGAGAGAGACGTAAGATCACTCATAATCAACACTATCATCTACATACATCCTCAAACCCCCCAGGTGTCACTAAACGGCCCTAGGTGTCACCGCAGGTGTCACTGACTCAAGCCCCCACAGACCTTCTCCGGGAGGCGCACACAGCGATGCCCGGTGACACTCGACACCTAACCCCAAATGGCCCTCGGGCGGGGCCCATCTGATCTCAGGCTCGGTCCTAGCCTATCACCGCTAGGTGTCACCATAGGTGTCGCAAACACCCCCTGCCGCCGGTGACACCTATGACACCTACCGCCCGTTTGGGCTAGGTGTCACCACGTCAACCTCGCCCTGGCGACGTGGTGACACCTACCGAACAGGCCCGCCTATGCGGCTGCTGCACCCCGATACTCGGCCCGCAGGGTGAAGAGGTGGGTGATCCCACCTGCGCGCCTCTTCGACTCCTGGCTCACCATCCCGCGATCACGCAGATAGCCGAGCACGGCGAGCGCGTCGCTCTGCTTGGTGCAGCCAGCAGCCTTGCAGCGGATGACGGTCCGCAAGGAGACCGCATCCGGACCCTGGCGCCGCAGCCACGCAACCATCGCATCGGCCACGATGTCCTCGGCCGTCTCGTCGAGCACCTCGCGCACCGCCCGCGCTCCGGCTGCGTACCACCGCACCAGCGCCCAAGCCGCCTCGACTGACTCGACGTCAATGCCCGAGTCGCTGCTGGTCTCCCCCGCCGCTCGCCGGATGAGGTGCATCAGCAGAGTGAGCCGTGCCGCGTATTCGCCGAGCTTACGCCAAGCCGGCTTCATCACCTCTGGGAAACTTGCTCGCCTCGCCGCTTCCGCGTGGGCCGTATAGCAGGCGCGGAACCGATCCTGGGCCTCGCCTGCCATCTCCACCACCCACGGACCCGGGTCCCCAGGGACGCCAACGCTCTCGTCTGGACGTGGCAGCTCAAGGGCGGCTTCGACGAAGGCACGGTACCGATCCTCTATCTCGCGGGGCACGGGCGGCGAGCTCACCTCGTCTCCCGTGAGGACGGGGCGGGGAGTTGCGAAGAGAATGCGGCCCAGAAGGCCGTCGTCCTCGTCCGACTTCATGAGGACGTTGACCTTGTCCCACTGGATGCCTCCGATCATGGCGACGAACGGGTGCGGGACACGCAAACGCTTTCGGTCCATCTTGCGGTCCACCAGAAGCGGGGCGCCCGACCACATCGACAAGTACTTCTGCCGGTCGCTCCCGTGGCCGCCCCGATACTGATTCATGCCCAGGATCAGTCCCGAGAGCTCATCGTGGATGAGAGCGACCCCCTTCGGGCTCGCCATGAGCGTTCCCGTCAGCGCTTCGATGGTCGTATCTGATGCCACTGCGCGCTCGCAGACGGGCTCCTCAGGCCGCTTGGCCGGGTCGGGTTCCTGCTTGCAGGCCGTGTGCCAGTCCGCCATTGCCTGGTTGTACTGACGCTCCAGCCACTCATCCTGCTGGAAGAGGGGGGCGGCGATCCGCTTGAGGGGTGGCGTCTTCCCGCCGCTCGCGTCCGTCACGACGGCAGCCCAGATGCAGCACGTGGCATACCATCCAGGCTTGACGCAGAGCATCGCACGGCGCCCAAACACTCCCGACAGTGCCCCGAGGATGAGCTGCATCGGCATCGCCGGATCCACGCAGTGGTCGACCGCGAGCGCTTCGGCGTACTCTCGCACCACCTTGGGCATCACGTGCAGCGGGGCTGGCGGAATGCGGTCGAAGTCGATCACCCGCTTCACCCCCGCGATCTTCGCCACCCGGCGATCACGTGCCTCTGCCTCGCGAATCAGCTGGCTATCTGGTGTCCACTCCGGCGTCGCCAGCGGGAGGACTACGCCCGCGCCGCCATCCACCACGCGCAAGTCCGGTGGTGTCGTTGTGCTCACCATCTCTTCCGTGGTATCCTCCCCCGGCTCAGGTGGGGCCTCGTCAGTCTTCGGGCTGGCGGGGCTCACTTGTCTGCCCCCCTAGGTGCTGCCCTGTCCGAACCCGCTCGGCCCACCTCGGCGATAGGCATCCGCGTCGCCTCGTCGACCAGGAGCAGCGTCTGACCCATGCCACGCATTCGCAGCCAAGTCCCGACCGGCATCCCCGCCCGCCTCGCCGCTTCACGAATCGCCGCTTGTTCCGCCACCGTCGCTCGAAAGCTGACGACGTGTCGAGTCTCCGCAATCGCCTCAGTCGCGTCCACCGACGTTCGTCCTGTTCATGTAGGACATCGTACATCAGTTCCACCAAGAGCGCAAGAGCAAGCCATCCTGATTTGGGGATTGGGCAGGTTCGTGACGAATACTTTGCCCGCGGGGTCGCAAACGTGGGCGGTCATTGCGCGGCAACCCCACTGTCATCGTCCGTGTCATCACAGTGCACCGTCGGGGTCCTCGATGCAGTCTGGGAGCACCGCCAGCCGCGCCGGCTGGCCGAAATCCACCACATACTGGTTGTGGCCCAGGCCACCCAGAGTCGGCGTGGTCGATCCTGATCCGGCGGACATCAGCGTGCGGTGCGGCAATCGGCGCGCATTGTCACATCCGGATGGCTCACACTGCCAGCATACTGATGCCATGCGCCTCGACCGTGACAACGTTGACCACACCGCCACCGTCGCACTCAGCTATCGCAACCTGCTTTCGCTGCGAGCCAAGCTCAACGGGCACCCTCCGAATAGCCAGTGCACAATCCGCCTGGGTGGCACGACCGACGAGCCCGAGCTGCGCGTTACCGCTGTGCCGAGCGGGCCGGACCTCCAAGTGGCCCGAGTGGACGAGGGATTGCTCCATGTCATGATCGCTGGCCCCGCCATCGGCCACCTCCTCGCCGGCGGGCCCGCGATAGCACTGCCCGGCTTGACTCTCACCGCCGAGGCCGACCTCCTCCACTACGCCGACCGGCCGCCTCCCGGCCCGATGCACCCGACCACTGACTTCGGGATCGGCTCGTAGCCCCGCCCACCCGCCAGGCTTATAGCTAGTGTGGACGTCCCACTCTTCCCAGCGTTCATGCGGATTCATCGGGTCGCGCCCTCCGCGCGGCCCTCCTTTATAGGGCGGTTACGTTTGCGTCACTAGTCCCCGACTCAGGGGGTGTCCCGGCCCCTCGGCACCCGTGCCCGGCGAGCCGACGCCTGGACCGCCGCCACGACCGCCTGCATCTGCCGGTGGTACTCGGCCCGGTCGGCTGGGGTCATCGCCTGTATCCGCGCGACCAGGCTCAGGTCATTCCCATCGGCGTCCTCGACCTGCGTGGTGTGGGGCACATCCTCCAGGCGCATCATGGCCGGGTCCTCAGGGGAAGGGCGCGGCGCTTCGAGCGGTGTCATGGCCTCAGAGGTCGAGCCCAGCGCTCTCGGTCCGGACCGCAGGCGCCGGGCGGTGGATCGGCTGGTGGGTGCTCGCCTGCACCGCGGCCACCGTCTGCTCGCGCAGCGTCCGGACCCGGGCCAGCACCGCGTGCCGGCGAAGCGGGCCCGTCTCATCCGGGACCCGCTCATCCACATCGGCGTTTGACCACCCGCACGCCTCGGCCACGGCGCGGCGCAGGCCGTCCGGATCCTTGTGAGGACAGTAACAGACTTGACTCACACCCGGCCGACGACTACGCTGCCTGCGTCCGGGCCGGATTCTCGTTTCTTTCCGGCCTGCCGAGCGATCGGCGACGCCGGAGAGTCGTCTTGGTACTCCAAGTCTATGTGGACGATAGCGGCGGCAAAGGTCAGCCTTCCCCGATGGTGTTTGGGGGCCTGCTCCTAGATGCCGATCGGTGGCTAGCCTTCGCTGACGCTTGGGCCGGAGCCCTCCGGCGCGAGCCATCTGTTCGCCGATTCAAGCTCGACGAGGCGGCTGGGCCAAGTGGCCCGTGGCGCGGCTTTGACCCCGATGTGCGTCGGGCCAAGCTCCATGAGGTAGCGGCGGTGCTGAGCACTTTTTCACCCCGGGTGATCCGCGTCTCGGTCGATGTGGACGCCTTCCGCCTCACGCTGGGGCAGGTCTGTACGAAGCCGCTCAACCATCCGTATTTCTTCGCGCTTTTCGACACGGTGTGTCTGATCGCGTCTCACCTTGCCTCCGAGGCGCAGACGGAGCGGTTTGAGATTGTCTTTGACGAGCACGCGATCCTTTCGCCACGCGTTCTGCGGTGGTATCCGCAAGTGCTTGATCTCGTGGACCAGCTAGCCAGAGGCGCGGGCGGCCATTGGGCGCAACTCAGGTCTATTCTGCCGCTGAGTCCGATCTTCCGGACCGACGACGACCTTCTGCCGCTCCAAGCGGCCGACCTAATGGCCGGCATGCTGCGTGGGGATCTGCGCGGCGACCATAAGCTGAAGTGGTGGAGGCCGGAACTGCCGCCGCTGACTTGGGCCTTTGATTACGACCGCGAGCAGCTACAACGCACCATGCGAGGTGCCGACGGAGCGAGGGTCGCGTACGCGATCGACCCCGAGCGATACGCACAAGCGCTGGGCCTCGGCGACGACCCTAGCCTTCTCCCGAGTTGGCTTCGGGGACGGGGTCGCGCCTTTCACGCTTCGCGCGCTCGTAGTCGGCCCGCTTCTCCGCAATCTCCCGAGCCGGGACCTGGAGCAGGGCCTTCGTGAGGCGGTCAAATGGCGTGGGCGCGGCTGCGGACTCGTTCTGGCTCATGGAGACTCCGTCCCGTGAGGGGGTTCACTCCGAAGATATGGCCGCACGGATTCTGGGTGGCGCCTGGCCTGTTCCTCGGGCGGCAGCCACATCCCGTCTCCGGGGAACCACGAGAGGTCTCGGTGATGTTGTATAGCCGCTCTGCGGTTCCATCTCAGCGTGACAAGGTCACCCGGGGGCCAGTCGCCGGAAACGACACCGATCATCGGCGCGAAGGCTCCTACAATGTCGTCGCGGACGAGCTTGACCAGATCTTCCAGGACCGTGAGGATGTGCTGCCCCTTGGCGGGGCCGGGATTGCCAAAGCGTACCTTGACGGCGACCTTTGTGTATGGGTTCGCTTCAAGTTGGGGGGCGGGGTAAGTCAGGCGGAGACATGGCTTGCCGTGTTTCAGCGGCTCCGGCCAGATTTTGGTGACACGGCCAAGGGGATATCTGCCTACGTCCGGGTTGTCGATGTCGTAGACCCTGGTCTTGGCCGATCCCACCGCGGTGGCGACGACAAGCTGGTCGCGGTGCTTGTCGATGATGTCCAAGCCGTTGAGCCAGTTGAGGCGTCTACCGATGTCCGTGCCGTGGTACGGCTGCATCGAGTCGAGAGAGTCTCGGATGTCATCCCTGACGGGCAGGGCCAAAGTTGGTCGTTCGATCCCAGTGCAAGGATCGACGGCGGTCTTTTCGTGCTGGATCGGGAATGCGACGTTGCCCGGCTCCTGCCCACTGGCGCGAACGAGTTGACAGGCGAGGTGGTCCAGCACGCTCCTCAGGTTGTGGATGCAGTCCCCGAGCACGACGACAATCGAGTCGGGGACTCGGGCCGGGTGGCTGGAGTAGTACGTGTGGTTGAGACCATCGGCGTCGATCTTCACCTCGAAGGAGTAAACGTCGCCTTCGGTGAGTGCGGCAAGTTGATCCCTGAGGATATTGAGGTGAGTCTGTGCTCTCCACATTTTGAGGCCAGCGGAGTAGAGACTGGGCGGCTTCGTCCCCTTCACACGACTGCGACCATCTGTCTCAAGCGGCATGCCTCCTTCCCCACCCCTGCCTCGCGCTCGCCGGCGAGCGCTGCCGTTTGGCTGGTCAGGTCGGCGTAGGTGAGGCGCCTACCGACGACCCGACCATGAACCTGCTCGAACCTCTCGGCATCCTTGGTCTCGCGGGTGTTGAGTCGAAGTGCTTGCTCGTCCAAGTACCGAACCAGGTGGAAGGGCTCGGCGCTGACGTAGGTGCAGCTGAGCGACCGCTTCAGCAGGCGCCAAGAGTTCTCGATGCCGTTGGTGTGGACGTTGCCTGCGACGTACGCTTCGGCGTGGTTGATGACTTGGTGAACGTAGTCGGCGTCCAGGTCCGCGTAGGAACTGAGCGCGTCGCTGAAGACCTCCACGCCAGCCATGACGTTGGCGTGTACCTCGGGGCTGAGGGTCTTGCGGCGGACGTTCTCGACGACCTTGGCCCGAAGGGTGCTGTGGCCGGCCGGCCCGTCGCGCTCCAAGAGGCCCATGACGGCCGCCTTGCCCATGCCCCCGGTCCCGGTGATCTTCCAATCCCGCACCGCCTTGTGCATGTTGCGGGCCTAGCCGCCGATAAAGGTCTCGTCGACCCCCACCTGCCCCTGCATCTTCTCGAAGGTCTTGGTCTGCATCGCCAACCGGATGCGGTGGAGCATGAACCACGCGCTCTTTTGGGAGACGCCGAGGGAGCGGTGGAGTTCGTAGGAGCTGATGCCGTTCTTAGCACTGGTCAGAAGCCAGATGGCGGGGAGCCACTTGTCGAAGCCGATCGGGCTATCCTCGAAGATGGTGCCGACCTTGATCGAGAACTGCTGCCGGTCATGCCTGGTCCGGCACCGCCACAGCGAACGGGTGGCGATGAAGTGAACAGCCTGACTCCCGCAAGTCGGGCAGGTCACCTTGCCGTCCGGCCACCGCTGCCCGACAAGGTACTCAAGGCAGGTATCAGGGTCCGAGAAGGATCGGACCGCTTCAAGCAGGGTGGTGATCCGCGGCTTCATGACTCACTGAGTATGGCACTTCTTGTGAGTCAAGTCTATTGTTGCCCTTGTGAGGCCGCCGTCCATCCTCACGTGCCACGTAGAGCGCCGTGACCAGCTGCACCGTCGCCCTCTGCGCGTGCAGCGCCACGATGCGATCCGACACCCTCGGATCGTCGACCTTGCCCGTCAGCGCCGCCAAGTGCTGGTCGGCCCGCGCCACCCAGTCCCGAGCCATCGTCCGCCACCCCTCTGCCGTCAGCGGGTCGAGGCGGTCGCCCGCGAGCTCGAACGCCTGCCTGACCGGATTGGATGGGACGCGGGCCAGCCGTGCGGACTCGGCTTCCCCATAAGCCAGCACCTCGACGGCCACGCCCGAGTCGACGGTGAGCGCCGATGCGGTCTCGTAGAGCCGCTGCCGGGCACCCCGGTCGCCCAATCTCATCATCGGGAAGGATGACCACCACGTCGAGGTGGCTGGCTCGCGTTGCTCGCCCCGCCCGCGTCGCGGGTTCCGTGGTAGGTGTGCCCGTCCCGGTGGCGCGCGAGCCGACGGGCAGGACGGCGAGGGGGTGCAGGTCGGGGACGGCTCGGATCACGTGCTCGGCGCGGGTGAAGCGGGCGCGATCGGCAGGGGTCGGGGCGTAGCGCCTCACGCCGCCCTCTCCAGCGTCTGCCCCATGTCGTGTGTTTGTGCGTGTTGCTGCGCCTCCCGCTCGTGGCGTTGAGCAGGCGTCAGCTCGGGCTCGGGCACCCGGCTCACGTCGCTCGGCCCTTGGCTTGTCGCCCTCTCGTGCCCCGCGTCAGCCGTGGGCGTCACCGCCGACAGATCCACGCTCGCCGCAGCCCGTGCCCGTTCGTGCTCGACCGCCTCGGTCGCCGTGAGCTCGGGCGCGAACTGCTGCCACCGCCTGGCCAACGCCGCCAGTGCGTCTTGCTCGGCGGTCGGGCTGCCGTGATCGACCTCCAGGCTGGTCATGTCCGCGTAGACATAGCTGGCCTGGCGGGCGCGGCTCACCTCGACATACGCATTACGCTGGTCGCCCTGCCAGGTGCCCGTCACCACATGCACACGGTCCACGGTGCGGCCTTGGGCCTTGTACGCGCTCACAGCGTAGCCCAGCCGCAGCCGATCTCGGTGGTCAGGGGTGAAGATGACGGTCTTGGCCCCAAAGCTCACGACCACGTGCGCCGCTGCGGCCTTCGCCTGCTCCTCAGTCTGGCCATCCTTGGGCCGAACGCGCCGACTGGGTGCGTGGATGCCGATGACGGTCCCGCGCTCGCCGTTCGCCACCCGACGGTCGGCCCCCGCGTTGCCATGCCTGTCCAGCGCCGGCACGTAGGTGGTCTGCTGGCACTCAACGCGATCGCCGATCCGCAGGGTCTCGGTGCGCTGATAATCGGGCCCGTCGAGCGCCGACACGGTGACGCTCGCCATCGGCACCGGATGCACCCTGCGGTCCCGCGTGGTTTGAACTGGCGTCAAGTCCAGGGCCACGCTCCCCGGCTGCTCGGCTTCGGCGGCCACCCACGCAGCCAGGGCATCCGGGTCGAGTCCCATCGTCTCGGCGACATCGGCGGGGCTCTGACCGTTCTGAATCTTCGCCAGCGCCTGGTGCACCTCCAAGCGTCTGGCTTGGGCCAGGCGGTTTAGCTCGTCGATGTCACGGTTGCTCTCGGCTACCAGAATGGCATCCCGGGGGTCCGTGATCCACGCCTTCACCGCTCGGTCCTTACTGCCCTCTGGACTCTGGGTGATAACGATCTGGCCCCTGGCGTGGTAGTGCTTGACCGCCTCCAGACCCGCGCCGCGACGGATGGCATCCCACGCGCGGGCGTCCTGTGGGTCCCACGCCCGCCGGTTCTCTGCGAGCACGGCGAGCTCGCCTGCCTGCTCGGCCCGATCGGCCCATGTCCGCCACACCCCGCCCGCCTCGATGCTCGTCAGCTGGGCCCGATCGCCCACGGCCACGATCTGCGTCTCACCGGCCACGGCCCGGCGCAGGATCATCGCCCAGCGGACGTGCTCGACCTGGCCGGCCTCGTCCACGATGAGCAGGTCCTCAGCCGAGAGCGTGGCGCGAGTCCTGTCGAAGCCCTCTATGGTCCGGCCCTCGACGCGCCTGTCATCGGGCAAGACTGCTTGGATGTCCTGGCCGAGCTCAGTGGCCCGGACGCCCGCGGTGGCCAGGCAGATGATCCGGCCCGTTGGGTGACCGGCGCGCCACGCTGCGGCAAAGGCTGCCGCGGTCGTCCCCTTGCCCGAACCCGCCGGCGCCTCCAGCACCGCCAGTCCTGGGCTGGCCGCCAGCGTCCGCAGGGCGGCCCACTGCTCGTCGCTCAGGGTCTTGCCCGTGGCTCGGGCGCCCACGGCCAGATGGCCCTCCGTCAACGGCGTCGCTCGCCGTCCTGCCCGCAGCTGCGCCACTTGCTCGTCGGCCCTCTGCTCGATGTCGAGTTGGCTCTGGGTGGTCAACACCTGCTGGCCCAGGTGCCCGATGGCGGCGCGCAGCTCAGGCGTCAGGGCCGCCGGATCGGCAACATCGCTGGCAGCATCCGCTCGTGCAAGCAATGCGTCCAGCTCGTCGGGTGCCAGGTGCCCTTGCGCCTCCACCGCGATCGCCGCCGTCAGGGTGCGCCAGGCAAAGATGCCGTGTTGCTCACCCATGCTCTGGACCGCCAGCGCCAGCACCTCGTCGGCGCTGCGCTTCGTCCGGGGGTTGCGGGCGGCCAGCGCTCGCAGCTGCTCAGGCGTCTTGGCCGTGACCCCGTGGGGTGCCAGCTGTTTGGCCCACTCATCGAAGATGTTGTCCTCGATCGGGGTCTTGTTCTTGCGGTTCTGCATGGCCAACTGCGCGGACTCGATAGCCGTCGGGGCTCGCCCGCGCTCGACTTCGAACGCCTTGGCCGCATCCGCCACCTCCTGGGTGCGCTTGGACATGGCCACCATCGTCGTCGGGTTGATGCCCGCCACATGTGAGTACTCACCCTCGCGCTCTATGGCATAGCCCTGGCCCTGCAACGCGTGGGCCAGGTGAGTGCGATACACGGCGCCCATCTCCGAGCGGGCGCGGCGAAAGGCGATGTCGTCGATGGCCCCCCACGTCCGTCCAGCCCTGTCCGGGGTCGTACGCAGGGCAGCGTTCATGATCAGGCAGTGGCTATGGAGCTGGGGGTCGGGGCAGCTGCACGCGGCGGTGGGGCGCGACGTGTGATGGTCGAAGATGGCCACCACGAGCCCAGCCGTCTGCTCATAGAGCCACGTCCGATCCTTGCCCTCGCCAACCACCCGCCGCATGAGCTTCAGCCTGACTTCCATATGCCCAAGCGCGTAGCCGACGGCCTGATCGTGGGCGGCCTGGATGGCCGCGCGGGCCGTGGGGTCGCCGACCGCCCAGAGGATGCTGACGCTCTTCGACGGAGCAAACATGGCCTCCACGGCCAGGGTGTGCTCACCGTTGCCCCCGACCTTCACCAACTGCTCGGCGCCCTTGCGCCAGTCCTTCCCATCAAGCAGCCGCCCGAAGGCTCGGCCCGACACCGCCTTCCCTTCCAGGTTGAGCGCGGCAGCGCCCTTGCCCCACCACTCGGTGCGGGCCTGGGTGATGGCGCCCTCCTCGGAGATGTAGTAGTCGCCGCGGTTCTGGTGCTTGCTCCGCCGCTGACTCTTCCCGGCGCTCTCCGAGGTGTGCGCGTCGAAGAAGTACCGGTAGAGTCCGTCGCGGCGAGTGCTCGGGCACTTGCCGAGCGTCAGCATGACCTCGTCCCGTCCGACGTGGTGCTCGCCACCCCCTTGGTCCGCGCAGTAGCATGCCAACAGGCCTCATCCCCCAGGGTGCGACCCCATGCAGCGCTCGTCGCGCTCACGAACCTGCCTCGTCCCCCCGAGCAGGTGGGGCGTCTACCGAAGACACTACGCACACGGTGCTGCATCCGACGAGCGTGCCACGGCCTGTGCGACACGACGGCGACGGTGGCTAGGCGGCCTTGCTCCTGCATACTCTGTGTGCCACCTGCCAGCCCTTGGCTCCCCGTGCCAGCAGCACCCCAGCCTCTGCTGGCACGCCCTCCCCACACTCGCTGCACGAGCCAGCATGGCGGTTCGGCCTGCCCGTCCGAGCCATCGGTGCAGGCCCACCCTTGTCGGGTGCGTCGATCGCCAGTGCCGGCGTCGTGGCCAGCACGATTGGCGCGGGTGCGGGTGCCAGCTTTGGCTGCAGCTGGTTCACCCCGCTCGTGTCCAGCCGGCCCCTGCGCTTGTGCGGGTAGAGGGGGACCGGCATCCTGCGCGGCAGCGTGGCCGGATTGAGCCCCAGTCCGTCCTCCGGTCTGGTCCGAGCGGCGCCGTTCTGGCCGGCTTCGTCGCCGACCATGACCACCGGCTCATCCGGCAATCGCACGACCTCGACCTCCGACTCGTCCTCGACCACAGCCGGGGCCGGCAGCACCAGATCGCCGGTGCCGGGCAGTGGGCCCCCGTCGGACCCGTGCCACGGCAGCTCCAGCTGGCCGTCGGCAGGGTCCAGCGCCACGGTCTCGTCGGGCCGGTCGTCCTCCGCCGCCGGCTCGTCGTCGATGACGTCCTCGGGCTCGTCGGCGGTGACGTCGGCTGGGGCGGCGAGGTGGCCCGTGACCGGCGACACCCAGCTCTTGAATGGTTCGACCGTCCAGCAGAGGGGCGCCGTGAGCTTGCGTGGAACCAGGCCACCCCCCGTCACGTAGACTTCCCCCCGCTTCAGGGCGTTCATCGCTTGGACCGTCAGGCGGTCCCCGGAGCGCAGGTGCCGGGGGAGCGGCTTCCGCTCTGTCGGCTCGGCGTTCTCCCATTCGGCCACCAGGTCCGCCCCGCTCAGCGTCGCCAGCTCGGTGCCGTGGTCCAGGTCCTGCAGCCCGCCCACCAGCAGCTGATTGGGAAAGAGCGCT
>Ga0307373_10011068_pt1 | contig 13141 bp, 10 predicted proteins | sample OX2MG_FD_202534 | JGI IMG/M metagenome (GOLD analysis project Ga0307373, IMG submission 202534) | Soil microbial communities from Risofladan, Vaasa, Finland - OX-2 | ecosystem: Environmental > Terrestrial > Soil > Coastal area > Acid sulfate soil | place: Finland: Risofladan, Vaasa | collected... | reverse complement strand
TGGGCCTGCGTCAAAAGGTCGGCGATCGTATAATCCTTGCCGCGGACGGTGATCGGCGTTTCGACCGGCATGCCGCACTGCGAGAGGTAGCCGAGCCACTGGTCATCGTGCCCCTCGCCGGTCTTGCTGCCCGGATCGACGATGTCTTTCAGGCCCTTTTCGCCCGGCTCAAGCACCCAGCCCTTCAGCTCGTGACCCGACAACAGCCATTCGAGCGCCGGCACCAGCTTTCCGTCGTCGTTGATCAGCAAATCGGGACCATAGGCCAACACGCCGTGGACGATCTGCCAGGCGCTGTTCGTTTGGGGGCTCATGTGGCGATCGCGGTTCATCTCGATCACGCGGTCGAGCTTTTCGCGCAAAGCATCTTCATCGCTCGTCGCCGTCGAAGCTACGGTGACGACCGTGTTTGCGGAATCAGCCGACGTCGTACCGGGACTAACCACGCCTGGACGATTGCAACCTGCGGCGAGCAACCACACGAGAGGCCAGGTCAATCCACGAGGCGAAGCTAAGGTGAGAGCATGAAGGCGCATGGGATAAAGCTCGCAGGGGGGCGATCCGCGAGGCGACCGGGCATCCGTTCCGGCCACCGCGCGATTTCTGGAAGGCGGGAGCCCAAGTCGGGGGGACGACCTGACCGCGGGTCGTTGGAATACCCGTCAGCACCGTGCTCACCGCAATGAACATACCACGCAAATGCCACATAATCCAGCCGATTACGAAAATTGCGGTGTTTGGGTAATTCGCTGTGAGTTTACCGGACGATGCAGTTTCCTATGAACGATCGCCGCCGCTTGTTGATTTTGTCCGTGCTGGTTTTGTCAGGTGTATCGTTTGCGGCGGTCGCCGTCACCGCGTACCATTTGGCGCCCGCCGACGAAGCGGCGGTGCAACGCCCACCCGCCGAGTCGTTCCGGTTCGCGGCCTTAAGTACTGCGGTCATCATTTTCGCGGGCGCGACCTTGCTCTTGCGCGCCAGCCAACCGTTCATCCGCCGACTGCAAGAGAGCGAAGCCCAAACGCGGGCGATCGTTGAAACGGCCGTCGACGGCCTGATCACGACCGATGATCTCGGGATCGTGCGGTCGTTCAACCCGGCGGCCGAACGCCTCTTCGATTATTCGGCTGTCGAGATCGTCGGCCGCGATATTGCCTTAGTCATCCAGCGGCGGGAACCGGTCGCCGGCGACGACCTCTTTTCCGCTCGACGATCGACGGCCGGCGGGCGCATGGTCACCAGTGGCCTGGAAGCGACCGGACGCCGCCGCGACGGCACCACCTTCCCTGTCGAACTGTCGATCGGAGAGCACCACCAGGGCGAGCAGCCGATGCAAACGACGGTAGTTCGCGACATCACCGACCGCAAGCAAGCCGACGACCGGACGCGGGCCCACATGGAGCGACTGCAGTCGGTGACTGAAAGCCTCGAAGCCAAGGCCGCCGAGTTGGCCCGGGCCAACCAGGAGCTCGACGATTTCACTTATGTCGCCTCACACGACTTGAAGGAACCTCTCCGCGGCATCAGTTCCTACTGCGGCATCCTGCTCGAAGAGTACCAGGACAAACTCGATGAGAGCGGCCGCCGCATGATGAGCACGCTGGTGGCCCTTTGCCGACGACTCGACGAATTGATCGACGACCTGTTGACCTATTCTCGCGCCGGACGCGCGCCGGAATGCGCCGACACCGATCTCGATGAGGTGCTCGACGGCGTGCTCGAAACGCTCGGGCCGGCGATCGACGCCCGCGGCGGCGTGGTGCGACGATTGGACATCCTGCCTCGGGTCGAGGCCGACCCCACGCTCCTGGGTATGGTGCTCTCGAACTTGATCTCGAACGGGCTCAAATTCAACGACCAGGATCAGCCGATGGTCGAAATCGGCTGCTTGGAAGGCGTACCGTTGACGATCTACGTCCGCGACAACGGCATCGGCATCGCCGAAAAGCACCATGAGGCGGTGTTCGCGATGTTCCGCCGCTTGCACGGGCGGCGGAAATACGAGGGGACCGGGGCAGGGTTGTCGATCGTCCGCCGGATCGTCGAGCGGCACGGCGGCCGCGTCTGGCTCGAATCGTCGTTGGGGCGAGGCTCGACCTTTTTCTTCACGTTGCCGCCGGCCCGTCATGCCGTGGCGGATCAGCCGCGACGTGGCGAATTGGCCCTGGACGCGGCCGGACGAGGTTGATCATGAGCACCGTCATCGAAACGATCGACGCCCATCGTCCGGCGGCAAGCCGCACATGGCGCGTGCTGCTGGTCGACGACAACGAGGCCGACCGGGTCCATCTGGCCTGGCTCTTGCGGCGCGGGTTTGGCCGCGGCGTCGAAGTCGCCGAAGTCGAAGACGGCGCCACGGCGCTGGCGCGGCTGGCCGGCGAGTCGTTCGATCTCGTGCTGGTCGACTACCTGCTGCCCGACATGAACGGTTTCGACGTCCTCGACGGCCTAAGAGAGCTGGCCCACGATGCGGCCACGATCTTCATGACTGGGCAGGGGAACGAGCGGATCGCCGCCGAAGCGATCAAGCGCGGAGCCCACGATTACTGCGTCAAACGCGACCTGGCCTGGGAAGGGCTCGAACGCGCGATTACGCAGGCCATGCGCACGGCGAGACAACGGCGCCAGCAAGCATCGACCGTACGTCAATTGCACCGCACCCACGACGAGCTCGACCATTTCGTCCGTGCCTTGTCGCACGACATGAGTGCCAACTTCATGCTCTTGGACAGCTCCTTTCGCCAGCTCAAGCGGTCGTGCGACGAGAGGCCGATGGCGGGACTGACCAAGGGGCTGACCCACGTCGAGGCCTGCTTGAAGGAATCGAAGCGGTTCGTCGACGACTTGGTGACCTTGGCGCGCACCGGGAGCGTGCAGATGGAGCCGGCCCGCGTCGAGCTTTCGAAACTGGTGGCCGATGTGCTCTTCGAGCAAGAGGAGCTGCTCGCCGAACGTGGTATCCAGTTCGAAACCGGCCGCGATTTGCCGGCGGTCTGGTGCAACGAGGGCCGCATCAAGCAGGTATTCACCAACCTCGTTCGCAACGCCGCGCGGCACGGTTGCGATCCGAAGCAGCCGCGGCTCACGATCTCGCGCGTCGCACCACCCCGTTCCGACGGGTCGCCGCGTTTCGCCTGGTTGCGAGTCCACGACAACGGCCCTGGCATTCCGGCCGAATCGCGCGAGGAGATCTTCATGCCCGGCAAGCGGCTGCCCGGCGCGCACGAGTCGGGGTCGGGCATGGGGCTGGCGATCGTCCGCAAGATCATCGAACACTATGGTGGCAAAGTCTTCGTCGATGCGGACTGCCGGCAAGGAACCGCGATGGTGTTCTCGCTTCCGGCGGCGTGAAGGGACCGATTGGCACCTGGCCCGATTCTGTAGGGAACGCCCTCCGTGGCGTTCCGGGCTCGCGCGCGGACGTCGATACTTGTTTCACGCGAGCGCTACGTAGGTCTGCTCGCTTCGCGGCGGTTCCTATCGGTGCCAAAAGGCGATATGATGAATTATGATGGAAGGGTTGGAAGGCGCGAATGCGGCTGTAACCGTCGACCTTTACTTAGAGAAACGCCATGATCAAGCGTATCCGCATCGTCAACTTTAAGAGTCTGGCCGATGTGACGGTGGATCTGGAGCCCGTGACGGTGCTTGTCGGCCGTAGCGGGACCGGCAAGAGTAACTTCATCAATGCGGTCCGCTTCCTGCGAGATTTCTTGCTTTTGCCGAATGACCATATGACTGCCGACCACGGGGGTTGGGCAAGGGTCGTTTGCGCTACTGCGCCGCCGCCACAAGCAAATGCGCCCGCCCGGCTTTTATTTGAGGTTACCTTCGACGTTCCGGGAATGCCCGGCGATTTCCAATACAGTCTCGAATTCGCAGCTCGGCAGAAGTCGTCACAATTCCAACTCGCGGCCGAGTCCTTGTCGCTTGCCGGCAATTTGTTGTTCAGTCAGCGTGATGGAAAGTGGCTTCACGAGCCCAGCGTGGTGCCCGCCATTCCGGCTGGTTCGCTTGCGAGCAGTCGGATCAACGGGGTCCACGAGGTCAGCCTTGCGTATCTCACACTGACTTCCGGAATCGGTTGCTATGATTTCTCCGGATCAGTCTTGCAGAACTCGCGTGCCGGGCACCCTGCCATTCTATCGCCCAGTCAAAAGCGACGCGCCGATCGCGGCTTACTGGACCGAGCGGAAAACTACCTGCAAGCATTTGCCGCGATCGCCGACAATCTGCACGACCTCGGCCCTAGAAATGAGATCGTCACCGCACTGCGACTCTTGAATCCGTCAGTGCGAAGCGTTGAGCTCGAAATGCCGTCGTGTTCAAGCATTGTCGTCGGCCATGGTGTCGGCGCGCGGATCTTGACACTTGACATCGCCCAGCAATCGGAGGGTTTCCGACGGTTCCTGGCTCATCTGATTGCCCTGTACCAATCGCCACCCAAATTGGTGATGGCGTTTGAGGAACCTGAAAAGGGAATCTTTCCGGGGGCGCTCGAAGTCTTGGCGGACGAGTTCAAGGCATGCGCCACCCAGGGTCGGGGACAGATCATCATGACGACGCACAGTCCCGGCCTGCTCGATCACTTTGAACCCGAACAAATCCGCGTCGTTGACCTGAATGGGTTCGAGACGAACATTGGGCCAATTGCCCAAGAGCAAATTGAATCGGTGAAGGAACGACTGTTGAGCGCGGGGGAGCTGTTGACAGTGGATTTTGCTCGCATCGCAGTGCCCACCACCGCGGCCGAATAGGACTCGGCGGCCATGAAGAAGTTGGTCCTGTTCGTCGAGGGCGACGGCGACAAATTGGCCGTTCCGGTGCTCGTGAAGCGCCTCATCACCGACTTTGGCTTCTGGGACCGCCTTCAACTCGACCCTGATCCGTTCATGGTCTGTGGTGTCGACGCCGTGCTCGGCTCCAACCAAAAAATCGAGCGATGGCTGCGCTTGCTACGCGCAGCGAATAAGCGACAAAGCGTTGGAGGAATTCTCCAAGTCCTTGATGGCGATTCGCCCGCACTTTGCGCTTGGAAGGATGCGGCAAGGCTGGCGGAACGCGCGAAGGAAATCGGGGCCGGCACGACGTTCTCGCTGGCTTGCGTATTCGCCTGTCGTGAGTACGAAACGTGGTTGTTGGCCGCCATCGAATCGCTCGCGGGACGCGAACGCAGCGACGGGCGCGCGGGTGTTCGCGCTGGGGCCGTCAAGCCCGAGGGAGATCTTGAATTGGCTCCGCGCGACGCGAAACGCAAGCTCGGCGAATTGATGATCGCCGGCTACAAGCCAATGAAGGACCAAGCCGCCTTGACCCAACTTGTGGACCTCAACGTGCTCCGAGGTTCCGAATTACGATCATTCAAACGACTCGAAACGGCGTTGCGCCAATTGGCGCTGGCAATTCAGACGGGCGAGCACGTATCGACGCCCACATCGTCGTAGCTCGTTGCGCGGGACGGAGCACGGTTGTGCGACGGCCTTCCTGGGCCGTCGCAGCCGTCAACTCCGTTTGGGTGGGAGATGGATCCCGGACTGCCCTTCCCGCGATCAAGCGACACCGATGCCCCGTATCTGCTATGATGAACGCGGAGTTGCTTTTCATCCGCGGTCGAGGCGCCAAATCACATGCACGAGTTGACCCGTATTACGTTTGATCCGCACGTCATGGGAGGCAAGCCATGTCTTCGCGGACTGCGCGTCACCGTTGGCACGGTGGTCGGACTCGTTGCCAGCGGCCATTCGTTCGAGGAAATCCTGGCCGCTTATCCCTACCTCGAAAGGGAGGATGTGCGTGAGGCGCTGGCCTACGCCGCGTGGCGAGCGGAGGAGATGGAGGCCCCCCTGTCTCCACCATGAAGATCCTCGTCGACATGAACTTGCCGCCGGCGTGGTGCGACGTATTCCGGGCGAGCGGTTGGGATTCCGTTCACTGGTCGGACGTGGGCGATCCGAGGGCTCCCGACCCCGACATCATGGCTTGGGCGTCGTCACACGGGTTCGTGGTGTTCACGCACGATCTCGATTTCGGCGCCGCACTGGCGTTAACGCACGCCATGGGGCCGAGCGTCATTCAGGTACGTACACAAGACGTTCTGCCGTCAAGCCTTGCTGCAATGCTCGTCCAGGTACTCATGCGCCATCAGTCCCAACTCGAAGCCGGAGCGCTGATCGTTGTCGATGAGGCAAAGCAGAGGATACGCATCTTGCCAATTTAGTCGCACACCAATCCAACTGGGCTTGGCGCGAGGAACCGAATCGTCGTAGATTCTCGGCCTGGCTGTGAAGGCGCGGCGGTTCTGCGCGTCGAACCAAGTCCTTTTACAAGGGTATGAGCATGAAGCGACGTACCTGCTGGCGAGCGACCCTGCTAGCACTCTGGTTCGGGTCGCCGTTAGCGCTGGCGGCCGAGGAACCGACCGACTGGGTCGGCCAGGCCGTGCTGATCAAGACCTCCAATGTCGGGCTGCGCGAGAAACCAGACGATCAGGCGGACGTTGTCGAAAAACCCACGGCCGCCCTCTGGTTCTACGTAAGGCAAGTCGAAGGCGAGTGGCTCTCGGTCGATGGCGGCTGGGTCCGCCGCGGCGACGTGGTCCGCAAGGCCGAAACGGTTGAATACTTCACGGGCGAGATCCAACGCGGTCCATCAGCCTTCGCCTACGCCTGCCGATGTCGTGCGTGGACGAATGCGAAGGAATACGACAAGGCTCTGGCCGACGCCGACGCGGCGCTGGCCTTGGACGCGAACTACGCGCCCGCCTATATCGCGCGCGGCCGGACCCACGAGGACCAAAAAAAGTTCGACAAGGCGATTGTGGACGCCAGTGAGGCGATCCGCATCGCACCCAACGAGGCAATCTACCATGTGGCTCGCGCCCGTTTCCGAATGGCGCAAGGCGAGTACGACGGTGCCATCGTCGACTGCGAAGCGGCGCTACGGCTTGACCCCGTTTACGTCCGCGGCCTCGTCTGCCGAGGCGCCGCCAGGTGGTACAAAGACGATATGAAATCGGCGGTGGCCGACGCCGACGAGGCGGTGCGTTTGGACCCGCGCGACGACGCCGCGAGGTCACTTCGCGGAGTGCTGCGGGCGAACCAAGGGAATTACCGGGCCGCGATCGAGGATCTCGACGTGGCGATTCACGTCGATCGCGAGTCGGCCAAGGACTACTCGAACCGCGCGGCGTGTTGGCTGGCGCTCAAGGAATTCGACAAGGCGCTGGCCGACGCCGACGAGGCCGTCCGCCTCGAACCCACCAGCGCGGCGGCCTACGGCAACCGTGGCGCGGCCAAAATGGGAAAGGGCGATTACGATGGCGGCCTGGCGGACGAAACGGACGCGATTCGACTCGACCCCAAAGGCGCAATGGCCTACAACAACCGCGGTTACGCGCACTTGCAAAAAGGGGAGTACAATCGTGCTCTCATCGACATCGACGAAGCGCTCCGTCTTGATTCAAATCATGCATTGGCGCACTTGAACCGTGGGCGAGTGTGGAAAGCGAAACGTGATTTTCAGAGGGCAATCGCGGATTTCAATGAGGCGATCCGTCTTGCGCCCGAGGTGGCGGAATACCGTAATGAACGGGCTGGATGTTGGCTGGCGATCGCAGATTACGACAAAGTGATCGATGACGCCACGGATGCCCTGAAGCTCAATCCGAATCTGGTCGCGGCGTACAACAACCGCTCCTCCGCCTGGATCAACAAGGGAAAGTACGACCTGGGCATCGACGATACCAACGCGGCCCTGCGGCTCGACCCCCAAAGCGCCTGGGCCTATGGCAACCGCGGCGGCGCCTGGGCCGGCAAAGGCGAGTACGACCGGGCCATCGCCGACTGCACCAAGGCCATCGAGTTCAACTCCAAGCTGGACTGGCCCTATGGCAACCGCGGTGTGGCGTACCTTGGCAAAGGTGATTTCGATCATGCTCGTCGCGACTTCGACCGGCACGTTGAACTCGCCCCGGACAATCCTGTCGCCTACGGAAACCGCGCCGAGATGTGGATCCAGCAGGGGAAGCACGAAGAGGCCATCGCCGACCTGAGCGAGTACCTGCGGCTGCGTCCCGACAGTGCCGTCGTTTACGCCAAACGGGCCGTGCTGCGGAAGAAACTCGGTGATCGGGAGGTAGCCATCGACGACTTCACCGAGAGCCTGCGGCTTGATCCCAATCAGCCCGAACTCCTGGTCGAGCGCGGGCGGGCCCAGGTCGAGCAGGGCGCTCTCGACGATGGCATCGCCGACTACACCGCCGCCTTGGATTTGAACGAAAAACTCGTCCCCGCGTACTTTGGCCGCGCGTGGGCATGGGGACGTAAGCAAGAATGGGACAAGGCGATCAACGACTTCGCCGCGGCGCTGCGCTACGGCCCGAACGACGCATGGACCCACTTCTGTCGCGGCTCCGCGCACTTGCAGGTGGAAAACCTCGACGCGGCCCTGGCGGATTTCGATGAAGCCATCCGGCTCGACTCGAAATTGGCCGGCGCGTACATGAGCCGCGCCTGGGTACATGAACAGCAAGGTCGTCTGGCCGAGGCGCGCCGCGATCGGGACGAAGCCGCCAGACTCAATCGTCCCAAAGACGTCGCTACGTATGGCGCCGGCGGATTGACGCAAGGGACCCCCGACCCCAACAAGTCCCCAACGAAGCAACCCGCCGAAGGGGGCCCAAACGAAGGCCTCAAGAAATTCGCCACCGAGATCGAACGCTATCCGCGAACTGCGACCGCTTATCTTCGGCAGGCGCGTTTCAAGAACCAACAAGACCTGTTTGATGAAGCCTTGGCTGACCTGAACGAAGCCCTACGCCTTGAGCCGGAATGTGTCGAGGCGCTGCGCGATCGCGCATGGACGTACCGGCAACTCGGCAAGTTGACCGAGGGTCTGGCCGACCTGAATGAGGCCATTCGGCTTGCTCCAGAAAACGGGCTTTACATGCTCGACCGGGGCCGCATTCAAATCCTATTCGGAGACTTCGCGGAGGCCCTGGCCGATTTCGACCGCGCGCTGGGCCTGGCAAGCGACAAAACAGACGTCATCGCGATTCAGGTCGAACGCGCAAAGTTGCTGGCCGGTTGTCCTGACGACAAATTGCGCGACGGCAAGCAATCGCTCGAGGCGGCACAGGCCGCGTCGACTTTTGCGCGGGCATCGTGCGCCGAGGCGCTCGCGGCCGCGCACTCCGAGTGCGGCAACTTCGCCGAAGCCGTCCAATCGCAGACCAAAGCCGTCGAGTTGACAAAGGACGGTCCCGACCGGGACGAGCGGAATTCGCGGTTGGAACAGTACCGCGCCGGCAAGCCTTTTCGCCTGCCCGCGCCCGAAAAAGCAGGCGCGCCAGATGCCACACCGGCCGAAGCAGCTCCTTAGTGGCAAGCTTGCGAGTAGCCCTGAGGCGTTCATCCGTCCCGACCGGCCGGCGTCCGACAGGACTCATCGCTTTGATCTTGTACGACGGCTTGGTAGAATGAGAGCGGTTCGCCCGCCTTCCGCCGCTCGAAAGCCCCGCCATGCTCGCCTTCCACGATCGCCCCTGTCGCTTGTGTGACGGCATCAGCCGCCGCGAATGGCTGCGGATGGGCGGGCTTGGGGCATTCGGCCTTTCGTTACCGGCACTCTGGCAAGCCCGCCAGTCGGTGGCCGCACCCGTCGCCGTCGAAGGTAACCCGCACAAGGCGAAATCGTGTATCGTGCTGTTCCTGCTGGGCGGGCCTCCACAGCACGAGACCTGGGACCCAAAGCCCGACGCGCCGCTGGAAATCCGCGGTGAATTCAAACCGATCGCCACGCGCACGCCGGGGCTGACGGTGGGAGAGCTCATGCCGCGGACGGCCGAGCTGACCGACAAGATCGCCGTGATTCGCTCGCTGGCCACCAACGACAACGCTCATTCGTCGAGCGGTTATTGGATGCTCACCGGCACGCCACACCAGCCGATGAATTCCGAGAACGGAACGCTGGGGGCGCCCAACGATTGGCCGTGCGTGGGCGCCGTGGTCAAGCACCTGCGGCCGCGAGACGCCGGCCTGCCCGCCACGGTGGTCTTGCCGGAACATATCTGGAACACTGGCGGCATTCCTTGGCCGGGGCAAAATGCCGGGTGGCTGGGACGCAAGGCCGATCCCTGGCTCTTGAATTGCGACCCGTCGGCGGCCGATTTCCAGGTGCCCGGCCTCAGCTTGCCTGTCGAAGTATCTGCGGAGCGCTTCGCCTCGCGGCAGTCGCTTTTGGACTCGCTGGCCCGCCACCTCGACGCCGCGCAAGGCACCGGCAACGGGCGCTACGAGCTGCAGCGCCGGCAGGCGATCGAGCTTCTGGCTTCGCCACCGGCGCGGCAGGCGTTCGAGCTGAGTCGCGAGCCGGCCGCGTTGCGAGAGCGGTACGGCATGAACCGTTTCGGCCAAAGCGTGCTCTTGGCGCGGCGAATGGTCGAGGCGGGCGTATCGCTCGTGCAGGTGAACTGGACTCGGTTCAAGGAAGACACCGCCGTCAACCCGGCCTGGGACACGCACGCGGCCAACGCCGCGCGGCTCAAATCGCCCCTGATGCCGGTGATGGACCTGGCCTATTCGGCGCTTTTGGAAGACCTCGCCCAGCGCGGGCTGCTCGATGAAACCCTGGTCGTGTGGATGGGCGAGTTCGGCCGTTCGCCAAAGATCAACCCGTCGGGAGGGCGCGACCACTGGGGCTACGTCTTTTCGGCCGCGCTGGCCGGCGGCGGCATCCGTGGCGGGCAGGTGTACGGCGCGTCGGACGCGATCGGCGCGTATCCCAAGGACAACCGAGTTGGCGCCCACGACTTCGTGGCCACGATTTTCCACTGCCTGGGCATTTCGGCCGGCACCGAGTTGACCGACCCGCTCGGCCGGCCGACGGTCGCCAGCCGGGGTGAAGTGTTGCGTGCGCTGGTTTGAAATTTCCTGAGGCGATTCCGTTCGCTTTGGAGTGCGGCAATTCATCGCCGCTTTGGCACGTCATTCGGTTCATCCCCTCAAAAGCGCGCTTGTTGACTGCTTGTCGCGTCCGGTACCTGGTGGTAGACTCGCGCCGGTCACGAAATCGAAATGAATAAAGATTCTCAACAGCTTCCCCTTTGAATTCATGGAGATCACCGATGCACACCTCCGAACCTCGTTTTGTTCTCGGCGCGGCTACACTGTTCTGTCTGCTATCCGCTTCCCTGGCGACGGCCGACGATACCCAGTGGATTTCGCTCTTCGACGGCAAATCCCTCGACGGTTGGGAGAAAGTGGGCGTGGAAGCGAGCGTCTGGGAAGTGAAGAAAGGAGCCCTCTGCGGGTCTGGACCGGCGTCGATGCTCGTTTGCACGAAGGGACCGTACAAGAACTTCCGCTACCGAGCCGAAATCAAGATCAACGACGGCGGCAACTCGGGGATGTATTTCCGCACGACGCCGAAGCCCGGCTTTACGGACGGCTACGAGGCGCAGATCGACAGCACGCACAAGGACCCGATTCGCACGGGATCACTGTACGGGATGTGTCACGTCTACCGGCAGCTCGTGAAGCCCGACACCTGGTTCACGTATGAGCTGGAAGTCCGCGACGACATCTGGCGCGGTCGCAATATGACGCGGATCAAGGTGACTGTGGATGGAATCGAACTGTACGAGTACCTCGATTTCGCGATGGCCTTCAAGGATGGACACTTTGCCTTTCAACAGCACGATCCCGGCAGTCGGGTCGAGATCCGCAAAGTCGAAGTCCTTCCATTAGTCGATTAACTTTCCGTTTCCATCTCGTCGCATCTTCCCCAAATGGGAGTGCATGAAGACACGTGTCGGCGACGCCCATCGGCGGGCTGGCGGACTACGGCGCGACGGACCACGCGTGCCGATCGAGCCAACGGCCGACGATCCGCATGTAGCGCGCATTGCCGGCCAAACGCTCGCCCAACTCGCGGACCAGCCCGGTCATCAGCTCGAAGCGGACGGCGCCCGCCGCCACCTCGCGTCCAAGCAAGCGCAATCCGACCTTGCGGTAGAGTCCCAAGACCTCGTGCCGACCGATGGCCAAAATGCGGGTCCCGCCGCGCGATTCGATCCAGCGCAGGGCCGCGTACATCAAGAGCCCGGCAATGGGTCTGTGGCGGTGCGCCGGTAACACCGTAAGCAGCCGGACCTCGTACAATGCGTCGTCGCAGGCGAACGGAAGCTCGGCGCGATCGAGGTACTTGTCGATGGCGTAGGCGCCGTGCCCCGGCGGCGTGATGCTGACGAAGCCCGCCAGGCAGCCGCGGTGCCTCGCGACGAGATAATCGTTGAACGCGTCGAGCTTGTCGGTCAATCGGCCCTGCGGGTTCACCTGGTGTTGTCCAAGTTCACGGGCGAAGACCTCGTGCCTCGCGCGATAAATCGCCGCACGGTCCGCGTCAGTCGCGGTGGTTATCGAAATCGGGCGATGTTGCGGCGAATCGGTCGTGGACGGCATGGTACACCAGCGCTTAAAACTCAGGGTATCGACGATCGGCCGCGAAGCGGCGCGCGTACCATTTCAAGCTGGTACTCGAGATCCTCCAATGACAACGGCTTCGACAACACGGCCGCGGCACCTGCCGCGAGCAGTCTCCGGCGGTCGTCCGTTCGCGGAAAGCTCGTCACCACCACGATTGGAGCCTCGGCGAAAACCTCCCGCAAAGCGGAGAGGTCGGTCACGTCGCCGTCGCCCGGAACGGTGTCCCAAACCACGAATCGTAAGTCCCGCGGGTTGACTGAGGCGCCTGGGCCGGCGCGGACCGTCTTCAAGCCCAGGGCGGTACACACGCCGGCCAGCCAGTCGGCCGATTCGTGACGTTCGGCCGCGATCGCGACGGTACCATCGTACTTCAGCCACGAGTGCTTGTCCGACCACAGCAGTCGTTCTTCGTCGGTGGATGTCGGCGGCAGTCCCCAGGTCGGGCAAACGCCACGCGCGAACATCACCATCTGCTGTTCGAACCTCGGCAACCACTGGTGCCAATAGACGCGGACCAGGTCCGGCAACGGTTCACCAGTGCGCGTTTCGCCTTCGCTCCAGGTACCAAGCAGCGCGACGACAGGCGCCAACGGCGCTAGACGGCGCAGGCGCTGAAGGTCCCCGGGCGCGTGTTCGCCGGGGTGGACCTGGGCCAGCA
>Ga0307373_10011066_pt1 | contig 13141 bp, 18 predicted proteins | sample OX2MG_FD_202534 | JGI IMG/M metagenome (GOLD analysis project Ga0307373, IMG submission 202534) | Soil microbial communities from Risofladan, Vaasa, Finland - OX-2 | ecosystem: Environmental > Terrestrial > Soil > Coastal area > Acid sulfate soil | place: Finland: Risofladan, Vaasa | collected... | reverse complement strand
TGCGACCTCGCACCCGTAGTTCGATTGAATGACAGACAAGGCGAAGGAATTCGCTGAAAATCGTAGCGTTATTCGACAAAAGTCCGCACAAGGCGAGGGAAAGCGATTGGGTTACCGCGGTCGCACCCGTGCAAATCCAGGGGACCCATTCTGGACCGTCCAGGAAGCCGCGGACGAGCTCGACGTGCATCCGTCGAGTGTGTACAAGTGGATCCGCCGCGGCTGGCTGAAGGCCAATGAGGACAAGCTCACCGGCCAACTGCTGATCCGCGATCGCGACCTGCGCGACTTCGAGCAAGAGGACGGCGACCAGGAATGAACATACTCGGATTGAACGTGGGCGCCGCCAGTCCCCCGACGCTGGGCCTGCACGCGCGCATCCGCGGCTACCTCAAAGAGAACCCGAACGCCGACGCCGAGGAGCTCGCCGAAGCGCTGAACGCGTCGCCCGCCCGCGTGGAGCGCGCCCTCAAACGCGTGAAGCCGGTCGCCAAAACCCGCCGCAAGTCCCGGGACCCGATCGAAGCGGCCGTGACGAGGCGGATCCGCGAGGCGATCCGGCGCAAAGATCCGGCCTTCGATCGGGCGATTCAAGCGCGCGCCTTGCGGGAAATCGCCGGCGCCCCCGACGAGGAAAAAGACCCGCGCGCCACCGATCCGGCGGCCCAGATCGAGGCCGCGCTCGGACTGATCGAGCGCTATCAGGATCTACTCCCCGGCTCCAACCGCGGCGCCGTGGACCGTCTCGTCGACGCCGTTGCCCGCACCGTCGAGAACGTGGCAAGCTCCCCGGTGGGCGCCCAGCTTCTCACGAGCGCGCTGCGGCCCCGACAAGGCAGCCTGCCGGCTCCCGCGAACCCGCCCCCGGCCGCGGCGACGCCCGCCGCGTCCACGGAACCGGCCCCGAGCACGCCCGCGACGCCGCCGGCGACGCCAAGCGCGCCGGCCCCGATCGAGGACTCGACGAGCGGCACGCCCGCGACGGCGACCGAGCCCGACCCGGCGCGCGCGGTCGTCGCGGAGCTCCTGACGATCCGCGAATTGAACCCGGACCCGACGGAAGCGGCGGAAGCTCTCGATGGACTGTTCGTTTTCTGGCAGAGGACCGGCCGGACCGCGGCCGCGGCGATCCTCGCCGGCCTTCCGACGGCCACCCAGGCGCAGATCGTCGCGCTCTTTCAGCCGTTCGCCGATACGCCCGACCTGGGGCCCCGGATCGCCGCCGCGCTGACGCTGCCGACCCTCCAATGGTTCAAGGCCACCCAGGAAGCCTGGCGCGCGCTCTACGACGACGACGAGGGCGGCGACGACTCCGACGGCCAGCCCGAGGCGCCGCCCGAGCCGCCCACGAATGGCCGCGTCAAGGCCGGAGCACTCGCCCACGGTCATTAGGAGGAATACCCGATGAAGCTCACCTTGGATCTTCCCCCGAAGCTCGCCGCGGCTCTCGCCGACGAAGCCGATTACCAGGGAACGGACCCCGCCAGCGTCGCCCTCGATGCGCTCGACGAGTATTTGTACGACGAGGACGGCGAAGGCGCGGAGGCCGATGAGGACGACGAGGACGACTCCACGGACGACGCGGTGAAAATGCTTCCCGATCGGCCCACGAAATGAGTCGCGTGTGGACATCGGACGGGGTTGAGCGCGGGAATCTGGGGGCGTGGGGCCCAAATCAATGTGCAATCGGGCGACTCCGTCACGGCCGACAACACCAGCAAGATCACCGGCACGTACTCCGTCAGTATCCACGAAGCTGGTACGTTTGGCGGGGTCTACATCCTCACGCCGCAGTTTACGGCGAACGCCGAGGTGTTCCTCAACGCCCGGCTGCGGCTCAACAGTCCACTCGGGACCAACTGGGGCACCGGAAACGGTGGCCATCTCATCGAGTTTTTGAACGGGACCTCCCTGGCCGACTACCTCACCATGGATCAGAACGCGATTCTGCGCCTGGTGCGGGGGGATGGGACCGTCCTGGCGACGGCCACCCAGGGGCTCAGCGCGGCCCAGGCGAACCTCACCTATCTCTTTCAGCTGCGTCTTTTGGTGAACGCCACGACCGGGGTCTTCGAGGTCAAGATCGACGGGGCGTCGTTTGCGCTGGCCTCGGGCGTGAACACGGTCGCAAACGGCGTTGCGACGATCGACACGATCAAGTTTATTGTCGGCCCCACGAACGCAATCACGATCTACCTCGACGACGCCCTGGTCAACGTCAACGACGCCAGTGGCGCCGAGGACGGCTACGCGCAGGACATCCGGATCGCCCGGGCGGGGCCTGGTTCGGCCGGCCACGTCACCGGCCTCACCGCGGTCGGGGGGACCAATCTTGCCAACGTCCAGCCGGTGCCGCCCTCCGACTCGGCGACCAACTACAACGACACCAGCACGGCGGCGACCTACGACAGCTACGCGCCGGGCACCGAGGAGCCGGTGGTCCCGACCGGCAGCACGATCGTCGCGGTGAGCGTGGACGCGGAGGTCCTGACGCAGAACGCGCCCCAGAACGGGAAGGTCCACGTGTACACCCACGCCACCGATTACGCGAGCGCGGCGCTCGCCCTGCCCACGTCCTACGGTCGGATCGCCAACCGCTGGCTGCTCAACCCGAACACCGGCGTCGCCTGGACCCTGGCCGACGCCCTGGCCGCGGAGATGGGCGTGGGGCTAGCCTAGATGGCGGACGACATTCGGGTCACCCAGGCCGGCTCCTTGATCGAGGCGGTGCTCGCGGACGACATTCGGGTCACCCAGGCCGGCTCCTTGATCGAGGCGGTGCTCGCGGACGACATTCGGGTCACCCAGGCCGGCTCCTTGATCGAGGCGACCGGGCCCGATGCCCTGCGGACCGTGCAGGCGGGACTGCTGATCGAATATGTCGTCCTGGTCTACCAGGGCTCGACCGGCCCGGCCGGCCAGGGGACCCACCAGGGGAAGGGCCCCAAGGGCTACCGCGGGAAACGCCACGGCGGGTTCGGGCTGGACACGCACCGGACCGTCCAGATCGTGGTCTAGGAGCGGAGGGAAGGACATGCTGAGCGACACCAGGCAGGGAGAGGGCGACCGAGCCCTCTGGGCGGGTCCACTCGGCGAAATCGCCGCGGGCGTGGACCGGCTGAGTCGCGAGATCGAGCCGGGCCGCGAGGCGGAGCTGCTTCTCGACTTCGGCCCGGTGCTGGCGGGCCGGGGCTTCGCGGAGGTCCTCCGGGTCAAGCTGGGACGATGAGCGAGCTCGACCGCGCGCTGCGGCTCTGTCGGCGACTGCACGGAGTCGACGAGTGCGAGATCGTCGAGATCGAGCGCCCCCGCTGGTGGAAGGGCGGGAAGGTCGCCGTCGTCGTCGGCGAGGCGGACGAACTGACCTACGAAGCGCCGGACGGCTCGCGGCTGGACGATGCGCCCCGCGTGCATCGCTTCGGCGACCGCGGCCGCGGCTATCCTCGGAGCGACGCCCGACCGATCCTGGTGACGGACCCGGACGGCGAGAACGTACACATTCTCAAAGTCGGGACGCGCAGCAGGTACCGCGTCGATGCCCGCGGCATCGTGGGCTAGGAGGCAACGGCGTGTCACCAGATCTTCGGCTCGTGGCCCCTGGTGGGCCAGCCGCGGCCGACGCGCGCGCCCATCGGGAACGCCGGCGCAACGTCGATTTCTACACCGACGACGCGGGGCGCCGTCGCCCCATCCGCGACTCCGCCGGCTATCGGGAGTGGCTCACCAACTCGCCACGCGGCGAGCGAGAGCGCGCTGCCCTGGCCGCTACCCTCGCCGGTCAGCGCGCGCGACGTCGGGGCCGCAACCCGCCCGCCGCGCGTCTGGTGCGGACGCGGCCGGTCCGCTATCTGGGCCGCTCCACCGCATTTATGGAGCTGGTGGTACCGGGGCAGAAGGGGGCCGTCCGGCGGGTCCCGTTCGACCCGACGCGGCGCGGTGCTGCCGACAGCGCGGCCAGGCGGCTGCGCGAGGAAGCGCGTGACGCGGGGATCGCGCTGCGCAACCTGGACGGCTACACCGACGCCGGCGGTGTGATCCACCCGATCCGGGGGAGTCGCGGCTACGACGAGACCTACGTCCGGCGCGAGCGGGAGGAGCGTCGGGAAGGCGGCGAGTCGGCCGCGGACCGCCAGCAGGCGCGATCTTTCGGCCGGTTCGTCGAGCGCGAGGACCGTGTGACGCGCGCTCGGGACCGCGTCGACCGCCTGGTGCAGGAGCGGGACGGTCTGCGTGAGTACCTGCGCGAGGACCCGGCGGCGCCCTACACGCCGCTGCTGGGCACCCACGGCAAGGCGCGCTCGGAGTCCGGCTTGATCCCGCTCGCCGTCGCGCGCGACTATCTGCCCCACCCACCGGGCGGGTATCGGACGGCGAAAGTGGTCCGCGACGGCCGCACCTACATCAGGCGGGAGTACGCTCTCGACCAGCTCGCCGACCAGCTGGGCTACGCCAACGACCAGGAGCTCGAGTCCGCCCTGCACCGCGCGGCCGCCGACAAGGAGCGCCTGGCGACGCTCGATCGCGAGGTCCGCGCGCTGCGAGCCCGGGAACGTCCGAAGGGACGCCGGAAGCGACGCAATCCGGGCGCACCCGGCCCCGACTGGGCGGCGCTCGGTATCCTGGGCGCTCTCGCGCTCCTGCTGCTCTACCTGGCGACCCGGCCGACCACGCCGGCGCCGGCCAGCTGAGGGAGGGAATGGTGGGCGACGCGATCGCGGATTATTCCGCGCCAAATACGCACCGTCACCGGGTCTCTCGGGCGACGACGCACGCGCCGTTCAGCTTCCTGGTCGGGCGGCGCCGGCGACGCCGACCCGAGCTGGGCGCCGGGGACCTCGATCAGCTGCACCGGGGGATGGCGCGGCTGGCCCTGAGCGCGAACGCCGCGGCCCGACTCGTCCTGGACCGGGAACCCGGGCGCGACCAGTTCGAGACGCTGGCCGGCCATCTGGACGATTGCGCGGAAGTCGCGATCTCCCTCTTCGCCTTGATCCGGGCGCGCCAGTGACCGGCCGAGGGAGACGAGCTGCACCGGCCGGCGAAGAAAGGACGCCCGACTCGGCGCGTCCTGAGCAACCGGTACGGGTACCGTTGCGCTTAGACGCTCAAAACGCGCCCGGCGGACTCCTTTTCGACCTCCGGGGAGGCTTGTCGCGTGGCTGAGAACAACAAAAAGTCTCGAACGGTGGACTCCGCCCGGCCTCCGGCCGCGCGCTGACTCTGGCCGACCGCCAGGCCGAAGCCCGGCGCCTGGTGCAGCTCCACCCCGACCGAAGTCTTGCCGACGTCGGCCGGCGCGCGGGCGTGTCCATCGGCTGGCTCTCGTCGGCCGTGGCGACCGACGAAACGGGCCTTCATTCTGAACGCGCCACGCTCCGACGCATCGCGCAGGGCCCGGCCGGTATGACGCGCGAAAGAGAGCCGACCGCGGCCGGCGCCCGGGTCGCCGACGTCGACCTCGGGCTTTTTACGCCAACCGAGCGCCGGGACGCGCTCGCTCTCGCCGCGACGCTCGGCCAGCTCCGCGGCCTGGCGCCGTCTCTTCCCGCGGACGCCCACCAGGGCGCGCGACTGCTCCGGGGCGAACACTTGCCCCTGACCGAGCTTGGAGCTCGCCGGGCCTCTCCTGTCGCCCGCGTAGGGGTTCTTTTTGGCCGTCAGGGGACACTCCGGTTAGCGACCGTCATCAGAAAGACCGCGTTCTGGTCCGCCGGCACCACTGTCCCATTGCGCGAGACATAATATTCCGCCGCGCGTTCGCGCCCACCAACGCCGTAGGACAGAACGACCCACTGGGCCCCGTCCGCATCGGGTCCGAAGCAGCGGTACGCTGGATAGGTCAAGGTGTTGTCGAGACGGATGAAGGCCTCGCGCACCCCCGGCGCGATCTTGCCGGTCGCATCTGTGCATGAAATCGGTGGCCGTCCGGTCAAGCCTAGCGGCTCAACGACGAACGCGCTGATGAGGATCCCGACCGCCAGGCCGCCCGCGAAAGCAAGCGCCGCCGCGAGCACCGTCCCACGATTCGCGCGGGTCGCATTCACGTCTCGTCCATCTACGGCTTCCGTCGCGCGTAGTCAATCAGTCCCTGGACGATCAGCACGAGGCCCCCGATCGCCAGCGGAAGACCAAAAACGTAGTTGGCGCTGGCGCTCTGAAGCACGCCGATGCCCACAACAATCCCCGCGACGCCCACGACGAGCTGTAGATCGGGGGAAAGTTTCGGGCCAGTGGGCGGCTTCTCACTCATCGGGCCACGTCCCTTCTCGCGCGACCGTCCGCTCATGGGACGGGACCCAAATACCCCGAACGACGGCCGCAGGAAACCTCAGCGGTCGGTCCTCGAGATCCGCGCGTCGAAGCTCGACCCTATCGCCCTCCATGCGCCGAGCCTCCGCTTTCTTCCATCAGGTCTGACGGCGCGACTCCCAGCGCTTCGGCGAGCTTCCGAACGGTGGAGAACCGCGCCTCTCTCGCCCTGCTTTCGAGACGATTGATCGTGACCTCGGACACGCCCGATCGCGCCGCGAGCTCGGCTTGACTCAAGAGCGCGTGTTCGCGCGCTGCCTTCAGTCCCGGAAGTTTCACCTTTCCCCGCTCCGCACGATGACTGCCGAGAGTCTACCCAATGACGGCTGAATGACGCAATAGTAAAGGGCGTTATGAAAGCGTATTGACTCGGAAACCGTCTTAGCGTTATCATTACGCCGTCACTTCACTAAAATAACAACGGCCACCAGCCCAGAGGGGAGAAGACCATGGCAACGGAGCCGGACCAACCGGACGACGACGCGCGACCCGACGAGCCGGCGCGACGGCCGACGATCTGGGACAACTTCAGGAACGCCGAGGAAAGCTGGCGGAGCTTCCTGATCGACGCGGGATTCGTTGCCTACGCGCGCATCCCGCCCGAGCAGCGCGAGCGCCCGCGGAAGCAGCTCGACGGGATCCTCCGCGAGTGGGACCTCGACGAGAAGCTCTTCATCCGGGCCGACGACCTGGTCGGCGACCTGGTCGTGGAGCTCTTGCAAACCGGCTTCCTCATCGGCTACGCGCTCGCCCGCACCTGGCCGCGGGGCCCCGAGGACCTCGACGGCTGGCCCGACGCCGCGATTCTCTACGCCGGACTCGCCCGGCGCGAGCCGGGCACCGACGACAAGGAGTCTTGAATGAACACGCTTCTCGTTCCCGTTCTCGCGCCCAGTGAGCGCGCGCTCCCGGTCGCGCAACCGACGCGCGAGCTGGCCGCCCTGGATCCCTTCGCAGCGCGCTTCTGGTCGCACGTCGAACGGACTCCCCGCTGTTGGCTGTGGACCAACAAGCTCGACGTGCAGGGCCGTGGCTATTTCTACGTGGGTGCCGGAGTGGTCGATCTCGCAACACGTGTCGCCTGGAGGCTCGCGTATGGTCCCATCGCACCCGGTCTGATCGTCCGGCAGAGCTGCGCGACGGCGGCCTGCGTGAACCCGAAACATCTTCTGCTGGCCCCGCCTCCGGATAGCTTCGCCGATCGCGCCGGCCAGACGCACTCGACGTTCTGGAATGACTGCCAGGAATGGCTCGAAGGCTTGAAGGACCTGAACCGCTCGCCCAAGACGATCTCGACCTATCGCCTCTCCATGGGCCGCTTTGAGTTGTGGCGCCAAAAGTGTGCGCCCGACGTGGCCTGTGTCTCGGACCTGAAAGGCCGTCACGCCCGCGACTACGGCCGGTACTTGCGCAACGACGTCACCGGGAGAAACGGCCCGCTCAGCGAGACGACCCGCGCGAAAGAGTTGGAAGTCCTCCGCTCGCTGCTCAAATGGACCAGCCTCTACACCGACCTGGACGTGATGTCGCGCGATCGCGTGCCGGTCCCCGCGACGCACCTCGGCGCGATCCGCAACTGGGCTCGGCCCGAGGACGTCGGCGCGCTCGTCGGCGACCTCGCGGGCGACACCGTGCGCGGCCGGCGCGATCGGGCGATCGTCGGCCTCCTGTTCCTGACCGGCCTTCGGATCTCCGAGCTGCTCGGCCTGGACCGCGAGCAATTCCCGCTGGCGCGCCTGGGGAAGGAAGTCACTTTCAGCTTTAACGTCGTGGGAAAAGGCAGTAAGGTCCGCATTTGCTATCTCAGCCTCCCCGGTCAGGACCTGCTTCGGGCGACGTTAAGCGATCGCCGCGACGACTGGCCCGCGGTCTTTCTGGGGACCCATCCCGGCCAGCAGGCGGACCCCCGAGCCGAGCCGCGGCTCACCGCAAGGTCCGTGCAAACGATGCTCCGGAGGAGCTGCACAGCTCTGGGAATTCAGCTCCTCAGCCCCCACTCTTTCAGGCACGGTTACGCAACGGCCGTCCTCGGTGCGACCGGGGACCTGAGCTTGACGCAACTCCTGATGGGGCATTCATCGCCTCAAACGACAGCCCGGTACGCCCACGTCGTCAACGCCCGGTTGAGGGAGGGATACGCGACGGCCTTCGGGGAAATGCTGAAAACGGGGCCGACGAGTCCACCGGTGGAGAAGCCGTCCGGGTCGGCTCCCCACCGGGGGACTCGTCGGCCGGCCGGCGCCGGACCTGTGCCAGGCGGGCACAGCGGCGGCGACGTCGGCGCGCCGGGCGCGTCTCGTCGAGCGTCTTGACACGGCGAAGGGCGCGAAGTAATCTGCCATCAAACAGTGAAGCCCCGACGCCGTTACGAGCGGCCCGGGGCACGACGAAAACCGAATGGGAGGCTTTCGTGAGCACGAGTCTACGTTCCAACGTGTCCCCTGACAAGGCCCCGCGCAAAGACCGGGAGGCCGACCCGAACGCCCCAGCCGCGGAGTACGCCCGCGCCATCCTCTACGCCCGTGTCTCGACGAAAGAACAGGCCGGCGAGCGCCATCTTTCGCTCGGCACCCAGCGCGACCATTACGAGCGCTGGTGCAAGCAGTATCGCGCCATCCCCGGGAAGGTCTACGTCGACGCGGTCTCCGGCCGGAAAGACTCCCGCGCGCAGTACCAAAAGATGCTCGCCGACCTGGCCGCCGGCGAGGCCGACGTCGTCGTCGTACAGTTCCTCGACCGCTTCGGCCGACGGACGCCGGAGATTGTCACCCGCTTCTACGCGCTCAAGGCGGTCGGTATCCGGGTCGTCGCGACCGACGAGCCTGAAGTCGCCCAAAACGATCTGCTGATGATGGTGAAGGCGTGGCAGGCCGGCGAGGAGTCCCAAAAGATCGGCAAGCGCGTTCTCCCGAACATGGAGAACGCCGTCAACAAGGGCCGCTGGCCGAGTCGCGCGCCCTTCGGCTATGAGCTGGTGCAGGATCCGCGTTCGCCTGACTTAGGCCGGCTACGCGTCAATCCCGCCCAGGCGCCGCTCGTCGTGCAGATCTTCGAGCGCTACGCAACCGGCAAGATCGGCTGTCACGCGATCGCGCGATCGCTGAACGCGGCCGGGGTGCGCATCGGCGACCACGTCTTTTGCGCCCAGACCGTGCAAAAGATCCTGAAGAACCCAGCCTACGCCGGCGAGCTCGTCTGGAATGGCATGGAGGTCCCCGGGGCCTGCCCGGCGATCGTCGCGCCCGAGCTGTGGGAGAAAGTCCAGCGGACTCTGGCCCGACGGAGCATCGGCTGGACGCGCCGCAGCGATCGGCCGGCGTTCCCGCTCGAAGGGCTGGTCTGGTGCGCCTGCGGCAGCAAGCGCCACAATCATCAAACGAGCTGGGTCCCGACCGACGGCAGCGAATCGCCCCGGTACTACCGCTGCACGGCGAGCGCGCGCGCCAAGACATCCTGCAAGACCGTCAAGGCCGCCGCGCTCGAAACCTGGGTGCTCGACGTGGTCTCCGGCTGGGAGATTCCCGCCGAGGCCATCGCGATCGCTTTCGAGGAGCGGCACGCCGAGGCGCGCGAGCAGCAGCGCAAAGTCGCCGCCGAGCGCAAGCGCCTGGAAGCGACGGTCGACCTCCACCAGAAGCGCCTCTCGACGACCTACGATCTTCTCGCCGACGGCGTGATCTCGATCGCCGCCTACACCGCCAAGGCCGAGGAGTACAAGGGCGCGATCGCCACGGCCACAGCGGAGCTTGCCGGTCTCGGCGACGGCGACCTGGGCGCCGATGCCGCCCTCGATCGCTGGTACGCGAACCTGCTCCAGTTCCGCTCGCTCTTGCCGCTGCTGCGTCAGGAGCCGGAGCGACTCGCCCTCGAGCTGGCCGAGCTCGTCGATCGCGTCGTCGTCAGCGAGGACGGCGCCCGCTGGGAAGTCTGGCCGATGCAAGAGCTCGGGGACCTGCTCCACGCCGCCTTCACGAGCAACCACGGGCAGGGGCCGACGCTGCGCGTGGTCGCCGGGGGACGGGAGTCCGTGCTCGATCGCATTGTCAGCAATGGTCAGCCGTAGAAGTTGTCTGAGAGCGGGCGCGTCCCCGGCGTCACGGTATCCCAGCGGTCGGCCCAGATCAGCCGCTCGTAGTAATCGGCGGCGTGATTCGAGCTGCAGACGACAACCCTCCGGACGCCTTCCTCCAGCGAGGTCTGATAGACGTTGTAGGCCATGTCGACGTTGGTCCGCTCGGCCACGTAGCGCTCGTCGGCGCTTTTCGCACGGACGAAGGCGCAGTGGACGACCGCGTCGGCGCCGTGGAAGTGGTGACGGTAGCTGTCCCGCTGGGGATCGGTGAGGTTGACGACGGCGACGCCGGGGACGTCGATGCCACCACGGTCACGGGTCGTCACGTCGAGCAGCGTCAGGTCGTAGCGTTCGCGCAGCGCGGGCAGCATCCGTCCGGCGACGTAACCGGCCGCGCCGGTGACAACAACTTTGCGTCGTTCCATCGAGTCAATCCTCCTCGTGCTGATTCAAGAACTGTCGGCGATGCGCGCTGCCAGCAGGCGGCAGCCGCGGTGCAGCATGCGGTAGAGCGTCGACCGGGAGACGGAGAGCCTTTCCGCGACGCGCTCGTGGCTGGTCGATCGCTGGAGATAGGCCAGGTCCAGGGCGCGCAACACGTCGCGGCCCGATTCCGGGGCGGCTTCCAGCGCCTCGTGGAACGCGTGGCAGACGAGCTGGCGCACGGCGATCGCGCGGTCGCGCTGTGGCGAGTCCGGCCCGGCGTCGGCAAAACGAAGGAGCCGCGATGCGGACACCGCGGCATCGTCGGACCAGTGTGACAGCACATCCTGAACCGCTGGTTGAAGATCGAGCGAGAGGTTGGTCGTGGGATCGATCGGCAACTCGCCGTTCAGCACCGCCTGGACCCAGCGCTCCGCGCCGATCGAGCGGAGATCGAGCTCGAGGCCACGCAGGGGATGGCCGCTATGGTAATCGTCGAAGCATGCCGATGGGATCAGTCGGAATCCCAGCGTCGTGAGGAATGCCTGGTGGCTGGGAAGCGCGGTCAGGGCGAGATAGCGCTTGCCTTGAGCGAACAGGCCGATCCAGTCGCGAATGAGTGCTGATTGGACCGACGAGGGGCCGTTCTCGCCTGGGACCAGGTGCCAGACGACGAAGGTATCGGCGTCATCCGCGGAGGCGGGCGGGTCCGCGAGCTGCGCGGGTTCCAAACGCTCGCGGAGCATGCGCGCGGCGGGCTCGTTCCGAAGCAGGAGCGCGAGAGTTGCCCGGCAGATAGGGATCACTGTCGAGTAGCCGACCACCTCGCCATCCCAGGTGCGGGCAACCATCAGGCGGGCTAGCGGCGTTCCCAGGAGCGCCTCCAGGTCGTCGACACGGTCGATCATCGTCCATTGGCGAGCAGCCTGACTGACAGCACGCTCGGCGCGGAGGCGGCGGATCGCCGGGTGATCTTCCGACCTGGCCCGCGCGACGATAATCTCGGCAGGATCTGCCTGGTCGAACATCAAGTGTTGAATCAGGGCCCGTGTCGAAAAGGACAGCCAGTCGGCGACGAGCCAGTGGCGATCGTCGGGGGAGGCGGCGCGGAACCGCGTCGAGTAGAAGGACAGAGCCCGCGAGCGCAGCTCGGCAGAGCGCCCCGGGTTTCGCCAGCGCAACTCGTCGGCGAGGGCGCGTCGGACCACGTCGTGGACCGCCAGGCCGTGGGCGACCGGTCGGACGACCGAGAGACGGCTGAGCTGCTCGAAGGCATCTCCGGCCCGGTCCTGGCCCAGCAGCGCGGCGAGCATCTCCTCGTCGAATTGCCGGACCAGCGCGGCTGATTCGAGGAGATCGCGAAACTGCCGGTCCTCGACCTCGTCGAGGAGCTGCTCGGACAGAGCCTGCAAGACCAGATAGCGCTGAGGTGCTAGGGCAAACGCGCGGATTCCCAGCCGCAGGGCCAGGTCGGTCGCCAGACACGTGGCGAGAGGGTGGCCGTGGGTGAACGCCCAGAGCTGCGCACAGAAATCCGTGTCGTGGATCCCGCGCCGCTGCACGTACTCGAGGGTCTCGGCTTCCGTCAGAGGACCGATCGGCAGCGGTCGAATGAGCTGCGCCCAGCCTCCCGCGGCCATCCAGAGGCGATCGATGGGAAAGCGACCGGCGAGCACCACTCGGACCGACGCATCCAGGTGGCTGAGGAAGGTCTCACGGAACCACGGGTCGTGCGCGCCGATCTCCTCGTAGGTATCGACCAGCAGAATCATCGAGGGGCGTCCGTCGTTCGAAGGCGGCGCCCGCCGCGCCGGTTCCAACGCAGCCGCGAGATCAGCTTCGGACGAGCGAGCCGCGCGACCGTCGACGTAGCAGGCCGGTATGCCGGACTGTCTCAGCCATCGCAGAAACGCGTGGAGCAACTCGGTTTTGCCACTGCCGCCCATGCCGCTGACGTTAAGGATAGTTGGCGGATCGGTAGCTTCCTGGAGCCAGCGCTCGAAGCCGGCGATTTCTGTCTGGCGGCCAACAAAGAGATTTTCTCGAAGATCGGCCAGCGCCTGACCTAACGTGGGCAAGCATCTCTCCCCGGAGCGGTCGAGCCGCGTCTGCTGGCAGAATGATGGAGAAGAGTATATCGGACCGTCGAGACATTCGTAAACCCTTTTGACGCAGGGGGGCTGAGACGCCGGTGAGAGTATCGGTGGAACGGCTAACCCCCGGGCGCGGCGATGCCGCGGGTTTGCCGGCGGTTGGCCAGCCTGAGCTCGGTCCACGGTGAAAACAGCATGGCTGTGCTGGATGTGCTGCGCACATCCAGCACAGCCATGCTGTTTT
>Ga0307373_10011065_pt1 | contig 13142 bp, 13 predicted proteins | sample OX2MG_FD_202534 | JGI IMG/M metagenome (GOLD analysis project Ga0307373, IMG submission 202534) | Soil microbial communities from Risofladan, Vaasa, Finland - OX-2 | ecosystem: Environmental > Terrestrial > Soil > Coastal area > Acid sulfate soil | place: Finland: Risofladan, Vaasa | collected... | reverse complement strand
GCAAGCCATTCAGGTCAAACGGCATGAACCGCCGGCATGCGCGACCTACTCCGAGGGTCCGCTCATCAGGCGACCTGCAGGTTCTCGCCCGTCAGATGCAATTCCTGAGAGTTCCCGTATATGGCCGACGTCGTGGTCACCGATGAGTGACCCAGGAGCTTGGAGACGACTTCGACCGGCACCCCGTCGCGCAGCCACCGGGTCGCCGCCGAGTGCCGGAACCAGTGCGGGTCGAAGTCCAGGCCGGTCTTCGCCCGCAGCCGCATGACAAGGTCATAGACGGCCGGATACGACCACGCCTGCCCCCGCGGCTCCGCCCAGATATTGACAAAGACGTAGTCGCTGTCGATGCCGCCGTACTCTTCGTGCAGGTAGTCGGCATAGAGCCTGATCAGCTCCGGCGCGGCCGGGACCGTCCGTCCGCCGGACTTGGCGCGGGCGCCGTTCGCGTTCTCCCGGGGCACGACTGAGATCTCCCGCTCGGCGGCGGCGATGTCCTCATGCCGGAGGCCGAGGACTTCCCCTGCCCGGCAGCCTGTCTCGTGCATCAGGGCGAAGAAGAACCGGTCCCGCAGCCTGGTGCAGGCGTCCAGGATCGCCTGCGTCTCGGTGACCGTCAGGATCCGCGGCAGCTTCTTCGGCGCCTTGAGCGTGATCGCCCGGCCGCGATACGGCTTCTTCTTGCTGATGTGGTGCAGGAACGGCTTCCACCCGCCCCGCCCGCCGGTCCTCCAGGCCACCAGCAGGTCACCGGGCCCGGCGCCGTTGCGCGCCTGGTGCGCATAGAACGCGCTGACAGCGGCGAGCTTGCGGTTGACCGTCGGCACGCTGACCTCCGGCGCCGCCGACGGCAGGACCGCGACCGCACCGGAACGCCCCGCCTGCGGCAGCTGCAGCCATGCGACGAACTCGCCGACATCCTCCAGCCGGGCCTCGCGCCAGTCCAGGCCCCGGAACCCGATGAAGCACCAGAAATCTTTCAGGTCGTGGGCATATGCCTTGACCGTGTTCGGCGACCGCCCGATATCGGTCAGATAGGCCAGGAACCGATCCACCGGGACGACCGGCACGTCGTCGTCCCCGAGCACCGTCCACGATCGTGTTCCCGAACCGGGGACCACCACCGGCTGCACGAGCATCCGTCTCCTCCTTGATCAACGTCACGGACAAGGCAGGAGATAACCACGCCAGACGGGCCAGGAAGGAACCGGAAACAGGCCGTGCTAGACGTTAAAGACACCCCGGCAGGGGCTTGAGATAACCAGCGCCATCAGCAGCGGCGGGTCCAGCCGGGCGTGCGGTTTCAGTGACCCTACGAACGCCGCCCCGGCGTGGACGTATTCGGCGAAGGCGCGGAACAGCGGGGCGATCGGTGCTTCTTCGCGGCCGGTGCCGATCATGTAGAGGGTGTTGCGCCCGGATACGAATTCCGCGACGTCGAAACCCTCGCCCGGCCCGGCCGAGGTCGCCGCCTCAACGGCGGGGTCGGCCATCCAGGCCAGCGCCCGGGTCACGGTCATGCGGATCGAGTCGGCGGTGCGGCCGGGCCTGCGGATCTCCTGGATCGGGCCGAGCCAGCCGCTGGCCGCGCTCGGGTGGGCGGACAGGATCTGCTCGGGGACGGCGTCGTTGATGCCGTGCGCCCATTCGTACACGTCGTGCATGGTGCGGCCGTCCAGCGCTGCCGCGTGCAGCAGGCTGGCCAGTACGGATGAGGCCTTGCCGATCCAGAACGCCATGTCGTGCAGGCCCTTGGACTCGGTGGCGGCGGTGAACGAGACCGCACGCTGCAACGCGATCGCCGGGCGCTCGCAGCCCTGCAGCGGGTTCCACCGGAACGTGGACGGCACGTTGCCGATGCCCTCGGGGTTGAACACGTGGATCGTGCCGTACTGGCTGCGCAGCGCGGCCGTGTTGGCGAACAGGTCGGTCCGGGTGCTGGTGGCCACGGCCGCGCCGGGATGGTCGATGATCCGGTCGGCCAGCCAGCCGGACTTGCCGGTCCGCGGGGAGGCCACCACGATCGTCTGGTCTTCCATGCTGGCGAGCACGCGCCGCCCGAACTGCGCCCGGCCCAGCCGCACCGCATAGATCGTCACTGGCAGCAGCAGCCGCACGAACCATGGCAGTGACGGCCGGGCACGGCCGCCGGCCCGGACCGCCCGCAGCCGGGACCAGCGCACAGCCTGTTCGCAGACGTTCGCAAAACCGGGGCCTGGCCGCAGGTAGAACTTGATCCGCCAGCGCAGGATCCGGACGCGCTGCCGATCCGCGCCCGGGCCTCCGGCGACGAGCCGGACGGCCAGGACGACGACCGCGAGCGTGGACAGGACGATCAGCATTTCAATCGCGTAGTGCATCATCTCAGCTGGGTGTTGCAGCATTACGCCACCGCCTCTGCGTCGGTAGCTGGCGAAGAATCGGGACTAGTTGCGGACTGGCTGGCCAGGTACCTGGCGAGTTCGCGGCGCGCGGTGCCGGGGTGGTAGCCGATCCGGCCGGCGATCTCACCGGCGAGCTGGGCCGCCTTGGCACGGTCGCCGTACCGCGGGTCGCCCGCCTCGCCGCACCGCTCGTACAGGCGGATCAGCGCCTCGCGCTTCTTCTCCCCCCGGCCTAGTTCGCCGTTTAGGGACCCAGCGGGCGCGGGAACCCCGGCCCGGTCGAGCCGTTCACGCAGGGGTTTCGCACGCTGGCCCGACTGGCCGTCGCCTGCGGGCAGTGCCCACCGGCTGTCAGCGGCCGACGGTGCTCCGGCGCGGATGCCGGGCGCGACTGGTGCCGCCGCCAGAAGCCACCGGCGGAATCCGGTCAGCGTCCCCGGCAGATCGAAGATCAGCCGCAGCCCCCAAAGACCCAGACCGCCGAACGATCGCCATGCCGAACCCTCCTTCACTCCCCCGGCACCGTTGTCCCTGGCCAGAACCCAGCGGCGCACCACCGCGATCAGCCGGTCCGACGCAAGCGCGTACAGCACGCTCGGCAGCACCCACACCGTGATCGACCGGGGTGAGCCAAGGTTGGCGGCGAGAAGGTTCATGGTCAGCGAGCCCAGCGCGCAGGCCACGTTCAGGAACCGTTCCACGGCTCCGCGCCGGCCGAGCCGTGCCAGCGACAGCGCGAGCAGCGCGAAGATGACCGCGCCGGTGTCGAGCCCGAGGGCCTCCAGGACCGACGGCAGGCGGGCGTGGTCGACGAAGGTGTACTGGGCGCGGAAACTCACATAACCCTGGGCGGCGGCGAGCACCAGCAGCAGGCACGACGCCGCGGTGAGCAGGACGGTACCGTTGCGCTCGGGCCGGTAGGCGGTGGTGGTCACTGGCCATCACCGGCCTCATCGGGCGCAGGGCCGCTGCCGTGAGCATCCGTTCTGGATGATGGGGTTTCTGGGGACCCGCCGCCGAGGCTGTCGCCGAGCTTCTTCAGGGCGGCGCGCGTGATGGCGTCCGGGACCTCGGTGTAGACCTCCATCGTCATCGAGATCTGGGCGTGACGGAGGATCCGCATCGCCACCCGGGGGTGGACGTCCAGGGCCGCCAGCAGCGAGGCGCACGTGTGGCGGGTGTCGTGCACGCGGATGCGCGGGACATCGGCCTTGGCGCAGCGGGCCCCGAAGCTGCGGTTGAAGTTGCGTGGCTCGATCGGTGTGCCCCAGCGGGTGGTGAACACCAGGTCGCTGGCCTGCCAGTGGTCCCCCGCCCGTTCGCGGGCTGCGTCCTGCTGGTCGCGGCGCAGCTTGAGCGCGGCCGAGCAGATGTCGGGCATCGGGACCGTGTCGTCGGCGTCGGAGTCCTCGGTCTTGACCCGCTTCTTGTGGATAAGTACCCCGCGGATCCGCTGCAACTGCCAGCCGATCTCGATCTCCCCGCCATCCAGGTCGGCGCTGGACCAGGTGAGACCGAGCACCTCACCTCTCCTGAGCCCGTTGACCAGGATCAGGACGTATGCGGCGTACAGCGGGTCGTTGTCGTCACGCGCCGTGGCCAGGAACCGGCTCGCTTCTTCCACGCTCCAGACCGATCCCCTGCGCCGGCGCTTCGGCGGGCTGGGCACCTTGGCGTATGACGCGACATTCCTGGTCACGAGCTCGTCGGACGTCCTGGCGTGGGTGAGAGCGGCCCGCAGCACGTTCCGGGCGGCCTGCACGGTCCGCCGGCCCGGGTAGTCCTGGCAGCAGGCACCGATCGCACAGCAGCGCTGCTTGCGCTCCGGGCGGGCGGCGTCCTTGCCCTGGGCGCAGCACTGGCAGACGGTGGCCAGCTTGTTGAGCCAGGACTGCACGTCCCGCGTCTGAATCCGGTCGATACGTTTGGCACCGAGCGCCGGCCTGATGTACAGCCGGACCATTCCCTCGTAGTAGGCGTACGTCGCTGGTTCGAGGTTCGGCGCGACCGTTTCGTCCAGCCAGCGGGTGAGGTACTCGGCCAGGGTCGGGACGCTGGTCGGGACCGGCGCGGCCTCGGCCTTCGCCTGGAGCTTGACCCACTTCTCGTGCACGGCCTCGCGGGTCTTGCCGTAAACCCATTTGCGGGTGCGCTCGCCACCCGGGGTGATCACCCAGACGTAGGCGGCATAGCCGTTGCGGTAGGGGAAGATCGAGCCCTCGCGGTTGGCGCGGCCGCGGGGTCGGCGCGCGCTGGGGGCAGGCCGCAGCCGACGGCGTTCGGCGCCGGTCACCGGTCCGCCTCGGCTTCGGCTTCGAGCAGCGCCACGTATTCGGCGATGGCGTCCGCGGGGATCAGCCGGGTGCTGCCCTCCTTGACGCTGCGCAGGCGGCCTGTGCGGAGCTGGTTGTAGATGACGCTGCGGCTCAGGCTGAGCAGCCGCATCGCCTCGGAGATCCGGTAGAGCTTCTTGCCGGGTTCGGGGTTGCCGGTACTGCCGACGTCGGCGTGCGGGGCATGAGCGGTTGGAGCCATGATGGAACTGCCTCCTCGAAGGGGGTGCAGCTCCGGCGGGTGTGCTTGGCGGCGTGTCCGCCGGGGCTGCCTTGAATGGGTGAACTAGCGACGTGCCGTCGCCGGGGGTGTCGTGGCCAAGTGCCTCCTCGTCCGCAGGCGTCCTCAGCAGTCCACAGCAAGCTAACACACTATGTTCAGCATGGTACGTATAGTTGGCTCTTGGCGGGCATTCCGCTAGCGTTGGCGTGCCGTAGCGGGCGTTTGGCTGCACGAGGCTGAGGAGGACGGCGAGGTGACCGAACCCGTCGGGCTTCCCGCGTACCAGCAGGTCGCCGACGACCTCAGGCGGAAAATCGCCGAGGGGGTAATCCCGGTCGGGTCGGCCATTCGATCCACCGCGGAACTGACCAGGGCGTACGGCGTCTCGACCACGGTCATCCGGGCCGCAGTCGCACAACTGCGGGCGGATGGGCTGCTGGTCGGACAGCCTGGCAAAGGCGTGTACGTCCGCACCACTCCCAAAGCAGCCGCCGAACGCACTGCCACCATCGAGGACCTGTCGCACCAGGTGGAGCAGCTTCGGGCCGAACTTCGGAAGGCCGAGACCGGGCGGCACGACGAGTTCGCCGCCGAACTGGGGGCGTTGCGCGAGAGCGTGGCGGTCATCCGGTCGCGGCTGGTCGATCTGTACGCCCAGCTCGGGAAGCCGTATCCCGACGACGGGCTCGGATGACCCGCTGACTGTCGGCGTCATCGGCGGGGCCCGAACGGCGGCGGGCAGTGGCCTTGCCCGGTGTCGGTACGGTCGTTGGCGTGGTCAGCCTGAGCGGGGTCCTCGGGCTGGCTGGCGTACAGGCCGACGATGCGGCGGGTCAGTGCGGCCGCGAGCGTCGGTGGCTCGCCGCGGAGCGAGTATTCGGAGTCCTCGCGGGCAATGCCAGCGCGCAGCAGCGCCACTATGGCGATTAGAAGGCCGACAAGACCCACGATGGCGAGAATGATCATCTGCTCAGCTCCTTAGTTGTCGCGCTTGTGCCTGCTGGCCGATTCGGGCCAAAACCGTTGCGCGGAATCCGCCAATTGCATGGCGGGCGCGATACCGTGAATGGGCATCGGCGGACCGCGTTTCTGGTCGGGTATCCATGCGCACTGCGGCGAAGGGCGAGCGATGAGGGGGCCTGCCGCCGTGCCTGTCGCTGGGGGGACGTGCTCACACCCGCAGGCTCAGCCATGGATGGCGGTGGACAACAGGTTGACCAGCGATCACACTCGATTCACTCCATTCCCACCTGCCGTGGGAGGGGCCGGGTGCAGCTAGAACCGGAAGAGGTGCAGCAGCACCCGGCTGTCGCGGCGTTCATCGCGGAGTTGCGGCACTGGCGGGAAGTCTCTGGATGCTCGCAAAAGGCACTAGCCAGACTTGTCGGATATACGCCGTCGTATGTGAGCAAGGTCGAGCGCGGGACAGTGCTGGCGAGCCGGAGCTTCGCCGAATCGGCTGACACGCATTTGCGCGCGGGGAGGGCGATCATCCGGCGCTGGCGGGATATGCATGAAGCTCTCGTTGAGCTGTCTGGGGAAAAGCGGCGGCGCGACGAGCCCGCTGGGGATGATCCCCAGTCGGGGCCCGGGCCGGACCTGGTCGTGGAGCATGAACTCGCTGAGCTGACGCTCCGGGACGGTATGTACAAGACGCGGATCCGGCGGCAGTTGCGGAACACGGGTGCCCAGCCGGTGACCCGTTACCTGATCCGCATCGCGGTGGACCAGTACCCCGGTGACCCCGAGCGGTCGAACCGGCTCTACCGCGAGGACCCGCTGACCTGGGAAGAGATCGCGCTGTCGGCGACTTGCGGCGATGAGAGCATGGCGTGGCGGGTCAAGGAGGACCGGGACGCGTTCAAGGAAATCTGGCTGCTGTTCGAGAACGCCGATGGCCGGTTCCCGCTGTACCCGGGGGAGACAACGTGGATCGAGTACGTCTACACCGTCCTCGCCCACCATCGGGGGCCATGGTGGGCGCGCGCCGTCCGGGTCCCGACCCGCCGCCTGAGCATGACCGCGGTGTTCCCCGCCCGGCTACAACCGGTCGTCTGGGGCATCACGACATCGATGTCGGCCGAGGCGTCACCGTTCCCGACGCCCATCTCGCATCAGCTGAAAGGCGACGAGATGGTGTTCACCTGGTCGACGGACGAGCCGCCGCTGCACGCGCGGTACCGGATGGAGTGGAAGTTCAGGGCGCCGGACGAGGGGGAGACAGTTGAAATGGACACTATGAGCCCGTCCGAACGGATGCGTGCGCTGGACATCACTCAAGAAGGCGATCCGGTGCTGACCGAAGTCGCGCGGCCGTTCGATCTGCCCGCGGAAGCTGAGGATGCGCGGCGTGTGGTGTCTCAGCTTGTCAGCACGCTGGAGCGGGTCGGGCAGGTCCACAACTTCCTGAAAGGCATGGGTCTGGCCGCGCCGCAGATCGGCATCGGCCGCGCGGCGGCGGTGATCCGCACGCCGGAAGGGGAGACGGTCACGCTCCTCAACCCCCGGATCAGCGACGAGTCGACTCAAACGGACGAGCAGTATGAGGGATGTCTGAGCTTCTTCGACGTCCGCGGCATGGTGCCCCGGCCGCTGGCCATCGAAGTGGAGCACCAGGACATCGACGGGACCAGGCGGATCACCGCGTTCGAACGCGGCATGGCCAGGCTGGTATACCACGAGGTCGACCACCTGTTCGGAGTGCTGTACCGGGCCCGCATTAAGCCGGGAGTCGAGCTGATCCCGGTGTCCAAGTACACGGGAACAGGGCAGCAGTGGACCTACCGGTGATGGCGTGATGGCCCCGGACGTGAGTGGTCGGCTGGAGGACTTGGCGGGAGCGCGGCGGCGGATCGAGGACCTGCGGTTCGTCGTGGTCGGGGCCTACGTGGTTGATTGCTTCGTCCGGGTGTCACGTCTGCCGACGTGGGGCGGGGAGCTGGAGGCCCGGTCAATCCACACCTCGCCCGGCGGGAAGGCCCTCAACCAGGCAGTCGCTCTCGCACGGCTCGGCGCCCAGGTGACTGCGGTCGGAGTGGTGGGCGACGACGGGCTTGGGAGGGACGTTCTCGCGGCGTTAGCCCGCGAGGGCATCGACGCTGGATTCGTCGAGACGCGCCCGAAGGTTCCGACCACGGTCTGTCTCTGCTTCGTCAGCGACGACGGCGAGTCCACAATCGTCTGGCATATCGACGAGGACGTTGCCGTCACACGCGACACAGTGCGCACCGCATCGTCTACCTTCCAGCGCGCGGATGCGGTGCTCATCACGTTCGAGTTGCCGGTGTCGGCCATCCGAGAGGCGATCGGCGCCGCGCACCGTTGCGGTGCCCGGGTCATCGTCCAGCCAGCTCCGGTGCTCGCCGATCCAGCTGGCGCCTTGTCGCTGCCGTGGGACCAGGTCGACGTGCTGGTACCCAACGAGGCCGAGGCCCGCGCGTTGCTAGGAGATGACCAGGTCGGCCGCGATGTCCCCGCTGATGGCCTCGCCATTGCACTGGCGGCCGGGCTGGGTGTGGGCACTGTCGTGGTGACACTCGGGGCAGCGGGTTGCGTGACCCATGCTGTGGGCGTGACCCGGCGGTACCCGGCCCCAAAGGCCGAGGCCGTCGACACGACCAGCGCTAGCGATGCGTTCACGGCGACCTTCGCCGCGCACATCACCTCGGGCGCGTCGGGGGCCGATGCGATCCAAGCGGCTCAGGCCGCAGCCGCATGGGCTGTCGGCCACATCGGCGGCCACGAATCCATGCCCCAGCAGGGTTGAGGCCTACCGCTCAGTCTCGCTGGGTCGCGCAAGGTATGGGGGTGACCCACGGTATCCCGCTGGCGGTCACACTGACCGGCGGACGCCACTGCCCTGAGGCTGCCTTCCCTGCAGCAAGCCGCATCACCACGGCCCCTGCGCTGCAACCACCTGATGACTCAGCCGGCCATCCTTTCGGACAGGATGACGGGTGCGACAGCTTCAAACAACGTTCGCAGTTCCCGGACAGCTGGATCGTTGGGATCCGCAAGCGCTAGGACACCGCCAGCTCGGCGCACAGCGTTCTCAGCATTCCGTCGACCGTCGGGAGCTGGTGGCATCTTGTCGTCCCCGGCTTCTTCGAGGTCCGGCTTGCCGAAGGCAGCTACATCGATGCGCAGTTTCTCGACTACCTCCTCGAAGTGAGCGAGCCGAGACCGCGCTTGCCGAAGTTCTTTCTCAGCTGTCCTACGGCAGATCTCCGAGCAGTACTCCTGCCGGCGACCTGGTCCAGCTGTCCTACGAAATTCTTTTCGACATGCTGGCCTGGAGCAGTAGTCGATGAGTCCTTCTGCCTCGGGGGCGCGGTTGGAGTGGTTGCGGGCGCGCCTGCTGGGCGCCGCCGCTTCCATAGCCCCTCCACGCGTAATTTGCGCGCAATGAAGCTTCATCCTACTGGACCACTGTCCACATCAGAGGGACATCGTGCATGTGTCGGCCGACCTGGGTGCCCCAAGACACGCCATATCCAGTACGCGTAGTATGCGCGGTTAGTACTAGCGGCAGAATGTCTGGCTGGCTGGACGGTCGCGCTGCAGGGTGGCCTGCTGCGGTCAGGACCAAGCGGACCAACAAGTAGAAGCTGAGAGATGGGCGACGCACGCGTGAACGACGATCACGACGCTCGCACCGGAACAAGCCGAAGCACGCTGCTCGGCTACGCGGTACTGAGGGCAAACTTCGATCACAGCGCTCCGAGCTACCTTGACAACTTCAACGCGTTCGTGCTTGACGCCTTGGCAGAGCGCTACCCAGCGGCCGCGGACGAGGCCGAAGTAGGAGAAGCCATACGGACGACCTTCGGCCTAACAATCCCTGACCGGGTCGTCGGGCGACTCCTCAGGAAGTTGGCTAAGGGCGGAAGAGCACAGGCAGAAGAGGAAAGGCGCTACAGCCTCACGGAGACCGCCCGGTCGGGCCTTCAAAGCCTCCGTGAGAGCATGAGCAATTTCCAATCTAGGCAGTACGAACTCCTGGGCAAGTTCACGAGCTTCGTGAAGGAATTCCACGACGAGAGCGCTGGCCTCATCGACGCCGACCCCGGAGCCCACCTTCAAGCTTTCATAGAGCGGTACGCTGCCCCACTGCTCCGGCGTGGCGTGGCCGGTCAGCGTGACAACGCCTCACCTTGGGGAGAACTCCAGGGCGCGGAGTACCTGGTGGGCGCCTTCGTGCTCCATCTCGAAGCCAATGACGCCGCCACCTTCAGCTACCTAATCGATGCAGTCAAGGGCGCGATCCTCCTCAGTGTCCTTGAGATTGGCCCTGGCGATCTCAGCCAGAAACTCAGCAACCTCACGCTTGTATTCGATACGCCGGTCCTGCTGAGCGCTCTGGGCTATCAAGGGGAAATGCCGCAACGTGCCGCAAGGCAATTGCTCCAACTGGCCTGTGAACTCGGGGTACGGCTCACCTACTTCGAGCACACGGGAAAAGAGCTTTCAGGAGTTCTAGATGCAGCTATCGTGGCTCTCCGCAACCCTGCTCGGTCCGCTGAAGCGTTGCGCGCAGTTGGTACGCACTTTCTAGACGTCGGCGCTACGGCCTCGGACGTAGCTATTGAACAGACGATGTTGCATGCCAACTTGCAGCGTCTTGGGCTGCGGTCTATCGACAAGCCTGAAAGTTATTTTCGTTATGGCCTAGACGAGAGCGCACTCGAAGATCTGTTCAAGAGCAAGCTGCCAACACAGAGGGAATCGACTCGCCTCTATGATCTGGAAAGCATTTCCGCGATTCACCGTTTGCGCAGAGGAAACAGTCCGAACTCATTCGAGCGGTGCGGTTACGTCCTCGTTACCGATAACTACGGCCTCACTGTCGTCGCCCGGCAGGTGGACGAAAGACACCTCTGGCCTTTGGCGATGCTCGACAGCGAAGTTGCCTCTCTCCTCTGGGTGCGGAGTCCTGCAATTGCCGACGACCTACCACGCCAGCAGCTGCTTGCCGCCGTATACACGGGTATGCAGCCCGCGCCTCATCTGTGGATGAAGTACGTCGAAGAAATCGAGCGGCTGCAAGCCCGTGGAGGGGTGGAGCCCGATGAGGCCATAATGCTTCGTTCACAGCCAGAGGCGCGAAGCGCTTTGATGGACGTAACACTCGGCGACACAAGCAAGATAAACCCCGAGTCTGTCCAGGTGATCGTCGACCGTGTCCGCGCAAACCTAAGCTCCCCGTATCGTGTCGAGGCCGATGATGCAAGAGCTCAGCGGGATCACGCGGCAAGGGAGGCCGAGTCAGCGCGACAGGCTCAGGAAGAGCTACGCAAGAATGTGAGTGGTCTAAGGGCCGAGCTGGATGAACTCCAATCCCAAGTCCTAGCTCGCGATCAGCTTATCGAACAAAGAGCGACGCGACGCGCATACCGTATCAGGCTGGCTGTAGTTATTACAATCGCTACAACACTCGTTCTTCCTGTCACACTGCAGGCTATCATTCCGTCAGAATTCAAGCACGTCCCAACTGCAATCACTCTGATAGTTGCTTCGGCAGCAGTAATCCTGTTGGTTATCGGTATCCTTGGCAGCTTCATCCCTGGCACCTTTTGGGATTGGCTTGGACCTCTCGAACGACACATGGCCAAGCGTATTGAGCGCAGGCTACGGACTTCAGCGGCATTGCCTCCCCGGGCTGGACGATGAACCAAGAGTTCTTCGTTAGCATTCCTCGGATGGCGACTCGTGCCACGGGCTGAACAACTGGCGCAACCAGCTGGTGGGCCAGGTATTCCGGTGCTGATGATGGAGGACGAGGTGCGGGGCCGCCCGCAACCCGGCAGGATGCCACCTCGGCCAGGTGGCCGAGGTGTGGCTCTTCCCTGACCGGGGTGACCCCGCTGCTGGATTGGCACGGTATACCTGGCCTGTCATCTTCAACTCGCTCCGCAGCGAGGAGCCAGCCTGATGGCGCTCGTGCGGGCCGCCCGAGCGCGTACAGCCCCCTCCCTACGCCAAGCAGGACGACGACGTAACCGTGGTATACCTCCGCAGTTTGCACTGAACAGCCGGTGGGACCTACAAGACGGCTCAACCCGTGTAGCGGCAGCATCCCTCCGCTGGGTCAACCAGCCAATGGCTTGGGGCGTCCCATGGTCATGTACGCGAAATTCATCGCAGTAGCCGCATCAGCCGTCCTGGTAGCCGGGTGCGGAGGCTCTCAATCACCCCACACCGTACGCACGTCATCTGCAGCGACACCCGCAGCCGCTCAAGCACCTTCGGCTAGCTGCATGAGCCAGTTCACCGCCTGGCGCAACGGCGGTGGGGTGGCCGATATGACAGCTGTCAGCACGGCCCTGAGCAGGTCCGCTCGGGCAGGTAGCGCCGTGGTCGCTGACGCGTTCTCATCTGCCAGCCTTTCCCGGCTCGCGACCGCAGCCGCTGGAGTTCAGCAGGCTGCGCAGACCGCCCAGTCCAACGCGCCCCCTGCTTGTGTTCCGAACCTTGCAACTGACGAGGGTGCGGCGATGGCTGATTGGACTCAAGCTGCGCAGGGTGAACTTGACGAGGTACAGGCATTCCAAAACGGTGACACCAGCACCGCCCTGGCCGACATCAGAGCGGCCGGCCATTCCGCCGCTGCGGGCTTGCGGGCGCTACGCGCCGCGCTTACGGACATCAACGGTTTCATGGCTAGCTGAGTCCGCCCATTGCCCCGGCTGAACCGGCGGACGGTGTTGCGCCAGGCCCAGCTTGACAGCAATCGCGCGGACGCTGTTTCCCTCGGCTAGCAGTTGGTGGATGGCCGCGTGCCGCTGGCGTGTCCGCTCGGCGATGCGCCCGCTACGCGGCCGGGCCGGTGGCAGAGTATGGCTGGCCGGATCTTGTGGCTGCTGGCCGGTCGTGGCCATGACGACTGCGTCCAGGCAGCGGTAGCCTGGAGGATCAGCGACTTGACCATCCAGAACAACATGGCGGGCCTCAGCTCACGGGCCATGTCACTCGCCACTCTGGCCGGACAAGGTAAGGCCCGGTCGCGGCAAGGCATCCGTCGATCAGGTCGTGCCGGTACTGGATCACCTTTAGCTTGCGCTTGACGAGGCGGGCCCCAGATCTCCAGCAGCCGTTGATTGAATCCTTGGCCTGACCTGGGGGTTGGTCGCCACGCGGCCGATGTCGGGATCTCGGCAATCCAGCACACGCGCAATCGGGGTCCGCGCGGTTCCGCCTCGCCGG
>Ga0307373_10011064_pt1 | contig 13142 bp, 12 predicted proteins | sample OX2MG_FD_202534 | JGI IMG/M metagenome (GOLD analysis project Ga0307373, IMG submission 202534) | Soil microbial communities from Risofladan, Vaasa, Finland - OX-2 | ecosystem: Environmental > Terrestrial > Soil > Coastal area > Acid sulfate soil | place: Finland: Risofladan, Vaasa | collected... | reverse complement strand
CTTCGAGAGAATTTCTACACGCAGGCGCGGGGTCTCGTGGAAGGTGGGGCAGACCTGCTGCTGCTCGAAACCTGCCAGGATACGCGCAACATCAAAGCCGGAGTGCTGGCGATCGAGCAGCTCAGCCGCGAGTTGGGCCAGCCCATCCCTGTGATGATTTCGGTAACCATCGAGCCAATGGGGACGATGCTGGCAGGACAAAATATCGAGGCGCTATGGTCGTCGCTCGACCACGTGGACGTTCTTTCCCTGGGCTTGAACTGCGCCACCGGTCCGGAATTCATGACGGACCACATCCGCACGCTGCAATCGTTGACGAGCAGATTCGTCTCTTGCTATCCGAACGCAGGGTTGCCCGACGAGGAAGGGCACTATGGCGAGACTCCCACATCGCTCGCCGAACAACTGGACCGATTCGTAGGCCGGGGTTGGCTGAATCTGGTGGGCGGATGTTGTGGAACGACCGAACAGCACATCCGCGCGATCGCGCAAATGGCGGAGTCCAAGGCTCCGCGACGGCCCGGCGGACCGAGCCACCGAGCGGTCTATTCCGGGATCGAAATGATCGAGGCGGAAGAAAGCACGCGTCCGCTGATCGTGGGCGAGCGTACCAACGTGATCGGTTCACGGGAGTTCAAGAGGCTGGTCGCAGCGGAGCAATGGGAGGAAGCAACGGAGATCGCGCGCCGTCAAGTGAAGAGTGGCGCGCACATCGTGGATGTATGCCTGCAAAGCACCGACCGCGAGGAGATTAATGACATACAGCCGTTCTACGATAAGTTAATCCGGAAGATCAAAGCGCCAATCATGATCGACACAACCGATGCGCGCTCGGTGGAACTCTCGCTCACCTATTGCCAGGGCAAGAGCATCATCAATTCGATCAATCTGGAAGACGGAGAGGAAAAATTCGAGCGCATCTGTCCGCTGGCCCGCTCCTACGGAGCGGCCCTGATTGTGGGCTGCATCGACGAGGACCCGGTGCAGGCGCAAGCCTTTACGCGCGAACGAAAGTTGGAAATTGCCGAACGCTCCTGCAAACTGCTCACCGAAAAATATGGGATCCGGGCCGAAAACATTATTTTCGATCCGCTGGTGTTTCCCTGCGCGACGGGAGACGAAAATTACATTGGTGGCGCCGTGGAGACAATCGAAGGAATTCGGCTGATTAAACAAAACGTTCCGCACGTGCGGACGGTACTAGGAATCTCAAACGTGTCGTTCGGTTTGCCGCCCGGTGCGCGCGAAGTGGTGAATTCCGTATTCCTGTATTACTGCACGAAGGCGGGGCTCGATCTGGCCATCGTGAACGCGGAGCGCATTGAGCGGTTCCCATCGATTCGGGAGCGAGAACGCAAGCTGACAGAGAACCTTCTGTTCAATCATGTTCCCGAGGAGGTGGCCGACGATCACCCACAGGCGTCACTGCTGCGCGGCGCCCCGGCCGATTGGCGTGCGCAGACTCGCGAACAGAGGGCTGCCATCAATCAATTTCACATCGCGGCCATTTCCGACCATTTCCGCGGCACCGGAGCGCGCAAGAAAGCCCGTGTAGAAGACCTGCCACTCGATCAGCGGTTGTCCAACTACATCTTGGAGGGTTCCAAGGACGGTTTGATCGAAGACCTGGATCGCAAGCGCGCGGAGAGCGCCGCACCGCTGGACATCATCAACGGCCCGCTGATGGCGGGAATGGCCGAGGTGGGCAGACTTTTCAATAATAACGAGCTGATCGTGGCGGAAGTGCTTCAATCAGCCGAGGCCATGAAGGCCGCGGTAGCCCATCTCGAGAAGTTCATGGAAAAAGCGGACGTTGAGAAGCGAGCCAAGCTGCTTCTGGCTACGGTGAAGGGGGACGTGCACGATATCGGCAAGAATTTGGTCGAAATCATCCTGAAGAACAATGGCTACGATGTGATCAATCTGGGCATCAAGGTACCGCCTGAAGAACTGATTCGCGCTCACCAGGAACATAAGCCGGACGCCATCGGACTCTCGGGCCTGCTGGTGAAAAGCGCGCAACAGATGGTGACGACCGCTGGGGATCTGCGCGAGGCCGGGATTCGCGTGCCGCTCTTGGTAGGCGGCGCGGCGTTATCGGAAAAATTCACACGGCTGAAGATCGCCCCTCAGTATCAGACCGCCGTGTGTTACGCCAAGGACGCCATGACCGGGCTGCGGCTGATGAACGAACTGAGCAATCCGGCGCAGCGCGAAACGGTGTTGCTGGCGCACACGTTCACCGAAGAGGCGCCCGTGGCAGAAGCCGAACCGCGACCGCAAGAGCCTGCCAGCGAAGAACGCTCGCCGAGAGTCCGCGCGGACCTGCCGATTCCGGCTGTCGCATATCTTGAGCGCAAGGTTCGTGCGGTGCCGGATTTGAATGAAATCTGGGGCTATGTGAACCCGTACATGCTGTTCGGCAGGCACTTGGGTTTCCGCGGCAACTTCGACAAGGCGCTGGCAGAACGTGATCCGCGCGCGCTAGAACTTTTCACCAGCATGGAGGAAATCAAACGAGAGGCCGCGAAATTCATGAAGATCGGCGCGGTGTGGCAATTCTTCGAAGCCGAGCGGCAGGGAAATTCGATCGTATTGTTTGCGCCGAACGGCGACGCACCAATTCACACGTTCCATTTCCAGCGGCAGCGCGTGGGCGACCGACTTTGTCTAAGCGATTACATTCTTCCCGTGCGCGACGGGCAGCGGGACCATCTGGCGCTATTCGTGGTCACAGCCGGGGCGGGGATCCGGGAAAAATCAGAAGAAGCGAAGGAAGCCGGACAGTATCTGTTCTCCCACGGCCTGCAGGCACTAGCGCTCGAAACCGCCGAAGCCTGCGCCGAATGGCTGCACCGGCGAATTCGCGAAGACTGGGAATTCCCGGATCCTCCCACGATGACAATGGCTGGACGGTTTACCTCACACTACAGAGGCAAGCGCTATAGCTTTGGTTATCCGGCATGTCCGAATCTGGAAGACCAGGCCGGAATCTGGATGCTGCTGCGGCCCGACGAAATCGGCGTGCATCTCACCGAAGGGATGATGATGGACCCGGAAGCCAGCGTGAGTGCGATCGTCTTTCAGCATCCCGACTGCTCGTATTTTTCCGTGGGCGAGCAGCCCTCCGCATCCTAATCGCGGTTCGTGCAGGAACACGTTAATGTGGCACTATAGCTCGCCGGGATCGCCGGAGAGCGGTGAATGCGTTACCTGATTCTGAGCGACATCCATGCGAACCTCGCAGCACTTGATGCTGCGCTCGAGGTCGCCAAAGGTCGGTGGTGGGAAGCGGTCTGCCTGGGGGATGTGGTGGGCTACGGGTCCAGGCCTAACGAAGTGGTTGACCGCATCCGCTCGCTTGAAACCGTGACGATTCGAGGCAACCACGACAAGGCGGTCAGCGGTCTGGCGGATGCTGACAACTTCAATCCCATCGCGCGAGGCGTTGTGCTATGGACGCGCGAGCAGCTTCGGCCAGAAAACCGCGAATATCTCGAAAAACTACCTAAAGGCCCTATTACCCTGGGTGGGTTTTCGATCCTTCATGGAGCCTTGCACGACGAGGATGAATATGTGTTTGCGCCGGCGCAGGCGCTCGAAGGACTGACCGATGCGCCATCGCAGGTGTCGTTTTTCGGGCATACGCATATCCAAGGAGGCTTTGCGCTGCGCGAGGGTCAGGTGGCTGTGCTGCACTTGAAGCCAGCCGGCGACAATTTATTCGCGACTCTACAAATTGAGGAAGGGACAACCTACCTGCTGAATCCCGGCTCGATCGGGCAGCCGCGCGACGGCGATACGCGCACCGGCTTCGCGATTGCGGACCTGGATCATCAATTCGTGGAGTTCTGGCGCGTTCCGTATGATATTAAAGATGTGCAAGCCCAGATGTCCGAGGCAGGACTCCCCGAGTCGCTGATCCTGAGGCTTTCCTTCGGGCGCTGAGGCGAACACACAAACGATGCCACTGGGTTCCAATGAAGAAGAGCGAAGCAGGTTCCCGATGGCCTTTGCAGCGGGCGTGGTTATCGTGGCGATACTGGGCGGTGTGCTAGCGCTGCTGATGAACAACACAAAACCCCATGGGCCTGCCGCGGCTCCGCAGCTTCCGTTCGGCCCGCAAGAGCGAGCCTATTCCCAGCGCATTCAATTCCAGGGAATTCAAATGGCGCACTCCACGAATTTCCTCAACCAGGAGTTCACCTTTGTTGCCGGAACGATTTCCAATGGCGGAGACCGTGCCATCGTGGCGCTGCAGGTCACAATCGAATTCCACGACCAGTTCAACCAGGTGATTCTGCGCGATTCGGAACGGCTGATCGCGCCTCCCGCGCCGCCAATCCCCGCGGGCCGGGGACGCGATTTCCAAGTCATTCTGGAACGTATTCCCTCAGACTGGAATCGGCAGTATCCTTCTATCCATGTCGCCGGCCTGATTCTGCAGTAGGGCTGGGAATCGGCAACTGTTTCTAAACGCAAGGGTGGTTTGTCTATGGATGACTGGGCCGAACTCGGCCGGGCGCTGGATGCCCTGGCAGCGTCGGGAAGCGCGGAAGTTCGCGAAGATGGCGAGTGGCTCCCGGAATTCGCCGTCTTACATTGCGAGGTGCGCGGTCAAGGAAAAACCTCCCTCGTCCATCTGTGGTCCGACGGGCGGAATTTGACGCGGCGCATCCTGCGCATCAAAAAACAATCCGAACAGCATATTATCCTGGAAGTGCAGCGATTCGGCCGTTCGAAGCCAAGCCGGCTGGAATTCTTGCGTACCGAAGGGACACGTTCGTCCGGGCGCATCGCACGCGCGGAATTTCGCGTGCGCTTCCGGAGGGTGCTCAGCGAGCGTTTTCCTGACGCAATTTTCGAATGCCTTACCATTTCTCCTGATCTAGGCCATTCCTTCTCCGGGCTTTACGTGCGGGGGCGCATGCACGAGGGACGCAGCTCCTGGGCGGTGCTGGCCGTTCCGCCCCGAGAAGGAGCCGCCGGGATCGACGGCATGCTGACCTTTGGAATTCTCTGGCTCGACTGGACACGCAGCCATGCGGAGCGCCACGCAGTCGAAGGGTTGCGCCTGTTCGTTCCGGAAGGCACAAGCCGGTTCTTACGCGAGCGGGTGATGTCGCTTTCTTCTGCGGCGCGCACCGAAATCTTCGAATTCCGCGAACAGGACGGAAGAATCCATAAAATGGATACCGCCGACGGAAATCTCGAAAGCTTGCTCGCGACGCGACGCACCTCGGAATCCGTTCTGGCGGCTGCACGTGCAGCCGCCGAGCGTATCCCGGTGCTGGCGAGCGCTCTCTCAACCGAGACGCGGATTGAGGTGCGTGCGCTGCCGGGAATGAAGGAAGTCGGTTTTTATTTTCGCGGATTCGAGTTTGCCCGTTGGTCGATCGAAAGAATGCTGTTTGAATTGGTTGACACCCGCCAGAGATTCACCGCTGGCACTCAACCTGCGCTCGAACGATTACTGCGTCAACTCAACCAGCACCGAGATGAGCTGGCAAGCGAAACAAACCACCCGCTGTATCGAGCCGCACCGGAGCGCTGGCTTGAGACGATCATTCTCAAAGATCCGACAAGACTGGACGCGCAGCTTGATTCACAGCATGTTTACTCGCAGGTGCCGACCGTCACAGCCGGAGATCGCGGGGTGCTCGATCTGCTCGGCGTGACACGCAGGGGGCGGCTGGTGGTGATCGAGCTAAAGGCCTCGGAAAACATTCAAATGCCGATCCAAGCGGTCGATTACTGGCTGCGCGTGCGGCGGCATCAACGCGAGGGAGACTTTCAGCGCTGCGGCTATTTTGTCGGCAGGGAGATTGATCCTAGGCCCCCTCTGGTCTGGCTGGTTGCACCGGCGCTGCAATTTCATTCTGCCACGGACAGGCTGCTGAAATACCTCTCGCCGGAAATTCAGGTCACCAGAATCGGACTCAATGAGAACTGGCGCCGCGGTTTGAGAGTCGTTTACAGGCAGCAGGGTTTTCCGCGAGCTGAAGATAGCTTGGGGAGAAAAGAGAAAGGGAAGCGGACCGAATGAACCTGGTCTGCTTCCCGGGGGTGTGTCCTAGAAGTATTGATAGATTAGACGCGGGAAGGCTCGAAAGGTTGCTTGCCGCGGCGCTCAATAAAAAAGATATTTGCGCCACTTTTCATCGCGGTGGCCAATGAGCCGCATCAACTGCCGCGACGTATGGAGTGTGAACGGGCGGGGGCGCCGCTGGAGCTTTAATCCCGCCTCTTCGGGCGTGCGGTCGCCCTTATGGTTATTACAGGAATAACAGCAGGCTACCAGATTTTCCCACGAGGATCGGCCGCCACGCGAACGCGGCATGACGTGGTCCAAAGTCAGTTCCGACGCAGGCAAGGCCGTGCCGCAGAATTGGCAGGTGTTGCGGTCACGGAGCAGAATGTTTTTCCGAGAGAGAGCCCTGCTCTGTTGGGGTATGTGACGGTAGCTCAGTAGGCGGATTACCGAAGGCACCTGAATTGCTTTCGAAGTCGAGTGCACCTCGGCGTGATTGGTTTCTTCCGCTTGGGCCACTCCTTTCAGCATCAGGACCAGCGCGCGGCGAACAGCCGTAACATTGATGGGCTCAAAAGTAGCATTCAGGACCAGTACCGGGGCTTGCATAACCGAAGGTCGGCTCTTCGAAACAGGCCGACGGTTGCCTGCAACTACGTCCTGCGCGCTCGAGCCCAAACCCACGCTGGGTCGAGGTCGTAAGCCAGTCTTCATACGCGTTTCCATTAGGTTGCTTTCCGCGGTTAGACAATTCTTTTCAACACGGGTGTAAGGATGCTCGATGTGTCTTACAGGTTTGCTTCATTCGTGCTAATTCTCCGATGCAGCGACAGCCGTGCGAGCGATCGGCCGGGAACGATCCGAGCAACAGTCAAACCGAGTACCTCGGAAGCGCCTCCCTGACGAAGAGCCTGCGCACATGAATCAAGCGTCGCGCCGGTCGTCAATACATCATCTACCAGCAGGATGCGCCGGTTGTCAACTCGCAGGTCCTTTCCAATGGCGTAGACGCCATGTACGGACTTCCAGCGCTCAGCTCGCGATAGTAGCAGTCGGGGAGAGCGCGGCCTGGTACGCACGAGCAAGGAGGGCTGGATAGGAATGCCCAGACGTTTCGCGAGCGGCCGGGCAATCAACTCCGCCTGGTTATATCCGCGCTCGCGCCGGCGGTCTGGATGAAGCGGAACAGGCACAATTACGTCCGGGCGCCATTTCTCAGGGGCTTGCAAGACGATTTCGGCGAGGCGCTGTGCGAACCAATAGCCGAGCCGAGCCACTTCTTCATACTTCATCAGGATAATGGCTTCAAACAGCGCATCGTTGTACACCGCGAAGCTACGCGCACGGTTAAAGGCGTAGAAACTGGCCCGGCAAAGCCGGCAAAGAGGCTGCACTGCCATTGCGGCCGCGACCGAGTCAAACGGGCGGCCGCAGCATTGGCACATAGGTTCCATGATGCGATCAAATCCGGCCAGGCATTCTTCGCAGAGGGGGATGCGGCTGGCGTTCGTCAGCGGACGAGTGCAAATTCGGCACGGCGCTGGGAAGAGTACCGAGACAAGGGCGGCAAGGGCGCTCTTTGTGATCATGGAGTTGCTAACCGAGCATGCAAGTGCAGCACGCTACCGCAATTCCATGCGCAACGGAAGAACTCTCTTTACCGAGGAGACCTGACGGACAAAACACACCCCCGCATCGATTCAAGAGCGCGTCGGCCGGCAGAGCAAGGGGCTAGAGGAGCCCCTGCTCCTTTTTCTCCTGGCAGGATACGCAGTATTGCGTCCAAGGCACAGCTTCGAGACGCTTCTGCTGGAGTTCCTCATGGCAGGAAGCGCATTGGCCGAACGTTTCTTCGCGAATCCGCTCCAGCGCTGCGTCCACAAGCTGCAAAAGCGAGCGGTCATTGTGCGTCTGGCCGAAAAGAAATTCTTTTGTGTACGAGTTGGCGGCCTTGTCGGCAAGATCCACGGTGGGATCTTCATCGGCTTCGCGGCCTTCCTGCTCCGTGCGAGCGATGCCTCGCAGCAGTTCCGCGCGTCTCGTGACAAGCTTCTTCTTGTAATACTCGAGCCGCTTCTTATCCATAGTTTGGTCTCATGGCGATGCTGATAGCCCCACTGAAAACCAGCAATCTTACCGGCTCCTCGTGGGGAATGTCAATTGCGTGAACTCAGTGGGAGAGCCTACTCACATCGTATCCCCCTGGCTGGATTGAAATGCTTGAGTCCGAAGCGGCGCGGGGAGATGGATGGGCTGTTGGGTCGGAGGAGGAAATAATCGCCACCGCCGTGGTTGTGGAAAAGTGGGAATCCCGCGCTGTGGGCGAGATTCCGAAGGATCGCGGGCATCTCCCGTAATGATGGTGGGTGCTAACAACCGCGCATTCATGATCTCCGACACACTTTCGCTGTACATCGTCTAACTGCGTGGTACATGAATTCGTGAAAGAACAGGCGGGTCGCAACACACACCTTTCGGCCAATCGCTACTACCTGCGGAGTTTCTTTGCGGCTCTCCGCACGGCCTCTTCACTAACCTTGCCTGTTTCTTCGCGCATGAACTCCAGCGTTGCATTTGGTGAGAACTCGGGAATCGGTTTTGGCAGGTTCTTGTTTTTGGTGTCCCCGCGCTTTTGGCGTATTTCGCCGTCTTCATCGCGCGAACGGTTATCTAATCCCTTCATTAGTTCCTCCGTCCATTGCGTTGCGTCCAATATACGTCAGAACGTAACCTTCCGGTTATTGGAACCGAACCGCAAGGACAGGTCTAGCAGTTTCGGCATTGTCGGTTATTAGCGGTGGCGGAGATTATCTCCAGTTCTTTTGTCGAGCGACTGCTAAAAGCCTTTCAAACGTTGTGCAGCACAAACAGCAGCAGTGAAAGAGACCACACCTGCGGTTTCAGTTGCCTCGTCGTGATAAACTCGGGAGCATCTTAAATACATACTTGGGCCTGCAATCGGAACGCGCAGATATTGTGGAGGGTGTAGTCAAATGCGGCTGAAAAAGGCCCACGTTACAAAGTACCGAAGTGTTCGGGACAGCGAATGGTTCGAAGTGGAACACAAGAAGACCATTTTCGTAGGGCCAAACGAAGCGGGTAAGACAGCTCTCTTACAAGCCCTCCAGCAAATTGGGCCTCCTGACGGCGTGCGTAAACTTGACGCGCTGCGCGATTATCCTCGCTCTGAATACAACGACATCACTACGGGCAATGTTCGTCCTCAAGACGTGACTGTCGCGGAAGCGCATTTCTCACTGGAGGACGACGATAAGGCTGCAATCCCCGCAGAGTTCAGAGAAGCCACATACGTGCGTGGCCGCAAGCTAGACAATAGCCCTTGGCACAATCTCGAGGGAGGGCCACCAAGCACAACCTACGGCAGCATCAAGAAAGACCTCGCGAGACTAGCCGCCCACGCCGACTCGAATCTAAAGGCTCCGGCTGAGGGGCAGCCCGCGCCCGTCTCGCCCAGCACTGAACTAAATACAATTACGCAAGGCTGGCTAGATGCAAAAGTTATTAAAGGCGACGTTGCGACAAAGGTCGAAGCGTGGTTAAAAAAAGTGCTCGCATTAGTCGATGAGAAGAATCAAGACGAAGAGAATCGGCACGAGAGGTTGAGCTACGCGATCCAACTCGACGCAAAGCGGGATCTGGCATTAAAAACGTTAGACCCGCGAACGCCAGTATTCGTACTGTTTAGCAACTATTTTAGAGTACGGCCAATAATCCATCTCGAACATCTAGCACATCGAATTGAAACCAACGTGCTGGACGACAAGTGGTATGACTACGGGAATGAATGCCTTCTCCGACTTTTGGGGTTTTCGGCGCGCGAGCTTTCAAATCTCGGTAAGGCACCCGAACCGGCGAGAGGGGATGCGGCGGCATTTCAGAAATACCGCGACCAGCTCGATCAACGGTCCTACCAATTGAATGCGGCTAGCGTCAGACTTACTGAGGCAATTAATAGAGTGTGGGTTCCCGACGCAGGACGCGATGAAGCTGACCGTCTTCGGATAGTCGCTGATGGACAGTATTTGAAGGTTGTCGTCGAAGACGAACTCGGCGTCGAGATTGAACTGGACCAGCGTTCTGAGGGGTACCAATGGCTGGTGTCATTCTTCGTCGTCTTTTTTGCCGAATCAGCTGGTAAGCACAAGAACGCAATCCTGTTACTTGACGAACCTGGATTAAGCCTTCACGGTTTGAAGCAGAGAGAGTTTCGCCAAACGATCTCGCTTCTCGCGGAAACTAATCAGACTCTATACACGACGCATTCCCCTTTTCTGGTTGGCCCGAGCGAACTCGACCTCGTGAGGGTCGTTGAAATGAGCGACCGTACTGTTGGGACGAAGGTACATACGACCATTACTGCTTCTGACCCAGCCGCCCTGCTTCCACTTCAAGAGGCATTAGGATACGACCTTGCGCAGAGTCTATTCGCGCAACAACAGAACTTGGTTCTCGAAGGTCTCACCGACTATTGGTACATCGATGCCGTGGCCCAGTTACTTCGTGATGCGGGGATCGTTGACTTGCGCGAGAATATTGCCCTTCAGCCAGCGGGTGATGCTGGTAAGGTGGTTTACTACGCAACAATTCTTCACGCTCAAAAGTTGAAGGTGGCTGCGCTTTTGGATTCTGATGCGGCTGGCGACCAGGCGGCGAATCAGGACGTGCTCGTTCACACGCTTGGAAACAAAGCAATTCTTCGTACGAAAGACGCGTACACGGGTGCCGTCAAACGTCCTGAAATCGAAGATATGCTCCGAAGCACTCTAGTGACGCTCGCTCGAGAAAAACTTGGATGGGATGTAACCGCAACGGCTGCTGCTCAGCCTGCGCGCCCTATCGTGGATATCTTTAACGCCGAGAGTCCCAATTTCTCTAAGTATCGGCTCGCCAAGGCGTTCCTTCGTTGGACGCGGGAACACGCCGCTGGCGACCTAACAGGTGACGAACGGCACGATTGGCAGACACTAATCGAGAGCATAAAGGCGGCGCTCAACTAGTAGCGACAGTGAGATGACCCATCAACAATGCGAGTTCAGTCCAACTTCGGTCCAATTCAAGAGCGAGATAAATGACGCGTTCCACTGCAAGCGACACCAGAAGCGGCACTTAGAGTTTTGTATTGCGCACCTTCTAAGCAGAGGGTCGGGGGTTCGACAGGTACCCGCTACAGTTTCCGCTACAGTCGGCGGACATGCTCAATGCTGCTACTCGTAAGTACTTGAAAATATGGCGCGCCCGGAGGGACTCGATCGTTGAAAGACCATGCCGGCGATACATATCGCGCCGTGTACACGGTCCGTTTGGCGGGGCGCATATACGTCTTGCATGTGTTCCAGAAGAAATCAAAGACTGGAATCAAGACGCCGAAACCGGAGATTGGGCTAATCAGATCACGCCTCAGGCGAGCCGAAGAAGAACACGCCAGATGGCTACAGGCTCAGAAGGAATGGCAGGCATGAACAAAAAAATTGGAGTCGAGGAAGGCAGCGGCAATATCTTCGCGGACATCGGTCTGCCCAACCCGGAAGAACGTCTCGCCAAGGCCGACCTTGCGATCCGCATAGCAGAGACCATCCGAGCGCGGCGACTCACCCAAACTCGCGCGGCACACATACTAAAAATCGACCAGCCGAAAATTTCCCGCCTCTTGCGGGGTCAGCTTTCTGGCTTCTCGACCGAACGGCTCATGCACTTTCTGACCCTACTTGGCCGCGACGTTGAGATTAACGTCAAACCCGCGTCCCGATCACGCCGCCATGGGCAGCTTCGCGTCATCGCAACAGTGTGATTTTTTCTCGCCCCCAAAACCTGCAAGTCGTCTCATTCGCGGAAGTCACGCCGACACTGCGCTTCCTATTTGTTGTTGGACTTGCCGTCGCAACTCGCTTGGATGAGCGATCTTGTCAAATGTCTCGAAGGTGCCTCCCGTGCCCCGAACGACCACACTACCGTAGCCAAGCATTCGGCCACAAAGTGATTTATCCACGCCGATGCTCTCCACCTTTGGAAGCAGAACCTCTATGCTTCGGCGGGAAAACAACCCCGTCTTAATGAGCACGCGCTTGTTTGAGACGCCCACTTCAGTCGCAAAACGCCGGATTATGCCTCCCCCGATTAAGACGATGGCAGCGACCAGAACAAGCGCACCCTCCACCATCGCACCTTGGTAACGACCGCCATTTCGAGTTGCCAGCCATCCACCCGCAAAAAAGGCAAATCCGAAGAAACCGATGACCCCTCCCGCGACGAGGGGCCAGAACATGACAATCCAGTGGCATCCCGTTTTGTACACGAGGGTCTCTCCAGGAGCCAAATTCTTCTCGATGTAGCCCTGGCCAAATCCCCTTCAATCGTGTTCGCGTTATCGCTTCGTAACCAGACGGCGCGGAGCCCGTTCGCTGAGTCTCTCCACGGTATCAGCGAGTCTATACCGCCAATTTCGTGACAGGTGCGCAACACGCAAAGTCTCTTGGGCCTTTTCTGCCTGGCGATGACGCCCTATGACAACTAACCCGCTATGGTCTCCTTTAGCAGTCAGGCCTGGGTAAAGGCACGTTTCCTTGCATCCACGTGGTTGGGTTACGTCGAGTATGCCGGGGACAAAATGATATGTCTGTTCGCCAGGATTGGAAATACCGAGTGGCGCTACGACCATCATCAGCATTTGCAGAACTTCCAGGCTTGCCGCACTTATGGCAAATGCAAAGACGTTCTCGTTTCTCCTCATCACGTGGTCCGGCGGGAGACCAGCGATGTATGCCGGTTCAGCCGCTTTTCGATGAATTGCCGAGGCGAGGGCGACGCTGTAGGAAGAAAGGATCATGTTGTGTCGAACAGACGATTCACATGGGCCATGACATCCCTAGCAACGGGCCGTACTAGAGTCCCAAACCACGATTACAATATAGGTGCTGCGATCTAGACACTTTAGCTGGCGCAAGTTTCCAGCGACAACTGACTTCGGTCCGGCACGTTGTGGCCAGTCACACGGAATAACAGTTCGGCACGAACCAGCATCCAATTCGTTGACTGGAACGTACAAGAACTATAGAGTTGAAAGGGCATTATGGGAAAGAAACTCATCGTGGTG
>Ga0307373_10011063_pt1 | contig 13143 bp, 12 predicted proteins | sample OX2MG_FD_202534 | JGI IMG/M metagenome (GOLD analysis project Ga0307373, IMG submission 202534) | Soil microbial communities from Risofladan, Vaasa, Finland - OX-2 | ecosystem: Environmental > Terrestrial > Soil > Coastal area > Acid sulfate soil | place: Finland: Risofladan, Vaasa | collected... | reverse complement strand
TGTTTTTCGCTCAGGGTAAACTTCGCGAAGGATCTGATTTGTTTGTTTTGCGGAAGATAAAGCAGATGCTTCGCTACGCTCAGCATGACAGGAGGCCTTCTTCAGCAACCTCCTATGGCATGACCCCCGGGATCTTCAGTTGGATTCGATAGACGCTGGTGCTCGCGGTGATATAAAGCGTTTTGCCGTCCGCGCCGCCCCAGTTACAATTGGCGGCTTTTTCTGGCAGCTTGATGGTGCCGATGTGTTTCCCTTGGGGTGAAATGATCCAGAGGCCTCCGGGCCCCGCGCCGTAGAGATTGCCTTCCTGGTCCACTTTGATGCCATCCGGCGTGCCCACGCCTTGGTCGGAGGTGGCGCTGCAGAAGACCGTGCCGTCGGCCACCGAGCCGTCCGGCTTGACAGCATAGCGCATCCAGACCATATGTTCTTGATCGGAAACGGCGATGTAAAGGTACTTCTCATCCGGCGAGAACGCGATGCCGTTGGGACGGCTGAGGTCTTTAATCACAAGCTGGAGCTTGCTGTTTGCAGGGCGAGCGCCGGCGGGAATGGAGGCGGCGCCGGGCAGGCGGAAGACGCCGTTGAAGCGCAGTTCCTTGAGCGGGTCTTTATCGCCTTGAGTCGGCAGGCCGTAGGGCGGATCGGTAAAGTAGAGCGACCCGTCCGACCTGTACACGAGGTCGTTGGGGCTATTCAGGAGCTTGCCGCGGTACCGGTCAGCGAGAACCGTTAACTTCGCGCCCGGCTCGAGCGATTCAAGCCGGTAGACATCCCGGCGCGCATGCCCCGCCACCGTCAGCCGCCCTTCTTTATCGAGCGTCATGCCGTTCGAGCCCGGCTCGGGACCGGGATAAGGCTTGGTTCCCTGATAGCCGCTGGGATGAAGGAAGACGGTGACCCCTTCGCCCGGAACCCATTTCAAGATGCGGTTGTGATGAATCCCCGCAAACAGCAGGTAGCCGCTGTGAATCCAAACGGGGCCTTCCGTCCATTCAAAACCGGTAGCGACTCTTTCAACTTTGGCATCGGGAGGAACGATGGCATCGAGCGCAGGATCGAGGCTCTCGATCGACCCAAAGGATTCGGCAGGCTGCTGTTTTGCTGGTTGCTGCTTTTCTGCGCGAGAGCAGCCCATGGCTAGCACGACCAGAAGGAAGCTGATAATTGAACGCGTTTTCATGCGAGGGATTGTACTCCCGGACCCACGCCAAGGCAATAACCATCATTTGAGCTTGAATCGCGATGGCGGCAGGCGTATGTTTTGTGCGCACAGGAAAAGCAAAGAGAATTGTTCTTCGTATAGAATCTGATGGGAGGTAAGAACAACGGCATGCGGCGACGGGACTTCATTAAGGGATCGGCACTTTCCGGAGGAATCTTGCTGGTGGGAGGCCGCAGCCCGCAGGGGCAGGCCGCCGTAACGTTCGGGGCGCCGGAGGAATCGATGGCCGCTGCCGCGAGCCAGCCGCTGCCGGATCTCACCCCCGCCCGCTGGCTCTGGTATCCTTCGGCGCGCACGCTTCAGAACACTTTTCTCTTGTTTCGCCGCCAATTCGAGTTACCGGAGAAACCTCGCTCGGCGCGCGGTTGGATCACAGCGGACAGCCGCTATCTGCTCAAGGCCAATGGCAAGCGAATCCAGTGGGGGCCGTCGCCCTGCGATCCTCGCTGGCTGGAAGCTGACCCCATGGACCTGACCGAGGCGTTGACGGCAGGGACGAATGTTCTGGGAGCGCAGGTGCTGTTCTTCGGGCAGGGAGATGGAACCTGGCCGACCGGGAAGCCAGGGTTTCTTTTCTGGCTGGAGATCGAGCATCAGGATGGCAGCAAGCAGACGCTGGTTTCCGACGATGCATGGCGGGTGAAGCTGGCGCGGGCGTGGCAGCCGGGCCACTACAAGCGTTGGTACGTGCGGTCGCTCCAGGAGGAATTTGACGCGCGGCTTTATCCTTACGGCTGGACGACGGCGCACTTCACGCCGGACGACAACTGGCTGCAACCGATGTTGCTGGAATGTCCTGTGAATAAGCCTCCGATCTGTTCAACCTACGACGACTATGCATTCCAGGCAGAAGCTGGACCGTCCGTGGCGGTAGCTCAGCTTCGCGCCCGCACCATTCCGCACATGCGCGAGTATGATGTGCCGGTCGCGGGATTGGCTGAATCGATGTGGATTGAATGGGTGCGCCCGAGTGAAGAATACTTCGAGTTCATTCCACCCAAGTCTTTTCGGGCCGTCCGCGAGCCCGCGGCAAAGGAGATTGGGCCGGGCGAGTGGGAGGTGAATCTGGATGGCCGGCGCGCGGCCGCGCTGACTTTCGAGTTCAAGGAGGAAATGGCAGGCTGGCCGCACTTTACGGTGGAAGCTCCCGCGGGAACGGTGGTTGAGTTGATGATCCAGGAGTCTCATCAGGTGGGCGGTCCGGCGCTGCTTAACACGTATTGGAATAGCTGGGCACGGCTGATCTGCCGGGAAGGGGTGAATGAGTTCGAAGAGTTCGACTTCGAGGGCTGCCGCTGGATGCAACTGCACATCCACGGCAATCCCGGAAGAGTCATTGTGAACAACGTGGGGATGCGGCGGAGGATTTTCCCCTGGCCGCACCAGCCACAGATTCGCTATGCGGAGCCGGCGCTCCAGAAGCTGATGGAAGCCAGCGTCAACACCGTGAATAACGCTGCTTTGGAAGTTGTCAGCGGCGACGCCGCCCGCGAGCGGCAGCAGTACAGCGGCGACGCTGCTCATCAATTGCACGCCATTTATTTGGCTTTTGGCGAGACGCGCCTGCCCGCGCGGTTTGTGACCACCTTCAGCCAGGGGATGACGCTGGATGGCTACTTCCTTGACTGCTGGCCCGCTTACGACCGCCTGGCCCGCATCTTCGAGCGCGAACTTCACCTGACGAGATGGGGGCCGATCCTCGATCACGGGGTGCAATTCAATTTCGATTGCTTGTACTACCACCTTTATACCGGGGACCTCGAGACCTTGCGGGAGCCTTACCCGCGCCTGCTGCGCTTTGCTCAATATCTCTCCACAATCGTGGGGAAGGACGGGCTCCTGCCGGTTGAGAATCTGGGCATTCCCTACGTCTGGATCGATCACATCGCCTATGAGCGCCAGCGGCACAAGCAGTGCGCCTTCAATCTCTATGCGGCGGCAATGCTCAAGCACGCGCTCGCACCACTCTGCCAGTTGATGGGTGACCTGGAGAAGGATGAAACGGCAAGGAGCCTCGGGAAAAGCATCCAGGCGGCAACGGTGAAGCACTTTTGGGACTCGCAGCGAAGGCTCTTTGTCGTCAACCAGCCGTGGCTGGCTGAGGAGAAGAATATCCGTCTCTGCGACCGGTCGCTTTCGAACGCAGTCCTCTTCGATCAATACCCAGGCGGAGATATCAAGGCCGCCATTCAGACCCTCGCCGACTGCCCGCCGGAAATGGGCTTTTCCTATCCCGCGAACCAGGCCTGGCGTCTGTGGGCGCTGGCCAAAGGCGGGCGCGCGGATGTGGTGGTGAAGGATTTCCGGGAGCGCTGGGCGACCATGCCCTCGGTGAGGCTGAACAACACGCTGCAAGAAGACTGGCACGTCAAGACCGACTCGACCTCGGAATGGAGCCATTGTTGCGTGTTGCCGCTCTACGTTTCCCACATGAGCCTGGCGGGGATTCGCCCCCTCGAGCCGGGCTTCGCGCGCTGCGAGATTCGCCCGCAACTTGCCGACCTGGAATTCCTGGAGTTGACCTCCCACACGGTGAAGGGGCCGATCCTCTTCCGGAGCCACGGGAAGCTTGGGAACCGGGAAGTGACGATCTCGTTGCCGGACGGCTGTGCGGGAGAACTTCTCGTCCCCCGCCAGGAGACGCTGGACTTGGAGCCTGTTCCGAGCGCGGGTTCGGAAGAGTTGCGGCGTTACAAGCTGCCCAAATCCGGCACGGTGCATCTGCGGTTCGTTTGATCGATCCTGGACGACCATTCAACTGAATGTCGCGGGCAGCGCCTTCCTGTCCGTGGGTCTTTTCACGCAGGGCAAACCGACGGTCAATCAAAAGAGCGATCGACCGCTACCAACGCTCGAAACTATTTCCTGCGGCGGATTTCCACGCTGACTTCCTCGCCTTCAGCGAGCGGAAGGGTTGCATGCAGCGTTAAAACGCCGTGACGGTAAGTGGCGCGAGCGCGCAGGGGCACGGCAGCTTCCGGGCCGGCGGGGTATGGGACTTTTTTGCCCTCGGCGGCGTCCAGGGCCTCGTTCGCCAGGCGGTCGGCTTCGCGGTTATGCTCGCGGAGAACGTGTTTGATGGTGAAGGAATCGAATTGCCGGATCAGCGTCTTGGCCCGCTCGTACAGAATCTTGAGGTCGGGGTTCTTCACTTTGTACTGCCCGTTAATCTGCCGGGTCAGCAGTTCCGAGTCCGAAACGACCTTCACGCGCGGGTAATGCCGCTCCAGCGCGTAGCTGAGCGCCGCCAGCAGCCCCTGATACTCGGCCACATTGTTGGTGGCATGTCCGAGGAATTTGGAAAACGACGCCAGGCGGGCGCCTTCGGCGTCGTGGACGATCACCCCAAAGGCCGCCGGACCCGGATTGCCGCGCGAGCCTCCATCGATATGGGCCACCACCTCTTGCGTCTCAGGCACCTTGGCGGACATAAAAAGGGATCTTGGAATTTCTGAAACCGCCGGGCTGCTGCTATGAGTCATCCTCGGCGAAGCCCCGCAGGTTTTTGGGAATGCAAAAGTCAATTCTGGGCGACGGCCGGCTGCCCGTCCGGCTCGGTTGAGGCCGGCAAGGGTTCGCGCCAGTAGAGGATGCGGGCGCAGTTATCACACTCGTAAAGAGCCTCACCGGCGCGCACTTCATTGTATAGCTGGGGGCGCAGGAGGACATTGCACGCCGTGCACATGCCATTGCGGACCTCCGCCAGAGCAACCCCGTCGCGCCCTCTGCGGACGCGCTCGTAATGATTGCGAAGGCCATCGTCAAGAGTGCCCGCCAGCTTTTGGCGCTCGCCGGCGGCCTGTTCCCGTTCCTCGCGGCAGGCCTTGAAGAGAGATTCCACGCGGTTCTTTTCCGCGGCCACGCGCGTCTTTTCACTCTCCAGCCTGGCCGCGGCCTCTTTGATCTGCTGCTGAAGCTCTTCCGCCTCCACCATGCTCTCGAGGATCTGGTCCTCAACGCTGCCAATATTGGCCTCTTCTCCTTCGATCTCTTTGAGCATGGCGCGATACTGCTCGTTGGTCTTGACCTGGAAGAGCTGGTCTTTGTGCTTGGTGATCTTCTGGCGGATCACCTGAATCTCGCCCTCCTGGTCCCGGCGCGTCTTCTGGTTGGCGCTGAGACGCTGCTGGCGCTCTTCGTGGGCGTGGATAAAATCGTGCAATTGTTTTTCAAGGGCTTGGATTTCTTTGGGGAAGGCGTCGATTTGCGAGGATAGGGCCGCGACCTGTCGATCGATTCTCTGGAGTTCAATCAGAGTCTTGAGGTCGGAATACACTTCACCTCCCGCATCTCTTTGGTGCTTTCCAGCAGGCCCGCAGCCTCGCCGCTGAGATAGGATGTTGAATCTTGACTCATCTCGCTAAAGCTGGATTATCGCACAAATTGCTCCCCTCAGCAAGGGCCAGGCGCTCCCGGCGCGCGTTACAATTTCACGCGCGTCACCGCACCTTCCGAAGCGGAGGAAACCAAGGCGGCGTATTTGGCAAAGACCCCGGTCGTATAGCGCGGCTGGGGCTCACGCCAATCGGCGAGCCGCTTGGCGAGTTCAGCCTCTGAAAGTTCAACATCCAGGCGCCGCGCGTTGACGTCGAACTTGATCACGTCGCCGTCCTTCAGGGCGGCAATGGGACCTCCGTGGGCGGCTTCCGGAGCTACGTGCCCGACCATCAAGCCCCGCGTGGCGCCGCTAAAGCGCCCGTCGGTGAGCAAGGCGACGGATTCGCCCAAGCCTTCGCCGACGATCGCCGCCGTCACGCCCAGCATTTCGCGCATCCCCGGACCGCCGCGCGGCCCCTCGTAGCGGATGACGACCACGTCGCCGGCCTTCAGACTCTTACTGGTCACCGCTTTCATGGCCTCTTCCTCGCTATTAAAGACTCGCGCGGGGCCGCGATGCTCAAGACGCTCGTGCCCGGTAATTTTCGCAACCGCGCCGTCCGGCGCCAGATTGCCCTTCAAGATCACCAGTCCGCCCGTGCTCTTGAGCGCGTTGGAGACAGAGTGAATCACGTCCTGCCCGGGTGTTTCCTTGGCGGCGCGAGCTTCCTCGCCGAGCGTCCGCCCGGTGGGAGTCAATTGCGTCTCGTCCAACACACCCGGCTTGCCTTCAATCAACTTTTTGGCGATCAGAGGAATGCCTCCCGCCTTGTGCACATCGACAGCCACGTATTTGCCGGCGGGCTTCAAGTCCGCAATCAGCGGGGTGCGGCGGCTGATGGCGTCAAAGTCGTCCACGGAAAGCGGCACCCCGGCTTCCTCGGCCATCGCCAGCAGATGCAGCACGGAGTTGGTGGACCCGCCCGTCGCGGCCACGCTGACAATGGCGTTTTCAAATGCCTTGCGGGTCAGAACGTCGCGCGGCCGCACGCCCCGCCGCAGCAAGTCCATCACCAGCTTCCCGACCTCGAAAGCGACTTCATCCTTCCGGGGGTCCATGGCGGGGACGCTGTTGGCTCCCATGGGAGAAAGCCCGATGAACTCCATTACCGTCGACATCGTGTTGGCGGTAAATTGCCCGCCGCAGGCGCCCGCCGCCGGGCAGGCCACATTCTCCAGCGCATTGAAATCCGCGTCGGACATTTTGCCCGCGGCGTTTGCCCCCACGGCCTCATAAACATCCTGAATGGTCACATCGCGGCCCTGGAAGCTTCCCGCCGCAATCGAACCCCCATAGAGAAGAACGCTCGGCACGTTCAGCCGCAGCAGCGCCATCGCGCCGCCAGGAATCGTCTTGTCGCAACCCACCAGAGCGACCATGGCATCGAACATGTGCCCGCGGCCGACCAGCTCGATGGAATCAGCGATCACCTCGCGGCTGACGAGACAAGCCTTCATGCCCTCGGTGCCCATCGTGACGCCGTCGGAAACCGCGATGGTATTGAATTCCATGGGCGTCCCGCCGCCGGCGCGCACGCCTTCCTTGATCTTGGCCGCCAGGCGCCGCAAATGGTAATTGCAGGGCATGGTCTCAATCCAGGTGTTGGCGATGCCCACGATGGGCCGCGCCAGGTCCGCGTCCGTAAAGCCGATGGCTTTCAGCATGGCGCGCGCTCCGGCGCGGTCCCTTCCTTCCAAAATCACGCGGCTGGATATTTGAGGATCAACGGGCATGACGCCTCCAGGTAATTAAATTAGTTCGAAGCCAAAGCAGTGATCATCGCAGATTCTTCCCGGGAGAGCAAGCACCGGATGCGCGTTTCTGGCTGGCGGCAACAGCACGGCTACACAGGCTGCTGAAAAAGCGTTTTTACGCCTGTCATCCTGAGCCCCGTTCGCTCCGCTCAGGGCAGGCTCTTCGTCCGTCATTCCGAGCCCGTTCGCCGTGTCATTCCGAGCGCAGCGAGGAATCTGCTTTTTGGCTCAGGGTAAACTCCGCAAAGAATCTGCTTTGTTCGTTTTCGCGAAGATACAGCAGATGCTTCGCTGCGCTCAGCATGACGAATGCTATAATCTCTGGCGACTCCTCGCAGTTGCGAAGTGCCGGTTCCGGGATGTTACGTCGCAGACAGATTTGTCATTTTGCACTGGCGCTTCTCGCGGCATTTGCCCTTGCTGCGGGGAGCCAGGCGGGAGCGCATCCTGCCCGGCAACCAGACCAGCAGACCCCTCCAACACTTTCGCCGCAGCAAATCTTCATGCGCGTTTCGCCGTCCATCATGGTGGTGGAATCGCTCGACGCCAAAGGCACGGTCACCGCCTTCGGCAGCGGCGTGGTGATCGCGCCCGGCCACGTCATCACCAACCGGCACGTGATCGAGGATGGCGTGACCTTCCGCGTAGAGCACGGCGGCAAGAAATGGCCTGCCAAACTGGTCCGGGTCGATCCTGACCACGATCTCGCTGAATTGTCGGTCGCCGGACTTGATGCGCCTTCGGTCCGTGTGCGCGACTCTTCCAAGCTTGCGGTGGGCGAGAAGGTCTATGCCATTGGCGCGCCGGAAGGATTGGAACTGACGATTTCCGAAGGCTTGATTTCCGGCCTGCGCGATTTCGACAAAGGCAGAGTGATCCAGACTTCCGCCGCCATCTCGCCCGGCTCAAGCGGCGGCGGATTGTTTGACGCGCAAGGGCGCCTGGTGGGCATCACCACGTTTTACCTGAAAGAAGGCCAGAGTTTGAACTTTGCCCTGCCTGCCGAGTGGACCCTGGCGCTCGACAAGCAGCCCGCCAACGGCACGCCCGTCACCAGCGAAGGCAGCCCCGCTTTCCAGGCACTTGTGTGGCTTGAGGTCGCGTACGAAGAATATCAAGCAGGAAAGTACGGCGCTGCTTTGTACGCATGCAGGCAGGCCATCCGCCTGAAACCGGATGACGCGAACGCATGGGACGGCTTGGGCGCGGCCTACCGTCATCTTGGGCGATACGACAAGGCGATTAGCGCCGGTGAGGAAGCAATTCGCCTGGAACCGGATGACGAGCACGCATGGGACAACTTGGGTTTTACCTACATCCGGCTTGAGCAGTACGACAAGGCGATCAGCGCTGAAAAGGAAGCTCTTCGGTTGAAGCCAGACGACGGGGACGCATGGGTCAACCTGGGCGTTGCCTACCTCCGGCTTAGGCAGTACGACAAGGCGGTCAGCGCCGAGCAGGAAGCCATTCGCCTGAAGCCGGATTTGGAGCTCGCGTGGTACAACCTGGGCGTTATCTACGGCTCTCTTGGGCAGTACGACAAGGCGGTCAGCGCCGAGCAGGAAGCGCTTCGCCTGAAGCCGGATCTCGCGGAGGGGTGGGTCAACCTGGGCTATGCCTACGGCGGGCTTGCGCAGTACGACAAGGCGGCCAGTGCCTTGCAGCAAGCCATCCGGCTGAAATCGGATGACGAGAGCGCATGGAGGGACATGGGTACCGCTTACGCCCACCTCGGGCAGTATGACAAAGCAATCAGTGCCGAACTGAAGGCTGTCCAACTGAAGCCGGATGACGTGAGTGCGTGGGACATACTGGGAGCGGCCTACCTCCGGCTCAGGCAATATGGTGATGCGGTTAACGCCGAAGAGGAAGCCACCCGCCTGAAACCCGACGACGAGTACGCATGGAGCAACCTGGGAGCCGCCTACGTCCGGATTAAGCAGTACGACAAAGCGATTACTGCGGAAAGGGAAGCCATCGGCCTGAAGCCGGATGACGCCAGTGCGTGGTATAACTTGGGCTTTGCTTACAAGGCGAGCGGCCAGCAATCGGAGGTCATCAGGGTTTACGAAAAACTAAAAACCCTCGATTCCAAGCTGGCTGAGGAATTCCTTCGGCAGGAGGTTTTGCCGTAAGATGTCCGTACATAGATAAGCAGCGGACTGCGCCTTATCATGTCGTTCATGGGGCGATGCCTGCACCAGCCTAACGACTCCGCCCTTTTTGGCGCCCGGGTTTCTTTGCGCGGCGGCCCGGTAGCCTGCCGCGAGGAGGCACTGTTATTTCCGGACAATAGAATACCCCGGCCTCCCGGTCTTCTGCGGTTCGTTTGTCTTGGTAATCCCTGCACTTCCGCTCCGCCGTATCCAGCAGCATTGCCGACTCGACCTCGACCGAAGGGCCGTCCTCTCCCACCTTCTTCACGATTTTAGCCCATTTAAGTCTGTCTTGCGCATCCATAGCACCCAGGCCGTTCCCGATCATTTTTACCGGAGGTAGCTATACAATAGAATGAGGTATCTGGTCGGAATCACTGATAGTACGAGAAAAACAATAGCACAGAATCGTCGTGACCAGTCGCTTATTCTGAAGGCGGAAACCTCCCAGAAAGACCAGCCGAACCCGAACAAGATCAGGCGAGTTCCGAATACGGAATGGCCACCGCCGCTCCTTAGCAGGTCGGGGACAACGATGATAAGGCCAAGGATTATGGATAGGGTGGGCACGCGAAAAATGTACCTTATGGCCCCAGCCAAGGAATGATCGAGACCACTAAGCGGGTGATTGTCCATCGTGCATCCGCCTTTCGCCGCGCCTGTAACCGGCAGGGCTTGTAAGCCCTGCCGGTTACAAACGGACCGGGTTTTGCTAGCCAAACCCGGCTAGATCGCTCAACGCTAACATACAAGCTACACGTGTCAAAGCGTTTCTGTTGTAGGGGCGGTTACTTGCGTGTCGTCGCTTCGTAATTGCCGCGCTGAAGCGGGGTAGCCACGGTCAACCGGACTTGTGGTTGACCGTGGGTTCGTCCCGCCTCAAAAGGCCCACGGACAGGCGGGTGGCGCAGACATTGGCATTTTAATGTCTGCGATCAGCGAAGCTGAGAAGGGGTGGAATGGCGTCGTGCGAGAACCGCAGCGCTACTACGGCGAAAATCGCCTAGGTTTTTTGACCACCGGCACCTACCGCCGCGCGCGGCACGGCCCGCAGACATCCAACTACAATGTCTGCGCCACCCACCAGAGCCAGATTCCTCGCTGCGCTTGGAATGACACGGCTCCAGAACGTTTTTCAGCCACCTGTTAAAGAACAAGGCTTTTCCGGCGGGCTCATTCCAAAGGCAGAAAAGCCCACGACAGATAAAACACTGTCGTGGCTACCACTGCCCGCGCTTGTTCCCTCTTAGACAACCCGCAGTTGGTTTAGAACGCGCAGCAACCGAAACGGTGGATGGGATGGACAACCGGATTCCGTCGATGTATATTCTTTGTAGATACCTATGAAAACAGGAAGCGAAACACAACTTGGGAAGTGGGGTCACAGCCTGGCGGTGAGGATTCCCAAGCCGGTGGCGGAGAGCGCCCGGCTTGAGGAAGGCGATCGTTTAACCGTGAGCTTGGGCCGTGATGGAGCCATTGTGATCAAGCCCGCCCGGCGCAAACACCGCCTCGGCGAACTGGTTGCCAGGATCACTCCGAAAAACCGCCACGATGAGACCGAGTGGGGTGAGCCGGTTGGGAAAGAAGCTTGGTAGCTCGTGGTTATGTTCCGGATGCCGGCGACCTCATCTGGCTGACGTTTGACCCGCACGCGGGCCGTGAACAGGCAGGGCGCCGGCCTGCCCTGGTCCTCTCACCCCGGCCTTACAACGAAAAGAGCGGTCTGGCTCTGGTCTGCCCTGTCACCAGCCGCGTTAAGGGCTACCCGTTTGAAGTTGCGTTGCCGGAAGAGTTGCCGATTTCAGGCGTGATTCTGGCCGATCACCTGAAGAGCGTGGATTGGAAAGAGCGGCGCGCTGAAGCCGCCGGCCGCGTCCCACAGGAAGTCCTTGACGAAGTCCTCAGCCGCCTGTCTCCGTTGCTGGGCTTTTGATTTGGCAGCGGGCTGGCCGCGACAAGAGCTTATCTTGCCGTGGGTTCGTTCTCACTTGTACGGCAGAAAGCCCACGACAGATACAACACTGTCGTGGCTACCACTGGCCGCGCTCGTTCCCTCTTGGACAATCCGTGGTTGATTCTGCGCGCGAATCAGCGCGGCTGCGGACCAGCGTTGACGCGGCACGCCCAGGGACGCTACACTCGAGGCAGTGGGAAGGGGGGCAGGAGGCTAGTAGTGAAATTCAAGATCGAAATAGACCGCGAGGATGACGGCCGGCGGATGGCCGAGATCGCCTCGCTCCCCGGCGTGATGGCCTACGGCAAAACCCGGCAGGAAGCCATCGCCAAAGTCGAAGCCCTTGCCCTCCGCGTCGTCGCCGACCAGACTGAAGAACAGAAGACGCCCATCAAGTCCTCGGTTCTTTCCTTCGCGTGCAATAAATGAGCCGCTGGCCCAGCGCCAAAGGCCGCCGAGTCCTCCGGGCGCGCCTTAAAATCGGCTGGACGGTCAAGGCAAGAAAAGATTCATCCCGCCTGCAACTCGTCCATCCGGAGCGCGGCGAATATACCTGGGCGTTCAGCGACTCGGAAGAGATCGGTCCGAAAATGCTCGCCCGCATCGCCAAACACACCGGCCTCGCGCCTGAAGATCTGTAACAGCGGCAGCAGCACGCAGTGGTTTTGTAACTGTGCGCAGTTTCAATGACCTCGGGGAAAGCCGCAGCCTTAAAGAACAAGGCGTGATTGCTGTAGGGGCCGTGTCCTCACGGCCCGGGGTGTGGCATGGGCGTCCCGCCCGTGGCCAGACATGGCCCAGAGGGCCATGCCACGAGCGCGCGGTGGCATCGGCTGTAGCGGCGAACTGCGTTCGCCGGTCCTTCTTTTAAAAACCCGGCGATCATAGATCGCCGGTACAGTCATCGCGCGGTGGGGACACCGCGCCTACAGTAGCGGCTATCGCCCGGCGCGCGCCGCTTCCCAGGCCAGCATGGCGCGTTTGCGGGTCGCGCCGCCGTGGTAGCCTCCGATGGCGCCCACCTTTCGAATCACCCGGTGGCAAGGAATGAGGAAGGCGATAGGGTTCTGGCCGACCGCCGTACCTACGGCGCGAGTGGCGCCGGGCTTGCCGACGCATTCTGCGATCTTTTCATAAGGAACGACCGCGCCCAGAGGAATTTCCAGCAGCGCTTGCCAGACTTTGAGCTGGAAATTCGTGCCTTGCAGATCGAGAGGCACTTTCTTCTTGCCACCGTTCCCGGAAAAGACCTGTTTGAGCAAAGGTCCGGTTGCCTCTGAGTCTTCCACCAGGTCGGCGGCGGGCCAGCGGCGGCGCAAATCCTCCAGCGTCTCCTGGCGGTCGCCGTGAAGAACAAAAAAGAGCGCGCAAATTCCGCGTCCGGTCCGAGCCAGCAGGCATTCTCCGAAGGGAGTTGGATGAAACCCGTATTGAATCCGAAGTCCCGCGCCTTTTTTCTTGAACTCGCCGGGCGTCACCGCCTCCGCGGCCACAAACAGATCGTGCAGGCGGCTGGGGCTGGAAAGTCCTGTGGCGTAAGTGGCGTCCAGAACGCTTGCGGATTCCTGGAGCGCGCGCTTGGCGTAATCGAGCGTCAAGAATTGCAGGAAGCGCTTGGGGCTGATGCCCGCCCAGCGCTTGAACAAGCGTTGAAAATGATAAGAGCTTAAATC
>Ga0307373_10011062_pt1 | contig 13144 bp, 12 predicted proteins | sample OX2MG_FD_202534 | JGI IMG/M metagenome (GOLD analysis project Ga0307373, IMG submission 202534) | Soil microbial communities from Risofladan, Vaasa, Finland - OX-2 | ecosystem: Environmental > Terrestrial > Soil > Coastal area > Acid sulfate soil | place: Finland: Risofladan, Vaasa | collected... | reverse complement strand
TAGCGTTGACTGCGCCCGCTGTGCAGGTCTGGGGGGCAGAGCCGGAATTGGCGGCAGATGCAAAAGAGAGCTTCGAGGCTGGGCGATTGATTAAGTGGCCTGCGGAAAAGACGACCCAAACTATCGGAGACGGTCTCCGTACCCAGAGCCTCGGCGTGTTGAACTTCGAGCACGTCATGGCCTACGTCGATGGAATTGTAGCCGTTACCGAGGCTGAGATTCTGTCGGCGATGAGCGCCATGCTGGCAGCCACAAAACTCGTCCCCGAGCCCAGCGGAGCGGTAGCTCTTGCCGCTGCTCTCTACCATGCTCACGAATTGCCGCGCGTGCGCAAAATAGCCATTGTATTGAGTGGAGGAAATCTGGAACCGGGGCTGAGAAGGGCGCTGGAGCGACATTGAAAGCGATGGAGGTGCAATCTCTCCGTCGCACTACCACTTTCGTATCAGCGTATTCGGGCGATATTCCGGGTAGGCTGGGAGTCACATTGAAGATGCGTGTCAGGGAATAAAAATTGACTGATCTTGTCTCCTCTCGGCACCTTCCTCTCAAACCGAGCAAGGTGATCCCTCTTCTGGTGCTGTCGGCGATCGGGGCGTTCATCTTCACGGCAGGCGGCGGTTTGATCGTTTACTCGAACACGCGCCACCTGATCGAGATCCGTAACTGGCTCGATCACTCTCAAACCATCCTCAGCAGTACCCAGACAGAATCGCAGCGCCTCGACCGGCTCAGCGCCAATATGCAGCTGTATCAGGCGACGGGAGACTTAAATAATCTGCGTGCGTCCGAAGCATCCGTAGCCGCTGTGGAGAGTGGTGTTTCGACCCTGCAAAATTTACTACAGGACAATGCCTCTCAAAAACGTCATGTACAAGATCTTCAGAACTCCGTTGAGACACTGGATCGCACGGTGGTGTCTGAACGCCAGTCGAGAGCTGTTCCCGATGAACAAATTCGAGCCTGCCGTAACGTCCTTAGTTTGATTCAGGAGGAAGAGCGTGGCCTGCTCAGGGAACGCTCCACAGAATCGCAGGACAGCGGCTTCCGAAGTCTGCTCGCGGGTGCCGGCTATCTTGGGTTGTTGCTGATCGTGCTGGTTGTACTCTTCGGGTTTCTCATCCGGGATGCCTTACGCCGCCGGTCGTTTGAACAACAGTTGTCCGTCGCAAACGATCGCCTCGAAGCCACCATCGAAGCGCTCGAACGTCGTGGAGCGGAGGCCGCCCTGCTAAAGGCCACCCGCGACGAGCTGCACCTATGTGTGACCGCGGCAGAGGCCCAGGCTTGTACCTGCCGCCATCTGCAGGCCCTTGTTCCCGGAAGCAGCGGTGCGACGCTGATCATTAATAATTCGCGCAGCATGTTAGAGATTGCCGCGACGTGGAACAGCCCCTCGTCGCTCTTGGACGGCTTCTCTCCCGATGCATGCTGCGGACTTCGCGCCGGTCATCTGCGCTGGAGGTCCCCCGGTCACTCCTCCATCAACTGTAGTCATTTCGCCGGCGAGCCGCCCGAGAACTATGGCTGTATCCCCCTGGCCGCGCAGGGTGAAACCCTCGGCTTCGTCTATCTCACCTTTCCCACGCAGGAGATCGCTGATCTTGCGCGCAGTCGTATCCTTCAGATCAACGAGATGGTAGAGTTGGCCGCGATGTCCATCGCCGGTCTCAATCTGCGAGCGAAGCTTGAAAATCAATCCATTCGCGACGGACTCACCCGGCTCTTCAATCGCCATTTCATGACAATCGCTTTGGAGCGGGAGGTGCATCGCGCTCTACGAAGCACAACTCCTCTGGCCGTCCTCATGATCGACGTCGATCACTTCAAGGCCTTCAACGATACCTTCGGCCACGAGGCCGGGGACACCGTTCTCCGCGAGGTCGCTGAGTGCTTCCGGCAATCGGTTCGCAGCGAAGACGTCGTTTGCCGCTATGGCGGCGAGGAGTTCATCATTATCCTCCCGGAGACCGACGAGGAGACCGCGGTTGAGCGTGCGGAGTTGATCCGTCAGGCCGTTGTCAAGCTGCGCGTGCGGTCCAAGGGAGAGACCCTGCGCCAGATCTCGGTGTCCATCGGCATAGCGATGTATCCGGCTCCTGCCCGCGACGCCACGGATCTTGTCCGCCTGGCTGATCGCGCCCTGTACGACGCCAAACATGCTGGCCGCAACCGGGTCCACGTAGCGCGTGAATCAGCGACTGCCTGAACTGTATTTCCTTCCATCAGCCGTTATCATTGCGTACTGGCCCCCAATCCTGAATGGAGCGTCTAATAATTGTCTATGCGTTCTCTCTCTCGGCAGCGAACTCTTCGGCAGCGGTTGATAGTCTCGCTATCGGCAGCCTTGTTGGCTACAACCGGTATGGCTGCGGCTCAGAAGCCTAAGGACAAATCCGGTTACGACCGCGCCGCGCGTGCCACCGTTCTGCACCAGGCCAACGTATATGTCACTGCCGACGCCGACGCGCAAAAGCTTTCCGTTGTCACTCCGGGTCACGAAGTCGTTATCGTTCAGCGCAACGGTCCCTGGATTCAGGTCTTCGCCAACACCGACGTCGAGGACACCAACGACGAGAACCAGCCGGAATTCGCCGATGACAACGACACCGTCACGCCGGCGTCAGGCTGGATTCGCGACAAGGGCGTCGTCACTCCATCGACCCCCGGCGGCGACGCCATTCTCTACGGCGCCGCTGCAAACTTCGAGGCTGAGGCCGCGCAGCCCCACGCACCGAAAGGAGCCGCGCAGGCAGCGCACCTGCTCTATGAACGCGCTGCCGATTATTTTCCCCAGTCTTCCTTCGCCCCCGCGGCGGCATGGCGCGCCGCCGACATTCGCTGGCAATTGGAGAAGGAGGACATCAGCACGCTCCCCAGCGCTAAAGAGCAAGAGGCCTACCTTCGTCCCCAGCTCTACGATGGCGAGATGAAGAAGGTCATGAAGATGTACCCTGACACGAAATACGCTGCCCTCGCCGCCTACGATCTGCTCGATAACAAGCTCTGCGGAGATTGGCAGGGTTTGCCCAAGTGTCCAGAAATGGAGGCTGGCCTCTACGAGAAATATGCTCAGAGATATTCCGACAGCCCCAAGGCGGCGGAGGCTCTCTATAACGCAACCTACCGGCAGGGCGTGGCCAGTACCATGTACATCGTGCAGGACGACCGCAAGCGCTCGCAGGAGGCTGGGCAGCGCGCCATCGGATTAGCCCAGGAACTCAAAGAGAAGTATCCGCAATCGGACTATGCAGCACGCGCCGCTGCGATTGCATACAAGGTACAGCAATCCATCCCAATCTTCGGCGATGATCGCGATTGAGCATCCTCCATACTCTGGGCGCAGGACTTTATCGAGCCATTCGTTTTAAATTTTATCTTCGCGCTTGAGTTCGAAGCGCGGCCCATGTATCTATGGAGCCATGGCAAACCAGAATATATTCAACCTGCCGGAGACGACCGCCCTCCTCACCCGCACTCCCGCCGCGCTCGATGCGCTGTTGCGCGGTCTGCCTGATATATGGGTGCAATGTAACGAAGGAGAAGGCACCTGGAGTGCCTACGATATTGTGGGTCATCTGGTCTTCGCCGAACGTACCGACTGGATGCCCAGAGTGCATATGACGTTGGAGAGCGGTGAAACGCGGCCATTCGATCCCTTTGACCGGTTTGCGCAGTTGAAGGCCAGCCAGGGCCAGTCACTCGAACAGTTGCTGGACGAATTCGCCCGTCTGCGTAAGGTAAATCTGACCACGCTCGGTGCGCTGAATTTGCAAGCTGAAGATCTGGCGCGTCGAGGAAGGCATCCGGCGCTGGGTTCTGTGACCTTGGCGGAACTGTTGGCGACCTGGGCCGTTCACGATCTTACCCATCTGCATCAACTCTCGCGCGTGATGGCCTACCAATACCGCGACGCGGTAGGACCATGGAGCGCTTATCTGGGTGTCTTACGGTGCACCGGCCACAGCGCATCCTAGAATCATTGGCCTTTGCCACCGTACGATACTATCCTCTCGTGCGAAACATCGGAACTTACCGAAATTCCCTCAGCAGCTGTTTCGTCGTGCAAAGGATGGAGAAATGAACGATCTTCCGATGGGCCGTTCTAGCACCGCGTCTCGAGCGCCCTCTCTCATTGTGCGTCCCGTCTTGCTCGAAGATGCGGAAGCGATCTCAAAGCTCAGCGCACAACTGGGTTATGAGGCGTCCAGCGAGGCAATCGCCCAATGCATCGGACAAACGTTTTGCCGCACCGATCACGCAGCATTTGTCGCCTGCCTCAAGAGTATGGAAGATACCGAAATCGTAGGCTGGATCGAAGCCACCCTTATGCAGGAGCTGCAATCGCCATCCTTCGCACTCATTACCGGCCTCATCGTCAGCGAAGCCCATCGCGGACTGGGCATCGGCAAGCAGCTCTGTGCCGAAGTTGAGTCATGGGGCAGGGAACAGGGGGTCAGTAAAATTCGTGTCACCTCTCGCATCTCTCGCGAGAGAGCGCACCGATTCTATCTTCGCGAAGGTTTCAAGCGAATTAAAACCTGGGCGGTGTTCGAGAAGATGCTCTCGTAGCCAGCCGACTGCCGTATCGTCGAGGCGCCATTTAGGATGGGTCTATGCCAATTTTTCAAGTGATCATTCTTGCCATCGTGCAGGGTCTCGCCGAGCTTCTGCCCGTCTCCAGCTCCGCCCACGTGGTCGTCGCGGAGAAGCTGCTGGGCCTCGACCCCTCCTCGCCGCCCATGACGTTGCTGCTCGTCATGCTGCACACCGGCACCATGTTCGCCGTCATCGTCTACTTCTGGAGCCAGTGGAAGCGGACCTATTTTTCCAGCTCAGATGCCTTCAAGCGCTTCGCCATCCGTGCCATCTGGGCCTCGATCCTGACCGCCGTCATCGGCTACCCCATCATCGAGATCATCCAGAAGACCGCCTTCGCCGGAGCGACCAAAGGCGAGATCGAATCCCTCTTCGGCCGCCTCGACCTGGTAGCCCCCGCGCTCACCGCAGCCGGCATCCTCATCCTCATCGCAGGCCTTATTGAAAAACGGCGCATGGGCGCGCACGAGCAGGTCTACGGTGACAGCGTCACCATGCGTCAGGCTGGTTGGATCGGTGCCGTCCAGGGCCTCTGCCTGCCCTTTCGTGGCTTCTCTCGTTCGGGCGCGACTATCTCCACCGGCATGTTGACCGGAGCAAGCAAGGACCGGGCCGAGCGCTTCAGCTTCGCCCTTGCAGTCATCCTCACCCCCGCCGCCATCGGCAAAGAAGCTCTGCGGCTATTGAAGGCGACGCATGAAGCCGCTGCCAGCGGCACGCCCATCGATCTGCACAGCAGCGTGATCGCGAGCCTGCTGGGAATGGTCTTCGCGTTCCTCGCCGGCATGGTTGCGCTCAAATGGCTCAGCAGCTGGCTGGAGCAGGGCCGTTGGTACTTATTCGGAATCTATTGCCTGGTTGCTTCGGCCGTGGTCTTCTACCTTCACTACGGTCCCCGCCACTTATAGGGCGTAGCAGGATTCAACCTCGCCTATACATCCACGCCCAGTAGATCAGCGGCAGCTGTAGAGGAACCCTCATCCACTGCACCCAGCTCTGCCCCGCTAGACCGGGCAGAGGCAGGTGTGCCGCCGCCGTATAAATGTTTGCGGGCCAGACAGCGATCAGCAATGCTACCAATCCCCACGCGGCAAGGCGCCGTGTGGAGGGTACAAGCAGACCGCCGCCTAGTATCTCTGCCACTCCGCTGATGTTGATCAACAGCAAGGGGGCCGGAAGCTGGGGAGGCATAATCCGCAGATAAGCCTGAGGGATGACAAAGTGCAGGGTTCCCGCCACCATAAAGATCAAGGCAAGGATGACTCTTCCGGCCATATTCGTCAGCCCTCGATCCGTCAAATTGTCATGGATGGCAAAGCACCATTCATCCCAGAAAATGACAGCTAACGCAGGATATCTTCTAAGACCAGCGAGAGCTCGGTCTTTTCATCACGATACTTGACGATCACTGGGGCAGAGATGCTCAACCCCCACTCCTGTCCTTTTCCTTTGGTGACAGCACGCGAACCCGGCACCACCACCGCGCCCTCCGGGATGATGAGCGGCATCTCGGCAGTCGCCTTATACACCACACCGCGTACCAGATCGTAGACCGGCGTTCCTCGCGTTAGCACGGTGCCGGCCGCTAGAACAGCGCGTTTTCGCACGACTGTACCTTCATAGACCCCGGTATTGCCACCTACAAGAACTCCATCTTCAATAATGACGGGACTTGCATTCACCGGCTCCAGCACACCGCCGATCTGCGCGGCGGCGCTCAGATGCACCATCTTGCCAATCTGGGCGCAGCTTCCCACCAGCGCATGAGAGTCCACCATCGTTCCCTCATCCACATACGCTCCCACATTGATATAGGAAGGAGGAATGACCGCAACGCCCTTGGCAACATACGCACCAGACCGTATGCTCGATCCTCCCGGCACGACTCGCACACCGTCTGCCACTGCGAACCGCCGTGCAGGGTAGGTCCATTTATCGACGAATGAAAGGCCATCGTCACATCCCATCTCGATCATCGATCCCAACCGGAACCCAAGTAGAATTCCTCTTTTGATCCAGGCATTGACGCGCCATCCCAACACGGAGTCATCCGGCTCTGCCGATCGCAACTCCCCAGCTTCCAGCCCCTGCCTCAACTCAAGAAACGCTGCCTCAGCCTCTTTGTTTCCCACCGCAGCCGCACCCTGCGCAAACCAATGCTCAATCCGATCCTGCAACGTTCCGTCCAGACTCACTTGTCACCTTTTCTAAAGTTGTTGATTGTAGGAAGCTTATTAAAACATCCGCAGGTCTTCGCCGGTCTGTGGAACACCCACCAGCATCCCAAGCTCCCCGACCATGCATTCCAGCTTCCGCCGCGTAGCCGCAGAGACCGGAACCATCGGCAGCCGCAGGACATCCTCACATCGTCCAAGCATTGAGAGCACCGCCTTGATGGGAGCGGGGTTGGGCTCCCAGAAGTGGGCCTGCATCAGCCGGAAGAATTGCCGATTGATCCGTCGCGCTGTTACCCAGTCATTCTCCATGGCAGCCCCAATCATCCGCGACATTTGTCCCGGAATTGCATTGGAGGCTACGGAAATCAAGCCGCTACCGCCCAAGGAAATTACAGGCAATGCGATCCCGTCGTCGCCGGCAAAAACCTTAAAGTTTCGGGGAGCTGTAGTCAGCAGCTCAGTAATCTGCGCCAGATTTCCGCTGGATTCCTTGATCCCAATGATATTAGGCAACTCCGCCAGCCGCAAAACCGTGGCAGGCTCCAGATTCGCGCCTGTTCGCCCCGGAATGTTATAGAGCAGGACCGGCAGGTCTACGGCTTCGGCAACCGCTCTGAAGTGTTGATACTGACCTTCTTGGCCCGGACGATTGTAATAGGGGTTCGCTGTCAGAATTCCTGTCAGTCCATGTACACACGCCAGCTTCCGCGCCTTGGCCACAGCTTCATGTGTCGCATTATGCGTACACCCGGCAAACACCGGAACTCGTCCTGCCGTGGTTGCAACCACCAACTCGACGACGCGAAGCCACTCGGCTTCCGTCAGCGTCGAAGCCTCGCCAGTGGTGCCGCAAGGAACCAGAAAATCAATTCCGCTCTCGATCTGCCAGTTCACCAACGCATGAAGCGCAGGCTCATCTACGCCGCCATCCTTGCGAAAAGGAGTGACCAGCGCCGTTCCACATCCCATCAGTTCCATAGTTACTGCAGTTTACCTTGTCTTTGCATGTGCCTGCTCTTGGGAATGAGGTTCAACTAAACCCACTCGCCCTTACGCATCAACGGTTCAGCCGTTCCATCCGCAGCGATGCCGTCCACATCCATCGCGCCGGAACCGATCATCCAGTCCACGTGGATCAGGCTGGCGTTCGCGCCACGCTTGGCCAATTCTTCCGCGTCCATCTTTTCGCCGCCAATCAGGCAGGTCGAATAGGCTTGTCCCAATGCAATGTGGCTGGCGGCATTTTCATCGAACAATGTATTCCAGAAGAGCACTCCACTCTGCGCAATGGGAGAAGAATGAGGCACCAGCGCTACCTCTCCCAGCCGCCGAGCGCCATCGTCCGTGCTGATCAGCCGGTTGAGCACATCTTCGCCAGCCGATGCGGTCGCTTCGACGATCTTTCCGCCCTCAAACCGCACCGCAATATCTTCAATCAGGGTTCCTTGATGCGAGAGCGGCTTCGATGCCCGCACCGTGCCGTCAACCCGGTCTTTATGCGGAGTCGTGAAGCACTCTTCCGTGGGAATATTGGGCTGGCAGTAGACGCCGTTTCCGGCAGTTGTTCCGCCACCGGCCCAGAGATGATCGTCGGCCAATCCTACTGTCAGATCTGTTCCCGGTCCCTTGAAATGAAGGGCAGAGAACCGTTTGGCATTCAGCAGGTCGACGCGCTTCTTCAGCCGCTCTCCGTGCTGCTGCCACTCGACGACCGGATCGTCCGCATTGATGCGCGAGGCAACAAAGATCGCCTCCCACAACTTGGCCACAGCCATTTCCTCGGAGTCGTCTGGAAACACAAGCTTTGCCCACTCCGGCGTCGCACAGGCTACGATCGTCCAGTTGATCTCGTGACGCGTAATCAGCTCCATTGCAGGCTTGCCCGCCTTGGAGGCTGCGACATTGGCCCGCGCTATCTTCGCCGGGTCCTGCTTCGCCAACAGCGCAGGATTTGTGCCTGCAATCGCGAGTCGTGCAGCTCCGCTTCGAAATCCCTCGGCTATTCCATCCTGCAGCCACTTCGGCGCGTAATCGAAGCTGGCATCTGGAGCATAGGCAAACCGGGCCAGCACAGACGGATCGTCGCCATAAAATGTCGTCACCAGCAAAGCGCCAGCTTTGTAGGCGTGTTCGGTAATGCGTCGCACCAACGGTAGAGCTTCCATGGGTGCGGACATGATGAGTTCCTGCCCCGCACGCAGCCCCAGCCCAACCTTTACAGCTACTTCAGCCAGCCGGTCCAGCTTCTGGTCGAACGCTAAATCCGCAAACTTCGCCGTTACTGCTTCCATCGTGCTCATGGCAATCCCCGCTCGGTACAGACCTAAATCTGCGTATAAATATTTTGAAAGTCGTAGCAGCCTTTACGAGACGAAAGCCACTCGGCTGCGCGCACTGCACCTTCGGCGAATCCACGCCGCGAGAACGACTCGTGGGTCAGCGTAAGCCTGTCCGCATCGCTCTGCGCTACTAGAACATGGGTGCCGGGAGCATCGCCTTCGCGCTTCGATTCGATAGGAACTTTCTGATAGCCGGATGCAGTCTCTACAACCGTCGCCAGCGTAATCGCGGTTCCGCTGGGCGAATCCAGTTTGGTGATGTGGTGAGTTTCCTCGATCGAAAACTGATAACCAGCATTCTTCAGCGACTCACCCAGTTTTGCTGCCAACTGAAATAACACCTGAACGCCGATGGAAAAATTTGTCCCGTACAACAGCCCTGCCTGTTTGCGTTCAGCGAGAGCCTTCATGTCGGGCAGTTTGTCATACCAGCCAGTTGTGCCGACCACCATCTTCGCGCCTGTTGCGAGGCAGGCACGCATGTTCTGCACCACAGCTTCAGGAGCCGTAAAGTCGATGACGACATCGAACCCAGCAACAAAAGGCGGAGTCAGCGCGGATGCATTCGTATTTTCCTTGGCGTCGAGCACGTGGACCCCATGACCGCGTTCCGCTGCAACTGCAGCCACCAGCTTACCTGTCTTGCCCTGTCCTAAGACCAATATCCGCATGTGTTCCTCTCTATGCTTTGACTGCAACTGGAACCCGAGCCGCCACATCAAAGACGGTCTCGTCCGGATCTGCGAAGAATTGCTTGTGCAGGCTGCGCACGGCCTCTTCGACATCTTCCTCGTCGATCATGAAGCTCATGTTGATCTCGCTTGCTCCTTGAGAGATCATGCGCACGTTCACATGGCTGACCGCGCTGAAGACCTGACCGGCAATGCCATTGTGGCCGCGAATGTCCTCGCCCACCAGGCACACCAGCGCCTTGCGGCCTTCGTATTTAACGTCCGCGATTCTGCCAAGTTCCTCGCAGATCTCCGGCAGCTTCTCATTCGAGTCCACTGTCAACGAGATGCTCACCTCGCTGGTCGAAACCATGTCGATCGCGCACTTGTACTTGTCAAATACATCGAACACGGCCTTGAGATATCCGTGGGACATCAGCATCCGGCTTGCGACGACATCAATGATGGTCAGCCGCTTCTTCGCGGCAATGCTCTTGAAGGGGCTGGCGCACTTCGGAGCCAGCGCCGTGATCTTGGTGCCTTCGTTTTCAGCGTTGCGCGAATTCAGCACCCAGACAGGAATGCTCTTCTGGACGGCAGGAAGAATCGTGGCGGGATGCAACACCTTCGCCCCGAAGTAGGCCAGTTCCGCCGCTTCTTCAAAGCTGATCGTCTTGACCCGCAGCGCATCCGGGCAGATGCGAGGATCGGTTGTCATGATGCCATTGACGTCCGTCCAGATTTCGATGGCGCCAGCGTGCATGCCGCCGCCGACCAGGGCAGCGGTGTAGTCGCTGCCGCCCCGTCCCAGCGTGGTCGTGATTCCTTCTATAGTTGCTCCGATGAATCCGCCCATCACCGGAGTCTGTCCAGCTTGGATCAAGGGCAGAACCAACTCCGCGAGCTTCGACTCAATCGCGCCTTCCTGCGGTACTGCCTTGCCGTAGTTGCTGTCGGTCACAATACAGGTGCGCGCGTCGACATGCGCGCCCTGCAGGCCACGCTGTTCGAACGCCGCTGCGACCATGCGGCTCGAAAGCCGCTCTCCAAAGCTCACCACCAGATCATTGGTGCGCGCGGTCAGCTCACCTACCGCGGCAATACCGCGCAATAGATCGTCCAGCGCATCGAACTCATGGTTGACGGTCGGTTGCAACTGGACGAAGCGTTCGCCGTCCAATAGGTCGGCAGCTGTATCGATATGCCGGTGCCGCAGCCTTGCGCTGATGGCCAGTGCGCCAGCCTTGTCATCGCGTCCTGCTGCGGCAGCCGCAGCCAACAGTTGGTCAGTGACCTTTGCCATTGCCGAGACAACGACAACAGCTTCCAATCCACGCTCTCGGCGACCACGGACGATTGCCGCGGTCCGGTCAATCGCTTTGGCGTCCTCGACCGATGTTCCGCCGAACTTCATCACTACCAGTTGTTCACGTACTGTGCTCAAGCCATCACCGCCACAGTCGGCGCTACAGCCACGCTTAACTTATCCAATTTGCCCAGCAGCGCCAGAACTTCGGCATTCAACACGGCTGCTCCTGCCGCTCCGCGAATCGTATTGTGCGACAGCACAACAAACTTCCAGTCCAGCAGGCTGCATTCGCGCAGGCGACCAACAGTTGTGGTCATGCCGTTGCCGCGCATCCGGTCCAGACGGGGCTGCGGTCGGTCTACCCCAGCGTCGTATTCCACAGGCTGAGAGGGGGCCGTCGGCAGATGTTGTCCTTGCAGCGGCAGAAATTCGCTCCACGCCGCCAAAATCTCTTCTCGTGTGGCTTTCTTTCTCAGCTTGATGCTGACGCACTCCGTATGCCCGTCTTCGACCGCCACGCGGTTGCAGTGTGCGCTTACCTTCGCATCCAGCATGTCAACTTTTTTGCCGGTCAGCGTGCCAAGCAGCTTGCCGACCTCTTCCTGCATCTTTTCTTCTTCGTTTTTGATGAAGGGCACCACATTGCCCATGATGTCCAGCGAAGGAACACCGGGATATCCCGCACCGCTTACCGCCTGCATCGTAGTCACAAAAACACTCTCAACTCCGAACCGCTCTTCCAGCGGCTTCAGAGCCATGACCAGGCCGATGGTGCTGCAATTGGGATTGGTCACGATGTAGCCCCCCTTGCCGCCGTTTTCTTTGCGCGAGCTCTGCGCTTCGATCAGCGACAGATGATCGGCATTGACCTCAGGAACGACCAGCGGCACATCGGCAACCATGCGGAATGCGCTTGAGTTTGAGATCACAGCGCAGCCCACGGCGGCAAACTTCGGCTCCAGCTCGCGCGCAATGTCCGCGTCGAGCGCGGCGAAGATAATCTTCGGCAGCTCTCCCACCGTGCCTTCGGGCACGTTCGGCTGCATCGTCATCGCCGCAATGTGCTTGGGCAGCGCCGTGTCCAGCTTCCAACGGCAGGCTTCGCCGTATGTTTTGCCCGCGCTGCGATCGCTCGCCGCCAGCCACGCAATCTCAAACCACGGATGATTGCTCAATAATTGAATAAATCGCTGCCCGACCATACCGGTCGCGCCCAGAATTCCGACCTTGCGCCGTTCCATATCTTCAAGAATAACGCGGCGTGGCCATTACCGTCACACGCACTTTGGCTGTTTACCGCCGGTGGGGTGCATTTCGGGAGAATCAGGCTGAGAGACCGGACAGATACGCGGCCCTCGTGGCTCTATTTCTTGATCGAAAAGGTAAAATTCGCCGCTTCCGTCGCATGGGGCTTGACCGTAACCGTCATCGTCTGCTCGCCCATCTTTTCGTGGACTGCCGCCAGGATATAGGTGCCTGCCGGTAAGCCCTTGATCTCAAAGTGTCCATTGCCATCAGTCACAGCGAAAAAGGGAGTGGCAGAGACATTGATAAATGCATTCATCCAGGGATGGTTGTTGCACCGCACCGGCATCATGATCTCAGGCTGAGGAAAGCTCTTTACCTCGGGTGCGCCTTTCGGTCCCTCAGAGATATCAATCTCTTTATTGGTTCCAGCCGCGGGGATGGTGTGGATGTTATGCATGGTTCCGTCCGAGTTGCGGAATTCGATCGACCCTCCACGCATGATTGCGATCACATGGGGGACGTATTTGCAGCCAATCTGATCCAGAACGACGGGAGCGACCGAGGTGGCAGGGGCAGACATCGCTGCCGGAGGGCCGCTTTTGATGTAGAGATAGACATTTGCGAGCTTGCCGTCATGAACGACATACTGCTCGGCGAAGTTGTCGCCGCCCATCATGGAACATACAGGGTCCTGGCTCATGTCGATGCGGATACGCTCGGGAGCCTTGCCCGCGAAATGTACCGTCCCGCTGACTGACCCCAGCGTTGCAGGATCTAGCGGCGCGGCTGGTTGAGCAGGGG
>Ga0307373_10011060_pt1 | contig 13144 bp, 11 predicted proteins | sample OX2MG_FD_202534 | JGI IMG/M metagenome (GOLD analysis project Ga0307373, IMG submission 202534) | Soil microbial communities from Risofladan, Vaasa, Finland - OX-2 | ecosystem: Environmental > Terrestrial > Soil > Coastal area > Acid sulfate soil | place: Finland: Risofladan, Vaasa | collected... | reverse complement strand
CGTCACCTTTGTACGAGCCGTGGTAGTCCGAACCTCCTGTGGGGACCATGCCCGCGTCACGCGCGAGTTTCACCATGAGTCGCCTCGTGGCCGGGTCACTCGACCCGTAGTAGGACTCGACGCCCAGCACGCCGCGATCGCGTAGCGAGTTGAGCACGCGCGGCATCGCACGCTCGATCGGCCCCGAACCCTCGTCGAGGTAGTTGACCAAGGGGTGCGCGATAGAAAAAACGACCCCCGCACCCGCACCCGCGGCGACGAAGCGCTCGAGGGGCATGCTGGTCTTGGGCAGGTAGGCCTTGCCGGTCACGCCGAGCCACTCGATGAAGACCCGGTTCCAGCGCTCCTCGGTGCGCTCGCCCACGATTTCGGGGTGCAGTTCGAACATCGCGCGCGCGAAGTGGGGGCGGCCGAGGTTGTCGGGGTGCCCGGCGAGGGCGATGAGGTACTCGAGCGTGATGCGCTCGAATCCGCGCTCGTTCAGCACCGTCACGAGCGCGAGGTTTCGCTGCTCGCGGTCTTGGCGCAGGCGAGCGAGTTCGAGCTGCAAGGGGTGCGTCGCGTCGAGGGGAACGAAGTACGCGAGCAGGTGAACGTTGCGCGCGCCCTCGTGGGCGCCGTGGTCGAGGGGGAATTCGTTGTCACGCAACGAGACCTCAACGCCGCTGACGAGTTCGAGGCCGAATTCGTCGCAGGCCGCCTTCATCTCGGGGTAACTTGCCGTCGTGTCGTGGTCGGTCAGCGCGATCGCGCGAAGTCCGATCTGGTTCGCCGCGAGCGCCAACTCGCGCGGCGTGTCCGAGCCGTCGGAGAAACTCGAGTGCGTATGCAGATCCAGCATCAAGACAGCCTAAAGCGGGGTTCGGGGGCGCGCGAGACTGTGCGAGACTAGGGGTGTGGCCCCCTCAACGTACGCCCCTACGATGGAGGGCGCATGAAGGAAGCCTGTGGCGTCGTTGGCATCGTGGCCCCGGGCCGTGACGTCAGCCACCTTTGCTACGACGCGCTCTACGCATTGCAGCACCGCGGGCAAGAGTCGGCCGGCATGGCGACCTTCGTCAACGAGCAGATAACCGTCGTCAAAGACAATGGCCTCGTCAGTCACGTCTTCGCCGACACGACGCTGCGCGCGCTGGCGGGTTCGTTCGTGATTGGTCATACGCGTTACTCCACCTCGGGTTCGGCGAACTGGACCGCGGCACAGCCCGTCTATCGATCGGCCGGCCGTTCGGGCTTCGCGCTCGCGCACAACGGTAATCTCACCAACACCAATGAACTTGCCCAACTGGCCGGCATTGAGTTCACCTCGATGCTCTCGGACTCAGACCTGGTGGCCGAATTGCTCGCTCGAGAGGTCGACGCGGGCGCCACGTTGCACGAAGCGCTGGCCAGCGTGCTCTCGAGAGCCGAGGGCGCCTTCTCGATGGTGATTCTCGACGCCAACGAGGTCCACGCCGTGCGCGACCCCTACGGGTTTCGACCCCTTTGCCTGGGACGCCTCGGCAGCGTCGACGCGGTCGAGGGTTGGGTCGTGGCCTCGGAGTCCCCGGCGCTCGACGTACTCGGCGCGACCTTCGTACGCGAACTGCGCCCTGGCGAGATGGTCACGATCACCAAGGACGGCGTGCGCTCCACGCAGCTGCTCGTCCCCGCGGGGGACCGTGAGAAGCTCTGCATCTTTGAGTTCGTTTACTTCGCGCGACCCGACGCGTACCTGATGGGTCACCAAGTGCACACCACGCGCCGGCGCATGGGCGAACTCTTGGCGCGCCAGTCACGAATCGAAGCGGACTTGGTCATGGGTGTGCCCGACTCGGGCGTTCCCGCCGCCGAAGGCTACGCGAAGGCCTCGGGCATACCCTTTGGCTACGGACTGGTGAAGAATCGCTACATCGGGCGTACCTTTATCTCTCCTGACCAGGATCGTCGTGCCGCCAGCGTTCGACGAAAACTCAATCCCCTTCGTGAGAACATCGAGGGCCAGCGCCTCATCGTCGTCGACGATTCGATCGTGCGTGGCACGACGACCCAGGCGCTCGTGCGCATGCTGCGCGACGCGGGCGCGGCCGAGGTGCACCTGCGCATCTCCTCGCCGCCGTTCATGTGGCCCTGCTACTACGGCATCGATACGCCCACGCGCGCCGAACTGTTGGCCGCGAATCACACCGTGGATGAGATGAATCGATTCATCGGATCGGACTCGCTCGAGTTCATCACCTTGGAGAATCTGCGCGCGGCGATCACCCTCGACGGTGAGTGCTGCGACGCGTGCTTGACGGGTGACTACCCCGCTCCGACCCCAGTGGCGTTGGGCGGTGTCGTCACGAGCCGCTGGTGAGTCGCCTCCTCGACGTCGAGGGGGCCGTGACCTACGCGCAGGCCGGCGTTTCCATCGAAGCCGGTGACGACGTCGTCGAGCGCATCAAAGCGTCAGTCGCGCGTACCCGACGGCCCGAAGTCCTGGGTTCGCTCGGGGGGTTCAGCGGACTCTTCGCGTTAGACAGCACCCGCTACGAAGAGCCCGTGCTCGTCGCTTCGGCCGACGGCGTCGGGACGAAACTCGAGATCGCCCGCCAGCTTGGCCGCTACGACACCGTCGGCATCGATCTGGTCGCCATGCTCGTCGATGACTTGGTCTGCGTGGGCGCCGAACCGCTGTTCCTGCTCGACTACGTCGCCGTGGGAGCGGTCGATCCCGAGCAGCTCACGACCCTCGTCGCCGGTATCGCCGAGGGATGTGCGCAAGCCAACGTTGCTCTCTTGGGCGGTGAGACCGCCGAACACGGCGGCGTGATGAAGCCCGACGATCTGGACCTCGCGGGCTTCGCGCTCGGTGTCGTCGAGCGCTCGGCCGTCCTGGGACCCGAGCGCGTGACGTCGGGTGACGTCCTTATCGGTCTGGCTTCGCCGGGACTGCGCTCGAATGGTTACTCGCTCGTGCGACGCGTGTTCGGGAGCGAAGCGGCCGCGTGGACGCGACCGGCCTACGAAGGCGCGACCCGCTCGCTCGGCGAAGAGCTTCTTCTTCCGTCGGTCATCTACGCGCCGGCCGTACTGGCAATACGCGACGCCTTGGGTGGTGACTTGCACGCGGCCGCGCACATCACCGGCGGGGGAATTGTGGGCAACGTGGTGCGACTCCTACCCGAGGGTCACCAGGCCGTCATCGACATGGAGAGTTTTGACACGCCCGAGATCTTCTTTGAGCTGCAACGACGCGGCCCCGTCGGTCCCGATGAAATGGTGCGCGTGTTCAACTGCGGTCTTGGCATGACGCTCGCGGTGTCCTCTGCTCGTGTCGAGGACGCGATTGATGCGGCGCGCGAACGCGGTGTCGACGCGAGGGTCGTTGGAGTGGTGCGAACAGGGTCAAGAGAGGTGATACTGATATGAGCGGCGCGCGTGAACGAGTTCGAGAGCACCTCCTCGCTCACTCGGTGCGACGTGGCGAGTTCATCTTGAAGTCGGGGCGCACGTCGTCGTGGTTCATCGATTCGAAGATGACCATCTGTGCGCCCGAAGTAATGGTCGACGTCGCTTCACTGGTCCTCGAGCAGCTCAGTGACGACGTGAACGCGATCGGCGGCATGACCATGGGCGCCGATGGCGTGAGTTTCATTACGGCGGGCGTCGCCGCGACGAGGGGTCGAATGTTGCGCGCTTTTAGTATTCGCAAAGAGACCAAGGATCACGGGGCCGGTGGGCGCGTCGCGGGCGCGCTCATGGCGGGTGACCGCGTCGTCATGACCGAAGATACCGTCACGCGCGGCACCACCTTGATGGACGCGGTTCAGGTCGTTCGAGACGTCGGCGCTGAAGTCACACTCGTGCTGGCCGTCGTTGATCGCGGGGGAACGGTCGCGGCGATGGCGGCCCACGCGGGGCTGCCCTTCGTGGCGCTCTTTAGCGCTCCTGACCTCGGATTTTCATTTGAGGGTGCTTAGGATTCCGCGAGAAGATCGAGGACGCGCCGACGCCACGCGTAGAGCGCCGGGTAGTGCTCGGCGCTCGTGTGGCCAAAGCGCAGAACGAGCGCGTCAAGCGCGGGCACGACACTGATCATCTGACCCTCGTAGCCGCTGGCCCAATAGGTGCCGTAGGGATCGCCGCTGACCCACCAGTGCTTCGAGTAGTAGTGCCCGCTCTCCTCGTCTCGGCTCAGCGGGACCTGCGCGTTGAGCGTCCATTCGCGACTCACCAGTTGACGACCTTCCCATTCGCCTCCGCGCAAATACAGCAGCCCGAACTTCGCGAAGTCGAGCGCACTCGCGTGCAGGTAACTCGACGCGACAAAGACGCCGGTCTCGTCGAAGGTCGCTTCCGCACTACTCATGTTGAGCGGGAGCAAGAGCCGTTTGCGAAGAAAATCTTGGTACGCGTCGCCGCGCCCCACCGTGTCGGCGACGAGTCGACTGATGATGTTGGACGTGCCCGACGAGTACGAGAAAAAAGAACCCGGTTCGTGCGCGAGGGGGCGGTCCGCGGCGAAGCCCGCGACGTCACCCTTGCCTTCGCCAAAGAGCATTTCGATGACGTCGCTTCGTTGACCCACTTCGTAGATCTCTACGAAATCAAGTCCGTCGCGCATCGCGAGCAGATCGCTCAGCGTGATCGCCCCGCGCGGGTCGCCCGCTTCGCGCCATTCGGGCGCGACGTTGCGTTGTGCGAGGTCGAGGCGATGTTCATCAATCAGCGTTCCCACCAAGAAGTGCAAAACCGATTTCGCCATTGACCAGGAAAGGAGAGGCGACGTCGCGGTGATGGGTTCGGGTTCGCGGTCGAAGAATTCGCGTACTCCTGCGTAGCGCTCGACGAGGACCTGCCCGTCTCGGATGATGACGACCGCGTTGGTCGCGCCGAGGGTCGTGTCGTCGAAGAGCTCACTGGTCAGTGACTCGAGCTCGTCTTGGTTCGTCATAGTGGCGTGGGGCCACTCATTCGTCGGCCATGGTGTCTCGCCGCCGCTCGGTGCGAAAGACGGCGCCACGCGAGGAATCTCTACGTTCACGCTTCGCATTGTGACACGAAACACCCACTCACGCGCGGCGAGTGGAATTGCTTTGCTTCAGAGTGGTCGAGACCGGCGTCGATCCGGTGACCTCACGCTTTTCAGGCGCGCGCTCTACCAACTGAGCTACTCGACCTCCTCGTCACCACCCCGGGGGGCGGATTCGAGCGGACCTGACGGGATTTGAACCCGCGACCTCCGCCTTGACAGGGCGGCGTGCACTCCGAGCTGCACCACAGGTCCATTCGCGCATCGAGGCTCGGTCCTCGAAGCGGATGGTCAGTCTACACCGGCGCGCGCCGACCACTTTGACGAGTCTTTGACGTGAGTTCGCTGAATACTCGCCACCTCTTCGGGGCCTACCAATGTCGGTCATTTTCTTCATTCGTCTCGATGATTCCGCAGCGATGGGTTGGCCGACTGGTGTGGCTTGAGGAAGCCGACCAAAATTGCATATTTGGTGTGCACATCTCTCGTTTTGCTCATTGGCCCATTGGGGAACCAATTCATCGTCTGCGCCTGTTGAGCGTCGATGTCTTCAATCTGCGTAGACAGGTAACTCAAAGCGCTCTGCTTTCGCCGGTTCGATCGCTACAAGTATGAGTGATACTTCGTGCGTCGGTATGACTGTCCGATGAGAGCGATTTTCTCGAAATTTGTGTTTTTTTGAACGAATCAGAAACGAGCGAACGTCCGTCTTAGGAGCCCGGCGTTTCGATAGAGTTCCTCAACAAGATCTCTGTATGGAGAGGAGCGCGGCACAAGTGCGTGACGATGTTGCGACATTACCTAGGCCCTCGTCGGAAAGTCCCGTACGGCGAATTCAAGTAGTTCCCCTGGCGGGTCTGCCATTCGTGGCGGTCGCGTTGATCTTTGTCGCGCTGGCAGTTGGCTTTAACTGGCGCTGGGGCCTCATGTTTAGCCACGTCGTGGGTGGCGGACTCTGGACGGGGATTGACCTCTTCGTAGGTTTCGTCATCGGACCAATTCTCGGGCGCCTCTCGATCCCCGCCCGGGCCGAGTTTTCGGCGCGCTTCATGCCCATGATGGTGATCATCATGCCCACCGTCGTCACGATGACCCTCGCCGCGGGCTTTCAAGTGGCGCGCATGGTCGGCAACCTCGCACCGAGCAGCCCCAACCACGCCTGGTTGATCGTCTCGTTTTGCGTGGTGGGCGTTCTCGCCGCCGTCGCGTTGGCTATCCTCGAGCCGGCCAATATCGCGGTGCTCTTCGAGATGAACAAGCCCGTTCCCAACGGCGAGCGAATTCACAAACTGATGCAGCGCTTCATCTACACCGCGGGCGTCACCGGAGTGATGCAGGTGGCCACGTTAGTCATCATGACCAGACTGTCCTCACGATGAGCGCGATTGATCTCAATGGGCGAAAGATGCCACCCGTCGCGTGGTGCTCGAGTGCGGCGTTGGTCTTGGTCATCGTGGGTGGCATCGACTTGGCCTCGTACGCTCCGCGTCATGCCCCGCTCGCCTTCCCCACCGCCTTGTTGGTCGCGGCGGCGCTCTTCACGCTGGCCTCGCTCGTTCTTCTGTCGCGGGTCAGTGATTTTGGTTGGTCCACGTTTCGAACGGTCTTTCGCTGGGCCCTGCTCGCGTACGTCATCGTCGCGGGCATGATTGAATTCGCCTTCGTGATCGATCACGTTCGCGGCCCGTCGCTGCTCGTCGTCACCATGATGTTGATGATCTTCGCCTTCAGCGTGCCGATGAACATCGCCTACACGACCGCTCGATTCGCTGAAAAGGACTAGCGGCCCGCGACTTTCGAGCACCTAAGGTGGGGTTCACGGCGGCGAAAGAGAACGACGTGAGTCATGAAACACCTGATCGTAAGGGCGCGAGCGAGTGGACTCGCCAGGGCCAGGGTGTCGCTGGTGGCCACCTCGCCGCGGGCCACGACCGCGAAGTCGACTTCGCCACGCGGGGACGTATCGCGCCGGCGCCACCTCGGGTCATCAAGGGGCGATTTGACCACGACGTATGGAATCTCGATGACTACGAGTTCATGGACGCTGACGTCGCGCCCGACACGGTTCACCCGGGACTGTGGCGACAGGGACGACTGAATAATGAGGCGGGTCTCTTTGAGGTCGCGCCGTCGATCTATCAAGTGCGCGGAATCGATATTTCGAACGTCACGTTTCTCGAGGGCAAAAGTGGTTGGATAGTCATCGACCCGCTGTCGGGAGAAGAGACCGCTCGGACGGCGTTGGCCATGGTCAGCGAAGCCCTGGGCGAGCGTCCCGTGCGCGCGGTTATCTACACCCACAGCCATTGGGACCACTTCGGCGGTGTGCTGGGCGTCACCTCGCGTGAAGACGTGGACTCGGGGCGCGTCGCGGTCATCGCCCCCGAGGGATTCTTGCGCGAGGCGATCAGTGAGAACGTGCTCGCTGGCACCGCGATGCTGCGCCGCGCGACGTACATGTTCGGCGCATTGCTGGGTCGCGACGCGCGCGCCCACGTCGACACGGGACTGGGCAAGGGACTGCCGGCTCTGCCGAGCGCGGCACTCATCGCCCCGACGCGTGAGATCGACCCTCGCGGCGAGACGCTCAACGTCGACGGCGTCGAGATGGTCTTTCACGTGACGCCAGGCACCGAGGCGCCCGCGGAGATGAATCTCTATTTGCCGCAGTGGCGCGCGTTATGTATGGCCGAAAACTGCACCGCGACGATGCACAACCTCTACACGCTGCGCGGTGCGCCCGTGCGCGACGCGCTCGCCTGGTCGAAGTACATCGACGACGCGCTCGTGGCCTTTGGCGACGAGAGCGACGTCGTCTTCGCGAGCCACAGCTGGCCCCGATGGGAGGCAAAAGAGGTGCGTCGCTACCTCGAAAGCCAGCGCGATAGCTACCGCTTCATCCACGATCAGACGTTGCGACTGGCCAATCACGGCCTCAGCATGAACGAGATCGCCGAGACCCTCGCCGCGCCCCCAGCGCTCCTCGCGGACTCCTTTAACCACGGTTTTTACGGCACGCTCTCGCACAACGCCAAGGCGGTCTATCAGCGCTACCTCGGATGGTTCGACGCCAATCCCGCACACTTGAACCCTCACCCGCCCGTGGCCGCGGCGAAGCGCTACGTCGAATTCATGGGTGGCGCGAGCGCGGTGCTCGAAAAGGCCCGCGTTTCCTTCGCCGAGGGTGACTACCGCTGGGTCTGTGAGGTCGTCAATCACGTGGTCTTTGCGGACCCCGAGAACGACGACGCGCGCTACCTACAGGCCGATGCCCTTGAGCAGCTGGGCTACCAGAGCGAGTCGGGGCCGTGGCGTGATTTCTATTTAACGGGCGCGATGGAACTGCGCGCCGGTGGTACCGCATTGAAGGGTGTGGCGATGTCTGGGCTCTCGCCTGGTCTCGTGAGCGCGATGACCCCCGAACTCCTCTTTGACCTTGTTGGGGTTCGTCTGAACGCCGAAAAAGCGGGCGCGCTCGCCTTCGAAGCAGAGTTGCGATTGGGCGAGCTCGAAACGACCTGGACCTTCGGCGTGCAACGCGGCGCGCTGCACGCTCGAGAAGGCGCATCGAGCAAAGCGAACTTTCGAGTGTCGGCGACGCTGGCGGGGTTTGCGAGCTTCGCCCGGGGAGGCGACGACGTGGGCGAGTGGGCGCTCGTGACGGGCGACGCTTCGCTCCTCGAAGCCTTCGCATCGGCTCTCGATACCTTTGCCATCGGCTTTGAGATCGTGCTGCCCTGAACGAGTTGGTGGGCTCGGCCTTTAGGCTTTGCCTAAACGAGGGGAGAGCAGATGCCTATACGAAGTGCCCAGACCACGTGGCGTGGTGGACTACAAGATGGTGATGGCGACGTCAGCCTCGTAAGCAGCGGCGCGGCCACGTTCAATGTCTCCTTTCCCCGACGCGCCGCTGACGACGCCGAAGGCGTCACGAGCCCCGAAGAGCTCATCGCTGCCGCGCACTCGGCCTGCTACGCCATGCAGCTCTCGGCGATGATTGCGCGCGCCGGCGCTACGCCCGAGACACTCGACGTCAAAGCCGACGTCGAACTCACCCCCGACCCCGCGGGGGGATTTCGCATCGCCGGAGTCCGTATCACGGTGCGCGCCAAGCTCAGCGGGCTCGACGCCGCCGCCTTCGCGGCGGTGGCCGAAGACGCCAAGCATCAATGTCCCGTATCAAAGGCCCTCACGGGCACGACGGTCACCCTCGACGCGGCACTGGCCTGATTCGTCACGTACTCGAGAAGCGTCACGATTGCTTTAGCCATCGTGCGCTCGGCTCGCGTCAAATGGTGCGAAGTCGAACTGAAGGCCAATGCGTGGCGATGGCATTGGTTACTGCTGGGTAATGGCCTGGCACCAATGAAACCACTGAGTTCGGTGGGCGACGTGTCCTCGATAGATCGTGAAGAGTTCGAATTTGAAGATCGGCGGGAAGCGGCGTTGAATCCCACCGCTCAAGAGAGCGGGTCGACGTATTACTGTTCGGGCCCGAATAAAAAAATCTTTCAAATTGGACATCGTGGTTGACGCCAATGGGCATCGAGGCGTACAAATTGGACTCGAGTGAGAGCTGGCGACCGTCGACACAAATGAGTAGATTTGCTTAAGGTGCCTGATAGTCGACTTTCAAGAAAGATTATAAATCCTGGTAAAATGGTATAAATCCAGTGGATAATAAATAATCTTGCCCAACGATCACTAGTACAATTGCACTAGGCATGCTGTAATAATTCAACAATACGTACAGCAGCAGTCTGGAAAGTCCAGTGGGGTTTGTCATGAATGGAAAGACACTTGTTTAAGCGAGCAACCAATCCGCGTTTGACGAGGGACCTCGGGACGTTGGGCGCCGCAGCGGGGGCAATCTCGTTCGCGCCCTCACCACTTCGTCGTCGATTCCTGGTGATCGCGATTGCGGGCCTCACGATATTGCTGAGCACGATGACCGTGTCGTACTTGGGTTCCACGGGGACGACGAACGCCACCGTCGCTGCTGCCTCGTCGGCGTTCATCTATCCAGTCGCGGCGAACAATTCTCTGCCGGCGGCTGTCACGTCGTTGAAGTACACCTCGGCGATTGCCTCGGCCAAGATCACAACCGCCGTGGTGCCCAGTTGGGCCCCGACCGCCCTCTCGGCGGGGAGCGTGACCACTGCTGGTGATATCGCCCTTGTTGACGGAACCATTGCCACGGGTGGCGTCGTGGTGAGTCTCTACATCACCAACCTCGCCGGATTGCAGAGTGACTACAGTTCCTTCGCCTTCCCCATTGACGTCTACTCCAGTCCGTGCACGAGCAACGCGTGCACGTGGACCCAGGCATCGTCGATCGTGACCGCCGGCTCGACGTTCTTAACTTCGACCAGCGGCTACATGACGTTTAACTTGCCCAGTGGCCTTTACTATGACTTTGTCTTCGACACCGGGGGCAGTTACTACTGCACCTCTACGTCCACGGCCGGCTCGGCGACGCTCACGCCCGCCTTCTACCTGACCGCTCAGCCGTATTAATTAGGGGCGGCCGGAAAATGGACACGCTTGAGCATTCGCTAAGCGAAGCAGAGTTTGCGCGCGCCCCGCATCGTCGGCGTCGGGCGGCGGCGATGGTATTCGTCGCGGCGGCGCTTTTTGCCTCGGTGGGATCGTTTTTGGCGACGACCGGATCGTCGAGCCCAAACGTGGCACCGCCCCCGGGCACGCCGTCATCGGGCAATGTCGCTGACGTCACGAATTACGTTACGACGGTCAATCGAACCAACGGCGGCGCCCAGCTTCAGGTTGGCGTGTCGTTAGCCAAGATTGTCGTTAGCAGCGCGTTTTCAAAGGGAATTCGCGTCAACATTGCTTGGACCAACACGTCACAAGCCGCCAAAGTGTTGAATAATCCCAACGTGCAGATCTCAATCGGGTTGTATCACACGATTCACACGGGTAACTGCAATACGTCAACGTCGGGTAACGTCGACGCTCCTTTGGTGAACTTGACCGATACGGACTCCAATACCTACTGCGCGGCGCTCGATCAAGGAGCGACGGGCCAGTTCGCGTCGCCCGCGGGCAAGCTCCTTCTCGCGCAGAATCAAGTCGGCGGGTTCCTTTTGCCGAGCGTTGACGGAAGCGGGACGCTGTCGGCCTGTGCCGCTTCGGCGACCGACACGGATACGTGGTGCGAACCGGCAAGTCTGTTGCCAAGTAATTCCAATCAGCGTGCCCTCTTCGTCGTCGCCTCGATTGTGACCCCGGGCGGGATTCCCCAAGGGCAGCAACCGAGTCTCTCGACGATGAGTTTCTACATTGGCGTGAATGCGCGCGGCTAATGGTTGGGTTGGCGCTGTTCGTCAATTTGAGCAGACGCTTTTTTTGTGGTGTGTGGCCGAAGATTCCCCGAGTTGAGAGATGATTATGTCGAGGAAGAATCGACGATCACCGCGTACCGGTAGGAGTTTTTCGCGTCGCTGCGTGAGTGCCGTCCTGTGGTATTTCGTGCCGTTAGTGGTCGCCGTGGTCGCCGTGGCCTACATCTACGCCGCCATGATTCTCCACGTGAATCCGCCCGTGGTACCGGTTCAAGGAGTGTCGATGCAGCCGACGCTCAAGACGGGTGACCTGGTCGTACTGTCGGCGGCCGACCCTTCGACCCTTAAGAGGGGCGACGTCATCGCCGTTCACATTTCGCAGACAGATCAAAGCACCTACGGCGTTCCGGCCAACGTCGTTCACCGCATCGTCAAGATCGAACACGGTACCGAAGGTCTGGTTTTCATTACGAAGGGCGACAACAACTCGGGTCCCGACGTCTTTCATACCCAGGCCGCCGCGGTGGTGGGCCGCGTAAAGTACACGGTTCCCTACGCGGGCCTGCCGATCTTGTTCGTCCAAAGCAAGCAGGGCAAGATTTTTCTTGGCGCGGCCGTTTTAGTGGGGCTGCTCTACTTTGCATTCGGAATGATTGACGAACGCCGTGCTCATCTCAAGGGAACCATCGTCACGATGCAGGCGGTCCTTAACGAAGTAGAAAAGCTCGAAAAGGGGCTTGCCAATTCGAATTTCTCCGTGGCGACCGCATCGCGTGATGGCAGGAGTGGGCCACTGGCGCGCGCCGACGCGTGGGCACTCGCTGAGCCGCCGCACGGCGCAGCTTTTTCGAATCCGATTGTTGATGATGTATCGACGAAATTCCTTGAGGTAGTGACCGAAACCAGTCGCCGAAGCATCGAGATGGAAAACATTGTGAGTGATTTGGTCGGGGCCGTTGGCGAGTACGGGATGCACCTGCGCTCGCACACGGCAATTTTGCAGAACCTCGCCGCGGCCACTGGCGAGCTGCATCGCGCCACCGCGAGTTTTGGGAAGCCGGCCAGCGAGTTGAAGCGTGAAGGTGATGAGCAAAGAGCCCTGAGCGCGCCGGTGACCGAAGTCTCGACCTTCGCGACCGCGGCGATTCAGACGGTGGACGCTGATCCGTTTTCCTTTCTTTCACCAGAGTTGCGGGCGCGCAGAGCGTCGCTCATGTCCACGACCGCACGAGTCAACCATCTCCTGGACGAATTCACTGCGCGCCTATCCTGGTCGAATGATGGCTGACGCGTTCAACCATCAGCGCCCGCCGCGACCTTCTGATGAACTTCGTAGTGTGGTCTTGCCGAGGGCGTGGCGCGGTTACGACCGCGAAGCGGTTGATCTGCTTATCGCGCGCGGCGCTGAGATGCTGGTGGTGCACGAAGATCAGGTGGATCGCTTGGAGAGCGAACTCGCGTCCGCCCGCGAGACGTACGCAGTGGAGCACGATGCGTGGCTGGCGAAGTCGGCCGAAGAGCGTGAGGAGCTCGCACGCTTCGTGGCGGAGGCTACCCGCGAGCGCGAGGAGGTTTCGGCCGTATTTGAGCAGGTCAAGGCCGAGCGCGAGGAGCGCATCGCCTACACCGAGCGGCTCGAACAGGAGATTGCGGGTTTCCGAGAGCTCGAGACTTCACTGAAGCACGCGGTCGTGGCGGCCGAACGTATTGGCAGCGATCTGCGGGCGCTCAGCGAACGCGAAGCCGCCGTTTTGCTCGAGGAAGCACGCTCCGAGGCTCGCAGGCTTCTCGCTGACGCCTCGACCGAGCGCGACCAGCTCGTCGCCGACGTGCGGAGAATCCGTGA
>Ga0307373_10011059_pt1 | contig 13144 bp, 12 predicted proteins | sample OX2MG_FD_202534 | JGI IMG/M metagenome (GOLD analysis project Ga0307373, IMG submission 202534) | Soil microbial communities from Risofladan, Vaasa, Finland - OX-2 | ecosystem: Environmental > Terrestrial > Soil > Coastal area > Acid sulfate soil | place: Finland: Risofladan, Vaasa | collected... | reverse complement strand
CAGACCACCGGCAGCACGGCCAGCGGCAACACGACCGGGGTCGGCGGCGGGGGCAACAGCACCGGCGCTCAGACCACCGGCAGCACGGCCAGCGGCAACACGACCGGGGTCGGCGGCGGGGGCAACAGCACCGGCGCTCAGACCACCGGCAGCACGGCCAGCGGCAACACGACCGGGGTCGGCGGCACCTCTACCGGCACGAGCACCGGCAACACCACCGGTTCCACCGCGACGGGCGGCGGAACGGGCGGCGGAACGGTTGGCGGCTCAGGTGGCGGCACCGTGAGCGGATCGGGCGGCACGACTACCGGCGGCTCAGGAAGCGTCCTGGGTTCGACCGCAACCAACACCGGCGGGACCGGCTCGGTCCTGGGCGCGACGGCGACCACGGGCGGAGTGACCCTCGCCAACACTGGAGCTCCCATCGCGGGGGGCGTCCTGGGGGCCGTAATGGCCCTGCTGGGCGGCATCGGCATCCGGCGCCGGCGCTCCTAGACCTACCCACCCCGGACCGGGCTCGCATCTTGCGGGCCCGGTCTTTCTTGTCCGGCCGGGGCCCGAGAGTAACAGGCCGCCTTAATACGTTTCTTAGGTGTGCCCGCCTCGCAAGAGGCCGGGCACGCCACTTTTTTCTACGAACTACCCCCCCTCCAACGCACTCTCGCCTGGAATACCTCACTTGTACGGTGACGGCGCCCACCCCCAGCCGATTTGATGTAGTTCGACAGATTTCGCTTGGAGGGGCAAGTGGAGACAGCCGCACTATCGGTCGGCGGGGATGTGGCGCTCGCCGCCAACGGAGCACAGGCCGGCTCCTCGGGTGAGTCCGCCCGTAAACCCAGGAAACGCTCTGACGAGCGCATCCAGAAGGCCCACGACCAGGCGCACGCGGCGCTCAGCGCGGTCTCCTCGTATCTGGACGCGGACGAGGACCTCCCGACCTTTTTCCTCAGGCTCGGCGAGGCGATCGCGGAGCAGGTGGGCGCCCGCAAGGTGGCGTTCTGGCGGCTTGGTCCCCGCGGCGCCATCACTGTGCAGCCGACCCCCTTTGGTTTTGGCGATGCCTCCCCGATCCACGAGATGCGGCTCGATCTCGAGGCCGGCGGCGAGCGGGTGCTTGAAAGGGTCGTGTTCCGAGACGAGCTGAAGCTCGGCAAAGGCACCTCGCTCGAGCTGGACGAGTTCTGGCGCGGTTGCGGTCTGGCCGACGTCAAGAGCTCGATCGCGGTCTCGTGGCGCGCCGGGGAGAGGCGCATCGGCGCCGTCGTCGCTCACGACTCGCCGCGCGGGTTCAGCGCCGGCGACATCCGGGTGCTGCGCCTGGCCGCCATGGCTACCGGCCTTGTCTGGCAGTACAAGGAAGCTGAGGACGAGCTGGCTCAGACGGCTGTCCGGCTCGAGGAGACCGTGGCCGCCCGACGGCGTCTCCTCAACAACGTGGCGGCGGGAGGCGACGAGGCGAGGCGGCGCTTCGCGAACGCGATCCATGACGACTCGCTGCAGCTGCTCACGGGGGCCGAGCTGCAGTTGGAGCGCATCCGTGCCGAAGCCAACGACAGCCATCAGGCCGTCCAGCTCGACCAGCTTCGCAACACGCTGCGAAAGGTTGAGGACTCCCTGCGCCGCCTCCTGATCAACGTGAGCCCCGAAGCGCTCGAGCTTCGCCGCGACCTCAAGGACGCGATCGCGGAACGGCTTGAATCCATGCGGCTCCACGCGGGCATCGAGACGCTGAGCGACGTTCGACTCCCGGCCGACGTTCCTGAGGTCATCGAGGGGCTCGTCATGAAGAACGTGTCGGAGGCTCTCACCAACGTCGAGAAGCACGCGCACGCGACCCGGGTCATCGTCGCCGCGGATTCCATGGACGGCGGCATCCGGGTGCAGATCACGGACGACGGCACGGGGTTCGTGGTCGCCGAATCGGAACACCTGCCCGGGCACCTCGGCCTGCTGGCCATGCGCGAGCGCGCGCAGCTGGCGGGCGGTTGGTGCCACATCGTGAGCGAACCCGGGGCGGGCACCAAGATCGACTTCTGGGTTCCTCAAAACCTGTGACGCGCCGAAACAGCTAGATCACCAAGGCAAGGAAGGAAGGAAGAAGGAATATGGCGTCAACCACCGCGACCAGGTCACGTTCGGGGCGCGACGCGAGCGCCGCCGGTACCATCGATGCCAAGATCGCGCTGAGCGTGCTTGCCGCGGTCAAGAAGGGCGACTTCTCGGCGCGCATGCCGAACGCTTACACCGGCTCAGCCCGCCAGATCGCCAATGCGATCAACGAGGTCATCGAGTCCAACCAGCGGCTCGAGCGCGAGATTCGCCGGCTGAGCCGCCGCGTGGGCAAGGAAGGGCAGGTCGACCGCACCTTGATCGGTGACGCGGGTTCGGCGTGGGCGCCGACCCTGGCGGCGGTCAACGACATGGTCGAGGACCTGGTCCGCCCCAACACCGAGATGGCGCGCGTGATTGGGGCCGTCGCCAACGGCGACCTCTCTGAAACGATGGCTCTCGAGATCCAGGGACGGCGGCTACAGGGCCAGTTCCTTGAAACCGCCAAGACGGTGAACACGATGGTGAACCAGCTGCGTTCGTTCAGCTCCGAGGTGACGCGCGTGGCCCGCGAGGTCGGCACCGAGGGACGCCTGGGGGGCCAGGCGGACGTCAAGGGCGTCGGCGGGGTGTGGAAAGACCTCACTGACAACGTGAACATGATGGCCGGCAACCTGACCGGCCAGGTCCGCAATATCGCCGATGTCACGACTGCCGTCGCCAACGGCGACCTCTCGAAAAAGATCACCGTCGAGGTCCAGGGGGAGATCCTCGAGCTGAAGAACACGGTCAACACGATGGTCGATCAGCTCAATGCCTTTGCCAACGAGGTCACGCGTGTCGCGCGCGAGGTGGGCACGGAGGGCAAGCTCGGTGGCCAGGCCGAGGTGAAGGGCGTCGGCGGGGTGTGGAAGGACCTCACCGACAACGTCAACTTCATGGCCGGCAACCTGACGGGCCAGGTGAGAAACATCGCCGAGGTGACCACCGCCGTCGCCAACGGTGACCTCTCCAAGAAGATCACCGTCGACGTTCGAGGCGAGATCCTCGAACTCAAGAACACCGTCAACACCATGGTCGACCAGCTCAACGCCTTTGCGGGTGAGGTGACTCGTGTCGCGCGCGAGGTGGGCACGGAAGGCAAGCTGGGCGGCCAGGCGCAGGTGCGCGGTGTGGGCGGCGTGTGGAAGGACCTCACCGACAACGTCAACCTGATGGCCGGCAACCTGACCGGCCAGGTCCGCAACATCGCCGAGGTGACGACTGCCGTCGCCAACGGCGACCTCTCGAAGAAGATCACCGTCGACGTCCAGGGCGAGATCCTCGAGCTCAAGAACACCGTCAACACGATGGTCGACCAGCTCAATGCGTTCGCCGGCGAGGTCACGCGAGTGGCGCGCGAGGTGGGCACCGAGGGCAAGCTCGGTGGCCAGGCCCAGGTCAAGGGCGTCGGTGGAACATGGAAGGACCTCACCGACAACGTCAACACGATGGCCGGCAACCTGACCAGCCAGGTCCGCAACATCGCCGAGGTGACCACCGCCGTCGCCAACGGCGACATCTCCAAGAAGATCACAGTCGAAGGCCAGGGCGAGATCCTGCAGCTCAAGAACACCGTCAACACGATGGTCGATCAGCTCAACGCATTCGCCAGCGAGGTCACGCGTGTCGCGCGCGAGGTGGGCACCGAGGGCAAGCTGGGCGGTCAGGCCCAGGTGCGCGGCGTGGGCGGCGTGTGGAAGGACCTCACCGACAACGTCAACCTAATGGCAGGTCAGCTGACCGAGCAGGTGCGCGGGATCGCCCGGGTGGTCACGGCGGTGGCCGAAGGCGACCTGAGCAAGAAGATCACCGTCGACGTGCAAGGCGAGATCCTGGAGCTCAAGAACACGGTCAACACGATGGTCGACCAGCTCAATGCGTTCGCCGGCGAGGTGACGCGTGTCGCCCGCGAGGTGGGCACCGAGGGCAAGCTGGGTGGCCAGGCCCAGGTCAAGGGCGTCGGGGGCACGTGGAAGGACCTTACCGACAACGTCAACACGATGGCCAGCAACCTCACAGACCAGGTGCGCGGCATCGCCAGGGTCGTGACCGCCGTCGCCAACGGCAACCTACGCGGCAAGCTCACCCTCGAGGCGAAGGGCGAGATCGCCGAGCTGGCCGACACCATCAATGGCATGACCGACACCCTCGCCGTCTTCGCCGAGCAGGTGACCAGCGTCGCTCGCGAGGTGGGCGTCGAAGGCCGACTTGGTGGCCAGGCCAAAGTGCCCGGCGCAGCCGGAACGTGGCGCGACCTCACCGACAACGTGAACCAGCTGTCGGCGACCCTTACCACCCAGGTGAGAGCCATCGCGGAGGTGGCCACCGCCGTCACCAAGGGCGACCTGACGCGAGCGATCGGCGTCGACACGAGCGGAGAGGTCGCGGTCCTCAAAGACAACATCAACGAGATGATCCGCAACCTCAAGGAGACCACCGAGAAGACCACCGAGCAGGACTGGCTCAAGACGAACCTGACGCGTTTCACCCGCATGCTTCAGGGTCAGCGCGACCCGATGACCGTCTCGAAGTTGATCCTCTCCGAGCTGGCCCCGCTGGTCCACGCCGAGCATGGAGTCTTCTATGGGATGGTCGGGCCGAACGGAAACCCGGCGCATCTCGAGTACCAGGCCGGGTACGCGTACCGCCCACGCAAGAACGTACCCAGGGAGTTCCGCGTCGGCGAGGGCCTGGTCGGCCAGTGCGCCCTCGAGAAGCATCGCATCGTGGTCACCGAGGTTCCTTCCGACTACATCCAGATCAACTCGGGACTTGGCGAAGCCAAGCCGGCCAACATCGTGGTCCTGCCGGTGCTGTTCGAGAGCGACGTGCGCGCCGTGATCGAGCTGGCGTCTTTCAGGCCGTTCAGCCAGACGCACATGGACTTCCTGGACCAGCTGACGGAGAGCATCGGCATCGTGCTCAACACGATCGAGGCCAACAGCCGCACCGAGGAGCTGCTCAAGCAGTCGCAGTCGCTGGCCAATGAGCTGCAAAGCCAGCAGGACCAGCTGCAGCGGACCAACGAGGACCTCGCCGAGAAGGCGCGGCAGCTGTCGCACCAAAACGCCGAGATCGAACAGCGCAGAAACGAGCTCGAGGCGGCCAAGAGCCTGGTGGAGGAGAAGGCGGAGCAGCTCGCCCTGACCTCCCGATACAAGTCCGAGTTCCTGGCCAACATGTCGCACGAGCTCCGCACGCCGCTGAACAGCCTCCTCATCCTCGCGCAGGAGCTGGCCGCCAATCCCGACGGCAACCTGCTGGCCAAGCAGATCGAGTACGCCACGATCATCCGCTCGTCGGGCACTGACCTGTTGAAGCTGATCAACGACATCCTCGACCTCTCCAAGATCGAGTCGGGCACAGTCGCGCTGGACATCACAAACTGGCCGCTGGCGGACCTGAAGCCGATGCTTGAGCGTACGTTCCGCCACGTCGCCGAGGCGACCAAGCTCGCATTCTCGATCGACATCCGGCCAGGCGTGCCCGAGACGATCCCGACCGACCCGCAGCGCCTCCAGCAAATCCTCAACAACCTGCTCAGCAATGCGTTCAAGTTCACCGAGCGTGGTCGGGTTCAGTTCGTCGCGGAGTCCGCGCGCTCAGGCTGGAGTTCGACCAACGAAATCTTGAGTCGCGCCTCGCACGTGATCGCGTTCAGGGTCATCGACACCGGGATCGGAATCCCTCTGGAGAAGCAACAGTCGATATTCGAAGCGTTCGCCCAGGTGGACGGAACCACCAGCCGCAAGTACGGCGGCACCGGCCTTGGCCTGTCAATCTGCCGCGAGCTGACCCGGCTGCTCGGGGGCGAGATCCGCCTCGACAGCGAACCGGGCGTCGGCAGCGCGTTCACCGTCTACCTCCCGGTCGCATTACCTGCACACCCGCGGTGGCCCTCGCCTTCCGATAACGCCAACGGATGGTCGAACGAACCGTCGGACGGCGCCCGCCGGGCGGTCGCGGTAGCCACCGGCGGCAGCTACGCATGGCAGGTCGAAGGGTCGACGCAGGTGGCCGAAGCACGTTCTGCCCAAGCCGCCAAGAGCTTGCTCGTGGTCGAAGACGACCCCGTCCAGCGGCAGTTCATCGTCAACCTGATGAAGCCTCTCAACGTCGCCACCACGGCCGTCGCGACTGGCGATGAGGCCCTCGAGCTCCTGGCGAGGGAGACGTTCGACTGCGTGGTCCTCGACCTGGGGCTGCCGGGGGTGAACGGCTGGAAGGTGATCGAGGAGCTCGGGGCGAGCAAATCGATTGGGTCGACGCCCCTGGTCGTCTACACGGCCAGCGAGCTCACGCGTGGGCAGGAGACGAAGCTCAACAAGGCCGCCAAGAGCATCGTGATCAAGGACGCGAGGTCCCCCGAACGCCTCCAGGAGGAGATCACGGCGATCCTCACCTCACGCTCCCCGCAAGCCGGCGCGGAAGTGGTGGTCAGCTCGCACACACCGGAGATGGCCGATGAGTCGCTCGCAGGCACCCGGGTACTGGTGGTTGACGACGACATCCGGAACATCTTTGCTTTGACCGCCATGCTCGAGAGGTACAGGATGGAGGTGATCTCCGTCGACTCCGGGCGGGAGGCGATCGAGATGCTTGAGGAGAACAGCAACATCGACGTCGCGCTGGTCGACGTGATGATGCCCGAGATGGACGGCTACGCGACGATGAGCGCGATGCGCAAGCTCCGCACCTTCCGCGAGAAGCCGATCATCGCCCTCACGGCCAAGGCCATGAAGGGCGATCGCGAGAAGTGCCTCGAAGCAGGAGCCTCGGACTACATCGCCAAACCCGTGAACAACGCGCAGCTCCTGGCCCTGCTCAAGTCATGGGTCGCGCGTTGACGCGAGCCGACGGCGCCGCGGCTCCGCTCGACGTCGAAGCGGAGATAGAAGAGATCGAGATGACCCTCCTGTTGGAGGGCATCCGGCTCTGCTACGGCTACGACTTTCGCGAGTACGCGATGGGCCCGCTGCGCCGGAGCATCCTGACCGCTATGACGGCTGAAGGCTCCGCGACGATCTCCACATACCAGAGCCGGATCCTTCATGACGCGTCGTGCATGCAGCGTTTTCTCGGCACAGTCGGCGTCAACGTGACCAGCGTGTTTCGCGATCCGGACCTGGCCCGCTGTATCCGCGAGGAGGTGATTCCACTTTTCCGGACCTATCCCTCGGTCCGGATCTGGGTCGCCGGGTGCTCGACCGGCGAGGAGGTGTACACGCTCTCGATCCTGCTCGCCGAAGCGGAGCTATTGAAACGCGCCAGCATATACGCGACCGATCTCAACGAGGACACGCTCGCGGTCGCGCGCACCGGAGCCTACTCGCTCGACAAGATCCGGCGATGCGAGGACGGTTACCAGCGGGCGGGCGGGCAGAGACAGCTTTCGGACTACTACTCGGTGTCAGGTCGGAGCGCACGCTTCGATCACGATCTTCAATCTGGGGTCATCTGGTCGAGACACAACCTGGTTTCAGACGCATCTTTCAACGACTTCCACCTGATTCTTTGCGCAAACGTGCTCATCTATTTCCGGCCTGCCCTCCAGGAACGAGTCCACCGGCTCTTCTACGACAGCCTCATCCGCTCTGGTTATCTCGGTCTTGGCAAACGCGAATCACTCGTCTATTGCCCCGACCGAAACCACTACGAACAGGTCCGAGACGGAGTCAACCTGTTCAGGAAAATTCGATGGTGACCCGGCCCAAGCAGGTATCGCGTGAATCTCAGACTCGGTCGAAGGTCAACGTCCTCATCGTCGACGACGATTCCACCAAGCGGTTCGCGCTGAAGACCATCCTCGCCCAGCTCGACGAGAACGTGGTCGAAGCTTCGTCAGGGGCAGACGCGCTGCGCCAGCTCCTGCGTGACGAGTTCGCGGTCATTCTGCTCGATGTTCGCATGCCGGTCATGGACGGGTTCGAAACGGCCCAGCTGATCCGGCAGCGTCCGCGTTCCGAGCTGACCCCGATCATCTTCGTCACCGCGTTGGACCAGGCGGAAACGGACATGGCCCGCGGTTACGACCTTGGCGCGGTCGACTTCGTCTTCGCTCCCATCGTGCCCGCCATCCTCCGGGCCAAGGTGACGGTCTTCGCCGAGCTCTACCACGCCCAGCAGGAGCTGAAGCGTTACCGCAGCCAGCTCGAAGTGCTGGTCGAAGAGCGGACCACCGCGCTCACGGCGATCAACCGCGAGCTCGAGGCGTTCAGCTATTCGATGTCCCACGACCTCCGCGCGCCGCTGGTGGCGTTCGACGGCTTGAGCCAGGCACTGCTCGACGGCTACGGCGGACAGCTCGACCACACGGCGAGGGACTATCTACAGCGAATGCGCGGCGCGAGCCAGCGCATGGCGTCCGTCTTCGACGGCCTGCAGACGCTCTTCCGTCTCACGAGCGGTGAGATCCGGCGCGAGGAGACCGACCTCAGCGTGTTGGCGCAGGAAATCGTGGACGAGATGCGCGCCGCCGCTCCAGGGACCGAGGTCCAGGTGGACATTGAGCCAGGCATGTCCATCCAGGGCGACCAGCGGCTCATCCGGATCCTGGTCGGAAACCTGGTCAACAACGCCTTCAAGTTCACGAGCGCCAACGCCAGGCCGAGGATCGCGGTCGGGCGTGAGATCGTCGATGGCGAAACCCGGTTCTTCGTACGGGACAACGGGGTCGGCTTCGACATGATCTCTTCCCACCGCCTTTTCGGCGCCTTCCAACGCCTGCACAGCCAGGGCGAATTCCCGGGCGTCGGGATCGGCCTGGCCACTGCCCGGCGGATCGTAAACCGCCACGGAGGGCGGATCTGGGCCGAAGGGGCTGTCGGCGAAGGGGCCACTTTCTACTTCGTCATTTAGACACGGGCCGCGCGTTCTAGAAGCGAGATGGCCATCGGCCGGACCGTACCCGCCGCCTACCGACCAGGATCCGTCCGGCACCACCACCCACTGCAGGTGTTTTGGGCGATCTGCCTACTGGTCGGTCTTTTCCTGCTGGGCAGCTTCGCGTACGGGACGTGGAAGGGCGTCTCCGAACAGCAGCGCCTCAACCAGGTGTGGAATGGAGCGGTTTACCCTCGAACCTCGGGCGCAAAGACCATCGACCCGAGCCTGCAGAAGCCGATCGACGGCATCGACTTCGCGATTCAGATTCCCAAGCTCGGATACACGGCCGCCGTCAAAGAGGGCGTCGACAGCGGAGTGCTTTACTCGGGGCCCGGCCACTACCCGACCAGCATGTGGCCGGGCAACCCCGGCACGGTGGGGGTGGCCGCCCACAATGTTTACTGGATCAACTTTCCGCAGCTGGTCAAGGGGGACGAGGTCGACATCCAGACTCGCTACGGCCTGTACAGGTACAGGGTCACCGGCAGCGAGATCGTGAGCCCGAACGACCGAACGGTCCTGGTTCCCAGCGCGGACGGATACCACCTGACCCTCACCACATGCTGGCCCCTGTGGGCGGGGGCGTTCGCGACCAAGCGGTATGTGATCTTCGCCACCCAGGCGTGGCCGGTCCCAGAGCGCCCGGGGTACAGCAGCTAGGCCGGTCCAAACCTCCGGCCCGTGATCTCGTTGGCCCAGATGCCGATCCAGTGCTCTTTCGCCCCTGGCGCGACAGGCCTCACCGGCCAGTAGTGCATCCGCTGAGACCGGGCGTCATCAGGGGCGGTGATGTCGTGGCAGATCCCCTTGACCACCACGCTCCATCCTGCGCCGGGCTCCCAGCCATCGATCTCGAATGACACGTGCGCGCCGGGTGCGAGGTCAAGCTTGGTTCCCAGATCCGTGCGAAACACCACCACGCCCTCGTCGAAGAAGTAGTTGATCGGAAAGATCAAGGGATGGCGCTCCGCATCGACGAGGGCGATGCGCCCCACCTGGTGCGAGCGCAGCAGCTTGACGCAGTCCTGGTCGGGGATGGTCTCGAGGTCGGGCATTTGAGCAAAGGGTACGACTCGAGATGAAGATGGCCTCGCGGAGGGTAGGTCCGCGAGGCCTTGCGAAACTGGATTACTAAGCGCGAATGACCCCGCGGTGGGTCAGGGCTCGGAAGATGAAAAGCAGGATGAGCGCTCCGACGAACGCGACGATGATCTCGACCACGATGTTGGTGACGGCGATACCGGCAAGCCCGGCCAGCCACCCGCCGAGGAACGCTCCGAGGATGCCGACGACGATGTCCCAGACCAGGCCCATGCCCCGTCCAGTCATGACCTTGCTGGCCAGGAACCCGGCGATCGCTCCGACGATGATCCACACGATGAATGCCATCTGCTGCAAACCTCCTGTACCGCTGGGCGGCAGTGATTGGCCCTTTTGACGGCGCGGAGCCGTAAGGCCGTTTGCTAGAAGATCGTCGGGCTACGCCTTAGTACCCGGCTTCCGGCGCACAGCCGGGTCGGGCCGGGGGTCAGGCGTGTATCAGTCCCCGGTGGGTCAGGGCTCGGAAGATGATCAGGAGGATGGCAGCGCCCACGAAGGCCACCACGATCTCCATCAGGAGGTTGCTCACCGCGATGCCCGCCAGGCCGGCGAGCCAGCCACCGAGGAAGCCGCCCAGGATACCGACCACGATGTCCCAAAGGAGACCCATGCCCTTGCCGCTCAGCACTTTGCTGGCGAGGAAGCCGGCGATGCCGCCGACGATGATCCAGACGATGAAACCACCCATTGCTAGCTGACCTCCACCTCCGCCTTGCGGCGGTTATTCGACCGATTGGGACGGTGCGACGTGAACGACGCCGGCTCTGATGCCTCGACCTCAACGAATTCGTCGAGGGTCTCGTAGCCATCGCCGATGGCTTCCCTTGTGTTGGACCAACGGTTCAGGGTGTACGCGCCCAGCGCGCCCACCAGGACTCCGGCCGTGAACATGCCGACGAGCGGCCAACGGGACCGCGAAGGTCTTGGCGCCATGTTCGCGATCTGCTTGAGCGATGAGTCGCTCCATCGAAGCCCGGCATCGCTCCAGCGGTTGAGCACCGCGCGCGGGTCGGTCATGAGGTGGCCGGCTTGGTGCCGCGAGGCGCGGTGATGATCCTGATGAGCATCACGAGGCCCCACCCGATCACGGCGTAGGCGACTATCGCCACCAGGTCTGACGTCTCAAAGCTGTTGGCCTTGGAACCGCCGTCCCCGAAGATGCCCTGGAACGGGGCCACCAGGGGTGCGCTCAGCGCATAGATGAAGTTGACGAACGACGACTGCGCGGATGCTCCGAGGAGCTTGCCCAAAAAGCGCGCCGCGATGATGATGTCGACGACGCCGACGATGAAGCCGACCACCGCCGCGGCGCGAAAGTTGTAGCGACCCTGTTCAGAGATCGCAACGGGTGCGGGTGCGGAAGCCGGGACGGGAGACTGTTGCTGAACTGCCATTTATGTACTCACCTCTTGTCGCCAATATGGCGCGAGGCACAGAACAAAGGCAGCAACAGTCAGCTCTGACCGGCGTAAGTAGCCTCCACCACCAATCGATCGGCATAGGTCTTGTACTGGGCATCGAACGGCCCGGTGCACGTGATGAGCGTGAGCCTCGGCGGCCCACCGGTGCCAAAAAGACCGGTTGGGTATGCGCGCGCCGGCCAAATTGCGAGTGACTGGACCAGGAAAAGGCGCCGGCTGCCGTCGGCCAGCACAACCACGATTTGGTCGCCTTTGCGGAGTTGATCGAGCCTCCCAAAGAGCAGTGGAGCGTCCGGGTACCCGGCGTGGCCATCGATCACTGCATCGCCGGGAGCCCCTGGTACCGGGCCATATTCGTACCATCCAGCGTTCCAGAGGTTCTTCGGCACGCTCATGGCGCCAGAACGGTCGGTCCCGACCTGCTCGACTGGACGGTGCACGTTGATCGACGAGATCAGGATCGTGGCGGGCGGGGAGGTTGGTATGGGTGGGTGGTAAGTGATGTTGATGTGCCCTCCCACCGCGGCCCCGATCCACCCAAGGTGCATCGAGGGCTCTGCGACAAAGCGAGCGCTAGCTGGGGCTGGGTCGATCACCCCCGTGTTTGGGGTACCGTCACTCGACGTCGATGCCAGTATCACCCCGATGACGGCGGCCAGCCACCCGACTTCGCCCCAAGCGCGGGCATAGACTTTCGACCGCCGTCCCCAAGACGGCCAGGTCGTTACCATCCGCAGGCCTCTTAGACGAGCCGGCGGCGGCGCCTTCGGCTGCTTATGCCCAATGCCACTACCGCCAGACCGCTCCCAAGGCCGATCATAAGCAGCCAGGGAATCTCTCCAAGCAGCTGAGACGGGACGCCGGTCGAGGGCAGCCCGGCCCCAGTGCTAAATGGCAATCCGGCGCAGTTTGCAGCCGGCGTCGTGATGGTGTTGGTGTCAAGAGTCACAGCGCCGTTTCGCGCCAAGGCGCGGCCGTTTAGGGTCGCCCCGGTGGTCATCGTGATGCTGGTGAGCGCCATTACCGTTCCCTCGAAGTGCGAAGAAGTCCCGAAAGTCGCGGAACTTGTGATCTGCCAGTAGACGCCGCACGCCTGGGCGTTGTTGGTCAGGAGAACGGTTGAACCGCTGGCCGTGGTGAGCGAGCTTCCGATCTGGAAGACGTAAACGCCAAAACCGCTGAGGGTGAGCGGCCCGGTCAGCGCCGCTGAAGATGAGAAACGGTACGTGCCGGGAGTGAGGTTTTGCCCACCCAGGTTACCGCTATTAACACTACTGAGATCGGTGAAGGGCGTCTGGCCGGCAGCGTCGTTGTATGCCGTGATCAGGTCGTTCTTAGCCCCCTGGGTGACCGCATCGCCGGCCTGGTTGGTTCCCCCGATCGTCAATGAGCCCAAACCGGTCTCGGATGTGGTCGGGAATGTCCCGATATCGCCGGCGACGGTCGATGTGCCAGTGTTGGTGATGCCCGCTCCGGCGAGGACCGAGAAGCTTGACGTGGTTCCCAGCCGTGGCTGGGTGGCAGCGAGCGCTGTCAGGGGCATGACTGCGGCCACCAGAGCCGCGAGGAAGATCGGGATCAGCAGTCGCCGCATCTTATTCATGCCCGCAATCCTCCGTTTAATTCCGTAACAAGATCTGTAA
>Ga0307373_10011057_pt1 | contig 13146 bp, 13 predicted proteins | sample OX2MG_FD_202534 | JGI IMG/M metagenome (GOLD analysis project Ga0307373, IMG submission 202534) | Soil microbial communities from Risofladan, Vaasa, Finland - OX-2 | ecosystem: Environmental > Terrestrial > Soil > Coastal area > Acid sulfate soil | place: Finland: Risofladan, Vaasa | collected... | reverse complement strand
ACACCTCCTTGCCCGCGATCGCGACCTGGCCGGTGACCGCCGCCGACCGCGGCAGCAGCCGCGCGGCGGCGAGCGCGAGCGAGCTCTTGCCGCTGCCCGTCTCCCCGATCAGCGCCACGACCTGTCCCGCGCCGACGGTCAGGCAGGTGTCCCTGACCGCGTGGACAGGCCCGTACCGGACGTTGAGATCGGCGATCTCCAGCGCCGGGGCCTGCTCCGACTGGCCGGGCGTCACATCTCCTCCCTGGTCCGCGGATCGACGAACATCCGCAGCACATCGGCGACCAGGTTGAAGAAGACCACCGCGACCGCGCCGATGATCACGGTGCCCATCACGATCGGGCGGTCCAGGTTGTGCAGCGAGTTGACGGCCAGCAGGCCGATGCCTGGCCAGATAAAAACCACCTCGACCGTGACCACGCCGGACAGGTAGGACCCGAGATCAAGGCCGACCATCGTGATGGCCGGGGACAGCACGTTCCGCAGCACGTGCCTGCGCAGGATGTAGGAGTCGGACAGGCCCTTCGACACCGCGGTCCTGACGTAGGACGAGGCGAGCGAGTCCTGCATCTGGTCGGCCACGATCTGGGCGTACCAGGGCGCGCCGATCAGGCCGAGGGTCAGCGCGGGGAGGACGAGCTGCGCGGGGCCAGCTCCGCCGGTCACCGGCGCGATGCTGAGCTGGAAGCCGAAGACGAGCAGCAGGAGCAGGCCGAGCACGAAGATCGGGATGGCGAGCAGGGTCAGGTTGACCGCGCTGATCAGGGCCCTGACCCTGCCGTACAGCGTCGCGAGAATCCCGAGCGCGCCGCCGATGATCACCTCGGCGACGACGCCGGCCAGCGCGAGGACCCCCGTGGTCAGCAGCCGCGGGCCGATCAGGGAGGCGACCGACTGGCGCTGGATGTAGGAGGTTCCGAGATTACCCCGAAGCAGGTTGCCGAAGTAGCCGGCGAACTGCACGATCAGCGGCTGGTTCAGGTGCAGCTGCGCCCGGATGCTGGCGAGGACGGCCGGGCTCTGCGCCCTTGGCGCGATCGCCTTCGCGGGATCGCCGGGCACCACGAACTCGAGCAGGAAGGCCAGGACGACGACGCCGGCCACCGCGATCAGGCCGAACACGACCCTGCGGATCAGCGCCCGAGCCACGAGAGTCTCCTCAGGTCGGGATTGAAGGCCTTGACGCCCTCGCCGACCAGCAGAAAGGCCAGCGTCAGCCCCATGATCGCCAGCCCGGGCGCGATCACGAGCAGCGGCGCGTAGCTGATCGCCACCTGGCCGTCGGAGATCATGTTGCCGAGAGAGGCGGTCGGCGGGTTGATGCCGGCCGACAGGTAGGACAGCGTCGCCTCGAAAGCGACCGCCGACGCGGCGTTCAGCGGTGAGTAGGCGATCATCATCGAGGTCACGTGCGGCGCGAGATGCCTGCGCACGATCGTCAGGCCGCTCGCGCCCATCGCCTCGCCGGCCTCGACGAACCCGCGCTTGCGCAGCCTGAGCACCTCGCCGTAGACCAGCCGGGCCGGGTACGACCAGAACAGCACCGTGATGATCACGATGACCCTGGTCAGTCCGGCCGACATCACGGCCGCGATGACGAGACCGGCGAGCGTATACGGCAGCGCCAGGCCGACGTCGGTGAACCGCATGAGCAGCTGCTCGACCGGCCCCCTGAAGTACCCGGCGAGGAGGCCGACCGCCGAGCCGATCACGATCGAGGTCGCGTTGGAGACGACCGCCACGAGCAGCGACACCCGGATCCCGTAGACCAGCCTGACCAGCTCGCTGCGGCCGAGCAGGTCGGTGCCGAGCGGGTACTTCGAGCTCGGGCCCACCGGCACTCCGGTCGGGCTGAGCCCGTGAACGAGGTCCTGGTGGACCGGGGTCCCGAAGAGCGGCGCCGCGATGGCCAGCCCGGCGAAGGCCACGAGCACCGCCACGCCGGCAACGAGCTGCCACGGCCAGCGCCGCCGGGCCGGGCGCTGGCCCGCGGCGGCCGCCGGGTCGCGCGTCCATGGCGCCCGCCGCCCGGGCGCTGTGACGGCCGGCATCCGGCTACACCCACATCCGGTCGTAGTAGTTATAGGTCTCGCCGCGGTACTGGAAGTTGCGGATCCGCTGGGAGACGCCGGCCAGCCACTGCGTCGAGGCGAGGAACACGAACGGCGCGTCCTCGCCGACCAGCTGCTGGATCTGGGCGTACAGCTTGTTCCTGGCCACGGCGTCGAATTCGGTCGCCGCCTGCTTGGCCAGCGCGTCAACCTGCTTGTTGGAGTAGCCGCAGTAGTTGCTCGACGCGCCCGTGATGTAGAGGGCGTTGACCTCGTCGGCCGGGGTGGGCTGCACCATGTACCAGGTGTCGGTCGACATCTGCAGCTTCTTGCGGCCCGACTGCTGGGCGTACTCCAGGCTGTACAGCGCGTTGGAGTCCATCTGGTTCAGCGTCACGTGAATGCCGACGGCGGCGTACTGCTGCTGCACGACCTGGGCAATGGCCGGGAACGGTGCGTCGGAGGCCACCGACAGGGTGACGGAGAACCCCTGCTTGTATCCGGCCTGCGCGAGCAGCTGCCTGGCTCGGGCCGGGTCGTAGCCGTAGGGCTGGAAGGTGCTGGTGAAGTCGCTCAGGTCCTTCGGGAACGGCGATCCCCACGGCTCGCTGGTGCCGTAGGTGATCCTGCCGAGCGCGACCTTGTCGATCGCCCAGTTCATCGCCTGCCTGACCTCGCGGCTTGCGCAAGCTGGGACTGTGTCCGGGTACATGGTCAGCCAGACGTTGCCCGGCGAAGGCCGGGACTGGGCGAGCGGCTTGAGCGTGGGCGTCGCCAGGACCTGGCCCGCCTCGCTCGGCGGCAGGCCGTTGCCGATCACGTCGGTCTCGCCGTGCTCCAGCTGGAGCAGCTGGATCTGCGGGTCGATCCCCCAGTGGTACTCGACCGCGTCGAGGTAGGGCAGCCCGGCGTAGAAGTAATCCGGGTTCTTCTCGAACCGCGCGGTCTGTGCCGCGGAGTCATAGGAGACGATCTTGAATGGCCCGTAGCCGACCGGCGTCTGGCCGAACTGCTTGCCGAGCCGCGCGACCTCCTCGCTGGGCACCGGCGCGGTGATCGGCTGGGTCAGGGCGTTCAGGATGGTGAAGTCGGGTGCCGTCAGGTGCACGATCAGGGTGCTGTCCCCGCGGGTCTCCACGCCATCCAGCTGCTTGGCCTTGCCGGCCATGATCGCGCCGGCTCCGACCACTGACGACAGGTAGCTCGCGCCCCACGACTGAAGCTTCGGGTCGAGCATGCGTTCCCATGCGTACTTGAAGTCGGCCGCCACGATCTTCCGCCCGTTGTGGAACTTGACGTCGGGCCGGATCGTGAACGTCAGCGTCTTGCCGTCCTTGCTGATGACTGGCGCGCTGGCGGCCAGGTTTGGCACCGGGCCGCCGAACTGCTTGTCGTAGGCCATCAGCGAGCCGAAGTAGACGAGCTCGGTCAGGCAGTCCCAGGCGGTCAGGTTCTCGCCGATCGCCGGGTCGAACGAGTCAGGCGGATCCGACCAGGCCACCTTGACCGTACCGCCGTACCGGCCGCCGGAGACGGGCTGCGGCCCTGGCACGTACTCCTTGATCTCCGCGCCGCGCACCCCACCGGAGGCTGAGCCACCCGACGGCATTGTCGAGCACGCGGCGAGCAGCGGTCCGGCCGCGCCCACCGCGCCCACCGCGCCGGCCGCGCCGGTCAGCCGCAGGAACCCGCGCCGGTCGAGGGGAACAGCCCGGTCGAGCGGATTGGCACCGCCAGGCCCGGCCGGTGAGGCCGATCGCGGCCGCTTGCGTTGCGTCATGATTCCTTCGCCTCCTAAGCGTTCCGGTCGATGCCCAGGCGGGCAGCCACGTACCGGCCGACGTCGGCGCTCGGCTGTTCCATCGGGGCCAGATAGCCAGCGGTGAACCGGCGCGAGGTCATGCCGTCCTGCACGCGCTCGCAGATCAGCCAGTCCTGCCGGTTCACCAGATCCCAGAAGCTCACCGCGTCGCCGGGATCGAAGTCCGGCTTAGCTATCTCGTCCGGGTGGAACAGGAAATCGCACACGATGGTGGTACGTCCGGCCGCCTGCGGCCAGACGGTGAACGCGGCCACATGGTCGGCCGACATGCTGATCATCAGGTTGGGCAGCACGAGCTCGCCGAAATGGCGGGTCCGCTCGATCTCGGACAGGCCCGGGAACGGCAGCCGCGTGGTCGTTCCCGTTGCCGTGAAGGTGTAGGCCCCGGCGCGGTGCGGCACGCCCGCCTCCCAGTCCACGTCGCCGCCGCTGCGGGCGAAGTCGGGAACGAGCTCGCACAGCTCAGGATGGACCGGGCCGCAGTGGTAGCACTCGTTATAGTTCTCGAGCACGACCTTCCAGTTCGCCGCCACCTGGTAACTCAGCCGGGAGCCGGTGCGCAGGTCGGCCAGCTCGTAGGCGGCCACCCGGCCGGGAATCTCGCCGAGCGCCGCCCCGAGCGACGGGCCGGCCCCGGGCTCGCACCTGGCGAAGACGAAGCCGCCCCAGGTGTCCACGTCGACCGGGTGCAGGGACAGGGCCGTGCGGTGGTTGCGCAGGTCAGGCAGGAACGGAGCCGACCGGAGCGCGCCGTCCAGGCCGTAGGTCCAGGCGTGATACGGACAGCGGATCGTGCCCGGGAAGCAGCCGGTGCGGCGCGGCAGGGCGGCGGGCCACGCGGCCCGCGCGGTGGCGGCCCGCGCGGTGGCGGCCGGCGCGCTGCCGGCCGGCGCGCTGCCGGGCGGGCGCTCCCCGGCCTGCGCCGCGGGGCCGGCGACCGGCTCGGCGTGCTCCGGCGGGACCAGCCGCGAGCCGCGGTGCCGGCACAGGTTGTAGAACCCGCTCAGGGCGCCGTCCTCGCCGCGGACGACGATGATGCTCTCCCCCGCGATGTCGGCGGTCAGGTAGTCGCCCGCCGCTGGCAGGCTCTCCTCGCGGCCGACGCAGAACCAGTCGGTGAAAAGGATGGCCTCCCGCTCCCGGCGGAATTCCGATTCAGAGGTAAAGCTCGCCTTAGGAAGGCTCAGATCGAGAGGAATGCGAGCGCTGGCTGCTGCGTCCGCACCGATTCTGCCTGCTGCCGCCTTCCGCGTCTGCACCGCTACCTCCCTCATGCTGGTCGGAATATATCGACAATCCCCGAACTAACGTCGTCAGTCGTCTGAATAAGCCAGCACGGGGCTGATCGGCGCACCCTCGGCGAACCGGCTGGGCCGGAACGGGAGCAGCTCGACGTGTGAGGCGGCCCCGCTCGTGATCAGCTCGGCCAGCGCCTCCCCCACCGCCGGGGAGATCTTGAAGCCCATCCCCGAGAACCCGGCGGCGACGATCAGCCCGGGGCGGCCTGGCAGCTCGCCGAGCATCGGCCGGGCGTCCGGCGTCATGTCGTAGACGCCGGTGATCCCGCGCGTGATCCCGCCGTCGGCCAGCGCGGGAACGCGCCGCGCCGCCGCCCCGACGAGCTCGGCAAGCTCGTCCGCCCGCGCCGTCGCGGGGACGCCGTCCGGGTCGGCGCCGCGCGGGCCGTCGAAGCTGCCGACCAGCGTCAGCTGCCCGGCCGCCTCGGGCCGGAAGTAGGTCTTCGTCGTCGAGTCGATGCAGGCCACGCCCGCGCCGCCGCCGTCAGGATGACGGACGACCGCGACCTTGTGCAGCTCCGTCTCGATCGGCAGGTCGATCCCGGCCGTGGCGAGCAGCGCGGGCGACCAGACCCCGCAGGCGAGCACGACCGTGCCGGCGTACAGCGGTCCGGCGTCGGTCCGCACGCCGGTCACCCGGTCCCCGTCGGTGATCAGGGCGCGAGCGGGAGTGCTCGGCCGGTAGCCGACTCCGCTGTCGCGCGCCGCGGCCAGCAGGTCACCGGCCACGATCGCCCCGTCGCCATAGCCGCCGTGCGGCTCCCAGGCGGCGCACTCGACGTCGTCCGTGCGCAGACCGGGCGCGAGCCGCGCCAGCTCGGCGGCGTCGATGACCTCGGCGTTCGCCCCGTGCTTGCGCTGCATGGCGACGTTGGCCCGCAGCAGTGCTCCTTCTTCGCTCGTAACAATGCGCACGAAGCCGGTCCGGCGCACGCAGGCCGGCCGGCCGGTCAGCTCGGTCCAGGCGTCGAACATCGCATCGCTGCGAACCGCCAGATCGACCTCGCCGGGGAACGTGTAGTGCATCCGGACCAGGGCCGAAGACCGGCTCGACATCCCCGAGGCGACCGTCGCCCGGTCGAGCACGGTCACCGATCCCGCGCCGAGCCTGCTGAGGTGAAAGGCGGTCGCCGCGCCGATCACGCCGGCCCCGACGACGAGCACGTCGCTGGTGGCCGCGCCTGCCGGGGCGGCCGCGGTCACCGTGCGCTCCGGCGATGCCGGCGCAGGTCGGCCAGTACCTGGTGCGCCGCGTTGTAGCCAGGGGCGCCGGTCACCCCGCCGCCGGGATGCGCCCCGGCTCCGCACAGGTAGAGCCCGTCGACCGGCGTCGCGTAACGGGCCCAGCCCGGCACCGGCCGCATGTGGAACAGCTGGTCGAACCTGATATCGCCGTGGAAGATGTTCCCCTCGGTCAGCCCGTAGGTCCGCTCGAGATCGAGCGGCGTCAGGACCTGCCGGGCTACCACGGCGCCCGGCACGTTCGGGGCGAACTCACTGATCCGGGTGATCACCTTGTCCCCGAGCTCGCCGGCACGCTGATCCCAGTCCCCCTCGGCGAGCCGGTAGGGCACGTACTGCACGAAGCAGGTCATGACGTGGCGGTCGGCCGGAGCCAGCGTGTCGTCGACATTGGAGGCGACCACGCAGTCGACGAACAGCTCGTCGGCATCGGCGATCTCGCCGCGCTTGGACCGGTCGTAGCAGCGGTCGGCGACGGCCAGGCTCGGCGGCAGCGTGAAGAGCGCCCGCTGCCCGGGACCGGCGGCGGCCGGCATTCCCCGCACGGCAGGCTCGGCGTCGAGGACCAGGTTGACCTTCGCGCACGGGCCGTCCATCTTGATCGCGGCGACCGCGTCGCGGAAGTCCTCCGGCAGGTCGGTCTTGCCGACCAGGTCGAGGAAGGTGCGCTTCGGGTCCGCGCCGGAGAGCACGACCCTGGCCGCCAGCTCCGTGCCGTCGGCCAGCACCACGCCGGTTGCCCGGCCGCCCGTCACCGTGATCGCCGCGACCTCGGCGCCGGTCCTGATCTCGATGCCGTGCCCGCGGCCCGCCGCCGCGATCGCCTCGCTGATCGCGCCCATCCCGCCGATCACGTGACCGAAGAATCCCTGCTCGTCGTGGTCGCCCCCGGTGAGCATGTGGAAGACCAGCCCGATCAGCGTTCCTGGCTGGTAAGGGCCGCCGTGCTTGCCGTACAGGTTGTTGGCCAGCAGCAGAGCCTTGACCTGCGGCGAGGTGAAGCGGGCATCGATATAGTCGCCGAGGCTGGAGGAGATCAGCCTGGTCAGGCTCTCGAAGTCGGTGCCGCGCATGCCGCGCAGCCGCCTGCCCATCCTGACCAGCTCGGCGGCCCCGCGCAGCTTCCCCGCCCTAGTGTCCGGCGGAAGCTCGGTCAGCATCGGCTGGAGCCGCGCGCTGAGCTGGCGCAGTTCCCTCGTCACGTCGTCGAACGCGCGGGCGTCCCGCTTGGAGAACCGCTCGATCTCCGTCATCGTCCTGGCGGGGTCGCTCCAGCTCGCGAGCACCTCGCCGCCGTCGAGCGCGACCTGGACGGCGGGCTCGCACGGGATCATCCGTAGCCCGTGCCTGCCGAGCTCCAGCGTCCTGATCACCTCGGGGCGCAGCATGCTCGCTATATAAGAGGTCGTGGACGCGCGGCAGCCTGGGGCGATCTCCTCGGTCACGCAGGCTCCGCCCACGACGTCGCGCCGTTCGATCACCAGCGTGGCCAGGCCCGCCTTGGCGAGCAGCGCTCCGGCGGTCAGCCCGTTATGCCCGCCGCCGACGATGATGGCGTCCCACCGCCGCTGCGCCGTCACCGCGAACCAGACAGCAGCGCGGCGAGCAGGGTGGCCCGGACTTGGCCTCGGGGGCGCTCGCTGCTCATGCGCCGACCTCCCTGATCGGGCGCCCGGTACGGGCGCCGAACATGACCCACGGTTTGTTAAGAAGTCTGGATTTTGCCGAGTATGCAATGTTAACTTGAGCGATGTCAATGACTCGGTAACGGCGGATTTATGACTCCAGGTCAATCAACAGCTCGCGCGCCGATCCGGGCCGGCCTTCGCCCGGCAGTCCGGGCTGGCGAGCGGCAGCGGGCGAAGCAGGACAAGATCGTCGCCATCGCGATGGAGCATTTCGCCACGCACGGCTACGAGGGCGCCAGAGCCGAGGCCATCGCCGCGGCGGCCGGGGTGTCGAAGGGTGCCGTGTTCGGCTACTTCGGCAGTAAAGCGGGGCTGTTCCTGGCCGCCTACCAGAGCGCGACCCGCACGTTCAGCAGGTACCTCGACGCCCCGGCCAGCGTGCTCGATCAGGGATTCTTCTCGACCATCAGCTACTGGCTGGCGCACACGCCGCACATGATCCACGAGGACTGGATCCCGTACCGGGTCGTGCTGATCGGCAGCTACTGCTCGGATCTGGCGCTTAAGCGCGGGATCACCAAGTACATGCAGCAGGAGGACCCCTACGGAACCAGGGAGTTCGTCGAGTTCGGCGTCGAGCGGGGCGAGGTCAGGCGTGACATCGAGATCGAGCTGATCATCTCGCTGGTCGACTGGCTGATCGACCGCTGCCAGGATGCGATCGTGACCGAGGAGCTCGATCCCGGGCTGTTCGGCTACTTCACCCAGTCAGCCCAGATGCGGGAGCAGCGAGTGCGCCAGTTCGTCGAGCTTCTCCGCAGCGCGATCTCGGTACCGCACACCACCAAGGGGAGCGCTCAGTGACCGACGTCCCGACCACCGTGATCCGTGAGGTCAGGATCCCGATGCCCGACGGAGTCAGCCTCGCGGCGACGCTCTACCTCCCCGCCGATACCGATGCCACCCCGGTCCCTGTCGTGCTGGAGTACCTGCCGTACCGCAAGGACGACTCGACCGGCCGCAACCTGGAGCTCAACGGCTACCTGACCAGGCGCGGGATCGCGGGCGCCCGGGTCGATATCCGGGGCACCGGCACCAGCGAGGGCGAGCTCCCCGCGGGCGAGTACACCGAGCAGGAGCAGCTCGACGCCGAGGCAGTCATCGCCTGGCTGGCGGACCAGCCATGGTGCACCGGATCGGTCGGCATGTGGGGCATCTCCTGGGGAGGCTTCAACTCGATCCAGATCGCTATGCGCCAGCCCCCGCCGCCCGCGCTCAAGGCGATCATCGCCTGCGAGGCCTCCGACGACATGTTCCACGACGACGTGCACTACATCGACGGGCTGCTGCACATCGATGAGTACTCGGTCATGATCGACCAGCTCAACACGCTGCCCCCGTCCCCGGAGTACCCGCTGGACGAAGAGGTGCTCGCCCGCAGGTTCGACAGCGAGCCGTGGCTGATGACCTGGCTCGGCCAGCAGCAGGACGGCCCGTACTGGCTGCGCACCTCGCTGCGCACGGACTACTCCAGGCTCAAGGTTCCCGCCTTCCTGATCACGGGCTGGTGGGACGGGTACCGCGACTCGGTCTTCCGGATGGCGCAGAACGCGCACGCGCCGGTCAGGGCACTGATCGGGCCGTGGAACCACACCTGGCCGCACCACGCGACACCAGGGCCAGCCGTGGAGTGGCGCGCGCACGCGGTCCGCTGGTGGGATCACTGGCTGAGGGGAATCGACACCGGCCTGCTCGACGAGCCGATGGCCGACGTCTACGTACAGACCTGGCGGCCGCCGGACCCCGACCTGACCGAGCTGCCCGGCTACTGGCGCAGCGAGACGGCGCTGCCGCCGGAACGGGCCTCCAGCCAGGTACTGTACTGCGGGGCGGGACGCACGCTGTCCCCCGAGCCGGGTCCTGACGACTCGGTCCGGCTTCGGTACGTGCCGTCGGCCGGGATCGAGGCCGGCCACTGGTGGGGCGAGCTGACCGTCGACCAGCGCGGCGCGGACGCCTACAGCCTGACGTTCGACTCGGCGCCGCTCGCCGAGGACCTGGAGATACTCGGTTTCTGCCAGGTCGAGATTCACGGCGGTGCCGACGCCTCGCCGCTGAACTGGTTCGCCCGGGTCAGCGACGTGGCGCCGGACGGCACCACCACGCTGGTGACCGGCGGCGGGCGGTCCGACCGTCCGGACCCGCTGCGGGACCGGGCCGCACCGGTGCCCGGGCCGTCAGGCGCCGGCGCCGAGCGGCAGCCCGACTGGCTGCCGCTGCAGCTGCATGCCTGCTCGTGGGTCTTCCCGCGCGGCCACCGGGTCAGGCTCGCGATCTCGAACGCCATGTGGCCGATGATCTGGCCGACGCCGTACCCGGCGACCTCGACGGTCCGGCTCGGCCCGACCGGGACTCGGCTGGCCCTGCCGGTCGTCCCCGCGGAACCCAGGCCGGCGCCGGTCTTCGGCGACTTCGAGGCCGGCGAGGAACTGGACGGCGTGAGCAGCTGGGGCGATGTGCTGCCGGTCCGCTGGACGCTGGTGCGCGACGACAAGGGGATCGCCTCGATTTCCTGGCGCGGCACGGCAGGCAACGTGTTCGGCTGGGGCAAGGTCATCGACGAGGAGTACCTGCGGTACGAAGTCGACGATGACCGGCCCGCCGAGGCGTCCGCCCGGGGTGAGGCCAGGACCGAGGTACATCTGCCTGACCGGCTGCTGATCTTCAGCTCGTACCTCGACCTCGATGGTGACGCGGACTCGCTGCGCTACCGCTTCCGGCGCGAGCTGCGGCGCGACGGCGTGATCATCCGTGAGCGCAGCTGGGAGCGCAGGTTCCGCCGCGACGGCCATTAGCACGGGATGTCGGACACCGGACCGGCACCCGGGCCGGTGTCCGGCGGACCGCCCGAGCCAGCTGACCCGCCGCAGCCGCGCTTCCTGACACGCGAGTGCGTCCGCCTGGCGACCGGTTCCTCCGCCGCGCTGATCTCGATCGCGACGCCGTCGAGGTGGGCCGGAGCGAACAGGACGAGCGCACCGGTCCCCGCTCCTATGTCGAGCACGACGCTGCCGGCCGCCGACGGGCCGGCAGCGCCGTAAGCCTCCACCTCCGTCACGACGGGTTGTGGCAGCCGTCGTACGGGACTCCCATCGACGGGAACCTCTTCAGCGGCTTGTTGGTGACGCTGCTGTTCGTCAGGCCGTCCGTCAGCACCTTCACGGTCGGATCCACGACGTAACTCGGATCGATCAGCGGGTACGTCAGGCCGGCCAGTGCCCGCAACTCGATGGTCACCACGTCGTCCCCCGCTGGAGGTTGCGAACGGTTCCCGTCCCGATCCAGCGCATGACCTCGGGATCGCCGTTGATCGCGGCCAGCAGCGCGATGTCCTCCTGGCGCCAGCGGCGCAGCACAAGCCGGCGTGTCTCCAGGGTCGCCACGCGGCCATGTTGCCACCTTTGAGGTGGATCGAACCGTCGAGCAGTAGATAAGGTCACGACGTGAGCATCGTCTATCAGTGGCGTGGCGCTTTCACCAACCAGGAAGTCAACGCATTGCACGCCGAGGCCTTCCGTACCAGGGTCTTCGATGAGTCCGAGTCGAACTGGATCGAGCTCGCCGGTCGGCACAGCCTCGGCTGGGTGGTGGCCAGGGATGGCGATGACCTCGCTGGCTTCGTCAACGTGCTGTGGGACGGACTCGTTCATGCCTGGCTGCAGGACACCATGGTGGCCCGGCGGGCGCGCGGCCAGGGTATCGGCACTGATCTCGTCGGCCGAGCCGCCCAGGGCGCCCGGGCCGCGGGGTGTGACTACCTGCACGTGGATTTCGATGACCACCTCCGCCCTTTCTACCTCGGTGCCTGCGGCTTCGCTCCCACCAGCGCCGGCCTGCTGGCCATGGACTGAGCAGCCGAGCCGTGCCGGACTGACCCGGCGGTGCGCTCAGGTGTGTCGCTATACGAAGGGCCGCCCCGGAAGAAGGCCGCAAGTGACGACAGCCGAGCTGCGCCAGGAAGATTCCGAGAAACTCCTCGAGTTCCGCGTTGCCCTGCGCAGGTTCCAGCGCTGGAGCGAGGACCAGGCACAGGCCGCGGGCCTGACTCATGTCCAGCATCAGCTGCTGGTAGCGATCAAGGGGCATCCCGGAGCCAAGCCGCCCACGATCGGCGACCTCGCTAGCTACCTTCTGCTGCGCTCGCACAGCACGGTGGAGCTTGTCGACCGGGCCCAGGCCGCTGGCCTGGTGCGGCGGACGCCCGACAGCGACGACGGCCGGGTCGTCCGGGTCAGGCTGACCAAGGATGGCGACCGGATACTTCAGCAGCTGACCAGGGCTCACCTGCACCGCCTGCATGATCTGGCCGCCGTCCTCGACGCTGTGGTCAGCGACGACGGCAGAGCAGCTCAGGCTGACCGCTGACGAGCGCAAACCGCGCTCAGCATCCGCCCCGGCTACTACGAGACGTACAGGTCACACGCCGGGCGAGGACGGGTGTTGGCAAATTTTCCGAACGATAGTTCCATACGAGCTGCCGCCGGCAGAGGTGCGGTCCGGTAGCCAGTGTCGCGCCTGCCGTAACTCGCCCCGGTCTGGGCAGATGCACACGGTACCAAGTTCGTGACAATTAGTGATAGTGCTTGAATAACAGGCGATCATATGTTGCTCTGGTCGTCCAGGGAAGGACGTTGCGATTCAGAATTGACCTGCATGGCGACCGGGGGGTGCGCTGGATGGCAGATGACAGGCCGACTCCGCCGCTTATCCGGCGGGTGCCAGGCGCCGCCAGAAGTGGTCCAGAGCGGTCCAAGCGGCCGGTGCTTCCCGACGCATTACTAGAGCGGATGCAGGCCGCCGTCGACGCCGCGCGCGGAGCGCAGACGTCGGCCGCCAACGTCACCGAGGTCACCCGCCCGGGCGAGACTAGCGCGGACAAGGCCAGCCCGGACACGACCCGTACGGACACGGTCAGTGTGGAGAAATCCAGCGCGGACCGGGCCAGTGCGGATTGGGCCAGTGCGGATCGGGCCAGTGCGGATCGGGCCAGTGCGGATTGGGTCAGTGCGGAGACGGACGGGGAGAACCCGGAGCCGGTGATCGGA
>Ga0307373_10011054_pt1 | contig 13147 bp, 7 predicted proteins | sample OX2MG_FD_202534 | JGI IMG/M metagenome (GOLD analysis project Ga0307373, IMG submission 202534) | Soil microbial communities from Risofladan, Vaasa, Finland - OX-2 | ecosystem: Environmental > Terrestrial > Soil > Coastal area > Acid sulfate soil | place: Finland: Risofladan, Vaasa | collected... | reverse complement strand
GTGAAAGCCGGCCGGGAGGTCCTGAACCGTCGTGACCTCAACCACACCGCCCAGCTTGCGGCCATACTCGGCCGGAAAGCCCGCCGTCATCACCCGCATCGACTGGACATCGTCTGACTCAAAAGGCGGAGCATAAGCCGCGGAGCGGTTCTCGGTAAGCGGCAGCCCGTTGACCACAAATTGAACATCGTATTCCGAGCCGCGAGGATGCAGCACCCCGTTGGCCTCATAAAGCCAGCCTGGTTCGGAGTCTACGGCGTCCGTCACGCCACGCCCCAGTTGTGCCGGAATCTGCTCGTTGAGAGTTTTTGTTCCTACCGAGTTAATCGTCCTGGCCTGCTCGGGGTCGATCAGGGTGGCAGCATCAGTTACGTTGATGCTGCTCCTGACCGGAGCAAGGCCAAGCGTTACCAAAAGGGTGAGCGGGACTTCAGAGCGGACCCGTACAACCTGCGTTGAAGGAAGAAACCCCGCGTGTGTCACATCGACGCGATAGAGGCCAGAGGGGAGTTCCTGAGCGACATAATTCCCGTCCTGATGTGTCATAAAAGACCGCCGGACCTGGTTGGCATCGCTGACAAGCTCGACTGTGGCCACCAGCGGCCCTCCTTGGGGGTCTCGAACCTTAAGGCGAATCGCGCCGCGCTCGTGCTGGGCAAAGCCAGAAACCGCCGAAAGGATGACCAGCGCCAGAAGACACGCCGGCCGAGCGAAAACCTCAAACTTGTGGAGTAATTTGCAAATAGCTGGTAAAAACCGATCCGCGCCGAATGAACCGGCGCCCTTTATATTCGTTGATCGTTCAAACCGGACCACGCGCTCCTGAAGCAATCGCATTGCGAGCCAGCAATCCCCTGAGAGGGTAATCCAAACCCTCTTCCAAGCCTTGTCCCCGCACTTCGGAGCCGTCACGCGTGCCCCGCACTACACGGAAATGTTCGTGAAGCTTCCAGGTTGTTTTCCCTGCCGCCGTCCATTATACGTCCAGCCGCCTGCGTTGGAAGCTCACTTCCCGTACCTTCAATCCTACACGACATCGGCGGGCCGCAAACAGTCAGGATCTGTCGTACTTGACGTAAGACGAAACGCTGCGGCCCCCATCGGAACTTGACAGGCGCCTATCGTCCGATGGGAAATATCCGATATTTTAGGGTGAACTGAGCGAAAATGGAAAGCGCAACCGATGCGAAGACACCTGCCTCAAAGCGGGAATGACCCAGCCATGTGCATGCGGCGTCGCGCCACAGGGCTGCGACGGCAGAGATGTCTCAGCATGTAATTTTAAGTGGAACCAACAATCAATGACTCACAGGCGGAGGAGACACCATCACCGGGGACACCATCCCGATCCACAAGTAAGCTTGTTGGAATAACAAGACAACCACCGGAGGCATGCTGAACGATGATGCACTCGTGTCCCATCACAACCGGGACATGGTTATTGAAAGTTGCTAAACGCTGCTGCCCTGTAAGGCGGAAACCGCAAATCCCTCCGCCTGAACCTTATAATCGCCAGCCGCAGGACCGATCACCGGGAACAACCTGTCTCTCAGCTTCAAATTTGGAATCTCGATCAACCATGACATCCCAGCCCCGAAAACAATTGACGCTGCCGCATAACAAAAAAAGGCAGCCGGACCCTGGTGGCCACTCAATACCCAATTCACGATGGGATAATGCCAGAGATAGATCGAATAGGAATATCTGCCGATCCAAGCAGTCGAGCGCGCAAGTGGATTTCTAGATTCCGCCCTTGGAACCGCCCAGACGAGAAGGCAAGCGTAACCGATATACACGCTCGTGAAGCCAACACTATTCATAATGGGCGTTCCGAGCGGAAAAAAAACGGCAGGCAGCAGCAGCACGACTCCTAACGCCCAGATCGGCTTCTTTGCAGCCCGAAGGAATGCCTCTCGTTTGAACTTCCAGCAATAGCTGAGGAAGACTCCAGCGAAGAGAGAGTCCATCCGGGCATGGATCGGGCAGGTAACTAACCCCGGGTCTACGCCGTCGTAAATCCGGATCGTCCGGAAAAGCAGGCAGCCGGTAGCAATAACAACGAACGTCCACGGAACAGCTCTAAAAGGGTTTCCTGATCGCCCCAGTATCTTGATCATTAGAAGCAGGAGCAGAGGAAGCACAAGGTAGAACTGTTCTTCGACTGCGAGCGACCAGGTATGCAGCCATACATGCGTAAAGTAGTCCTGGACAAAGAATACCTCTGCCAGCATATTCCTTAGGACAAAGCTGCCTGTAGCGAGGCCTTCCACAAGCGTGTAGATCATGAACACATAAAACGCCGGATATATTTTGAAGGCGCGTCTGATCAGGAATCGTCCAGCTCGAATTTCTCGAAACCGACTGTACTCGCTGAAGAGCAGTCCGGATATGAGAAATCCGCTCAGGACAAAGAAAAGGTCAACACCGGACCATCCCATTTTGAATTGTGTTCGGAGGGATGGCCAATGGAAGGTGAGCACGAGGAGAATAGCGACTCCACGAAGAATGTCGAGCGGTTGGTTCCTGGATCTGGGAGGGGGCATTGAACTCTGCTGCCTCGATCAAGTTACGAAGTTGTCGCCCTAATTCCGCCTCAAACTCCCTTCTCAAACTCTACCGCGGCAGAACGACGCGCTGCTGAGATGGTATCTATCCGTTCCATCACCGTCTCCACCCGGTCCGTACTGACTGCAAGAACCTTTGGAAGATCCAGATGGGCCGGCTCTTTCAGGATTCCAACACTGATAAGTGCGCACCCCGCCTATCTCCCCACCATCAAGTCTCCCCCTATGGCTGGTTAGTTATTTAATTAGAACAGATGCCCAGCGTCAAGGACTTTTAGTTCCACGCGAGCAATAGAACCAAGGTTCCAGAAAGTCCCTGGATGCCCTTAGAGGTTTTAATCCCGGCCGTCGATAGTTCGCGAAGCAAGTCATGGAGGGCCTTTGCGGGTCGGCCGTCCGGCACATCGGGATCGCGCATGATTGACGCCGCCTTGGAGTTGCTTTCAACAAATCCCCCCCTTTTTGGCGGCTGAGGGGTCCCGGAGTTGCGCCAGCTCTGGTTGGTCCAGATATGGGTAAACGGCGAACCGGGGAAATTTCCGCTATTTTCAGCAAACTGAGCGAAAATGGAAAGCGCAACCGATGCGAAGACACCTGCCTCAAAGCGGGAATGAACGAAAGCTGTGGTTGGCGCGTCACATCGCCTGGCTACTCTTTTTCACGCTGATCTCCATTTTCGGTGTGTCCAACGTTCCCGCTGCCGCCCAGGACCAAACCACCACTCTGCTTGTCATTGTGAATGACGAAAACCAATTGGCCGTTCCACTCGCCCGCGTTACCCTGGCCCAGTCCAGCACGCAATTTCTCGCAAAGGGAGAAACAAACTACGCCGGGCGATACCTTTTCAGAGACCTCTCGCCAGGGACCTATCAGCTTCTCGTGGAGAAGGAGGGATTTTATGCCGTTCGTTCCGCCAAGGTTGAAGTGGGCACCCTGCAAAGTACGGAGGTCACGCTGAATCGCGTGCGGGAGATTTTCCAGAAAGTGAATGTTGTGGCATCCCCTGCCGCCATCGATCCCGCAAAGACGGCATCAACGGGCAGGCTGAGCGACAAGGAAATCATGGACCTGCCGTTCGGTGGGCCCCGCGATATCCGCTACGCTTTGCCTTTGATTCCCGGGATTGTACAGGACGCCACCGGGCAGATCCATGTGAACGGCTCTCCTACACGGCAGATCCTTGACGAACTGGATGGGTTCAACATTACCGATCCCGCCAGCGGCTACTTCGATGCTCGCGTGCCCGTGGATGCGCTACGCTCCGTAACGGTCTATGGCAGCCGCTATCCGGCGCAGTATGGCAAGGCTTCCGGCGGCCTGCTTGATCTGGAAACCGCCATGGGCGACGACCCATACCGCTTTTCCGGCACGGACCTGGTCCCTTCGATTACAACCCACAAGGGATTTCACATTAATGGCTGGACGCCCCACGGAAGTGTTTCCGGCCCGATCAAGAAAGGGAAGGCGTGGTTCCTGCTGGCGCCCGAAGCCGAGTACGACCTGGAACTCATCAATGAACTCCCGCCGGGCGCCGATAGCAATACCCGGTGGCGATGGGGTAACCTTGCAAAGACCCAGGTTAATCTGACACCGTCGAATATCCTGACAACCGATTTCCTGGCCAATGAATTTCGCAGCGACCACGCCGGCCTTTCGCGATTCAATCCGGTGGAAACCACCCCCAGCCTCAACGAATCCATTTACCACGTTTCAGCCATCGACCGGTCCATCCTGCCCAGCGGGATGCTGTTGGAGTACGGAGTCGGCTTCAGCCGTTTCCACGCGGCGGAACTGCCACAGGGAAACGCGACCTATGTGATAACTCCGGAAACAACAAGCGGGAATTACTTCGAGCGCGCAGAGGCGCGGTCGGAACGATTGCAGATCATTGGAAATCTTATTGCCCCGACCCTGCGGAAGTGGGGAACGCATGAATTGAGAGCGGGTGTGGACCTTGACCACGTGGCGGATGTCGAATCTTTTAACCGGCACGCGATTTCGATCCTCCGCGAAGACGGAACGCTTTCGCGCACGGTGAGTTTCCCGGGCAGCCCATCGCTTGAGCAGACGAATTTTGAGACGGGGGTGTATGCGCAGGACCACTGGTCCCTTTCACATCATCTTGTCCTGGATCCCGGGCTGCGCCTCGAATGGGACCGGATTGGGCGGGGCGCCCGGGTTTCGCCGCGTGTCGCCGCCAGCTTTATTCCAACCGCGGAAGACAACACCAAAATTGTGGCGGGCGCCGGCATTTATTACGATGAATCGAATCTCGACCTGTATGTCCAGCCGCGGTCCGGAACTCGCATCGACAATTTCTATGGCCCAACGGGAACAAATCTCATCCAGCCGCCCGTCGAGAGCATCTTTCAAATCGACCGCCAACACCTGAAAAATCCCTGGTTCCTCAACTGGAGCGTCGGAATTGAGCGCAAGCTTCCGGCCTCGTTCTTTCTGCGCACGGAGTTTCTCCAAAAACGCGGGCACGGCGGCTGGACTTATGTGAACCCGTGCGCGGGGCCAAGGGGCTGCTTTGCCGGGCGTTTCACGATGGAAAGCACGCGCCGGGACCGCTACGACGCGATGATGGCTTCTGTCCAGCGGCGATTCAAGAGCGGGCACGTCATCTACGTTTCCTATACCCGGTCGGCAGCCCGGTCCAACGCGGTCCTGGATTTCAACGTCCTCAACCCCTACTTCAGCTCGCAGGCAGGCGGTCCGCTTCCCTGGGACACTCCAAACCGAATTGTTTCCTGGGGCATCCTGCCCCTGGTCAAGCAATTCGACCTCGCTTATACCCTCGACTGGCGTGACGGATTTCCGTTCAGCGTGGTGAATCAGGACCAGGAACTTGTCGGCCAGCCTGACCGGATGCGTTTTCCGGCCTACTTTTCTCTCAACATGGCGCTGGAAAAAAGGGTTTCCCTGTTCGGATTCCGATGGCAGCTTCGCGCCGGGCTTGATGACATCACAGACCGCCGCAATCCTTATGCGGTCGATAACAATATCGATTCTTCAACTTTTCTGACGTTTGGAAGCAGTGGCGGCCGCTCGCTGACGGGCCAGCTGCGGCTGCTGGGAAGAAAATAGCCGTCCCAACCTGGAATATTTGTGAATTTTGCCTGCGAGTAGGGGCGACCCTTGGGCCGCCCAGGGCGGAGCAAGCCCCGCCCCTACGGCCACCCTGGCCCCGCCCTCCCAACTTCAACGCTTCACGAATAATCCGCGTTAAGTCACGACCCTGCAAGTTCTCATGGGCCTGCGAGGTGGATGTAGGGGCGACCCTTGGGTCGCCCAGGGCGGAGCAAGCCCCGCCCCTACGGCCTCGCAGGCCAAATTCGTGAATAATCCGGGCTCATGATAGGGGCTGCTTAATCCCTGCATATCAGTTCCGCCACATTCTGCAAAACGTTGCGGGTCTTGACTGCAACCGCGTAAAGAGCAATGATGGCAGACTCTGCCCATGGGATACCTGCTTGGAATCGACGGAGGCGGCACTCGCACCACGGCATGGCTTGCCGATGAGCACCTTGCCATCCTCTCGCGCGTCCAGGCGGGACCCTCCAATCCCATCAAGGTTGGAATCGTCACCGCCCAGCGGGAGCTCGCGCGAGCCTGCCGCCGGGCCCTCCGCGAAGCCCGCGTGCGGCCATCGAAACTTGATGCGGTTTGTGCGGGGCTGGCCGGTGGCGACAGCGCTGCGGTCCACAGGAGCATGCTGCGCTGGCTTCGCAAGTCGGTTCCCGCGCGCGCGCACCTGATGACCACCGATGCAGCCATCACCCTTGTAGCGGCGCTCGGCGAGAAAGAGGGCGTGATTGTCATTGCCGGAACGGGATCCATTGCGTTCGGCCGTGACCCTCACGGGCGCATCCTTCGTGTAGGAGGATGGGGCAGTCTGTTTGACGATGCCGGGTCAGGATACGACATCGGACGCAAGGCCGTTGCGGCGGCGCTTCGCGCGCATGACGGCAGGGGCAAGCCGACGCGCTTGACAGATTCGCTCTGCCGCGAGCTTGGGCTCGGCAGAATCACTGAGGCCGTGGCCAAGCCGCTTGGCGCACAGGCCATTGCGGCGCTGTTCCCAAGGGTGCAACAGGAGGCGCGCGCGGGAGATGCCGTTGCGCGAAGTCTTTGCCGTGAAGCAGCCGGCGATCTGGCAGAGCTGGCGATCACCACAATCCATCAGTTGGGGCGGAAGCGGCAGCCCGTCCGGGTGGTCTGTTCGGGGGGCGTTTTTCAGTCGAGCCCTATGATTCGCCGCGCCTTTGCTCAAGAGGTGCATGGCAGCGCGCCGCGTGCGCGCGTATCCCTTTTGCGACGCGAGCCCGTGGAGGGCGCTCTCCTGCTTGCCAGGCAACTGGCTCAAACACAAACGGCCAAATGCCGTAAAACCTGAACAACGGCTTGTCCAACCACGCTCCTGCCGGGTTTCACAGCATCAATCAAAGCAAAAGGGTAACTCGCCTTTCGAGAACAATGATCTTTTGCCGCGTCCTTTAGACCCTGTACGGAGGCGGCGCGGCCCCGGCGTCCTTCTGGAATGAGACTTTGACCGTCGCAATCTCATACCGGCCGATGGGGACGGCCACCTCTCTTCCGTTTGCTTCCAGGGAAAGGCGCTTCTCTTCCTTTTCCATCAAGTCCGTCTGCGCGGCTTCGGTGGCCGCCTCCGGCAATCGCAATCGCACCTGCGAGGGCTTCCCTTCGAATTCGTAGAACCGGAAAACCACCGCGTTGTCGTCCTCCGCCTTCTTGACGGCGGTGAGAATCACGTTCTTCGGCTCAATCTGTACGAAGGAGTGCGAGGAAGGCAACGGGCCTTCGTGCGCAACGGTCACGAGGGGTAGAAGGCGGTAATTCAGCTCATACCCGCAAAGTTCCGTGTTGGCCTCCTGCCAGCCGCCCGCGTGCGGATACATGGCATAGGTAAATTCGTGGAATCCCTGGTCGGCGATGGGATCGGGTGAGATGGGTGAACGCAGCAGCGTCAGGCGGATGGTTCCCGGCTCGAAGGTATCGTAACCGTACTTCTCCCGGTTCAGCAGGCTGAACCCACGGCCGTTTTCCGAGAGATCACCCCACTGCTGCGCGCAGACCTCGAATTCTGCCTCCTGCGCCAGCAGCGGATCATACTGGGCATGCTTCTTGCTAATTTCATTCGCTTCGGTAAAAGGCACCGGCGGCTTTCCGGGCACGTGCGGAATTGCCGGCCGCTCAAGGGTCCCGTAAGGGATCTCATACGTCGCCGTGAGCGGCTGGATATCAAGCGGAAACGCGACTTTCAGCATCACGTGCTGCTCATGCCAATCCGCCTGCATGTTCACATCCACGCGCGGCACTTCCGGATACAGGCAGATGTCCTGAATGAAAGACGACTTCTGGAAGCGTTTCTTCACCCGCACCACAGCGCGAACTGGAGTGTTCTCCACCAGCTTCACTTCCCCGGCCTCCAGCAACTCTGTCTTGGACTTCTCGTAGTCCGGATCGATGTTCCAGGCGTCGTACTCCTTGGGCTTGTCCACAAAGGTCTCCAGCAGGTTGCCGTGCGCTCCAGGCCGCAGAATGTTCCTGCCGTCCTTCTTGTTGACCAGGCTCGTCACGCATCCCGTCTTGGGATCGATTTCAACGCTGACGAATTCGTTCTCCATGCGGAGACCGCTGGCTTTAAGCGTCGTCTCGGCTTCGCGCGGACTGCCGGCTGAAACAATGTGAAACACTCGATACCCCATCGAGGGGACAGCCCGGGCCAGGAAGCGGACCTTCACCGTGTTGGTCGCAGGGTCGCGTGAGATGACAGCCGAGGGCAGAACACGCCCCTCGGGGTCCTGGACCTCAACATTCTCAACCCGCCCGGGGAATTGCACCTCCGCTTCCGTAACATCAGTGCGTTCCCAACTGAGAGGGTTGAACACCACCACCGGCAACCCCGGCCCCTGCGTATTGATGCGCGCCGCCAGCGTCTTCATTGAACCCTCAAGGATCGGCCCGCTGGTCAGCTTGACGAACTCCATACTTTCCGCTTCGTCTACATAAACAATGTGAATTCCCGAGCCCGCCATCACGTCGTGAAACTGATTGAACAGCACGCGCTGCCAGCAATCCTCAAACTGGTCCTGCGGATACTCGCGTCCTCTCAGCATGGCGAGCGACGAGAACTTTTCCGAGTTGAGCAGCAGCCGTTCCATTTGGCGCATGCGCTTCTTGCTATCGGCCTGCGACGTATAGGTCCCGCGATGAAACTGAAGATACATTTCGTTCTTCCAGACAGGAAGATTCAGCTTGGCAAGATTGCTGTCAACCTCATCAAAGAATTCCTGCGCCGTGCTGAACTTGAAATTCGGGAATGCAGCGTTGGGGGACTTCTGCCAGCGCACAGCCGCATCCAGCATCTGGCGGGTCGGCCCGCCTCCGTGGTCGCCCACTCCGTACAGGAGCATCTGGGTGGGAAAGGCTGAGCACAGGGCAGTATCTTCGGCGATAAACTGGGCGTCCTGCACCGGGTTGATACCGTTGCCGACGCCGTGAGGGAAATAGGTAAGCACCCGGCTGCCATCCGGCGACTCCCACTGGAAAAGCTTGTAGGGTAACGGCACCGTGTCATTCCATGACATCTTCGTGGTCACAAAGTAGTCCACACCAGAACGCTTGTAAATTTGAGCCAGTTGCCAGGAATAGCCGAACGAATCCGGATTCCATCCGATCTTGACATCCACGCCGAATTTCTGCTGGAAGTACCGTTTGCCCGTCAGAAGCTGCCGCACCAGCGACTCGCCGCAAGGCATGTTCAGGTCGGGCTCGCACCACATGCCGCCCACCATTTCCCAGCGGCCGTCCTTCACGCGCTTCTGAATTTCACTGAACAGGTCGGGATACTTGTTTTCCAGCCAGAGAAAGTCCTGGGCGGTGGATTGGGTATACGTAAACTGCGGATACTCGTCCGTCAGTTCGAGCGCAGTGCCGAAAGTGTCCCGGACAACCTCCACCGTTTCCGTCCAGGGCCACAGCCATGCCAAATCAATGTGGGACTGCCCCACCGCCAGGATGGTGAATTGCTTCATCCATTCCGCCAGCGGCTGCATCTTGTCCTGGGCTGCGGCCAGGGACCGCTCAAAGCCGTGCTGATCGCCCCGGTCGAGAGCTCCGAAGTCAAGCGCTTTGACGGCGGCGCTTAATTGCGCCTCGCGCTGCGACTGTCCTTGGGGAAAACCCTTGGACGCCGCTTGCACCGCCATAATCTGCTGAAGCATGGTTAGCGGGTTTGGCTGCTCGGGCGGATAATCCACCTCCAGGCTCGCGCTGGTAATTCCGGCGTTCCCTTCTCCCGCGGGCGCATAGGCGGCGACCACAAATTTTTCTTCCGGTCTGGCGCTTTCACTCAACAAGATCGGCTGTTGCGTGTTGTCCGCCGTCATCTCCACCATGGAGCCATTGAAGAACACCCTCACCCGCCCGTGTCCGCGAAAGCCCAGCCGCAGGGCCAGTTGCACCCGCTTGCCCTCGATGTCGTAGCCGCCCATCGACTTCGGGATCTCCACCACGCGCCGGAACCACACCGGGCGCTGGTTCACATGCCCGCGCACTTTGATCGCCTTCCAACTTGAATCATCCAGGCTGGGATCTTCGGGATGAGGCAGATCATCGGCGTGCGCCCGCCAGTCCGGAAGCGGCATCGTCACCATCGCTTCCAGCCTCTCAAGCGCCGTCCGGAAGGGATTGTTCTCCAAGGCCCGCCGCATCCCACGCGGCAAGGCCTGGGCCAAAAGGGGAAATGCAGCGCCTTCCACCAACAGATTTTCAGCCAGTAATGATGCAGCAGAAATCTGAAAAAACTTTCTGCGGTTTATGCTCGACATATGAGGACCTCCATTTCTGAGGAAAAGGAATTGGCGGGGCGTCTCCCCGTCCAGGGGCCGGCAAGAGAGGCGATGCGGATGTCCGCCAGGGATGACACTATCGAAAGCCGGAAGGGCATCTTCAGTGGACAATCAGGAATTCGTTGATCCATGTCCGTATTTAAAGTTTCCATCATACACCCATTGCCCATGAGGGTCCGTGGAGCTTTCAGTAATTTTCCCAGTCCCTCCGCGCGCCTCGCTTGCCGGGAATGACGCGCGCTGACAGGCCTCCGCAGAAAGTGGCCCATGTTATGGCCGCGGTTGTGAATGCCCCCGCAAATCTGCTAAAATCCAACTCAGGCAACAACACGGAAGGTCGTGGTGCATGTTTTGAAAACAGGCCCCACAAAGGCCGGCGGGCGGCGAGTCATGAGTGGGAGATTTATGTTGAGAGGCAACGAGGTTACTCATGGATCAAGCAACGGTTTACCTGGTGGGCGCCGGTCCCGCTGGACTTTTCGCCGCCCGCAAGATCGCCACTGCCGGGCATCGGGTTCTGATTCTTAACCGGGACATCAAACCCGGCGGCCTTGCCGAGTACGGCATCTATCCCCAGAAATTCCATATGAAGAACGGCCTGCGAAAGCAGTTCGCCAAAATCCTGGCCATGCCCAACGTCGAGTACATTGGTAACGTTGCTGTGCGCTCGGGCGAGCGTTTAACCATTGACTCGCTGAAAGACTGGCAGCCGGATGCAATGATCTTTGCGGTGGGCGCGCAGGGGACCAAGAAACTCGGCATGGCCGGCGAGGATTCGAAGGGCGTCTATTCAGCCAAGGATTTCGTCTACCACTACAACCTGCTGCCTCCTTTCGCCTCTCAGGACTTCTCCACCGGCCGCCGCGTGGCCATCGTCGGAATGGGCAACGTGATGGCGGATATCGCGCGCTGGCTGATGATCGATCAGCCGGGTGAAAAACCCGACGAAGTCACGGTCATCGCGCGCCGCGGCCCCTTTGAAGTCAAATTTGACCGCAAAGAGTTTGACGAGGTCGAAGCCTTCCTGGACCGCAAGCTGTTCCGGGAAGAGCTGGACCGTGTTGCGGAAGCTTGCCGGGCCGTGGGCCAGGACGTCAGCCAGGTTGCCGAGACGACTTTCCCATGGCTGAAGACCGGGCCGGATGCTCCGCCGAAATCAAAACTCACCTTCCGTTTCCTCACCTCGCCCGTCGGAATCGAATCCGGCGCAAATGGCCGAATCGCGCGACTGAGTGTTGTTGAAAACATTCTGGTCCGCGACGGTGACGGCACCCGGCCGAAGGCAACGGACCAGCAGACGTCACTGGACTTTGATACGCTCATCTTCGCCATCGGTGATCTTGCCGATCCCACTCTGGGCCTGCCCTACAGCAGGAACTCCTATGTCACCCATTCCGACCCGGCCGAGCCTGACCGCGCTGCCTACGAGGTCTTTGACCCGGCATCCGGAAAGGTGCTGGACGGCGTTTTTGTGGTGGGCTGGGCTCGCAAGGCCAGCGAAGGGCTGGTGGGTAAAGCCCGTTTTGACGCCGAGCACGGCGTCGAACACGTCCTCCAGTACCTCGAACGCGCCGAAAAGAAATCTTCTCTATCCGCCGGGGACATCCTTCGGGAACTGCGCGGCAAGGGAATCGAGGCCGTGGCCAAAGAGGATGTCATCCGGCTCATTCAGGTGGAGGCCCAGCAGGCGGAAGCCCTCGGTTTGCCGGAGTTCAAGTATTCCACCAACGAAGAAATGCTCCGCGCCATCGAGGCCAAGGTAGCCGGCTAGCCCCGGCGCCGCGTCAGGCTGAGATTCGGATTTGAATTGTGTTGCTTGCTGCACACACCCGCTTACAAAGCGGCCTCGCCGCGTTCTTCGTTCCGGATGCGGATGGCTTCCTCCACGGGATAGAGGAAGATCTTTCCATCGCCGATTTTGCCCGTTTTGGCGGCGTTCAGGATGGCGTCCACGGCGGAATCGACAAGCCGGTCCGGAAGAACCATCTCGATCTTGATTTTGGGCAGCAGGTCAACGTTGTACTCCCTGCCCCGGTAGACTTCCGTATGGCCCTTCTGGCGCCCGTGGCCCCGCACTTCAGTGATCGTCATTCCCTCCACGCCGATTTCGTGCAGGGCGGTCTTAACGTGTTCCAGCCGTGAAGGTTGAATGATCGCTTCGATTTTTTTCATAGATCTTTATCTCCGATATGGGGATCAAGGCGCCAGCCCGCTGGCATCTGTCATCAATCAGTGGTCCAGTTGCGCAAATGCCAGGATGCTTCGCTTCGCTCAGCATGACATACTCAGAGCGGCTTGCGACGAATCGTCAGGCCTCAAACGTGTATCCCTCTTCTCCGTGCAAAGCCAGATCGAGTCCCTGAGTCTCCTGCTCGCCGGGCACGCGCAGCCCGACCAGCGCGTCAACGACTTTCAGGATCATCAAGGTTCCAACGATCGCCAGGCCCCAGGCGATCAGTACGCCGACCAGTTGGTTCACGACCTGCCCGGGGTTGCCGTCAATCAGGCCCACCGGCAGCGCCTTGCCATGGCTGTCCTTGAAAATGGGATTGATGGCGCTGGTCGCAAACACGCCGGTCAGGAGCGCCCCAATCGTCCCTCCCGCGCCGTGAACCCCGAAGGCATCGAGCGAGTCATCGTAGCCGAAGCGGCTCTTTACTTTCGAGACCATCCAGAAGCAGAAGACTCCGGCAGCAAAGCCGATCA
>Ga0307373_10011052_pt1 | contig 13148 bp, 8 predicted proteins | sample OX2MG_FD_202534 | JGI IMG/M metagenome (GOLD analysis project Ga0307373, IMG submission 202534) | Soil microbial communities from Risofladan, Vaasa, Finland - OX-2 | ecosystem: Environmental > Terrestrial > Soil > Coastal area > Acid sulfate soil | place: Finland: Risofladan, Vaasa | collected... | reverse complement strand
TTCGGCCAACCCCCGCGCAGCGGTTTGCACGGGCAATTGCGAAGGCCACCCTAGCTCAGTTGGTAGAGCAGCTGATTCGTAATCAGCAGGTCGTCGGTTCGAATCCGACGGGTGGCTCCAGAAAATCAAGCAAAATCAACGATGTTTCTGAGACCAGCACCGGCATAGAATCGCTCGCTGGGGTGGATTGCCCGCAAAGTGTGCGCATTTGCGAAGAGCCGTGTGACAGAATCGGATTATTTTAGCGTCACAAGCCAGAGACGCTAGCGGCGCCTAATCTGGAGGACCACTTGTTACCATTATGGAAAGAGCGCTCATCTGCCTCGACGTAAACCAAGGTTCCCTTGATGGGACGAGTCGGTGGAGAGTACGCTCGCGGTCATGAAATCTTTCGCGAAAGCGATAGGACTCCTTTCGGTGGTGGCGATGCTGGCCGGCTGCGCTTCAACCCAAGTCAACCAGCAAACGCCGTTGACCGCTCCCGGGCTCGCGCGTCCAAATCAGATCTGGGTGTACGACTTCGTGGCCGCGTCCTCCGATATGCCGGCCGACTCGTCGTTGGCTGGACAGGTCGGTGCGCCAAGTACGCCGCCCACGCCCGACGAGATTGAGACTGGCCGTAAATACGGCGCAATGATCGCTCAGGAGTTGGTCAAGGATATTCAGAATATGGGCTTGCCCGCGATTGAAGCCGGTCCGGGATCGTCGCCGCAGGTCGGCGACGGTGTAATCCGTGGATACATCGTTTCAACGGAAGGTGGCGGTGCGGGAAACATGGTCAAGCGCATGGTCATCGGATTCGGCGCTGGAACAGCCGAGATGGACACGGTAGTCGAGGGATATGTGATGACCCCTCAAGGTCTGCGAAGGCTTGGTTCCGGGACCCTTACCTCGTCGGGAAACAAAACGCCGGGCTTAGTAGTGCCTGCCGCCGTGGCGATAGCGAGCGCGAATCCGGTGGGTCTGATCGTAGTTGGCGGCCTGAAGATCTATGGCGCAGCGAGCGGTAGGACGGGGCTGGAAGGTCGCGCGAAGTCAACTGCCGACGAGATTGCGACTCAACTCAAGATCAGATTTCAGGACCGAGGCTGGATTGCTCAAGACTGAACGGATTTTGCGAATCTGGCTGCACCGCATGTTGCACTGCACGAACAGTCGCCCAACCGCCGGCTCACGGCACAAGACCGGATAGCAGCAACAAGGTCGGGGGGGGCTCGTAACACACCAGCCGACCAGCTTCACGCACGCGAGGTTAAAAGCACGGTCGTGCGGCAGCGCTGCGGTCATAGTCTGCGAATCTGCGGCCGACAAGGCCGAGTCGAAAAGGAGGAACCTCGTATGAACGCAGTCAAGCACGTTCTCGCGATAGCGCTTTGCGCCCTCGCCTTTGCGCTCCCTTCGTCCTCCTGCCTCGCGCAGCAAGTCACCGGTGAGTTGGGAGCGCCTAACGCCACCACCACCATCGACGGAAAACAACTTCCACCGCCCGATCCGAAATTCGGCGGGGTGATCAAGGAGAAAGCCTCGGAGTCGACGCCTTGGTGGCCGCCGCGCATCGTACCACCCAAGGGTGCGCCAAACGTGCTGCTCATCATGACGGACGATGAAGGGTTCGGCGCGCCGAGCACATTTGGCGGCGTCATCGACACTCCGGCATTGGATCGGATCGCGAAAAGCGGACTGCGGTATACGCAGTTCCATACCACGTCGCTATGCTCACCCACGCGCGCCGCTTTGATCACGGGACGAAATCATCACGTGGCCGGCTTTGGGGTTGTTGGCGAGGCGGCGACGGGATTCCCGGGGTACGATTCGATTATCCGGAAGGATACCGGCACCATCGGCGAAATCCTCAAAGAAAACGGATACGCGACCGCGTGGTTCGGTAAGGACCACAACACGCCCTTTTACCAGGCGAGCCAGGCCGGGCCGTTCGATCAATGGCCCATCGGGATGGGCTTTGATTATTTCTACGGCTTCGTCGGCGGCGACACGAGTCAGTGGCAACCGAACCTGTTCCGCAACACGACCGCCATCTACCCCTTCCAGGGGCACCCCGGTTGGAATCTCACCACGGCGATGGCTGACGATGCCATCCAGTACATGAAGCAAATAAAGGAGATCGCGCCGGGCAAGCCGTTCTTCGTCTACTACGTACCCGGCGGCACACACGCGCCCCATCATCCGACGCCGGAATGGATCAAGAAGATCAGCGACCAGCACCTATTCGACGGCGGATGGAACAAGTTGCGCGAGACCATCTTTGCCAACCAGAAACGGCTCGGCATTATGCCGGCCGATGCCAAGCTGACGCCGTGGCCGAAGGATCTGCCGGAGTGGGATACCCTGAGTTTCGAGCAGAAAAAACTCTACATCAAGCAGGCCGACGTTTACGGGGCGTACCTCGCGTACACCGACCACGAAATCGGCCGGGTCATCCAGGCCGTCGATGATATGGGCGAGCTCGACAATACCTTGATCATCTATATAAGCGGCGACAACGGCGCGAGCGCCGAGGGCATGCTCAACGGCACACCGAACGAGTTCACAACCTTTAACGGCGTCGCCGTGCCAGTCAAGGATCAGTTTCTCTGGTACGACTTCTGGGGATCGGATCGGACCTTTCCGCACTATGCGGCCGGCTGGGCGTGGGCGATGGATACCCCGTTCAAGTGGGTGAAGCAGGTCGCATCGCATCGCGGCGGGACGGCCAATGGCATGGCCATGTCGTGGCCGGGCCACATCACGGACGTCGGCGGCATTCGCCGCCAGTTCCATCACGTCATCGACATCGTGCCCACGATCCTTGATGCGACCCGGGTTCCAGCTCCCGATGCGATCAACGGCATCAAGCAGCGCCCGATTGAAGGCGTGAGCATGGTGTACACGTGGGACAAGAAGAACGCCGATGCGCCAACCAGGCATACAACGCAATACTTCGAGATGCTCGGCAACCGCGCCATTTACCAGGACGGTTGGATGGCGGTCACGACGCCGGTAAATCTCCCGTGGGAACTGAACACCACCACGCCGCCGGACGTGATTACCGGTTACAAGTGGGAACTCTACAACCTCAATGAAGATGTCACCGAGTACAACGACCTTGCCGACAAAATGCCGGACAAGCTCAAGCAGTTGCAGGATGTCTTCTACGAGCAGGCGAAGAAATACGACGTGCTGCCGCTCGACAACTCTACCCTCGCACGCTTCCTCACGCAGCGTCCGAGCGCCACAGCGGGACGGACCACCTTCACCTATTCGGGTGAATTGAGCGGCGTGCCAGCCGCCGCCGCCCCTAACATCCTGGACAAGGACTACACCATCACCGCCGATGTCGACATTCCTGAGGGTGGTGGCGAAGGCATGATCGTCACCGAGGGCGGGCGCTTCGGTGGCTACGGCTTGTTCCTCTCCAAAGGCGAGTTGGGAGTCCGCCACGGCAGGGTCGTGTTTCTTTACAATCTCCTCGATCTCAAGCGCACGATTTGGGAGGGGCCGGAGTTGAGCGCCGGCAAGCATACGATCGTGTTCGACTTCAAGCTCGACGGCCCCGGTCTCGGCAAGGGCGGCACGGGCGTGCTGTCCGTGGACGGCAAAGAAGTGGACAAGAAGCACATGGACCACACCACTCCTATCACGTTCCCCGAAGACGAAGACTTCGACGTCGGGTTGGATACCCGCACCGGGGTTGCGCTCGTCGAGTATCGCTACGATTGTCCGTTCAAGTTCACGGGCAAGATAGACAAGCTGACCTTCAATCTCGGCCTGGCGCAGTATACGGATCAGGATCGCAAGAACATGCCGGCCATTGAGGACGCGGTCGCCCGCGCGAAAGACTAGAGGACGTTGGCGCGATGGAAAGGGGGCTTTTTCTTGCCGCTGTAGGCGAGGCCGCGACGGGCATGGCGCTGCTGATTGCTCCGACGCTTGTTGGATGGTTTGCGAGAGGGTCTCAGTTGAACTACTTGAGGTTTCAAACTGCCGGAATAACCGGCACTAACCGACTACGCCAGGCCGATTTCTGAACTGCCAGTCGTGCTAGTTTCGCGGGGCGGATCAATCAGGCGACGGACTCTACCTCATTTCGGCGGAGTTTTCGGGGTGCAGGTCAGAGAGCCGCAAATCGATGTCAACGATGACACCTCATGGGCTGCATGCGGTGAAACTTGTTGCTGCTTTTTGTCTACCAGGGAGTCATCTCGCCCTCTTATGAGCGCGACTAACGACTTGATCCATCAAGCCGCCCGCAAGAAGGCTCAGCCTCCGGCTATTGCGTGTCTTGTCTCACTGCGCATCGCGCCGAAGCATTGCTCCAATCGGAGGCTCCGGAGATACTATGGATTCGCTGGCCTACGACTGATGGACGTGAATCATGCGAGCCTTGTGGAATAGAACCGTAGCTCTTGTAGCTGCCTTCGGCCTGTACCTGACTGCGGCGAGCAGTTGTGCGGCGGCTTCAGGCCGGGTTTCACTCTCGGCTGATTCGCTTGCTTCCATCGCGGACATCGTTCGCGGCGAGATCGCAAAGGGTCATATCCCCGGCGCGGTCGTGCTCATCGGTCAGGCTGACGAGATTGTCTATCGGCGGGCGTTTGGGTCGCGGACGGTCGGAACGGATCCAGTTCCGATGACGGCGGATACGGTATTCGATCTGGCCTCTCTCACCAAGGTGATTGGTACTACTACTGCCGTGTTGCAGTTGGCCGAGCGCGGCAGACTCGACCTTGATGCTCCGGTAGCCAAATACTGGCCGCAATTTGCGGCGGCGGGCAAACGCGACATAAGGATCCGGGATTTGCTCACGCACTATTCGGGACTCAAGCCTGATCTCGAACTACGGAGGCCATGGTCGGGTTACCCCACGGCCATGGCGATGTTAGTAGCGGATCGCCCGCTGTTCCCGTCCGGCACACACTACCTGTATAGCGATGAAAATTTCGAGGTCCTGGGTGAGCTGGTCCGCCGAGTCTCGGGTTTGCCGCTGCATGTTTACTGCAAACGCAACATCTTCCGGCCGCTTGGGATGATTGATACTACCTTCAAGCCGCCGCCGAACGAGGTGGTCCGAATCGCGCCGACTGTGCGGTTGAACCGCGACCCAACTCGAACGAGCGTTAATGATCCGACCGCTTACCGGATGGGCGGTGTGGCCGGACATGCTGGACTCTTTTCGACAGTGGACGACCTTTCGATTTTTGCCCGGATGCTGCTCGACGGAGGCCAGCTTCGAGGCGTACGAATTCTCAGCCGTTCGTCGATTGCGGCCATGAGCCTGCCCGAGTCGCCGCCCACCGCAGAGCGATTGCGGGGCCTGGGCTGGGACCTCGGGGCACCATTCGCATCAAATGACGACCAGCTCTTTTCCGCAGGCTCGATTGGCCATACCGGCTTTACCGGCACGATGATTTGGATCGATCCTGTCACGAGGGTCTATGTAATCGTCCTGACTAATCGGACATACCCAGACGGACATGGAGATGCTCAACCCTTGCGCAAACAGATCGTCAGGCTGATTTCCGCGTCGATGCCGCCGCTCACGCCTGCACAGGTCATTGCGAAGGCGCCTGGGCTGGCGCGCTACTACCCGGCGGCCGGCAACGCCGGGTACGAGGCCGACCACGTAAAGGTTGCGACTGGAATCGATGTCCTGAGCGCCGAGAAGTTTGTGCCCCTTCGAGGCTTGCGAATCGGATTGATCACGAACCAGACCGGCCGAGACGCCGCGGGCAGAACTGACATCGACCTCCTTCGTTCGGCTTCGGACCTCAAGCTGGTTGCGATTTTCACCCCCGAGCACGGACTCTACGCCAACGTCGATGAACGGGTCAGTTCGGGGAGGGACCCAGCGACAGGCCTGCCTGTGTTGAGTCTTTACGGCGACGTCACGATACCAACTCCGGCGATGCTCGCCGGAATCGACGCGATGGTGTTCGATGTTCAGGACGCGGGAACACGTTTTTACACCTACATCACGACGATGGCCTACGCGATGAAGGCTGCCGCCAGGCAGGGGATCGACTTTTACGTCCTTGACCGGCCAGATCCAATCGACGCTGACGTGGTTGAAGGGCCCGTGCTCGACCGGGAACTCGAATCGTTCACCGGCTATTTTCCGCTTCCCGTCAGATATGGAATGACGATCGGCGAGCTCGCCCGGATGTTCAACGCCGAAAATCAAATTGGCGCACGGCTTCACGTAATTCCAATGCGCGGCTACCGGCGTGCTGACTGGTACGACGACACCGGCCTGCGCTGGATCGACCCGTCGCCCAACCTCCGCTCGCTTGCCGAAGCGGCGCTATATCCTGGTGTGGCGCTCGCCGAGGGGGCCAATGTGAGCGTCGGCCGGGGGACCGCAATGCCCTTCGAGGTGGTGGGTGCGCCGTGGATCGATAGCCGAAAGCTCGCGCGGTACCTGGAGCGTGAGCAAATTCCCGGGGTCAGTTTCGAGCCGGCGGATTTCATGCCGGAGGCGGAGCCTTACAAGGATCAGCGGTGCCACGGGGTCCGGATTGAACTGATCGATCGTGACAAACTGGATTCGCCGGCGCTGGGAATCGAGCTCATCAGCGCGCTGCTTCGTCTTTATCCAGCGAAATTCCGAGTTGACCAAACGTTGGGACTGATCGGATCGCGCCGGGTCCTAGACGCCGTAAAGCGCGGCGACGATCCGAAGACAATCGCACGCGACTGGAACAGGCGGCTGACGGCGTTTAGAAGCATGCGCGCAGAGTACCTGCTCTACTGACACTGACGGTGTGTAACGCGACTGCCGTCCGCTCTTCGGGCATGAACCGCACGGCCGCCGCGCCGCTCGCGCCCCGACGTGCGAGGACTCGAAGCCTCCACGGTTGTCTAATTCGCAGCTTCGTCGCACTGGCCTGTTTCATATCATTTGCTGTCGGCTTGCTCGCCACTTCTCGTGCTCAAGCTCAATCGCCTCAGGTGCGCATCCCAATCCTCGTTTACCATCGATTCGGCGCGCGGGTAACGGACAGCATGACCGTCAGAACGGCGGTCTTCGCCGAGCAGTTGCGCTTCCTGAAAGACCATCACATAACGGTCGTACCGTTGCGCGATGTAGTGCGCTTTTTCATGGACCAAGCGCCGCCGCCCCCGCCGAACTCGATCGTAATCACGGCTGACGACGGTCATGCGTCTGTTTTCTCTGAGATGCTGCCGCTGGTCAAAGAATACAAAATACCTGTCACGCTTTTCATTTACCCTTCCGCCATTTCCAACGCCTCCTACGCGATGACCTGGGAGGAGCTTGTCGAGCTCAAGGCGACGGGCTTGTTCGACGTTCAGTCGCACACCTTCTGGCATCCGAACTTCCATATCGAAGAGCGCAAATGCAGTCCTGCTGACTATCAGCGCTTCGTGCGCGAGCAGTTCGTCAAATCCAGGAAACGGCTCGAACAGAAACTTGGCGGCAAGGTGGATATGCTGGCGTGGCCTTTTGGCATTTACGACGATGAGCTTATCGGTCTTGCGCGCGAATGCGGCTATATCGCGGGCTTCAGCATCGAACGACGGCCCGCCACGACGCACGACAACGTCATGGCGCTGCCGCGCTACCTGATGACAGAAGCGGACCAGGGCAAGGCGTTTGAACGAATTGTCGAAGGAGGAACCGCCGAATCGCGGGGGCGGCCCGAAAACATCAGATGAAATTGCTCGTGCTTTCTATCGTCGCGATCTTCCTTCTGGCGATGGTCGCTACATCGCCGGCCGCGGCTGCGATTTTGCGCGGCAAGGTGGTCGATGCCGCCACGCACGCACCTATCGACGGCGCCTTCGTGACGCTGAAAGACACCGTCGTTACAACGCGGTCTGACGGTTCCTTCACCATCGAGGGTGATGCCGACAGCGTCGGTGTGCGGGCGTATGGGCACCTGCGCGTCAAGGTGCCGGCGGCATCGCTTCAACGCGACCAGGCGGAAATTGCGCTACAGCCGTTCAAACCCAAGGCACTTTACTTATCGGTCTATGGCATCGGGAGCGGCACGCTGCGCATGCAAGCGCTCAACTTGATCGAGGCCACGGAGCTGAATGCGACCGTGATTGATCTCAAGAGCGAGCGTGGGCAAATCGCGTATGCGAGCTCGATTCCACTTGCAGCGGAAGTCGGCGCGCAAAGCCTCATCACGATCAAGAATCTTGCAGCGCAGGTTCGTCAGCTCCACGAGCGCGGCATCTATACAATTGCCCGCATCGTAGTCTTCAGCGACGACCGGCTCGCGCGCGCCAAACCGGAGCTTGCCGTGCGCTGCCCCGGCGGCAAAATCTATGGCGACCGGCTGCACCTCGCTTGGACCGATCCTTTTGAACCAGAAGTCCGAAAGTACAACATCGCCGTCGCGGTCGAGGCTGCGAAGGCGGGTTTCGACGAGGTTCAACTTGATTATGTGCGCTTTCCCGATATGCCAAGACTCATATTCGCCGAACCGAATACACGCGCTAATCGGGTTCACGCCATCGACAGCTTCCTGGAGGACGCGCGCCGCGCACTCGTCCCATACAATGTTTTTCTCGCTGCTGACATCTTCGGCTACGTCGCCTGGAACCTTGACGACACTGGGATCGGCCAGCAGATCGAGGACTTGCCGGCCATCGTGGATTACATTTCGCCGATGCTGTATCCGTCGGGATTTCAGTTTGGCATCCCGGGCTATAAGGATCCGGTCGCGCATCCGTATGAGATCGTTTATCGCTCGCTCGAGCGCGCCCAACAGCGCAGCGGTGTTTCACCCATAAGATTCCGTCCCTGGCTTCAGGCATTCCGTGATTACGCTTTTGACCGCCGTCGTTTCGGCGCCACAGAGATAAAGGAACAGACCACCGCCGCGAACAAGTTCGGCTCCGACGGCTGGATGCTATGGAATCCGGGCAATGTCTATTCCGAAAGCGGGCTCAGTCTCAATAAGGCTCCCGCCTGCCAATAAACGAACTGGGCATGCCGCGAAACTGACTTCGCGTAAATCGGCGCGGCCAGGTTATGCTTGCCCCCCCCGCTGATTCACGCCTTCATGCATTTGAATCCAATGCGGGACCTTCTGGTCGTCGCGCGCGGCGTGTTTCTGGAGGGCTTGTTCAGCGTCAACTATTTTTGCCGGTCGCATTGACTCACGATTTTTGTTACCGGATCGATAGCGGTTGCCTCACGTAATCTGCTACCCAGCAGCGGATCTGCGCAGTGGTGGAGGAGACGTTGAGGCAATTGAGCATGGCGACACGGCGAGAGCTGAAAGCTGCGATTAGAGAAAGGTATCAAGGGTATCAACAGGCGAAACTTGGCTATATCCAGGCAATGGGACAACGCCTTCAGGATACCGCCGCGCTTTTTGTCGCTCTTGGTGGCGGCTGGTGGACTGCCCACGAAAATGCCCCTGACCATTCATCAGCTCCGCGGAGTCGTGGTGGAAGCGGACCTTGGCCGTCCGAAAAAAACATGATCGGACGCGTCCTCAGAGGGACGTATGAAGCTGATCAAAATCACTGATCATTTGTGGGAGATTCCGAAAACAGGCTCGATGCTGGTGCCCGGACGAGTCTATGCCAGCGCGAAGATGATCGAGGAAATGCGCGAAGATCCGGCCCTCACGCAGGTTGCCAACGTCGCCTGTTTACCGGGAATCGTCGGCTACTCCCTCGCGATGCCCGATATTCATTGGGGTTACGGCTTCCCCATCGGTGGCGTGGCGGCTCTCGATGCCCATGACGGTGTCATCTCGCCAGGAGGGGTCGGCTACGACATCAATTGTGGCGTGCGCCTGGTGCGCACGCGCCTGCATTTCGACTCCGTGAAACCGCGAATGGAACAACTGGCCGACGCTCTCTTCGCGAAGATTCCGGCCGGGCTCGGCTCCTCGGGAGCGATACCAGGACTATCGATCGAACAACTCAAGGAAGTGGTTAGCGAAGGTGCGCGGTGGGCGCTTCACAACGGGTACGCTTGCGAGCGCGACCTCGAACATACCGAAGAAGGCGGCAGGCTCGCGGGCGCTGCCCCCGACCGCATAAGCGCGCGCGCTTACCTGCGCGGTTTGAAGCAACTGGGCACGCTCGGTTCGGGCAATCACTTTCTCGAAGTCAGCCGGATAGATGAGATCTACGACTCCGGGCTGGCCGATGCACTGGGGCTCGAACTCGGTCAGGTCACGATGCTGATCCACTCGGGCTCGCGCGGCTTGGGCCACCAAACCTGCGATGACTATCTCAAGCTTAGCGTTGGTGCGATGGCCCGTTACAAAATCATCCTGCCCGATCGACAGCTCGCCGCTGTTCCAATCAGCTCGCCGGAAGGGCAAGCGTATCTGGGTGCCATGGCTGGCGCCGCGAACTTTGCCTGGTGCAACCGGCAGATAATGATGCACCTCGCCGAGCAGGCTTTCATGGAAGCACTCTCGATCACGCCGAGAGAACTGGACTTCGCGCTGGTGTATGATGTCTGTCACAACATCGCCAAATTCGAAGAGCACAGCGTGGAAGGCCGCAAGCGACTGGTCTGCGTGCATCGCAAAGGCGCCACCCGTGCTTTCGGCCCCGGCCATCCCGCGTTGCCCGAGGCGCTTCGTCCGCTGGGACAGCCCGTGCTGATACCCGGTGACATGGGCCGCTATTCGTTCGTCCTGATGGGTCTTGAAGCGGCGATGCGCGAGACTTTCGGCTCATCGTGCCACGGCGCTGGACGGTTGATGAGCAGAATGAAAGCGAAAAGAGAGGGGGGCGGGCGCGACCTGCGCGCCGAATTAAAGGCGCTGGGTGTAACCGTCAGAGCCCATAGCGGCGCCGGAATTGCGGAAGAGATGCCGTACGCATACAAGGACGTCGCGGAAGTGGTTGAGGTGATGGAAGCGGCAGGCATCACGCGACGCGTGGCGAGACTCAAACCTTTCGCCGTCGTCAAAGGCTGATGTCCTCGAAGACGAACAATATTCAGACCGAAGATGCTGTTCTATTTCGCGAGTTCGAGCACACCGGCGATCTAGGTATCGAGTTGGCGGCTCCCACTCGCGCCGAGTTGTTCCGCCGCGCCGCCATTGCCCTCGCTTCGCTGCTGGTCGAGACGGCAAACGTGACGGCGATCGAGCGGCGAGAGATCACGGTTGAGGGCGAAGCCGATCTCGATCTCATGCATAACCTGCTCAGCGAGCTGCTTGCTCTTTTCACGGTGGAGGGGTTCATCTGGCGCGAAGCTTCAGTCATCGAGGCCGAGCAATCGCTGCGCATTACTCTTCGGGGCGAACCTTTCGATCCGGCCCGCCACTCGTTTCGCGGTGAAATCAAAGCTGTCACTTACCATGAACTGATGGTGGAAAACTCGCCCGAGGGATGGCGTTCACGCATAATCTTTGATGTTTGAATCAGGATTTGAGCATTCGGCTGCGCCGAAGCTATTTTCCCACCGAAAGATTCTGCGACGATAACCTCAAGGAGGATCTCGCCACAGTTCCGGCTCGCCTCCAGGTGCGTGCTGCCCCTTGTTGATTGGTCACTGAGAGAGTTTCAGCCATCCGAACTTCCGGCTCATCGGTGACTAACGAATTCGTCAAGCGATTCTCCGGTGTTGAGGCGCGCGATGACTTCGGCGAGCATCGGCGCGAGCGAGACCACTTGGGTCAGGCCCGCGGGCGTCAAGGCAGGCACAACGCTGTCGGTAACGATCAGGTGCCGTAGCCCTATCGCGGCAAGGCGATCATTGGCGGGGCCCACGAGCAGCGCATGGGTGGCGACGACGGTGATCCCGGGAACGCATCCTGCCTCGATCAGGGCCCGAGCGGCCGCCTCGATCGTCGCGCCCGTACTGATCATGTCGTCGATGATCACGGGTCTTCGACCACGAACATCACCCACAATCTCGCGGACCTTAACCGCGGTACCGCTCAGACGAATCTTGTGCGCAACCGCCATCGGGAGGTGTAAAAGGTCCGCATAGCGTTCGCCCAGCTTTACCGCGCCGAGATCGGGCGCGACTATCACAGCGTCGGGCCCGACAAGGTCTCGCGCCGCATTTGCGAGGAGCTCGACTGCACTTAGATGCTCCAGCGGAACGGTAAAAAATCCCTCGAGTGTGGGGCTGTGAAGGTCGACCGCGACGATTCGATCCAGCCCCGAGGCCGCCAGCAAATCAGCGACAAGCCGCGCTCCGACCGCGTCACGCCCCGACGCGCGGCGATCCTGCCGTGCATAACCGAAGTACGGCATGATCGCCGTCAGCCGCTCGGCTCCGGCGCGACGGCATGCATCGGCCAGGAAGAAAAGCTCAATCAGTTGCTGGTCAACTGGCGGACTGGTCGGCTGTACTATGTAAACGTTCGCGCCTCGGACGGTTTCCTCGATCTCAACGTGCAACTCGGTATCCGGAAAGCGGGCTAACGTCCTCCGGCCGACGCGCCCACCGAGGTTTTCGGCGATCGCCTCAGCCAAGGCTGGGTTAGCGGATCCTGTAAAGATAACCAGGTTGGGAGGCACCGGCGTCGCTCATCTCGTATTGATTGCCAACTATTCGTGAGCACTCCGTTCCAGGTCGCGCCGATTTAGTCTTTCGCTCGGCGTGAATTCTCGTCCAATTCCCGAAGCAGAAGCACGGGACATGCCAGTTGCAGCTTCGAGGATCCGCCGGGGAGGTCGCCATTGGATGGTTAGAACCTCAGTGCGACGTGCCCAATGGAGGCGATTGCGTGACGCCGATGGAGTCAATGGCCGCAAGTTTAATGTGATCGCATCGGTTCGGATGGCGGACGAAACAAGCCTTCCACGCGGTACCCAGATGGCATCTTTATTGCTGATCCGTACAGCGGTGTGAGTTCCACGGCTAACGGGCTCTCGGAGGTTATCTGCCCGGCGATCAGGACTCGAATCTGACCGAGACGCCAGGCGAAAAGTGTGCGTCCGGTCAGCGCCGGATCGTTATCGGAAATCAGAAATTCAACTTGTCCGCAGCCGAGGCGCGCACCCTCGCGACGGTATGGCAATGAAGACAAATGAACGAAAGGTCTCGATTGCGCTTCTCTTCCGGTTCTTGTGCTCGCTCGCTTTAGCTGCGCCGGCTCTTGCCGACACACTGGTGACTCCGAAATACGCGACCGATGCGCAAGTCGAAGCGAGCTTTCGCGGACGATCGTTTCTGCTGGTTGGTGACGATA
>Ga0307373_10011050_pt1 | contig 13149 bp, 12 predicted proteins | sample OX2MG_FD_202534 | JGI IMG/M metagenome (GOLD analysis project Ga0307373, IMG submission 202534) | Soil microbial communities from Risofladan, Vaasa, Finland - OX-2 | ecosystem: Environmental > Terrestrial > Soil > Coastal area > Acid sulfate soil | place: Finland: Risofladan, Vaasa | collected... | reverse complement strand
CGACGCAGTCGCCCTATTTCAACTACCGAGGGCACCGCATCTGGTTCGAGAACAGCACCAGCCTGAGGGCCAAGATCAATCTCATCGGAGTGCACGGGCTGGCTGGTTGGGGTGGCTGGCGCCTGGGGCAGGAGGACCCAAACTTCTGGGGGATGACGCTGGCTAAGTAGCCGGGGATCGTCCACCCGCCTTCCGCGGCGTCGAGCGAGCCGCCACCAGCTTGACCGCGGGGGATCGAATGCTGTCTACTCACTAGCCATGATGGACGTGGCGCTCACCACACAAAGCATGTTCCGGCACGGACTGGACCTCTTCGGTAGGAAGCAGGTCGTGAGCCGGACGGCGGGTGGGGAGGTGGTGCGCCACACCTTTGTTCAGGTCGGCGAGCGGGTGAACCGGCTAGCCTCGGCCTTGCGGGAGCTCGGCATTCGGCAAGGCGACCGTGTAGCCACTTTCGCCTGGAACCACCATCGCCATCTGGAGGCGTACTTCGCCGTGCCTAACATGGGCGCGGTGCTCCACACCGTCAACATCCGCCTGTTCCCGGAGCAACTGGCGTACATCATCAACCACGCCGAAGACCGGGTGCTGCTGATCGATACGGACCTTTTACCGCTGATCGAGGCTGTGACTCCCAAGCTGACGACCGTGAAGCACTTCGTCGTCCTGGCGCACGACGTGCCCAACAGCCAGTTGCCCAACCTGCAATCGTACGAGCAGCTGCTGGCCAGCGCCAACCCCGAATTCGCCTGGCCGGAGCTGGATGAGAAGCTGCCAGCCGCGATGTGCTACACGTCGGCCACCACCGGCAACCCCAAGGGCGTGATCTACACGCATCGGTCGACGTACCTGCACGCTCTGGCTACCGGCCTGGCGGACGGCCTCGCGCTGGGCGAGCGTGACGTCGTCCTGCCGTTCGTGCCGATGTTCCACGTAAACGCCTGGGGCCTACCGTACGGCGGATTCTGGTTTGGCAGTAAGCTGGTGTTTCCGGGCCCGCGGCCGGACGCGAAGGCGGTGCTGGACTTGATGCAGAGCGAGAAGGTGACGCTGGCGGCCGGGGTGCCGACCATCTGGATTGCCGCCCTGCCGCTGCTCGAGGCAGGCGGTTACCAGCTCGACAGCGTTCGAGCCGTGCTGTGCGGCGGCTCGGCCATCCCGCCCGCCCTGATGAAGAGATACGCCGCCATGGGACTGCCATTCCTGCACGCTTACGGCATGACGGAAACCAGCCCGCTGGCCACCGTTGCCCGGACCTCAAGCTGGATGGATAACTGGCCGCAGGAGCGCCAGCTCGCCATTCGGACCAAGCAGGGCCGGCCCTTCCCGGGCATCGACTTTCGGGTGGTGAACGACGATGGCCAGGACGTGCCGCGCGACGGCAAGAGCTTCGGCCAGCTGCTGATGCGGGGTCCATGGGTGGCCAGCGAGTACTACCGTGACTCGCGTAGCGCCGAGACGTTCAAGGACGGCTGGCTGCACAGCGGCGACATCGTCACCTGCGACGAGGACGGCTACATCAACATTGTCGATCGCGCCAAGGACGTCATCAAGTCCGGCGGCGAGTGGATCTCGACGGTGGACCTGGAGAACGCGATCATGGCCATCGAGGGCGTGGCCGAGGCCGCCGTCATCGGCGTGACTCACCCGCGCTGGCAGGAGCGACCGCTGGCTTGCGTGGTCTGCAAGCCGGGGATCAACCTGACGAAGGAGCACATCCTCGCGCCGCTGCGCGGCCAGTTCGCCAAGTGGTGGATCCCCAACGACGTGGTGTTCGTAGAGGAAATTCCGAAAACCAGCGTTGGAAAATTTCAAAAGCGGGACCTGCGGGACCGCTTCAAGGACTATCAACTCACAGACAAGGAGTCGTAAGCCATGCCCATGATCAACGTCCAGATGCTCAAAGGCCGTTCCCAGGACCAGAAACGCGCCCTGGCGCAAGCCATGACCGACGCTATCGTGACCCACTGCAAAGTGGCGGCCGAGCAGGTGTGGGTCGTCATCGACGAGGTCAATCGAGAGAACTGGGCGGTAGCCGGGCAGCTGTATTCGGACAAGTAGACCCAGTAGCCGGGTAGCCGGTTGACCGTGGACGCGAGTTAGTCGGGCTGCAGTTGGATGGCCTGCTTGCGGCGTGCAAAGCATGTGGCAATGCCGTCGGTTTGTTTGGCGATGCGGTAGGCATCAGCTTCGCTGGCTGCCAGCCCGAACACCGTTGGGCCGGAGCCGGACAGCAGCACCTGGCTGGAGCCGGCCGCCAGCAAACGCTCGCGGCACTCGCCAATGGCCGGCTCCAACCGGAGGGCCGGCGCTTCCAGCGTGTTCACTAGCCTGGGTAGGTCATGCTCGGACCTCTCGCCCGCTGGCGGGAGAGGGCCACTCCTAGAAGCGCGGTCGTCCCCGCGGCGCCAAGCTCCCTCACCCCGACCCTCTCCCGCCGCGGCGGGAGAGGGGGACGCGGCGGTGTATTCGTCCGGCTTCAGCTCGCCGTACACGCGCGCCGTCGACAGCGGCAGGCCGGGGTTGAGGAGCACCAGCCAATGCTCCGGCAGATCGGGCAGCGGCGTCACCTGCTCGCCCCGCCCTTCCACCAGCGCCGTCCCGCCGTGGATGAAGAACGGCACATCCGAGCCAAGCTGCGCGGCTGCGTCCAGGAATTGATGGGGCGACAGGTGCAATCCGTACGCGGCATCGAGCAGCCGCAGCGCCAGAGCAGCGTCGCCGCTGCCACCACCCAGTCCGCCGGCGACCGGGATGCGCTTGCCCAACACGAAGCGACCGCCGCGGCCGAGCAGCCGAGCCGCCCGCAGCACCAGGTTGTCGTCGCCGGCCAGCTCCGGGACATCGCACTCCAGGGACAGCTCCGTGGCCGGATCGAGGGACAGCTTGTCCGCCAGCGCGACCGTTTGCATGATGGAGATTAGCTCGTGATAGCCATCCGGGCGCTTGCCGGTAACCTCCAACGTCAGGTTGATCTTGGCGTAGGCCAGGCCCCGCATGAACGACTCATGGTAGCTTAGCCAGGAGTGAACAACCCCTGGCTCGACGAGCTGCAGCAGCTGATCCAGTTGCTGAATGGCACCTCTATCGTTGAATTGGAGCTCCACGAGGGCGACCTCCACGTGGCCATCAAGCGAGGGGCCGCAGGCCCGGAGCCCGGGGTCGGGAGTCCGGAACCAGAGATTGCTGACAACTTCGAGTATGTCTGCGCGCCGCTGCTTGGCACCTTTTATCGTTCACCATCGCCAAGCGCCGATGTGTTCGTGAAGGAAGGCGACCCAGTAGAGAAGGGGCAGGTGATAGGATTGATCGAGGCCATGAAGATCTTCAATGAGATTCAGGCTGAAGTGAGTGGCCGGGTGCGTGCCATCCTCGCCGCGGATGGCGCCTTTGTTGAGGCAGACCAGCGCCTGATCGCCATCGATACGCACAACAGCGAGGAACAGCCCGGGTGACAGACCGTTCCGCCCAGATCGTTGGCTGGGGCACATACGTTCCCGAACGGGTGCTCACCAACGCGGACCTGGAGCGGATGGTCGAAACGTCCGACGAATGGATTACCGTTCGCTCGGGCATCAAAGAGCGGCGCATCGCCGGCGAGGGCGAGAGCACCTCCACGATGGGCATCCGCGCCGCTGAAAAGGCGCTGTGCCGCGCCGGCCTCAAGGCCAGCGACATCGACCTGGTGATCAGCGCCTCGGCCACGCCGGACTACCTGTTCCCTGCCACCGGCTGCATCATCCAGGACGCCATCGGCGCCAAGTGCGGGGCCTTCGATCTCGAGGCCGGCTGCAGCAGCTTCGTCTACGGCCTCGTGGTCGGCAGCCAGATGATCGCCGCCGGCGGCTACCAGAATATCCTGCTGGTGGGCGCCGAAACGCTGTCACGGTTCATGGACTACACCGACCGCAGCACGTGCGTGCTGTTTGGCGACGGCGCGGGCGCGGTGGTGCTGCAGGCCTGCCCGAAGTCGTATGGCATCCAATCCTTCGAGTTGGGCGCGGATGGCGCCGGCTGCGACCTGATCAAGCTGCCGGCCGGCGGCAGCGCCAAGCCCGCCACGGAGGAGACCGTCCGAGCCGGAGACCACTTCGTGCACATGGTCGGTAACCAGGTGTTCAAGTTCGCCACCCTCACACTCGGCGCCTGCGCCGAGCGGGTGGCCACCAAGGCCGGCTGGAAGCTAGACGAAATCGACGTCTTCGTGCCGCACCAGGCCAACCTGCGCATCATCGAAGCCGCCCAGAAGCGGCTCGAGATGCCCATGGACAAGATCTTCGTGAACGTCGAGCGCTATGGCAACACCTCCAGCGCGTCCGTGCCGCTGGCCATGGTGGAAGCCATCGACGCGGGGCTCATCCGCAAGGATCAGAACATCGTGATGGTCGCCTTCGGCGTCGGCCTCACCTGGGCCGGCGTAGCCATGCGCTGGGGCGCGGACGTCTAACCTCCGAGGTCCGCCTTACAGCCTGGTTGACTTTTCGGTAACGTTCCCACATACTGCCGCTAATCACGATAGGAGGCGGCATTATGAGCACTGTCCCTGTCACAGCTGACGAGCGCGCACACATCCGGCGCGCGGTCATCGCCAGCACGGTTGGAACCGCCATCGAGTGGTACGACTTTTTCCTCTACAGCACCGTCACCGGACTCGTCTTCGCCAAGGTCTTCTTCCCCACGAGCGATCCCCTCACCGGCACGCTGAACGCCTTCGGCATCTACGCCGTCGGTTTTGTGGCGCGTCCCATCGGCGCGGCCATCTTTGGCCACTATGGCGACCGCATCGGCCGCAAGACGACGCTGATCGCCACGTTGATCCTGATGGGCGTGGGTACGTTCCTGGTGGGCTTCGTGCCCGGCTACGCCAGCATCGGCATCTGGGGCGCCGTCATCCTGAGCGTGCTGCGCTTCGTCCAGGGCGTGGGCGTGGGCGGAGAGTGGGGCGGCTCGGTGTTGATGTCGCTGGAGTGGGGCCATAAGGGCCGGCGCGGCTTCCTGGCCAGCTGGCCGCAGTTCGGCGTGCCGTGCGGGCTGTTCCTGGCCAACGTGGCGGTGCTCGTCTTCAGCGCCATCTCCGGCAGCAACTTCATCAACTGGGGCTGGCGCATCCCCTTCTTCCTCAGCATCGTGCTGGTTGGCGTGGGGCTGTACATCCGGTTGGGCATCCTCGAAACGCCCCTGTTCCAGCGCTTGCTGGACGAAAAGCGCATCGAGCGGACGCCGGTGCTCGAGGTTATCAAGCGCAATCCCAAGGAGATCATCCTGTCGGCCCTGCTGCGCTTGCCGGAGCAGTCGCCCTTCTACATCTTCACGGCGTTCATCTACGCCTACGGCACCGGTGCGCTGAAGCAGAGCCAGAACTTCCTGCTGATCGCCGTCCTGTGCGCCTCGCTGGTGTCGTTTGTCAGCATTCCCTTCTTCGGGCACCTCTCGGACATCATGGGCCGCAAACGCGTGTACCTCAGCGGCGTGGTGCTGATGGGCGTGTTCGGCTTCGTCTGGATCGGGCTGCTGGGCACGCTGGTGCCGGCGCTGATTTTCGTGGCCATCGTGGTGTCGCTCATTCCGCACGACATGCAGTACGGTCCGCAGGCGGCGCTCATCGCCGAAAGCTTCACCGGGCGGCTGCGCTACAGTGGCGCGTCGCTCGGCTACCAGTTGGCGTCCGTCATCGCCGGCGGGCCCGCGCCGCTCATCGCCACGGCGTTGTTCGCCGCCTACAAGACCGGCTATGCCATCGCCGGCTACATCCTGGTGTGCTCGGTGATTGGCTTCATCGCCACAGCCCTGCTGACCGAGCGCTCCAAGCAGGACATTTCGGTGGAGTACGACGCACCTGCAGGCGCCCCCGCTCCAGCGTAGGACTTCGCGGACGGAAATCAGAGCCGGTTCTCGGCGGGCCGCCCGCCCGACCTTTGTGTCTGCCGCTGCTCGGTGATGACTCGACGGGTAGCGTCGTCCGACATTCGTCATCATCTCGCGTTGCCGGCACTCGAGCAGTTGGCCGGTATCGCGCTCAGCTCGCCCGGCGGTTGAGGGAAGAGATTGCCGCGTTGCCACTCGTAGGCAGGCTTCTCAGCGGTTCCTAAGCTGGGGCCAAGGGGCGGCTCAGCGGAGGCCGCTACGGTACGTGCATGAGCTTGATTCCGGCGGCCGCTGGCTGTTTGGTCCTAACGTTTTCTCAACCCGTCACTTCACCGCGTTGTAACCCTTAGCACCGAGAGTAAGAGGGCACATGGATCCGCAACGACAACTCATCAGCCACCTTCTGCGGCGTGCCGGCTTCGGCGGTACGCCGGCCGAGCTGGACCAGTACGGCCAGCTGGGCTACGGCGGCGCGGTCGAGCAGCTCCTGAACTTCGAGCAAACGCCGGACGACTATCCCGCCTACGACACCTCCGCCGATCCTGCCAAGGGCCGCAAGGGCATCGGCCAGCTCCAGCTGTGGTGGCTCAACCGCATGCTCACCACCAAACGACCGCTGCAGGAGAAGATGACCCTGTTCTGGCACGGGCATTTTGCCACGGCCGTTTCCAAGGTGAACCAGATTGGCTGGCTCTACAACCAGAATCAGCTCTTCCGGCAAAACGCCCTGGGCTCATTCCCGACGTTGCTCTCGGCAGTATCCAAGGACCCAGCCATGATGTTCTGGCTGGACTCGCAGACGAACCGCAAGGGCTCGCCCAACGAGAACTATGGCCGCGAAGTCATGGAGTTGTTCACGATGGGCATCGGCAGCTACACCGAGCAGGACGTCAAGGAGGGCGCTCGAGCGCTCACCGGCTGGACCCTGAAGCGCACCTCCGATACAAGCCGGTTCGTCCCGGCACGGTTCGACGACGGCAACAAGACCTACCTCGGCCAGTCCGGCAACCTGGGGCTCGACGACGTCGTCACGATCCTGGCCAGCTCGCCTAACACCGCCAAGTTCGTGGGTCGAAAGCTGGCGCGCTTCTTCATCTCCGACAATCCCGACGATGGCACCGTCGGCGCCATCGCCAACGCCTACGCGGGTTCCAACGGTGACATGAAAGCGGTGATGCGGACGGTTCTGAACAGTGACGCCTTCCGCGACCCCAACAACTTCATGAACAAGATCGCCAGCCCCACGGAGTATGTTGTCACCAACCTGAAGCTGCTCGGAGCAAAGTCGGTCGACCAGAGCGTTCTCGGCCCGCTGCGCAACATGGGCCAGGAGCTGTTCAACCCACCCAACGTGGCTGGCTGGCCGGGCAACCACTCGTGGCTGAACACGGACACCATCTTCACTCGGCTCAACTTTGCGGACCGCATCGCGTCCAACCGCGCGACCGACGGCCCCACGTACGTCGATCCAGCGGCCATCCTGGGCGGCGCGAGCGACGCGGTGGGACGGTTCGTGGATCTGCTCACCGATGGCTCCGTGGCCGGCGCCAACCGCCAGGTTCTGCAGGACTACTTCTCCGGCGCAGCCAAAACCGCCGACGCCAAGCTCCGTGGGCTGGTGCACCTCGTCCTCAGCACACCCACGGCCCATCTGAATTAGAGGCGAAAGACATGCTTATCACGCGACGCAGCTTCCTCAAGGGCGCGGCCATCGTGACCGCCTCCGGCTCATTCGCGCCCAGTTTCCTGACGCGCACCGCCTACACAGCGCTCGCGGCCGGCAACAACCAACTGGTCGTCATCCAGCTCAGCGGCGGCAACGACGGCATCAACACCGTCATCCCCTATGGCACGCCGCAGTACGCCCAAAGCCGGCCAACCCTGGGCATCGGCCAGGATCAGGTGCTGCCGCTCGACGCCAATGTCGGTCTGCACCCCAACCTCAAAGCGCTGAAGGCCCTATTCGACCAGAAGCAGCTCGCGGTCGTGCAGGGCGTCGGCTATCCCAACCCCAACCGCTCCCATTTCCAATCGGCTCAGATCTGGCAGACCGCTTCGCCGGACAACTCGCAGCAGACCGGCTGGCTGGGCCGCTACGACGAGGCCAACCTCCAGGGCGAGCGCCTAGGGGCCCTCAACTTTGGCGACCAACTGCCGCGCACGTTCTGGACCGACCACACCGTGGTGCCGTCCATCGGCAGCCTGAGCAACTACCAGTTCCTCACAGATCCCAGGGCGCCGGACGATAAGCAGGCGCAGGTCGACGCTATCAACAAGATATTCAACAGCCCTGCCGGTCGCGACGCCGCGGACTTCTTTCGGCAGTCGGCGGTAGACGCCTTCCAGACCGCGGCCGACCTCAAGACGGCCGTGGCCGGCACCAAGAGCGCGGCGCAGTACCCGGCCACGGCGCTGGGCCGGCAGTTCCAACTCGTGGGCCAGCTCATCGGCAGCAAGCTCGGCACGCGCATCTACTACGTCTCAATGGGCGGCTTCGACACCCACTCGGGCGAGAAGAACACGCACGACCGCCTGATGCTCCAACTCAACGACGGGCTGGACGCCTTCGTGAAGGACCTGCAAGCGCAGGGCACGTTCGCCAACACCGCCATCATGACCTTCTCGGAGTTCGGACGGCGGGTGAAGGAGAACGGCTCAGGCGGCACCGACCATGGCACAGCCGAGCCGATGTTCCTGCTCGGCGGCGGCCTGCAAGGCGGCCTGTACGGCGCCTACCCCAGCATGAGCGACCTGGACGTGGGCGACCTCAAGTTCACGACTGACTTCCGCAGCGTGTACAGCTCGGTGGTGTCGGACTGGTTGGGCGCGGATCCGGGCCCGGTGGTTGGCGGCGCGTTTCCCAAGCTGCCCATCTTCGGCAGCGGCCTGGCCGCCCAGAAGGCAGCTTGACAAGCTTAGGCCTCTTCCCCCGTCAGCTGGCAGTAGTAGCGCCACGTAGCCATCAGGCCGGCTGGGCCGCCGGCGGAGCCGCGCCGGCGTGACGGATCGAGCGGGCGGCGGTATTCCTCGATGTCCTCGTCCGGGATCGGTTTGGGCGTGCCCAGCAGGTAGGCCTTGTAGGTCATGGTCACCAGCTCGTTGAGAGCGAAGGCACGCAGGGTCGCGTCCTCGACGCTGCTGCCGGTCACGCTCACGCCGTGGCCGCGCATGAGGGCGGCCTGCTTGCGACCCATGAAGGTGGCAAACTCCTCGCCCAGGTGATGGTCGTGGATGGTGATGCTGCGGTGGAAGGTAGGCACGCCTTCGACGGCCAGCCGGGCGCCCGTGCCATACGCGCCGTAAATCGGCAAGATCTCCTTCTCGCAGATGGTCAGCAGCACCGCATGCTCGGGGTGCACGTGGATGACGCTGCGCACGTCAGGGTTCATCTTGTACAGCCAGATGTGCAGATAGCTCTCGCTGGGCGGCTGCAGATCATCAATGCCGTCCACCTTCTCGGCCTCGAAGTCGACGGTCAGAATGTCCTCCGGCCGGGTGTAGCGCAGGCCAACCTCGCCTGGCCCTTTGCCCTTGATGAGCATCCGATCCGTGTCGCCGAGGCGGCAGCTTACGTGGCCCAGCGCGGCGTGGGTAAGGTCCATTTTGCCGACGATGCGGCAAGCTTTGGCGACCAGTTCGACCATGTCTGTCACGAAACGCCTCCTTGTTCGAGGTTGAAGAAGTCGATCACGTTGCCGGCCAGCATACGGTAGCGCTCGCCACCGGAGACGCCGACGAAGTTCTTATCCACGATCCGCATCGATTCCGGCCAGTCCGATTCCTGGTGCGGAAAGTCCGAGGCCCAAATGAGGCGGTCGACATTGATGCGGTGCCGCAGCTCCACGCCAACAGGATCGTACTGGAAGCCCCAATAGCAGTGTTCGCGGACGTAGTCGCTGGGCGGACGCGGCAGGCGCTTCCAGCCCAGCAGTTCCTCGGCCCAACCGCTGTGGCGCTCGTAACGGGTATCGGCCATCTCCAGGAACAGCGGTATCCAGCCGATCTGGTTCTCGGCGAAGAAAATGCGCAGCGCTGGAAAGCGCTCGAACACGCCGTCGAGGATGAGCTGGATGGCATTGACGCCTCCGCTCCGGGCGTACTTCACGCACTCGGCGGCAAAGTCGCGGCGCGGGCCGATGCGCTTCCGCAGCTCAGGCGTCTCGGCCGGATAGGTGATGAGCGGTCCGCCAGAGCGCACCAGGTCCACGTGGATGGTGACCGGCATGCCAAGATCCAGCGCGGCCGCCCAGAAGCGATCGTCGGCAGGAGACGGATGGTCGAGCCCGCTGGGGAATACGCCCAGGCAGACGCCCTTGAGGCCCAACTCGGCGCAATGCTCCATCTCGCCAATAGCGTCGTCGACGCCCGTCCACGGCAGTACGCCGATACCGATCAGTCGCCCTGGAGCCGCCGTGCAGTAGTCCTGGGCAAGGAAGTCGTTGTAGGCTCGGAGGACGGCCTTGTAGGCATCGTCATCGCGGATGTTGCGCCACAGGCGCGGGCCTGAAGCGCCCGGGAACAGCACCTCGGCGTCCACGCCGTCCTGGTCCTGCTCTGAGAGCCGCTGGCCTGGCGAGCCAGTGCCGGGCGTATCGTCGTAGCGCTGGCCGAAGGGCCGCCACACGTCGCGGCCCTTGCCGCCGTACAGGTCGGCGGGCACGGTGCGGGGCGGCTGGCCTTCGACCAGCCAGGCGTCGGCGCCGTCTTCCAGGCGCACCAACCGAGGCGCGCGGTCGCGGTGCTTGGCCGGTACGCGCGGCAGCCAGGCTTTGGAGTCAATCTCCAGGTGCGAATCGCCCGAGATGCAGCGATAGGGTGTTCCCATCGGTGCCTTCGATGATAGGTTGTGGCGGCGTTCAAGCGTGGAAGTCGGCTTTGAGCCCACCGAAAATGGGATCGAGCGTATGGAAGGCGCCGTTCAGCAGATGGCCTTCATATGTGAACGGCGGCCAGGCGCTGCCGAGGCTGACCGCGGCGTAGCCGTCGGCCTGCAGCGAATTGTAGAGGGCATCGGCCGATTGAGGGGTGAACATCCACACCGCGTCGCCGCCAGGACCGGCTTCGCTCCGCGGCTTGGGGAACCAGTTGGCTGTCGCGGCGGTCTGGGCGTGCAATGCCTGGCTGCGCGAAACGGCGCCGTCGTCGACCTGCTGCTTGAGCTGGTCGAACTTGGCCTGGCTGAAGGCGGCATCCGAGGTAAGGATGCCCTGGATGGGCATGCCTGATCATCGGCATGAGCGCCTCTATACTGCAGCCGATGGTCGTTACCGGTTGGAATGCAGTCTTGCTAGACTGATGGCCGATAGATGGCCGTCGATCCTATGGAGTTCCGCCGAGCGCTAGGCTGCTTTGCCACTGGTGTCACCGTTATCACCGCGACGGACGATGCCGGCAATCCACGCGGATTGACCGCCAACGCCTTCAGCTCGCTGTCGCTCGAGCCGACGCTGATCCTGGTGTGCGTCGACCACCGTTCCGACACTTTTCCGGTCATCAGCCGTGCATCGGCTTTCGCCGTCAACATTTTGGGCGAAGACCAGCGAGAAGTGTCGCAGCGCTTCGCCGGCAAAGGCGAGGACAAGTTCGCGGGGGTGCCATACCGCGCAGGCGGAACCGGCGCGCCTGTCATCGAGGGCGCGCTGGCGGTGATCGAGTGCAAGGTGGAGTCTGCGCACGAAGCCGGGGATCACACGATCTTCGTTGGCAACGTGCAGCACATCGAACACGGGCCTGGCAAGCCACTGCTGTTCTTCCGAGGCAACTATGCCAGCCTGCCGGAGGCGGCGCCGGTCTGATTCAGCTCGGAGAGGCTGCCGCCTGGCGGAAAACCGCGAGTCGGGCCGCCGACGGTGAACGGCCATGAACCCAAGTGCCGGCGGCCCTGTCGCTGGTTTCCCGCCAAGTGTGTTCAACATGGCGGCCTACCTGGTGGACAGGCATGTCGAGGATGGGCACGGCAGCCGGCCGGCCATCCGCTGCCAGGGCAGCAGCTGGACATACGCCGAACTGCTGGGGCAGGTCAATCGCACCAGCAACATGCTGGCCGAGCTGGGACTGGAAATGGAGCAGCGCTGCTTGCTGCTGCTGCCCGATTGCCCCGAATTCCTGTTCGGCTTTTTGGGCGCCATGCGCATGGGCGCGGTGCCGGTGCCGGTCAACCGGTTGGCGCCGGCCAAGGACTTCCTCTACTACCTGAATGACAGCCGCGCCAAGGTGGCCATCGTCCACCCCGAGGTGTGGGATCGGCTGGATGAGATCAAGGGCGAGCTGCGCTACCTGGAGCACTTCGTGATGGTAGGCCCGGACGTGGCGCCCGGCTGTGTGTCATTCGATCAGGCGACCCACGCTGCCGGGCCAGAGCGCGACCCCGCCGCCACCAGCCCGGACGACGCCTCGTACTGGCTGTTCACCTCAGGCACAACCGGCACGCCCAAGGGCGTGATTCACCTGCACCACGACATGCTGCACTGCGTGGTGCCCTACACCCAGGAGGTCGTCCGGACCACGCCGGAGGACGTCTTCCTGTCGTCGTCGGCGCTGTTCTTGTCCTACGGGCTGGTCAACTCCCTGTACCTGCCGCTGTTTGGTGGCGCCACGGTGGTCCTCAATCCGGAACGGCCGGCGCCGGCAACTCTGTACAACCTGCTGGAGACCGAGCGGCCGACGCTGTTTTTCTCGGTGCCGACCTCGCTGGCGGCAATGCTGGCCGACGATGCGCCGCACGACCTGAGCAGCCTGCGGCTGTGCGCGTCCGCCGGCGAGCCGCTGCCGGGGCCCATCTTCGAACGCTGGCGCGAGCGTTACGGGGTTGAGATCCTGGACGGCATCGGCTCGACCGAGTTCGGCTACATCTTCATCTCGAACCGCGCCGGGACTGTCCGGCACGGCAGCGCCGGGCAACTCATTCCACCACACGAGGCGAAAGTGCTGGACCAGGACGGCAACGCGACGCTGGTGGGGGAGATTGGGGAGCTGTACATGCGCTCCGACAGCGTGGCCGCCGGCTACTGGAACAAGCACGACCGCACGAAGGAGACGTTTGCCGGCGACTGGCTGAGGACGCACGACAACTTCCTCGTCGACCAAGATGGGTACCACTTCTACCAGGGCCGCGCCGACGACCTCATCAAGGTTGGCGGGCTCTACGTTGCCCCCCCAGAGGTGGAGGGCGTGCTGCTGCAGCACGAGGCGGTGCTTGAGTGCGCGGTCGTCGGCGCCCCGGATGCCGACGGGCTCATCAAGTCGAAGGCGTTCGTTGTCCTGAAGGACGGCTATCAGCCGTCG
>Ga0307373_10011049_pt1 | contig 13149 bp, 10 predicted proteins | sample OX2MG_FD_202534 | JGI IMG/M metagenome (GOLD analysis project Ga0307373, IMG submission 202534) | Soil microbial communities from Risofladan, Vaasa, Finland - OX-2 | ecosystem: Environmental > Terrestrial > Soil > Coastal area > Acid sulfate soil | place: Finland: Risofladan, Vaasa | collected... | reverse complement strand
GTCCCCGGGCAGGCTGCACGCCGCCGCGGTGGTCGCCGCCGGCGACAAGATCAGCGCCACCCTCCGCCGCACCGCCTAACCCCACCCCCCGGCCCCCCGGCCCCCCGGCCCGCCCTAGCACGGGTTTGGTCAGCGTGATGCCCGCTTTGTCCCGGTACCCGGGTACCGAATCCGTGCCATGTACCCGGCGGGGAGCCCGGCGCCGGGGCAGCCTGGCCTTAACCTTTCCGGGTGCTTGCATGGGTGGAGTCCATACTGTTGCTGTGCGATCATGTCCGGACGTCACGCCATGACGGGACGTCTGGCCCTGCTCGCCTGTCTGCCTGAACGCGATGCTGCCTTCCAGCCCCGCCCCCGGAAACCATGAGGTCGCGCCCATGAAAGTCGCTGTCGTGAAGGAGACCGCACCCGGCGAACGCCGGGTCGCCCTCGTTCCCGAGATGGTTGCCCGGCTCAAAGGCGCCGGCCTGGACGTGCTGGTGGAATCGGGCGCCGGGGACGGCGCCTGGTTCGCGGACGGGGCCTATGCCGAGGCTGGCGCCACCGTCGTCTCCAGGCAGGAACTGGTTTCCGGGGCGGACGTCATCCTGACGGTCACCAGGCCCGATGACACCCTGGCCGGCAGCCTGAAAACGGGCCAGGCGGTGATCGGGATGCTCAACCCGCTGGCCGATCCCGCGTTCTCCGCCGGCCTGGCGGCCAAGGGGGTGACGGTGATCAGCCTCGACGGGCTGCCCCGGACCCTGCCCAAGGCGCAGGCGATGGACGCCCTCACCTCCCAGGCGAACGTCGGCGGGTACAAGGCGGTGCTGGTGGCTGCCGCCGCGTACGGCCGCTTCTTTCCTATGCTCATCACCGCCGCCGGGACGGCGCGGCCAGCCAAGGTGCTGGTGCTGGGGACCGGCGTGGCCGGCCTGCAGGCCATCGGAACCGCCCGCCGGCTCGGCGCGGTGGTCTCCGCCTACGACGTGCGGCCGCAGACCAAGACCGAGGTGGAGTCGCTCGGCGGCACCTTCATCGAGCTCACCTCGGTGGGGCCGGCCGCGGGCGAGGGTGGCTACGCGCGGGCGCTGACCGAGGAGGAGCGGCAGGCGCAGCAGGCCGAGCTGATGGGCCACATCGCCCGCCACGACGTGGTCATCACGACCGCGCAGGTGCCCGGGCGCAGGCCGCCGCTGCTGCTCACCGAGGACGCGGTCAAGGCGATGACGGCAGGCTCGGTGGTCGTGGACATGGGATCGGGGCCGCTCGGCGGGAACGTCGCCGGGTCGGTGCCGGGCGAGACGATCGTGACCGGCAACGGGGTCACCGTGATCGGCGCGGGCAACCTGCCCGCCAGCGTGCCAGCCGCGGCCTCGGCCGCTTACGCCCGCAACATCACCACGCTGCTGCTGCACATGGTGACCGACGGCGCGCTCGCCATCGATCCCGCCGACGACATCCAGGCCGGGGTGGTCATCGCCCACGGCGGGTCTGTGATCCACCCCGCCACGGCCGCCCTGCTCGCCGACGACTCCGCCGGAGGTACCCCCTCGTGACGACCGCACTTCTCACCGACATCACCATCTTCGTCCTGGCCTTGCTGGTGGGCTTCGAGGTGATCAGCAAGGTGCCAGCCACCTTGCACACGCCGCTGATGTCAGCCGCCAACTCCATCCACGGCATCATCTTGGTGGGTGCCATGCTCATCGCCGCCTCCGCGAACAACGCGCTCGGCTACGTCCTGGCCTTCATCGCCGCCGCGTTCGCCGCCATGAACGTGGTCGGCGGGTATGTGGTGACCGGGCGGATGCTGAAGATGTTCCACCGCCGGCCTGCCCCGATCCCGGCCGGGCAGTCCGCCGATGGCGGCCAGGCGGGCGGGCCCGCCGGCGCGGCGGGCGGCGGGGCCTCGTCATGAGCACCTTCGACTGGATCATCCAGCTGGTCTACGTGGCCGCGGCGAGCTGCTTCGTGCTCGGCCTGCACCTGATGAACACCCCGGCCACCGCCCGGCGGGGCAACCAGCTGTCCACCGGCGGCATGGTCGCGGCCGTGGTGGCCACGTTCGCCATCATCATCCAAGCCGGCACGATCAGCGTGACCGGCTGGATCATCATGCTCGCCGGCGCCCTCATCGGCGGCGGCGCCGGGCTCTACACCGCCCGCACCGTGCAGATGACCGCGATGCCGCAGCTGGTCAGCATCTTCAACGCGGTCGGTGGCGGGGCGGCCGCGCTGGTCGCCATCCACGACTACATCAACCTGGCGGGCGGCACGGCGGGCGTGGCAGAGGCCACCACCGTCACCACCCTGCTCGACGTGATCATCGGTGCGGTGACCTTCTCCGGGTCGATCATCGCCGCCGGGAAGCTGCAAGGGGTCATCAACGCGGCTCCGATCACCTTCCCCGGCTCGCGGCTGGTCAACATGGCGGCGGCGGTGGTCGGGATCGGCGGCGGCATCTACCTGATCGTCACCCCGAGCGTCCCCGTGCTGCTGATCGTCATCGTCGCCGCGCTCGCGTTCGGCGTGACGATGGTGCTGCCGATCGGCGGGGCGGACATGCCGGTGGTCATCTCGCTGCTGAACGCCTTCACCGGCACCGCGGTGGCCATGGCCGGGTTCGTCATCGGCAACTGGGCGCTGATCATCGCCGGGGCGCTGGTCGGCGCTTCCGGTGGCATCCTCACCAAGCTGATGGCCGACGCCATGAACCGGTCGCTGCGCAACATCATGATCGGCGGGTTCGGCACCGGCGACAGCGCGGTCGCTGTCGAAGGCCCCGGCGGGGACGTGCGGTCCATCGCCGCCGACGACGCCGCCATCCAGCTCGCCTACGCGCAGAAGGTCATCATCGTGCCCGGCTACGGCCTCGCCGCCGCCCAGGCCCAGCACCAGGTAGCCGAGCTCGCCGCCGTGCTGGAACAGCGCGGCATCGAGGTCAGCTACGCCATCCACCCGGTGGCCGGCCGGATGCCCGGCCACATGAACGTGCTGCTCGCCGAGGCCAACGTGCCCTACCCGCTGCTCAAGGAGATGGACGAGATCAACCCCGAGTTCCCCCGCGCCGACGTGGCGCTGGTGATCGGGGCCAACGACGTCACCAACCCGGCCGCCCGCCGGGCGGGGACGGCCATCTCCGGCATGCCGATCCTGGACGTGGACAACGCCAAGAGCATCATCGTGATCAAGCGGTCGATGGCTCACGGCTACGCCGGGATCGACAACGAGCTGTACGTGAACCCGAAGACTTCCATGTTCTTCGCGGACGCCAAGACGGCGCTGGGCGAGCTGACCGCCGCCGTCAAGACCCTCGTAGCCTGACCGGAGTTCGCCGGCCCGGTCAGCTGGCCGGGCCGGCGAACTCCTCGAAGGCGGCGTAGGCCCGCGGGCCCCAGACGGTTGCGGGACCGCCGTTCATCAAGATGGCCACCCCCATCGTCTCGGCCACCTCCTGCGCGTTCGCCCCGCGCCGGGCCGCCGCGCGGGCATGCGAGGCGATGCAGCCGTCGCACTCCCGGGTCACCGCGATGGCCAGGGCGATCAGCTCCTTGATCTTGGCGGGCAGCGCCCCGTCGTCGCCCATGGCGGCACCGTGCAGCTGGGCGTAGCCGGCGTACACACCGGGGATCGCTTCCCGCAGGTGACGGCCGAGGCCGGCCAGCTCGTTCTGGGTCTGTCGGGCCGAGGTCATGAGGGCTCCCTGGGTTATGGTCAATCTCGTCGGGACCATTCAACCCGGCGGCCGCCAGCATCGAGGGAACAGGCAGCCATGAGCAGCGGCTGGGCGGCTTCGAGGTCACCGTGTTCGCCGGGTCCCTGGCCGGCGCCACCTCGCCGGCCAGGGTGTTCTCCCCCGTCGTCGGCGCGCAGATCCATGCCCTCCGTGAGGCCCACAGCGCCGTGCCACTGCTGCCGGACCACGAGCACGTGCTGTTCGCCGCCCGCGGGCCGGCGCTGGCCGACGGGGTCGCGCTCGGCCCCGGTGCGCTGCTGTACCTCGGGACCGGGCGGGACTCGGTCACGCTCACCGGGCAGGCCGGCACGCGGCTGTTCCTGCTCGGCGGCGAGCCCATGCGGGAAACCCTGCTGATGTGGTGGAACTTCGCCTGACCAGCCCCGCCGGCCCCGCTCAGCCTGGCCGCGCCCTTTTCTTTTGCCGTTTTTAGGGAGCATTGTCCATTTGCCCTGTTGCGGGCAGGTAAATGGATGGTAATCCGGGTGAATGGAATTCAAACAACAAGTGATCAATAACTTGTTCGGGCCTGGACTGTCTGCTACTGTCCCTCTAATCATCGCCGTGCCGCAAGGGGAAACTCCCAATTCCAACTGGCGGCAAAGTGGACATACTGATAATTAGGGAAAATTATCGCATGTGCGCAGACAATATTCCATCGACGTCCGCTTGCTACCTGGCAGGACTTACCCTCTGCACATGGAACATCATATCTGTGCCGCGTCTACCGCACGGCCGGTTCACATCCGCCTCGCTCGCCCATTGTTAACCAGGGAAAGCAGGGCTGGCCGCTCTTCTCCCCGCCTTCGGACATGGCGTTCGATGACGCGCGCAGATATCTGTACGAGCCATTAACAGCCACATACATCACTCTGTCCGCTTACTGGCTTTCCAGCACGAGCGGACGATTTATGCCTGGGGGGACTACCACTATGCGTACCGATCCGGCCGCTACCACCGGCGCAGTCAGCCTCGAACCCGGGCGTTCCGGGAGCAGGGCAGCCGGCCAGGGCACTACCAGCGGCCGAAACGTTCTCGTCACGCTGAACAACGCCCAGCTGAGCCGCCCGCCCAGCGTGACGGTGATCGTGCCGACCCGGAACACCGAGGAGGGGCTCCGGCAGGTGCTCGACCAGCTCTGCCCCGTGATCGCCCCGCTGGGCGCCGAGATCATCTTCGTCGTGGACGGCCATAACGGCAGCTTCGACTCGCTGGTCACCAGTGCGCTCACCTGCCCGATGCCGGTCCGGGCCGTGTGCCGCCGGCGCGGGCCGCGCCGGGGCGACCGCAGCAGCGCCATCATCGAAGGCGCCCGGCACGCACGCGGTGCCTGGGTGCTGGTGCTCAACGCCGGCCTCCAGCATCCCCCCGAGGCGGCGGCGGTGCTGGCCAGGACCGCGATGCGGCACGATGCCGACATCGTGGTCGGCACCCGCTACGCCGACACTAAGTCCCCCCAGGACTGGCCCGGCTGGCGGGGGCGGCTGCTGGCGGCCGCCGCCACCCGGCTCACCAAGAGCGTGTTCCCCCGGCGGCTGGCGATGGTCGGCGACCCGCTCAGCGGCATGTTCGCGTTCCGCACCGCGGCGGTGGATCCGGACCGGCTCAATCCCAGCGCGTTCCGGCTGCTGCTGGAAATCCTGGTGCGGCACCCGTCGGCGCGGGTGGCCGAGGTCGCCTACCCGGTCTGCCCGCACCGTGCCGGGTCCCGCGGAGTGCTCCGGACCGGCCTGCGCTTCCTGCTCCACGTCCTGCGGCTCCGCCTGTCGCGGCTGGCCGGCCAGCTGCGGGAGCGGCCGCCCACCGAGGCCGGGCGGATCGGCCAGTCACTGCGCTTCCTTGCCTTCGGGCTGGTCGGGCTGAGCGGCCTCGCGGTGAACACGGCCGCCTTGTGGTTCTTCTACCACAATCTGGGCTGGAACCACCTGGTCGGCGCGTCACTGGCCACCCAGGCCTCCACCACCTGGAACTTCGTGCTGGTGGACAGCGTGATCTACCGCGGGCGGGCGCACGGCACCCGCCTGCGCCGGGCGGTCAGCTTCTTCGCGATGAACAACCTGCTGCTGCTGGCCCGCCTGCCAGTGCTCCAGCTGCTCGTTGTCTGGGGAACGGACGTGCTCACCGCGAACGCGATCACCCTCATCCTGCTGTTCCTGGTCCGGTTCGTCGTCAGCGACCGGGCGATCTTCGGCGCCACCGGCCAGGACCGGTCCCGTGACCCGGTCCGCATCCTCGTCGACGCGCGGGCGGGCGAGGGAGCCGGCCCAGCCAGGCACGCCGCCTCGGTGACCTCCCGCAAGCGGTCGCGCTACCTGCCATACCGCTACGACATCGCGGGGGTGGCGACCGTCGGATCCCAGATCACCCTGCCGGAGCTGGAGTTCTTCCGGGCGCAGTGGGTGCCCGACCGGGAGGTCGACATCTCGGTGCGGGTCGGTGATGTCGGCGGCCGGACTCCGCGCAAGCGGGCCGCCATGACCGAGTACACCGACCCGGCGGCGATCCGGTACGAGGAGCACCTGGGCAGGCTCGGCGCCAATTTCCGGGTGTACCTCGACGATCCCATCTCGGTCGAGGTCGGGCCGCTGCTGGCCCGCTCCTCCCACGTCGTCTACACCAACATCATCGAGCCGCTGCTGCGGTTCGTCATGGTCTCCCGCGACCGGATGCTGCTGCACTCGGCCTGCGTCGAGCTCAACGGCACGGGCGTGATGCTGTCGGCGCTGACCGATACCGGCAAGACCGGCACGGTGCTGCGGCTGCTGCGTGAGCACGGCGGCCGGTTCCTGTCCGACGACATGACGGTGATCGACGCGTACGGCAACGCGTCCTGCTTCCCCAAGCCGCTCACCATCAGCGCACACACCCTGCGGGCGGTGCGGGCCAACGACCTGACCCGGTCCGAGTGGCGCAGGCTCCAGTTCCAGAGCCGGCTGCACTCCAAGGGCGGCAGGTCGCTGGGCATCGCCCTGGCCCGGTTCAACCTGCCGATCATGGGCATCAACGCCCTCACCCAGATCATGGTCCCCCCGCCCAAGTACACCGTGGACCGGCTGGTGCCCTGCCGGATGGCCAGTTCCGCCCGGGTCAGCGAGATGTTCATCATCGAGCGCGGCCAGCCGCGGCTGGCGACACTCGACCACGAGTCCGCACTCAACCAGCTGATCGTCAACACCGACGACGCGTACGGGTTCCCCCCGTTCCGCTACCTGGCACCGGCGATCAGCATTGGCGGCCAGAGCTATCTCCAGCTGCGCCGCACCGAGCGGGAGATCCTCGCCAGCTTCCTGTCCCATCTGCGGATCCGCACGCTCGCGTCGGACAGCTTCAGCTGGGCAGACGACATCCCGCGTCTGATCGGGCCCCAGTCGCGGCCCGGCTTCGACGTCTGGGACACCACGTCCACCCGCCAACATCCCCACCCAGACGCGTGGCCCCGCTGGGATGACGGCCTGGCCTATGGGAACGCAGGATGAATCAGCACCGCGAGTTCACGGCCGCGGCACCAGCCCCCACCCAGCATGTGGCGGCAGTGCCAGGCAGCTCACCGCAGACACTGACCCGGCCGCGGGCCGGCTGGGCGGGACTGGAGCAGTCGGTGCTCCGCCGCCCGCCGGGCATGCTGCGGCCCGCCCTGGCCCCAGCCCTCATCGTGATGGCGGTCGCGGTCATCGCCTGCGTGCTCCGGCTGTGGAACCTCAACGCGCTGGGGTTCAACAGCGACGAGGCGGTGTACGCGGGCCAGGCGGGCGCCATCGCCGGCGACCCGGCGCTGCGCAGCCTGTTCCCGGTGTTCCGGGCTCATCCGCTGCTGTTCCAGATGGCCACCTCGCTGATCTACCGGGTCGGTGTCAGCGACCTGGCACCGCGGCTGCTCGCGGTCGCGTTCGGCCTGGGGACGGTCGTCTTCGGGTACGCGGCCGGCGCCCGTTTCTACGGCCGGCGCGCGGGCACGGTCACCGCGCTGCTGCTGGCCGCCATGCCCTACCTGGTGGTGGTGAACCGGCAGGCGCTGCTGGACGGGCCGATGGTGTTCTTCTCGGTCATCGCGCTGTGGCTGCTGGCCAGGTTCACCGCCGAGGGCCAGCGGCGGGTCCTGTACGCGGCCGGTGCCGCCCTGGGCCTGGCGTTCATCTCCAAGGAGACCTCGGTGGTGCTGCTGCCCGCCGCCTACGCCTTCCTCGCCCTGACTCCCAGCGTGCGGGTCCGGCTGAAGGACCTCCTGGCCTTCTTCGGCGCCTTCGCGGCGGTGGCCCTGCCCTACCCGGTCTCGCTCGCCGTGGCCGGCGGGTCCACCTCGGGCAAGCACTTCCTCACCTGGCAGCTGTTCCGCCCGGCCAACCACGTGTGGACCTTCTACCCGACCGTGGTCCCGGCCGCCATCGGCCTGCCGGTGATGGCCTGCGCGGCCGGGACGGTGGTCCTCGCCGTGGCGGCCCACCGCTGGTCGTGGCGTGAGTCGCTGCTGCTCTGCTGGACCCTGGTTCCCTATTTCTTCTTCCAGCTGTGGCCGGTGAAGGGTTACCAGTACCTGCTCCCCGTCGCCGCCCCGGTCGCGATCCTCGCGGCCGGCCTGCTCACCGACGGCCGCCTGGCCCGCCAGCTCGGGCGGGGCCTGGACCGGGCGGGGACAGTGCTCCAGGTCACCGCGATCGCGGTGGTCACCGCCTGGCTCGCGGTCACCAGCTGGGGCAGCATTGCCACCGCGGACTCCACTTCGCTGCTGGCCGGGACCGGCGGCATCCCGGGCGGCAGGCAGGCCGGGCAGTGGATCCAGGCGCACACCCCGGCCGGCGCGGAGATGCTGTCCATCGGGCCGTCGATGGCCAACATCCTGGAGTTTTACGGGCACCGCCGGGTCCTCGGGCTCTCGGTCAGCCCCAACCCGCTGCACCGCAACCCTGCCTACATCCCCATCACCAACCCCGACCTGCTGCTGCGCAGCGGCCAGGTGCAGTACCTGGTCTGGGACGCCTACTCGGCCGCCCGCAGCGCCTCCTTCGCACGCCGCCTGATGGCCTACACCCGCAGGTACGGCGGGACCGTCGTGCACACCCAGAGCGTGACGGTCACCACCCCGGCGGGCCCGGTCCAGCGGCCCGTCATCATCATCTACGAGGTACGCCCATGAACCCCCGGCACCTGCGGGCACTCACCGCGGCCGCGGGCAGCGCGGTCTGCGCCGCGCTGCTCATGCCATCCACAGCCGCCGCGGCGGCGGGCGGCGGGCCACACACCCCGACCACCCCCATCCACCATTTCGTGGTGCTGATGCAGGAGAACCACACCTTTGACAACTACTTCGGGACCTACCCCGGGGCGGACGGGCTGCCGAATGGCATCTGCGTCCCGGTCAACCCGTGGAAGGCACTCAAGCCGTGTGTGCGCCCGTTCCACATCGGCAACCAGTCCATCACCGACCTCGACCACAGCGAGTACTCGGCCGGCCTGGACCTGCACCGGGGCGAGATGAACGGCTTCGTCCACGCCCAGCACGTCCGCAGCGGCAGCGGCAGCCAGACGATGGGGTACTACAACGGCAGCAACGTGCCCTTCTACTGGAACGTGGCCGACCGCTACGTATTGTTCGACCATTTCTTCAGCTCCGTGCTCGGCGGCAGCTTCCTCAACCACGTCTACTGGGTGGGAGCGGGGACGGGCAACGCCACCCAGACCGTGCCAACCGGCGGCCTGCAGCTGACCACCATCTTCGACCGGCTCCAGGCCGCCGGGGTGTCGTGGAAGTTCTACGTGCAGAACTACGACCCGGCCATCAACTACCGCACGCTGCCCCACCTCAAGAACGCCAACCGTGAGTCACAGGCGATCTGGTGCCCGCTGCTCGACATCCCCCGGTTCCTCGACGACCCGGCGCTGAGCTCGCACATCGTCGACATCAAGCAGTACTACTCCGACCTGCGCCACGGGACGCTGCCCGAGGTCGCCTACATCACCGCGTCCGGCACCAGCGAGCACCCGCCCGGCAGCCTGGTCAACGGGCAGCGTTTCGTCCACGGCGTGGTGAACTCCCTGATGTCCAGCAGTTCGTGGGACAGCTCGGCGTTCATGGTGTCCTACGACGACTGGGGCGGCTGGTACGACCACGTGCTCCCGCCGCACCGCGACCGCCACGGTGACGGTTTCCGGGTGCCCGCGCTGCTGATCAGCCCGTACGCCCGCCAGCACGTGGTCGACCACACCACACTCGACTTCACCTCGATGCTGAAATTCATCGAGGCGAACTGGAGACTCCGCCCGCTGACCAGTCTCGACGCGAACGCGGGCAGCATCATGGGGGCGTTCAACTTCGCCCAGCTGCCGCGGCGCCCGGCCATCATCCCGCTGCGGCGCAGCCCGCCGCCACCGGCCAAGGTCGTCCGTGACGCGGCGCTGTACTCGCTGTATGGCCTCGGCGTCGCCGTCGCGCTGGCGCTCATCCTGCTCACCCGGGCAGGGGGGCGCGGGTACCGGCGGCCAGCCACCGCCCGGCCGAACGGGTGGCCCGCGTGAACACGCCCGCAGCGGTCCTGGCGGGTGCGGTCGTGGCCGCGCTCACCGCCAGCGGGGCCGGTGGCGCCGCCCCGGCCCGGGCAGCCACGCTCACCAGCCAGGCCGGCGCCGCCCGGATGGCCGGCACGGCCAGGACCGCCGCCGCGACCGGGCCCGTCACCGGTGCCGCCGCCACGATGCTGTTCCATGCCGTCCCGGCGATGGCCGGCATCGGGATTGACCTGGACGGAACCGTCTACCGCACCGATGCCAGCGGCTTCGTGGCCATCGCGACCACCTCCGGCTGGCACCACATCCGGATCCTCGCCCCGCCGTCGATCCCGGCCGACTTCCGGCTCCACTTCGTCCGCTGGCTGGACGGCATCTCGCTGACCAGCCGGGAGATCCAGGTCCCGCCGGGCAGCCATGTGCAGGAGGCGGGCTTCGTCGTGGCCAGGCCGATCAGCGTCCGGTTCACCGACGAGAAGGGCCACCCGGTGCCGCTGCCGGAGGTCGGCCAGATCACGCTCACCAACGGGGTCGGGCAGCGGTTCACCTTCCGGCCCAGCCGGCCACCTCCCACACTCGCGGTGGACCGGATGGTCCGGGGCACGGCGGGGCTGACGCCGCTGCCGATCCGGTACTCGGTGCGCTCGGTCATGATCGACGGCTCGAACGTGGTGTTCGACGGGAGCCAGAAGTTCTCCATCGGGCAGCGCGGCGGGCACTGGACCGTCAAGGTCCTGATCTTCCCGCTGCAGGTGAAGGTGCGCGACGCCGTGTTCAAGTTCGGCATCGGCAACGCCATACGGCTCAGGCTCCCCAACGGATCCACCCGGGTGGTCAGCCTCGGGCCAGCGCATTCCACGCTGATCACCGGGCTGCCGCGGGGCAACTACGTCGTCACCTCGCAGGGCCCGGGCCTGGGCTTTTCCACCCCGGTCACGCTGTCCGGCCCGCAGACCGCCACGCTGCTGATGCTGAGCTGGGTGGATGCTGCGCTGGCGGCCGCGTTCGCGGTGCTGTTCCTGATCGGACTGCCGCTGGTCGGCGGGCGGATCGTGCGCCGGCCGGGCGGGGCGCACCGGCTGGCCTGGCAGGCCAGCCGGGACCGGCGGCCAGCCAGCCAGCCCGTCGGTGTCCTGCCGGCCACCAAGATCATGCCCGCCATCACGGACGCGTTCCCGCCGGCCCGGTCGCGTGGAAGGCGGCGGCGGCCATGACGGCCCGGCGCGTACCCGCCGGGATCCGGTCGCTGCTCGCCGCCGTGCTCACGCTGGCGACGTGGGCAGCCGCCGCGGGCCCCGCGACCGCCGCGAGCACCCCTGCCGGCGGCTCCACACCAGGCCGGCCCATCCCGGTGCTGGCCTATTACTACATCTGGTTCAACCCCACGTCCTGGAACCGCGCGAAGATCGACTACCCGCTGGTCGGCCGGTACTCATCCGATGACACCGCGGTGATGAGCGAGCAGATCCGGCTGGCCAAGCAGGCGGGCATCACCGGCTTCCTGGTGAGCTGGAAGGACACGCCGGTGCTGGACCGCCGGCTGGCCAGGCTCCGGCAGGTCGCCGCCGCCAACAAGTTCAAGCTGGGCGTGATCTTCGAGGGCCGCGACTTCTACGGCAAGCCGCTGCCCATGGCGGAGGTGCGGGCCAGCTTCGCCTACCTGGCCAGCCACTACGGCACGGACCCGGTGTTCAACATCTTTGGCATGCCGCTGGTCGCCTGGTCGGGCACCTGGGCCTACACCCCGTACCAGCTGGCGTCGGTCACGAAGGTCTACAAGTCCCGGCTGACGATCCTCGCCACCGCCAAGCAGCCGGCCGGGTACCAGGCAATCGCCCACCTGTTCCGCGGCGATGCCTACTACTGGTCCTCGGCCGACCCGCTGCACACCCCCGGTTACCAGAGGAAGCTCAACGCCTTCGCGGCCGTGGTCCACCACAATGGCGGCCTGTGGATCGCCCCGGCGGCACCCGGCTTCGACGCGAAAAAGGTCGGCGGCAGCCGGGTGGTCCCGCGCCGCGGCGGGCAGACGCTGCGGCTGGAGATGAACGCGGCGATGGCATCCTCACCCGACGCCATCGGGCTGATCAGCTGGAACGAGTACAGCGAGAACAGCGAGGTGGAGCCGAGCCAGCTGAACGGGGGCACCGCGCTGACGGTGATCGCCTCCATCGAGCACACCCGGGCGCCGGTCGTGCAGGACTTCGACTCCAGCAGCCCGTCCGGCTTCGCGGCAGGGACGAGCCAGTTCCTCACGCTCGGCGGGCTGCTGCTGATCCTGCTGGCCGGGGGGTTCGCCGTCGTGCTCCGCAGACGCCGCAGCACCGACAGCTAGCAGCTCACCGGGGCAGCCAGGGATCGTCCAGGTCGCCGACGGCGGTGAGCAGGTCGTGGACCGCACGGGTCTGGGGTACCTGCACCCCGGCCCGCTCGGCGATCTCGATCACCGCGCCGGTCAGGCAGTCGAGTTCCAGCGGCTTGCCGGCCAGCCGGTCCTGCAGCATCGAGGTCCGGTGGTCCCCCACCTCGATGGCCGCCTCCAGCCGCCGGTCGATCGTGATCGGGAGCTCGATCCCCAGCGCGGCGGCCACCGCGGCCTGCTCGGCCATCATGGCCCGGGCCAGGCGCAGCGCCGCCGGGGACCGCCCGAGCTGGCCGAGGGTGGCGCCGAGCAGCGCGGTCACCGGGTTCAGCGAGGCGTTGCCGATCAGTTTCAGCCAGATCTGGCTGCGCAGCTGGGCGGTCACCGGGGCCTTGAGGCCGGCCGCCCGGAACGCCTGGGAGATCTCGCCGCAGCGGGCGCTGATGCTCTCGTCCGGCTCACCGAGGGAGAACCGCTTGCCCTCCACGTGGCGGATCACGCCGGGCTCGGTGATCTCGGTGGCGCAGTAGACGACGCAGCCGATGACACTGGCTGGGTCGATGGCCTTGGT
>Ga0307373_10011047_pt1 | contig 13153 bp, 9 predicted proteins | sample OX2MG_FD_202534 | JGI IMG/M metagenome (GOLD analysis project Ga0307373, IMG submission 202534) | Soil microbial communities from Risofladan, Vaasa, Finland - OX-2 | ecosystem: Environmental > Terrestrial > Soil > Coastal area > Acid sulfate soil | place: Finland: Risofladan, Vaasa | collected... | reverse complement strand
AACAGTGCCAACGCCCTCTCTCGCAAGTGCGGATTCAATCCGATCGCGGCTACCAGGGCGGGTTCGGCACATTCCAACAGTTGCGCACACATCTGCGGGTCGCGGGTCGCCTCATCGAGCATGCGCAGGCCGATCGTATCGCTCTGTAGCGTGGCGAGCTCCCAGAGCGTTTCGATCTCGGGTTGGAGCAGTTCGTCCTCGCCGACCAACGGTCGCACCAAACCGCGGGCGAGCGTACCGTCGAGCTGATCTTCGGCGGTGACGGCTTCATCTCTCGCGGCAATCGCTCTTTCGCGAGCTTGAGTCGCCGCATCCCGTTGCGTGGTAGCGTCTTGCTTGGCGAGACGCTCGCGGTCCTTGGCTGCGCGTTCGAGTTCCGCGTTCCGTTCCGCGCGGTAGTAGCCCCAGGTCGTCCCGATGGTGCCCAACAGCAGCGCGATGCCGACGATGCCGACGGCGGCGACCGGTCGCCTGTGCTTGCTCACGAACTTCTGGAGGCGGTACGCCGTGCTCGGCGGGGCGGCCTGCACCGGTTCGCCTTTGAGATGGGCCTGGATGTCGTTGGCGAGGCTCGTCGGCGTTTCGTAACGTCGTTTCCGGTCCTTGTCGAGGGACTTCATCACGATCCAGTCGAGCTCCCCCCGGACGAGAGTGCCCAGGCGTTTCGGCTCGGTGCGGCGGAAGGCGGCGAGCGTCGATAATGTCGGCCGGCTCAGGCTGAGTCGCGTGCTGGGCTTGGGAGGCTCGACCTCGACGATCATCTTCCTGATCTGCTCGAAAGCGGCCGCTTTCAGCTCCTGGCTCGAGAACGGCGTGCTGCCGGTGAGCAGCTCGTACAGCATCACCCCCAGGCTGTAGACGTCGGTCCGCGTGTCGATATCCACCCTCCCTTCCGCCTGCTCGGGGCTCATGTACTGCGGCGTGCCGACGAACTGGTCGTGCTCGGTGAACAGCGTGTGGTCGGTCAGCCGCTGGGCAGTCGCCTTGGCGACGCCGAAATCGATGACTTTGGCAAAGGGCCGTCCGTCCTGAGTGCTGACCAGCACGTTGCCCGGCTTCAGGTCCCGATGGATCACCCCCTTGTGATGAGCGTGCTGGACCGCCTGGCATACCTGCTCGAGCAGTTCCAGCCGCTCGGAGATGCTGAGGTGGTTCTGATCGGCGTACTCGGTGATCGGCTTCCCTTTGACGTACTCCATTACGAAGTACGGCCGTCCGGTGTCGTCCATTCCCGCGTCGAAGACCTTGGCGATGTGGGGATGGTCCATCAGCGCCAGCGCCTGCCGCTCGGCCTCGAAGCGGGCGATGACCAGCCTGGTGTCCATACCGAGCTTGATGAATTTCAGAGCCACGTCGCGGCGTATGGGCGCGCGTTGCTCGGCCCGGTAGACTTCCCCCATGCCTCCACCGCCCAGCCGTTCCAGAACCCGGTACGGGCCCACGTTGTCGGGCATCGCCTCCAGCAGGTTGCGCGCCCGATTGATGGCGGCTTCGTCGTATCGGCCGGTGGGCAAGAACGCCGGGTCTGGGGGGTCGTTCGTCATTGTAGTGTTTCCTGGGGACGCGTCTGGCCGAGATCGCCGGGAATCGGGGATAATGCCCTTCACTTGCCTAATAACCGCGGCGTGATCAGGTCTGACAGAATTTATCGCCGATTTGCTCAACCGGCCGTCTTGGGCGGTGATCCAATCACCGTATCCCAGGGCCGAACTGCATTCTAGTGCCAAGCCAGGGACCACAGCAGGCTCGACAAGTCCTGAATTCGCGGAAAGATCTCGAAAAGATTGTCAGAAAGGGACGCCCCGGCGCTAATTGGTGAATGAGGTAGCCCGCAATGGACGACAGTTTCGACGACCAGGTAATTCCAGGCGGTCAGCCGCCTCTTGGCCCTGCGAACCTCAGCGGCAGCTACGTCACCCGAGCGAGCATTTTCGCCCGACTGGGGGCGCCGCAATCCGGGGAGCGAGAACTGGCCTGGAACGAGTTCCGTTCCCGCTACGCGCCCATCATCGCGGGGTTCGCAGCGAAGTGCGGAGCCAGCCGGCAAGACATCGACGACATCATCCAGGACGTGTTGACGAGCTTTCTGGGGACCAGCGGTGAATTCAGGTACGACCCTTCCAAAGGACGATTTCGAGGATACCTGAAGACATGCACCGTACGAGCCGCGATCCGCCGGGCAGGGAAGAACCTTCGCTTCCGTGGCACACCGCTGGACGAGGTTCCCCAGGCCGAACTTGCCGTGGAGCCGATTTGGAACGACGTCTGGGAGCAGCAACTGGTTTCCGAAGCACTGCGAATCGTTCGCGATGAATGTCAAGGCAGCCTTGCGTTCCGTGCGTTCGAGCAGTACGTCCTGCTGGATCGATCCGCCGAGATTGTCGCGGCGGAGCTGGGGACCAGCGTGAACAACGTTTACCAATCGAAAACCCGGATTACGAAGCAACTGCGCGAAGCGGTAATGCGATTGCGGGAGTCGGAGGAGGTTTAGTGGTCGCTTGACGACGAACATGTTCATCGATGGGCTCCACCCAGGGCCGGCCGAGCGAAGCTGTTCACTTTGTCTTCGCCGGTCAGAAGACGCGGCAGGACGACGAGCACACTTTGCCGGGCATCGACGAATCGGAACGAGCCGTCGTTCGTCATTTCGGAGGAGTCTCGAGCGGCCCCTTCAGCGCTCTGGGGAACACGCCCCAGGTCACCTGGTACGACGCCTCAAGCGGGCAGAAGACGTAGTGATCGGGCGTCAGAAAGATTGGCATGTCCAGAAGCGGGTCGCCGACCGCCATGTTCTCGACGTAGGCGACTTTCTCCGAACCGGCGGCGTACGCCGCGAGCGTCAACGGCTTATCAGGCGGCAGTTCGAACGGCTCTTCCTTAAACTGGTCCCAGATCGCCTTGTGGATGCCGAGCGGGTCGCGAACTGACGGCGGGAACAGATCGACGACTAACAGGTGGACGCCGCGGCGGAGGAGTTTCCCGGCCTTGCGGACGAACGCCTTGAGCCCGTTGGCGTTGTCCTTGTTCCCCGGCGACACGATCTCGATCACCGCGATCAACTCCCCCTGCGGCAGGTAAACGGAGAGGCGGTCGGCCCGCCGCGCGTACCCAGCCGTGTTCTCCCCGCGGGTCACGACACGGGTACGGGGAGGGCTATCAAGAACGGCAACGCCAGTCGGACCGTCCGAGGGCATCGGCGGCTGAGCCTTGAGTGCGAGCACGTCTGGGACGGGCCCTTTCGCGTCTACCTCGTTCATGGCGAAGTAGCCCTCGGGCAACACGCCCGCATTCAGTGCGTCCGCGATGGCGGAGAGCCACCGCTGGTGGAAGAAGTGGTATGTCCCCGCCGGGACGCGGGTCCAATCGTGAATCGGCATCGTGAGCCTCCGACGGAATTGTACCAGATTGAGGCTACTTCTCCTCCGGCAGCGGAACGATTTTCGAGTATTTCGCCCACTCCGCTCCGTGGCGTTCCGAGGAGTTGGTGCGACGTCGTCTGGCACGACACGGAACGCCACGGCGTTCCCTACAGAGACCGTCCCATCTTCACATCCTAGCCTTTGAGCGCGCCGTTGAAAAAAAACGCTCACGAGGGCGTTTTTTTCTTGGAACGGTCGGCTATTTCGGTTAATCTGGGTAATGCTGGCAATCGGAACATCGAGTCTGCAAGGAAAAAGTACCATGACTCTCAATCTCTGGACCCGTGCGGGATTAAAAGCCAATTGGTCCCTGGCCCTCGTGTTGGTCCCCGCCGTCTTGATCGCGGCGATCGCGTGCGGCGAGCAAACTGCTTCGGCGGCGCCAGGCGATAAGGACACGGGAAAGTCCGTTACCGTCGGCGCCAAAGCCACGGAAAAGACCCGTGCGACGGGCAAAGCCGCTGCGAAAACGACGAAGCCGCGGTCGAAAAAGGCCGGCGCCTACAACCCGGCCGATGAAAGTGTCGAGCTGTTCGAGGCGATCGAGAACGGTGATCTCAAGGTCAAAGTCGTTGCCAAGGACTCGACGCAACTGCGAGTGTTCATCGAGAACAAGACGAAGAAACCGTTGAATGTGAAGCTTCCCGAAGCGTTCGGCGCGGTGCCGGTCCTTGCTCAAATGGGTGGCGGTCAAGGAATGGGCGGAGGCATGGGCGGCGGCGGCATGGGTGGCGGTGGCGGCTTTTTCAACGTGCCCGCCGAAAAGGAAGGCAACTTCAAAGTCGCCTGCATGTGCCTCGAACACGGAAAGGCCGAACCTCGTCCGGCAATGGCGTACAAGCTTGTGCCCCTCGAAGAGCTCACCGAGAAGCCTGGTGTGAAGGAACTTTGCACGATGCTCGGCTACGGGCAGATTTCGCAACGCGCCGCGCAGGTCGTCGCATGGCACTTGAACAACGACTTGAGCTGGGAATTCCTGGCGACGAAGCAAATCACTTACGCCAACGGCCTCAGCGAGCTTTACTTCACCCCTGAGGAAATGGACTCCGCTTTGGCCATCGAAGCGGCGGTGAAGAGCCAGCTCGAAGCCAAGCCGGCGGTCGCAAAAACCCCCAGCCCAGGCGAGACCGCTCGCGGCGAGTAGCGCCGACACTTGGCCTGACGCTCCAGACGCGGGGATGGGAAGACGCGGAGACTCACTGAGTCTGGCGCCGCCCTTCCCCTACGGCTGATTTCGAGGCTCCGTTACGGATCCTCCCCTCCAGCCGGTGGACGAACAGCGTTCCGCCGTCCAAGTGCCGCTGGGCCAAGTCCACCAGGTGTTGGTGGTGTGTGAAGAAGATGACCTGCGTGCGCTTCGATAATTCGGCCAAGACCTTGAGCGTGGCGGCCGAGCGCTCGTCATCGAAGTTGATCAGGATGTCGTCGACGATGAAGGGGACCGGCTCTTTCTCGGCAAGGTAGTTTTCCAAGCTCGCCAGCCGCAAGGCCAAGTAAAGTTGGTCAGCGGTGCCGTCGCTCATGCCCTCGACGGCAACCGTTTGGCCGTCGGGCCGCACGCCGACGAGCACGGCCTCGCCGTCGTCGTCGTAATCGGCCCGCAGTTGGGCAAACGAACCGGCTGTCAATTCGGCGAAGAGCGAGCTGGCCCGTTCGAGCACCGGCCCTTGGTTCTTCTTGCGATATCGCTCGATCGCCTCGCGCAAGACGGCCGAGGCAAGTCGCAGCCGCACGTACTCCTCGACGTCGGAGGTGATTTCAGCGAGCAGGCTCTGGGCGCGCTCAGCCGCGTCGACCGCGGCCGCGCTCGTGTCGATGTCGGCCAAGGCCTTGCTTTCGATGGCGACCGTGTTCGACGCCTGCTCCCGCTCGTCGCTCCAACAGGCGATTTGCGCACTCAGGGCGTCGATCCGCATGGGTAATTCGTCGGCTTCGACACTACCGATTTCCGCGACGAATTCTTCGACGGTGGAAGGGGCGGCTAGCAGTAGCAGCTTGTCGTTCACGTGAGCGAGGTCGTTGTGCAGGCCCTTCGCTTTCGTCGACGCTTGCTCGATTTCCGGTAACCGCTCGGCTGCCTCGCAATGCGCCTCTTGGCACAGCGCGGCCATCGCCCCCTCGGCCCCGCGGATCGCCCGTTGCGACTGGTCCAACTGAAGCGCATGTTTCTCACGTTGCTTTCTCGAAGTGCCGAGACGCGCTTCTCGTTCAATCGCCTGCCGGTGCGACTCGATCAATCGCTCGGCGGCCTCTTCGGCGACCAGGCCGGCCAGTTCGGGCGCGAGCTGTCCGACCAACTCGACCGTCTTCGCGACGAATTGTTCCGCTTCCTGGTCGATTCCCGTAATCCGTTCGCCGTAAGATGCCGCCTCCTTGAGCTTATCGAAGAGGACGTGGACCTGCGAGAGGACTTCATTGGCCTGGGCCGGCGTGGCATCGGCGGGCAACCCGAGCGATTCGACCGCATGACGCCAGCGCGCTCCCCATGCCGCCAACTCCTGGTCCGCTTGTTGAGATTGACCGCGGCACTCGGAGACTTCCTGCCCAAGCGTTCCCAGGTCCGTCTCCAATTTGCCGCGCCGGGTAGCGATCACCTTGTATCGATCCGCCAACATGAGTGCGCGCTCGACCAAAGCAGCCAGGCTTTCCTCGGCCGTGGCCGGAGTCTCCCCCAATTCAGTCAGCTCACGATCAATATCGCCGCGGGCTATTGTGATTCGCCCTTCGAGCTCGCTGACATTGCCCCGTTGCCTTCGCACCACCTCGGACAGTTGAACCAACGCTTGTTGCTTGACGACCCAGGGCCGCATCTCGCGGGGCGTTAGCGGAGTGACGGAAATTGCTTGCCATGTCGCGTTCCAGGCATCAATGAAGCGGCGTCGCTCACTCTCTGCCTCGTTGCGCCGGGCGGCCAGCTTCTCGAATTCGGCCTGGCACGCCTTTTCGTCGGCGTACAAGCCGGCGCGAGCGGCAACGCGGTCGGCTTCGCGTCGAAGGCGGTCGGCCTGTTCGTCGGCATCCCGGACGGCGTGTTCGTATGCCGCCGCCAAGTCTTTCAAAGGGGTAAACTCGGCCATGAACGCTTGATGGGCGGCCGTATCACGCACTCCTTCGAGCCACTCGGCGCGGACCAGTTGCCAGCCCACTTCGCGGCGGCGGCGGCTTTGATCCAGGTCGGTCTCCGCGGGGACGGCGTCTTTCAGCTCCAACTGCACCAATTGACGATCGAGTGCCGTTTTCTTGATCTCATTCTCGTCCCATTTCGCGGTCAAGCGTTCCAGCGAACGTTCAGCCGTGCCGATTTCCTTCTCGGCTCGATCGATCGTTTCGGCCGCCGGCAGCGACATCCGCTCGAGGGTTTCAATGTCGCCCGTCCACAGCCCTAATCGCGCCAACTCATCGACCGTCCGCTGTTCGAGGCGCGCCAGTTCGGCCCTAGCGGCGGCGAGATCGTGTTCCAGGTCGCCGAACGACTGCGCACGGCGCACCGCAATCAGGAGCGCGTCGAAACTGCGCGCCGATTCAAGTGACGCCAATTCTCGACGCACCGTTTGCAGGCGCTTCTCGCACTTTTCAAGGTTCTGCCGCGCATGCACAGCGCGGGTTGCCAGCGTGCCTCGCTGGTTGCCGAGGTTCTGCAACTCAAGCTCTTGTTTCTTGGTCAAACGTAGCGACTCCACGTCGGCGAGCGTCAAGTCGGGACGCAGATGCGCCAGGATCTGCCGGGAATCGCTCATGAGTTGGCCGCGCCTGCCCTCCAAAACTGGGCGATCGCGCTGCGCCTTGCGATATCCTCCCAAGTCGTTTCGCAACTCCTCGACGGAATCGCCCCGAGCCAGCAACGCCGCGGGCGACTCAAGTTGGACGATTTGCGAATCAAGCTCCTGGATCGCTTTCTGCGCGGCTTCAATGGTGGTCCGAGCGGTGGATAAAAGGGCGACGGCATCGCGCCGGCGGTCGGAGAACTCGTCGGCTAGCAACTGAACCGGCCCAAGTCGGGCGAGATCCGTCAATAGTTGGTTGCGCTTGGCCACCAGCGGAAGCGCCTGCCGAACACGCTCCAAGCGGGACTTTTCGGGTTTCGCCGTCGCCAGCTTCGCCTCGAATTCGACGAGCCTCGTCCGGGCGTCTTTCAGCGCCTTGTCGTGTTGCTCCCACTCGGAACTGGGCAGTTCGGCGGCGTGAGCTGCCTTGCGGGCCTTTTCCCATTCGGCCAGGTTCCGATTGATGCGCTGGTTCGAGCCCCTGGGTACGAACAACGTAGCGGCTTCGTCTCCCAGCCCTTTTTGCACGGACCGTATATCGGCGATACCGGCCCCGGCCGCGAACAGGATTTGCCCCAGGCTCTCCCCGCTCAACAGGTCCCGCCCGCCTTGGACCAACGCCCGGTAATTGATGCCGAACATCGTTTCGAATGTTTCGCGGTCGAGCCCAGCGAGGTACTTTGAGAGCGCTCCTGGATCGAGCGGTGTCATGTCGTCGCCGTCGCGGAGATCGTTCTTGTTGGCCTTGCGTCGAACGCACACGAGTTGCTCGGCGCCGTTGCTCAACGCTGCGCAAATTCGAAGGTCCGCGTTGGCATGCACGAAGTTGTCGGTCGAACGGGATGGGAATCCATAGAAAAGTTGACTCAAGGCGCGCAGCGCGGAGCTCTTGCCCGCCTCATTCGGCCCGTAAACCAGATGCAAGCCGAATTCACCGCCGTCCAAAGGAAGTGTCACGTCCGTAAACGGACCAAAAGCGCGGAGCTCGAGCCAGTCGATCTTCATGGTGCGTCCCGCCACGCGCGCAACCGTCCCAAAAGCATTGGCTCTACGTGGCGCAAAGCGTCCACCAACAGCTTCGGGTCCTCCAAGTCGATGCGGTCGTCACCTTCCTTGAGCACGGCGGGAAGCTTGCGCTTCAAATCAGCCAGCTCGTCGGCCAACCGCGCGCAATCGGCGGGATCGGCCTGCAATTGGGCGACATATTCGGAAAGTTCGCCGAGTGGCCCTTCGGCCCACCGCGTCGAGTCGAGATCAAGAGCCGGAGAGGTCTCAAGCTTGACCTTCTCGATCCATGCGCACCCCGCCGCGATATCGCTGGCGATGGCCCGAATCTCATTCGTCCAGCGCGCCGGCTCCGCGGCCAAGCTCTCGTGCGCACGGGAAGCTCCGCGGACTTGGACGCGAACGGCCAACGGGCGATTGTCGCAATCCGCCCGGACTCGGCGGAGTTCGTCACCGACGCAATCGACGACATCGTAGCCGCTCTCAGCGTTGCTGGCGTCAACGTTGACCAGCTCCCAGCGGAATACGTCCAGCGGCTCGAATCGCACACCAGCGCTCCGCCGGTCGTCGACCGAGACTACGAGGCAGCCTTTCGCGCCGGTCTCGCGGATGTGGCGGCCCTGCGTATTGCCAGCAAATTGAATTCGTGGGTCACCCCAGACTACGCCGCGCTGATGGATGTGCCCCAACGCCCAATAGTCGTATTCCTTGGAGCGCAAGTCGTCATGTTTGCACGGCGCGTATGGCTCGTGCAACGGGCTGCCCCCGGCCGAAGTGTGCAGCAGACCGATATTGAAGTGCCCCGGTGTGGCCCTTGGATACGCGGCAGCCAGGTTTTCCCGCACTGCGGCGTTAACGAAGCCTTGTCCGTGAATCGAGACTCCATACCTGTCAAGCGTCACGGTCGCGGGCTTGTTCGACGGCAGGCGCTTGACATTACTGGGTAACTCCAACGACTTGGTCATCTGGTTCGCCGCATCGTGGTTTCCAGAAATCAAATAGACCGGAATCTCGGCTTCGCGAAGCCGGACCATTTCGGAGCAGAAAAACAAGCCGGTTTTGAAGTCACGCCAATTGCCGTCATACACGTCGCCCGCGATCAGCACGAAGGCCACTTCCTCGTCAAGCGCCAGTTGTACCAGGTTCAGCAGCGCGCGCCGCGTGGCTCCGCGGATTTCCTCAACCGGAGCGCCGTCGTAGCGCTCCAGTTTTCGCAGCGGGCTGTCGAGATGGATGTCGGCTGCGTGAATGAACTTGAACATGGCGGCCTGCGCTGGGAACCTCCCTGACGCGCGTACAGCGCAGATGAGATTGTCCCACCTGCCGGGCGGACGGGCAAGGGGCTACGAGGCCGCAGGTCGGGAGCTCGCCAATTACGACCAATTCCATTCGGTCGTTTCGCCCTTTTTGGCGTCGCGGCGCGACAGGGCGCGAATGTCGTCGCGCGCTCGGAAGAACGCCTCGACCACGCCGGCATCCCATTGCTTGCCCGCCCCCGAGCGAATGACCGCATCGAGCTTGGCGTCGTCCATACCGGGCCTGTACGGCCGGTCGCTCGCCATCGCATCGTAAGCGTCGGCCACCGCCACGATCCGGGCCAAGTAGGGAATGCGTTCGCCGGCCAGCCCGTGCGGATAACCGCTGCCGTCCCACGCTTCGTGGTGGTGCAGCACGACCGGCAAAAAGTGCGACATCGGGTGCAGGTCTGCCAGGATTCGGTAGCCGATTTCGACGTGGGTCTTGATATGTTCGAACTCAGCCTCGCTCAGCTTGCCCGGCTTTCGAAGCACCTCGTCGTTGATTCCGATCTTGCCGATGTCGTGCAGCAAGCCGGAAAAATAGATCGTCTTGAGCGCTTCGGCACCGCAGCCAAGCTCTTTGGCCAAACGGACGGAAACGCGGGCCACGCGGTCGCTATGGCCGCGAGTGTATGGGTCCTTGGCGTCAATGGCTGAAGTCATGGCCCTTACCACGCCGGCCAGGAGCTCCGCCTGTTGCTGATAAAGGTCGATGTTGCCGCTGTGGATGCCTAGCATCGTCCCCACCGAGCTGATCAAGCTGGCTTCAGCCGAACCGAATTCGAGCCCTTGGTTGTGGTTGAAAGCGGCCAGCCAGCCGAACAGCCGCTCACCCTCGGCGACCGGAACGATGACCAGTTCGTTGACGCCCGGCGCCGCCCATTCGTCGTCGCCGCACGACGGTCGGTTGACGACGACCGGCCGGTTCTTGGCGCCCAACCCAAGCTGTTCGACGAGGCGTGTGAACTGGGCATTGTCGACGCGAAAATCGCCGTGAGTCAGCAGTACGGGCTGGGTCCTCGAGTTGGACGTTTTCGGTCCGGCATCGTCGTTGGCGATGAACTGCAAGGCGAGCCCTTCGGCCGGCACGACTTCAGAAAGCCATTCCAGCGCCCGTTGGCCCAGCTCCGCGTCGTTGCTCGAAAGCTTGAGGTTCTGCGTCAAGCGATAGAGAAGGCTGATTTCCTCGAACGTCGAAGCCAAATGCACCGAGAGCTTCTCGACCTCCTCCTCGAGCTGCTCGACCGTCCGATCGGCCGCCCACCTGGCCACCGCGAGGTCGGTCAAGCGTCGCAGCACGGAGGGTGCAAGCGGCGTTTGACGGGCGGCCCAGTTGGCCGCAAATTGGGCGTCGCCGCCCAACTGCGCCAAGATGCGCTCGATGTCGGCGACACGGTCGGCGGCACGAGAGAGAAACCCACCCACCGCGACGAATCGATTGCCCTTCGGTCCCGCCAGAGGCACCGCGACGACGATCACAGGGTCGTCTTCCTCGATGAACTCGACCTGGTCGCGGCGCGCCACTTCGCGGCACAATTCGGCGCGCGACGTCCAATCGCTCCGCGAGTGCGCGTCGGCCAAGCAAAGCGGCTCACCGGTTAGTCCGTCGAGAACAGAGAACTCTCCGCCAATCCAGGCGTTCAAGGCCGTCGCGATGGCTTTGGCGCTGCGCGCGTCGCGCGGGCACCCGGCCGGCGACAAAGCCGCGCCTGCGCCGGACGTCCAGGAAGCCAATGATGCGCCGAACGACATGAGCCGGACCGCCTGATGACCTACGGTGCGTCGAGGACCGCGACGATCGCCGCCCTAGAAAACTCTAGTTCATCATTGGGTCATTCGTCATAGATCAGTCTGTCGTTTGTGCCGAATTTGTCATTTGTGCCGATGGTGCGAAACTCAGATAGCCGCAAGCTACTGAGCAAGGACGAATGACCCGTCGCACTACCCTCGCGGGCGATTGCGGTAGCGGGCGCTCACACGGTCCAACAGCGCGCGGTCTTCGTCGGAAAGGGTGTGCAATCCCGACTTGTGAAGCCGTGCAAGCACGTCGTCGACACGGCGCTCTTCCTCGGCTTCGATCTGCTGTTGCCGCAGCAGCCGCGCAGCCCGGCGCTCGTCGAGCCAATTCCTTACCAACCCCGGCGACGGCTTGTGCGTCGTGCCGGCATGTTCGAGGCTGGTGTACCCCTGCGAAAAGTCGTAGCCGAAAAGGGCGTTGTCTGGATCGCCGTCGCACAGCCGGTCGGTCTCGTGCTTGGCACTGAAATACAAAAGCACTGCCAGCAGGAGCAGGGGCAAGGCCGCGTACGCATAGTTCTCGTTGTCGTGCGTCCACCAAGCCGCCAGGCAAAGGCCGGCGGCCATGAGCTTGGCCGCGAATGCCACGGCCAAGACGCTGTTTTTGAACCCCCACCGCGGCCATAGCAGCGAGCGCAAAGCTCGTCCGCCGTCCAGGGGAAGCGCGGGCAGCAAGTTCACCAGCAACAAGAGCCAATTGATCCAGAACGTCCAGCGAAATACGTCGATCCAGCCCAGGCCCGCAACCGCGGCGGGCGTCAACAGCGGGTTGAGCAGCGCATGGAACTCCTGGACCCCGTCTTGGCGAAATGCCCAAATCAACGGAGCAGTTATCGCGCACAAGAAAAGATTCAATGCGGGTCCGGCCAGCGCAGTACACAATTCGTGCTGCGGCTCATGCGACACGTTGACCTGAGCCAGCCCGCCCAGCGGCCAGAGCAGGATCTGGTCGGCCGAGCCCCCAAATTGCCAAGCCGCGAAACAATGCGCGAATTCATGAAGCAGCACGCAAAGAAACAACACTCCCAGCGCCAAGAGAGTCTCGGCTAGATGATCCCGAGCGCTCAAATGCGCCGCGACTAGGGCGAAAAGCACGAAGAAAACGTGCAGTCGAACCTGCACGCCGGCCCATCGCCCTAGCGAAATGTTCCAACTCAACAAATCTCGCATGACGCCTACCTGACCGCGCCCGCGGTGAACGGCATGCCGCTTGGAATAAAACCACGATCTCGTTATTTTAACATCCATCGTCCAAGTGAGCAATCAGCTAATCGAGGTGGCCGTCCGTGCGAGAACCCGAAATCCTGCTGGCGACGTCGCGTTTCAATGTGGTCCGGCAGTGGCACCGAACGTCCGATGGCGCCCTCCATGCGCGGGAAACCATCCTTCATCCGGGGGCCGTGACGATCGTACCACTCTTGGCCGACGACCGCGTCGTGCTGATCCGCAATTTCCGCCCTGCGGTCGGGCGAACGCTGATCGAGTTGCCTGCCGGCACACTCGAGGCCGGTGAGGACCCACTCCAAGCCGCCGGACGTGAATTGGAGGAAGAAACCGGCTATTGCTCCGGCAGGATCGAGCCGTTGTGCCAGTTTTTCATGTCGCCGGGCATTTTGCGCGAGCGGATGCACCTGTTCGTTGCGACAGAACTGGCTCCAGGCACCATGCGGCTCGACGAGGGCGAACAAATCGAGCCCGTGGTGGTAAGCTGGGCCGAAGCCCTCGCCATGGTCGGCGATGGGCGAATTGAGGATGCGAAGACGCTTGTGGGACTACTCTGGTATCAGCGTTGGCAAGCGTCAGGCAGGGCCGGCGGGGGTGATCGCGGCGATCCGCACGATCCTCTGTAGGGAAAGCCCTCCGTGTCAAT
>Ga0307373_10011043_pt1 | contig 13155 bp, 11 predicted proteins | sample OX2MG_FD_202534 | JGI IMG/M metagenome (GOLD analysis project Ga0307373, IMG submission 202534) | Soil microbial communities from Risofladan, Vaasa, Finland - OX-2 | ecosystem: Environmental > Terrestrial > Soil > Coastal area > Acid sulfate soil | place: Finland: Risofladan, Vaasa | collected... | reverse complement strand
ATGTTCCGCCTCCCTGTCATAATGGGCAGTCCCTATCGGCACCTAAAAGTGTTTGGCGCCGGGGTGGGTCATTCCGTATTCCCAGCGGCAGAGGCGGTGCTTTCGGCCAAGGGGACAAGAATCGTGGACGATGCGATTGCCGGCAGCGAGTCCACGCCCTTGAGCTTCCTCGTCAGGACGCGGTTGCGGGTTTGAGCGCTCTCGATACTGCTCGAAGCCTCCTCCAACTTCTTCTTGGTGTGGGCCAAGGCATCACCGAATTTGCTGAATTCGGTCTTAACGGAGCTCAAGACCACCCACACCTCGGATGATCGCTTCTCGATTGCTAGGGTTCTAAATCCCATTTGCAGACTGTTGAGCAGAGCCGCCAACGTCGTGGGCCCGGTCAACACCACCTTGCATTCGCGCTGCATCCAATCCGACAGGCCGGGACGGCGCAGTACTTCGGCATAGAGTCCTTCGGTCGGCAAGTACAGCACGGCGAAGTCCGTCGTATGCGGTGGCTCGACGTATTTGTCCCGAACGGCTCGCGCCTCCAACTTGATCCGCGCCTCGAGCGCCCTGCCGGCGTCCTCGATACTTGAGACATCGGCTCGCTCCTGCGCGTCCACCAGCTTCTGATAGTCCTCCATCGGGAATTTCGCATCGATCGGCAGCCACACCGCGGTGTTATCCGTTCGACCCGGCAACCGGATGGCAAACTCGACGCGTGACGAGCTGCCGGGCCTCGTGCAAATGTTTTTGGCATATTGATCCTGGGTGAGGACCTGGTCCAATAGTGACCCCAGCTGCACTTCACCCCACGTCCCACGTGTCTTGATGTTGGTCAGAACCCTGCGCAGATCCCCGACACCCGTGGCGAGCGACTGCATTTCTCCTATCCCTCGGTGCACCTGTTCCAGGCGCTCGCTGACCAACTTGAACGAGTCTCCGAGCCGCTGTTCGAGCGTAGCGTGTAGTTTTTCATCGACGGTGAGCCGAATTGCCTCTAATTTCGCACTGCTTTCCGTTCGGATGGCACCCAATTCAACCTTCAATGCGCCATCAACTGCACTCTTGAGCTCAGCGAGTCCGCTTGCCACGGCGGTAATCGTCGATTGTGCGGTTTCGTTAAGCGATCGTGCGCTCTCCGTCGTTCGGGTGACGATCTCAGCGAGCTTCCCATCCGTCGCTTGACGCAGAGACTCCACTTTGACGGCCAAGGTTTCGTTGCCTGATTGGAGTCCTTCCGCCGTGTCGCGACGCATTTGCGCCACGGCGTCGGTGAGCGCAGTCGAGCCGCTGTCAATCTTGGCGAGGATCGCAAGTGAATGGCGATCATCGCGCTCCGAACCTTCCTTTCGCGCAGCAGCGCTTTCGGTGGACATGCTCTCGGAAACGAGCCTCAACCCGTCAGCGATCTGAAGGGGAACGCTGGATCTCAGCGTTTCCAGGACTACTCCGAAAGCATGCTGTGTTTCGCCGGCCGAGATCAACAGTCCCTTAATCTCGCCAACCGCCTGACTCAACGCGACGACGGCTTCCTTCGTCTCGCGCACATGCAATGGCGTGGCGTCTTGAAGGTGCAGCAAGCGATCGATTTCGCTCAGTCGGTCGTGGAGCGAAGCCAATTGGAGTCGTGCGTCGATCGGGCCTTTCAGCCACAGCGACAGCACTGCGATGCTCGATACGACGACGAACGTGAGGGTAATGATTGGTACGATGTTCATTGTTTTGAATCCTCCTTCTGGAAAGCTGGAGTATCGGTGGATGAATGGCGCGTGGCATTTCGCACATCGGTTCGATGGTTGGAATTGTCCGATGTCTCCGAGCCATCCGGCGCGGAGCTCTTTCGGACGCGATGCAACGATCGCTTGGAATCGAGCGTGTCGATCACTGATCTCACGAGGCGTCGCGGATTGCGAGTCGGATTGTCCTGCCAGCGGCGCACGGCAGCTTCCATCTCTGCTGCACCGCATTCGACGCCCGGATAGGCGTCACGATACGTGTCGAGGACCAACGTAGCCAGTCGCGCCGCTTCAGACGCCGTGATCCGAGGGGGCTCGATGATGGAATGAGTTCCCGCGCGCCAGGAGGTCAGGAAATTCGCCGCCAACTTCACGTGTGCGAACAAGCTGATGTCGGGGTTCAAGTCCCTGGCGATGCAGAGTTCGAAACGTCGAGTGATGCCGAAGACGCAGAGCACGTCGTCCTGTACGCACAGCGATCCGAGCGTCTCGTAGGCGCCGGTTCTGGACAATCGATTGAACAACTGATCGACGGATTCGGCCTCGTCGAAAACCGCGACCAGGCCCGACGCGCCCAGAACTTTCAGGAGCGAGAAAAATTCAACCATACGCGCCAGGGCCTTGGTCCGCTTCGAATCGGACCAAGCCAAATCGGCGCCCAACAGAATGTTCCACGCCGAATCGTCGCCGCAATCCAAACCGTCACTCAACTTGAAGCGCGCTGTGATGACACGGAGGGCGGCGCTGAGGGATCCGCACGCAGGTGACTCTGAGAAAGCCCGAATCGCGTGACGGGTCGCCCGATTCGCCAGTGCGCTGAACAAGATAGCGCGCAGGCCCTTATGGCCTGCAAACGTCACTGTCTCCGCCAACGTCGGATAGAATCGCTGCGGGTAGTTCAGTGCGGCGCCGCGTGGATTTAGAGTGACGGCGACATGTGCGAGTCCTCGGTTCCCCGCGACCGCTCTGAGATAGGCCAGCATGTGCGTCTTACCAGAGCCCCACTCGCCGCGCACGAAGAGGGGCGCGCAACGACCGTCGGCGACGAGCGTGTCGAGTCGGGTGCCAAGCGTCTTACCAATTTGAGCATATGACACGGACAGGCGCTCGATTTCCCAATCCGGCACGACACCGGTGCGCAATCGCCTGATTGATGCCTTCGAGGAATTCACGGCGCATCCCGCTCTGAGGCAACGGCGCCAGCCGTTTGTGAGACGACGGCGGCCAAGTCGCTCGGTACCTCGTAGGCCGAATCTTGCGCGCGGGCGCGTTCCAATTCGTCGATTAGCATACGAGCCAACAGACGAGGTTTCGCGATCCGATAGCGCGTCGTCATTACGGCAGCAACCAGCGGCCCGATGGATTCTCCTAGTCGATCGCCCCCGCCCAGCTGGCCGTAGGCGGTACGAAAAACGCGTAGAATCCGCTCCGCCACTCGCCTCATCTGCCCCTCGTCGAGCGGCGTCTTCTCCAAGTCGACGACGGGGCCGCGCCAATTGATGCTGTCCGACAATGGCTGGATTCGGGTAGCCAAGGCATCGTAGCGCGGGAAATAACGCTCGCTCTCGAACATCTCCGGCGTTGCGGCGAGATACATGCACAAGTGTTTGAAACCGCCCTCGCCACCGCCGTGATCGACAAATTCCCTCAACGCTTGCAGTGCCTGATCCTGCCGCGTCTGCGTGCGGAGTCTCGCCAACTCTTCCACTTCGTCGACACATAGGATCAGGCCCGCGTAACCGGCGTCCCGAACGAGCCACAGCAAGCCGCGCATCGCATCGTGCGCCGTTCCTGCACCAATGGGTCTTATCTGAACTGGCGTCGTCTTGGTCTCGTCGGGCGCGTTCGGATGCCGAAGATACCGCGGCGGAATGCGCAGCACCTCGTTCGACCCTCGCATCCAGGAACAGATGGCGGGTGCCATATCGGGATCGCGCGCAAGCTGCGCTCTGGCGAATGCCATGACCGCCTGAACGAACCCGGACGACTGCGTACTTCGCAGCAGGCTTTTTTGAAAATGGGCGTACAGTCGATGCTCGGCGTCGAACGGACGTGTGATCGCATCTTCGCGCACGCCGATTTTTTGAAGCAGCCGATTCGTCCAGCGCTCGAGTAGAAAGCGCATCGCATCCAAATCCGAGTTCGGTGGCGTAGCCCGAGCGTCGATCAGATCGCTCATGAGCAGCTTGCTGGCGATTCTGGGATACAGCGTCTCGAATCGATCGATCTCCACGCGATCGACCTTACATTCCACGTGCGCCGTGACCCAGTTCCGATCTCGCGCATAATCCTGCACCACCGACAGAAAATGACTCTTGCCGGAACCGTAAGCGCCACGGACGAATTTGGTCTCCGAGTGGCCGTCCTCGGCCACTTCGTCGAGTAGTTCTTGCTGGGCCGCCAGCCAGTCGTCCTGTCCGACGTTGATGAAGCGAGCGCCTTCGGCCACGGCGGTGCCTCGCGTGAGGGAGCGCACCAGTGCTCGCGCCAGCGATGGGCTCAGTTCCTTCGTAGTACTCATCCATTAGTCTCCGATGAACTCGAAGTGACCGACGAACGCAAGACGACGCTCGTTCGGTTGATAGACGAACAATCCGTCCTTGGGGTTGATGGGCGGGGAAAGAATGAGCTCGCGCCGATCCGGTGCCGTTAGTCGTCCCTGTTCCAAACAAGCCGACAATTGGGCCCTGAACTGATCTAGGCTGAGTCCGACGAAGTCGCCTTCCACAGCATTTCTCCAGAAGCGGGGCTTCTGGAGTCCAATGACAAAGGCGCGGTACACGTCAAGGATCGGCACTTGTTTCGAAGCGGATCGGCTAGCGTCGTAGGCGGCGGCCAACCTAGCCACGAATTCATCGGGTGAGAAGCGGGGCGGGATCAAGCTCTCGAGCAACGGCTCAAGCTCCCGCACGATGGATTCGGCCGATGCAACAATCTTCTTGCCAGAAACCGTTGCCGAGAAGCCCTGCTCATCGATTTCCACCGGAATCCCGCGCTGAATCCAAAACGACGGCCAGTGCCCGTCGATCTGCCAGCCTTGACTCGTGCAATGATCCCGAAGATCCGCTTCCAAACGCAGGATCGACGCGCTGGCGGCGCGTTCGGTCTCGACAACGAGCGCAGGAAAATCACCTGCTGCCGCCTGCAGATCTACCAGCGCGCTCGCGATTTGACGCAAAGGCGCGATGCGCTCCGTTGACTCCTTCGCGGAGGCGAGCACTTTGCCGGCTTTGGCAACCCGCGCCGCAAGCGACACGATGCGCGCGATCGATCCATCGGTCGCGGCGGCTACGGGGGTCGGTGCACCGCGTGTCTTTTTACCCATTGACTTCTCCAACTTCCAGTTGGTCCGCAATCGCTGCAAACCGATCGGGAAAACTCGGCTTGAGTTGAATGAACATCTTGTCCAGCGCCCTTCCAGACGCGAAATACACGCAATCGGCCAGGACCGCTCTTTCCTGAATTTTGAGGAGCAAGTCGTGGATATCGGCCATTTCTATGCACACGCCGTCGGCCACCGAATCAATCATTGCGACGAGCGCAATGCTATCAACGGGCGACAGGCCTACGGAGCGACGAGCGGATGAATAGGCAGCCCAGAGGCGCTCGCCGATAATGCGATATGTCGGACGAGTGATCGAATCCACCTCGAGAGCATGAAACGATGCGACGGCGGTCCGCGCAAAGCCGTTCCATCGAAAGGGTTTCAGATCGTCGGGTCTGACGCCGGCGCGTTGGGAGTCATCGTAGTGCCTTCTGGCACGCGACCAGCGGCGGCACAGCCCGGTCGCGACATATTTCCACCGCCGACGGGCAGCCAGCGCCAGCCGCGGATCGGGACCCTCGGTGTCGGGTTTGGTCAGAAATCCCAGGTCGATCAATTGCTCAAAACGCGGGATAGTCTGATGGTCGGCATTCTTCGTGGTCTTCCGATTCTTGATCTTGACGTCGGCTATACGCGAGCGGCTCTTTGCCGAGCGCGCCACCAGCAATTGTCGGGCGACGCCGGACCAGGCGGATGGCACGGGTTCGTCCAGTTCCGCGGCAATCGTCAACACAAGCTCCTGCGCGGTGCGAAAGGCGAGGATGTCTCTCGACTGCAGCTGAGGCTCCGCCTCGACCAGGACGCGTAGCAGTGCTCTGCTCGTCAGCTTGGCTGCATCGCGATTTTCGAGGATATCGCCCTCGGCGAGCGCCCCGAGGTCTCGGATCAGTTCCACTGTCAAGGAATCGATCTCTTCGAGGTGGTACAAGAAGAACAGTCGTTCGCGCAACGTCAGCAACAACGGTCGCCATTCGATCAATTTTCCGGACAGAAAGTGATCCGCACGTTCCGGTTGCCACAGACTTCGCAGCAGCAGTCCGCGTTCGGTGATTTGATTGGCCCTACCGACCAGTTGGACGTCGTGTCCCCAATCGAGAATCTTGTAGGCCGTGTCGCGTGTAATACCGTAGAGCGCGGATTCCGCGCCGTCGATGGCGAGAATCGCCTCGGCGACCTCTGGACATTCGATCTCCTTGCCAGAGGACGTTCGCCTGGGATACATGTCGGCGAATAGATCTGCGACACGATCGTGCAAATCCGGGTGGAGCGTCGTCGGATCGAAAAGCGGCGACTGCAAGCGCCGAACGATCGTATCGCTCGTCGCGCTGCGACGCTCGGGACTCAGTACGGCAACCAACACCTTCAGAAAACCCAGTCGAAGGTAGAAGTCCTGAAATTTCGTCCACGGCAACCCGGCCATCAGAACGCCTCGCCGCCATGGGCCAAATTTCGCGGGCGAATTTCACCGATCACGAATCGAGACGCGTCGCTGTTGGCGCTCGAAAAGATCGCCTGGCCAACGTCGAGTGCGCGGATTAGACCCGGCAAGTCCAATTCACGTCCTCCGAGACGAATCTTCTCCGGACTCGAATTTTGTAGCAGGCCGCAGACGGCGCCGATATCGTCGGCGACACTCAGCCGATGAATAATGAAAGTATCGATCTGGCTCGCCGCGGCATCGGAGATTGCACCCTTGGGTCGTTGCGTGGCGAGCCACAACGACAGTCCGAAATTCCGGCCCTCAAGGACGAAGGATTCGATGGCCTGCCGGGCGGAGTTGTTGCTACGGGCTGGAATCAGGATCTGCGCCTCGTCGATCGCGAGGATGGTCCGCGGGACATGGCGTCGAATCTCACCTTCAAGAAGCGCGATCGTCTCCGGTGTCTCCGTCCGCAGCGACAGGCGCCTTCGTATTTGGCTCGCGTACATTCGATCGGCTTTCAGTTTTTTGACGACGACCGTGGTGAGCACCGTGCGCAGATCCGGAGTCAATCGGCCCATGCATAGGATCGACAGCACGCCTTCCGAAGCCAAATCGGTGAGCGGCGTGCCATCTGGGGAGTCGAACAGCGGCATGCGAAGAAACGCGCGCAGCGGTTGAAGGACGCTGCGCCGCGTCTCGGCAGCGTAGAAATTAGCGATGTCCGGATCGTGTTCGATGCAGTCGATCAAATCAGTGAGGCCGTAGTTCAGCTTCGCTGCCATAGGCTTCGCCGGGCCGTCGAACTGCCAACCGAGCTCCGTCACCTTCCGGTAAGCCTCATCGATCAGACGACCGCGCGGTTCGGTGATGATGTCGGTGTTTAATAGAAGACCCCAGTCTCCAGCATCGAGCGCGCTCACGGGAAGTCTGAACTCACGGAACTCGGGTGGGTCGATGTCCCAGCGTTCACCGGCAGGTATGAAGACGCGCACGTTGATATCCTCGACGGCTAAGTTTTCCCATTTTTGGAAAACGGCATGTTGCTTGCGCAATCCGTCCGGTCCCACGGCCGACAAGGGGGTGATCGCCGCCCAGTGCACGTCGAGTGGATCCAATAGCACGACGGCGCGGCGGCTGTGGTGGCGGCCGATTTGCGACACCTCATTTGTCGCGAATCCCTCCAACAGCGATCCCATGCCGTACGACTTGCCAGATCCTCGCTTGCCGACCTCGAAGACGACGAAATTGTCCGACCCATCAAAGTAGATTTCGTCCGAGTTCCCTTTTTCCGCCATCCTGCCAGCGAGGATCACCGATTCGCGCTTGTCGCTGCCGAAATGCACCCTGCCCGGTACCCGGGGTTCGACGTCGAAGATCTTCATTTAGAACACCTCGGAGGCAAGTTGCTCGACCATCTTCACGTCGATGAGGAGCTTGTCCGTACGCATCGCCCGTTGAGCGATTTTCTGCACGCGCACGAGGACTTCGCTGGGTTTCTGCGTCGAATCACCGATTGAGACCTGCTCCACGAATTCCTGGAACGCCTCTGGACTGAAGGGATAAGTTCGAAGTTGCTCGGGATCGTGCCCCGTCGCCTCCAACAAAGCCGCCGGAACTCCCGGGTTGCGATCCTCGGCACTGAGCACGTCGCGATGTTCCTCGGGCACGTCGCCCTTTCTGATGCACGTCGAGAACAGTTCGCTCAGAAATTCGCTCAACTCATCTCTGCTCGGATTCTGGAATTCGACGTAATTCGCGACGCCGATTCGACGCCGAATCTCGTCGTACAATAGAATTTGCGGCAGCTGGTTGCGGGTCAGCGCGCCGACGAAGAACAAGACGCCGACATTGGGAAGCTCGGTTAACTCCCTCAGCGACGCCGTCCAGTGAGATGCCGTGTCCACGTTGGTCACGTCCTGGAGTCGTTCCGCCTCGTCGATCAGATAGACCGGCACTTTTCCCTCGACGGTAATGAGCATCTGCGAGATTCCACGCATCACGGCGCCGAAATCTCGACTGTCCGACAGCTGCGGGCGAATCGACTTGCTGACGAGCCCCATGTCCACTTTCGGATCGCCACCGAGCCAACGCATGCTGCTGCGAACGACGTCGAGTTCGACTGCAGTCAACCCTTTGGTCATGACGAGCGCGATTTCCTCGGAACGGACAATCTCGTCCAATTTCTTGACCTCACCGTGTTGACTGCGTTTGACGTAGGCTTCGGCGACGTCGCGCATCTTTTCCGTGGTCAGTTGCTGAATGAATTCGCGGAAGAGACTATTGAAGGGCTCCTTAGACGTGAACGCCGAGCATTTGATGTAGATCGGAAGGATCTTCAGTCCCCGCCGGGCGATTTGAAAGCCGAGGTTGTGGCACATGTGGGTCTTGCCGCGGCCATAGTCCCCGAAGACCACCGCTTTGTGCCCCTCCATCGCGTAACTCGCGCCTTCGATGTCATTCATGAGCATGTCGCGCTGCTTGCGTTCGCGGCGGCCGAGCAGGATGTGGCGGTGTTTCTCGGGTTCTAAACGGAACGTCGAGAAATCCTTTCGCATGTGATACCAAGTATCCATAGTCTTGTTCATGGGAAACCTCTGTTGAAACTCAATTCGACAATTGTGAAAGTGCGTGGCGAATTTGGGCGAGCAGCGCGCGGCCGGGTGCGCTTCTCGAAGTCGCGCGCACACCCAATTCGAGATTCTTGCAAAATGCCGCCGACGTCAGATTGGCAGACGTGATCATGGCTTCGCTGCGACCGCCGCGGCCTCGAGCGAGCGCCAAGCAGGCTTTGGCATGTAGATCAGGCCGGACCGTGATTTTCAGTACCCCGAATTCGTCGATACGCGACAGAACTTGCGATAGGGAACGGCGACCCTGCGGTGCCGTGATGATCGTGATCCCGCAACGCGTGCCTCGTGCCCTGCCAGCAAGGACACCGAGCCGCCGCGCCGTGAGCGTATCGATGAATGGAGCGCAAAAGACTACCTCAGTGAACTGCTCCGAACGCGCCGTGACGACATCGAGAAATACCGACAGTGCCGCGCCCGGTTCGGTGCAGATCATGGCGATCTCCGGCGTATGCGGCCCAGCTCCGACACTTGCTTGGTCAACGCGTCGATGGGAATGTTGAGCCGCTCCGACAGCTGCGGGAGAAGCGCTGGGTTGGATTTGAGCCGATCGCGCAATTCGGTGCGCATGTCGTTTTCGATCGCCGCGAGATGCCCCGCCAAGCCATCCGCCGAGCGGTTGCGCTTCAAGAGACGTTGCACGAACTGCCCGGCGACATCGGTATCACCCGCATCGGCATGCGACCGCACTTGTGACACGTTGCTCAAGGCGCGCTCAGCGCTCATGTCTCGCGACAATATCTGTTCGACCGCTGAGGTCAAGCCACGCAGATTGCCGTGCTCGGACCAGTCGAATTGCGCGAGCTTCGCGCGATCCGATACCGTCAAGGCCGCGGTCGACTGCTTGCACGCGGTCCAGTAGTCCTTGTCAGCCAGAGGCTCGGTGCGCAGAATTCGGTCGATATGTCTGAGCATGCGAGCCTTGGTGGAACGCTCCATCTGGTCGAGAATGTCGTCGAAGTCCTCCATGCGCTCGCCCAGGCTCGGCACGTCCAAGGAATACGCAGCGATGCGAGACAAAAGATCGGGGCGAACTCGGCCATTGTTCAACTTGCGCCATGACGCACAGAGCGTCGTACCGTGGAAATCGATCTTGCGGTTGGCGATGCCTTCGCCGCCTACGGGATAGAAAGCACCGCCTGACAGTACCGGCAATAGCTTCGCCTGGAGTGACTGGTCGAGATCGCCGATCTCATCCAGAAACACGACGCCACCTGTCATCGCGGCGGCTTCCGAGACTTCATCGGCGCGCGTGCGGCGCCCCGACGAAGCGTGCGCGAAGACGCCGACACGCTCCAGCGCGCCAGTAAACGCACCCCGGATGCTTCCGAACAATTGGGCGTTGGCCAGTTCGGGTACGAGACCCGTCAGCGCGAGTTCCACGTACCAAGGAATGCTGATCATGTCGATTGCCCCGTCATCGTCGAACTTGACTGCCGTCAACACGGCTTGAGCTTCCGGGGCGGAAAGCGGAGCGACCCGCTTGAGCAAGGCGATATGCCGAGCAATCTGCGACTTGCCGACGCCGATCGGTCCGCGCAGAAGAAGCGTGCGTGCCAGCGGGCTGACGGCGAAATCGAGCATGTCCTCCCTGACGCGCTTGATGGCGGTACTTTGCCCACGCAGCACGCCGGCTAGGTGTTCCGCCATAACAGCTCGGCTGGCGTTTGATGTGATCAGTGTAGTCACGGTGTTCCCTATTTCAGTCTCAAGTCCATAGTCCATGAATAGCACGAAGCGTGCCAGTCGTAACTGCCTATAAAACAAGTGTATTTTTTTGACTGTATTTTCCGAAATACGGCAAATGCCGAACGATTGACGGCAAATGGCGTATTTCTCTCCGTGAACATGTGTTCCTATGCACGTGCACCACGTTGGTGTAGAGTGGTGCACGAGTGCTTTATGACAAATGAGAATCCCACCGATTCGCGGCGAATGACCCGGGCGTCAGTCAGTTTCCCCACCGCCGTTTACGAGGAACTTGAACGTCTTGCCGAATCAAAGAAAGTCTCGCTGGCTTGGGTCGTACGCGATGCCGCGGAGAAGTATCTGTCGGAGCAGTGGCCGCTGTTTCGAAACGAAACGTTGAATGACCGGAAATGAACATGAGCCAGGCGACACGACACATGAAAACGGACGTTCAGTTGGCGCTGCGCCTGCGCATGAAGCGCGCGTCAACCGGAACTGTGATCGCGGCCGCGCCGCGCCCTCACGTGGTGACGGGACTGTTCGCCGGCATCGGCGGCCTGGAGCTGGGGCTGTCCCGTCACGCTCACGCTCCTACTTTGTTTTGCGAAATTGATGAGTCCGCAAACACCGTGCTTGCCAAGCGGTTTCCGATGGTCGGTCGGCACGATGACATTCGTACGCTTGAGAAACTGCCGCGCCGAACTACGCTGCTCACCGCGGGCTTTCCGTGCCAAGATCTTTCGCAGGCGGGGCTGACGCAAGGCATCGGTGGCGCGCAGTCGAGCCTCGTCGGTGAGGTCTTCCGACTCATCGATTCGCATCTCACGCCGTGGGTGCTGCTCGAAAATGTACCGTTCATGTTGCAGCTGGATCGCGGCGCGGCGATGGGCTTCATCGCGAAGAATTTCGAGGCGCGCGGCTATCGATGGGCGTATCGAATTGTCGATGCTCGCGCTTTCGGTCTGCCGCAGCGACGTCGTCGCGTCTACTTCCTCGCCTCGCGAGTCGGAGATCCTAGCTCGGTCCTATTCGCCGACGAAGCGGGGACTCCCCAAGAAATCGAGGCGGAATCCTCGGACAGCGCGTGCGGATTCTATTGGACGGAAGGCACGAGAGGGCTCGGATGGGCCGTTGATGCAGTCCCTACGCTCAAAGGCGGGTCGAATTTCGGGATTCCTTCCCCACCGGCGATCCTGCTGACGGACGGACGGGTCGTTACACCCGAAATACGGGACGCCGAACGTCTCCAGGGCTTTCCGCCGAATTGGACCAAGCCCGCCGAGACCGTCGGTCGGCGCAGTGCGCGTTGGAAACTCATCGGAAATGCGGTCAGCGTGCCGGCGGCAACCTGGATCGGGCGCCGATTGCGCAATCCGATGCCGGCATTTGCCTTCGACGTCGAGCCCCTGCTTGAGACCAGCCGGTGGCCGATCGCGGCCTGGAATCTGGGTTCGGGACGAATGCGCATTCATGCATCGGAGTGGCCGGTGCGCTACCGCTACCATGCGCTCGAAGATTTCCTGAAATTCTCTCCCTCGCTACTCTCAGTCAAGGCCACGAGCGGATTCTTACGCAGGGCGGAGAACGCCGGATTGAATTTCGCACCCGGATTCCTCGATGCCATCCGGGCACACTTGCGTTACGTCGACTCCCGCATCTGAGGAAGGTCAGTAATCGCGAATGGGTTGCTGGCGGCATTCCACTCTCACGCTCCGCGCAGGTCGCGCAATGTGACCAAATCTCGACTCAAACCCTTCAAGCGAATTCCAAATGAGGGCCGATTCGGCCGACGATTGGTTACGACTGCCGAGATCTCCAAACGGATGGCAACCGTACGCCGAAGCGGCACTCGTCCGGAATTGGTCGTACGTGTCGTAGCACGAGACCTGGGAATTCGTTTCAGTATCAATAACGACGACCTCGAAGGCAGTCCCGATCTTGCCAACCGGCGTAGGAAGTTCGCCGTGTTCGTTCATGGATGCTTCTGGCATCGCCACGCCAACTGCAGGAAGTGCACAACACCGAAGAGTAACGTCGCTTTCTGGGAGGAGAAATTTATCGGCAATCAAGCGCGCGACCGAGCCGTGTTAGGCGCATTGCGACGGCGTTGTTATCGCCCTCTCGTCATATGGGAGTGCCAAACGAAAGATTGCGCGGCCATATCGCGCCGGATCGCGGCTTGGCTCGAATCATCTTAATTTTAAAGGCTTGCGTGCGCTGCGGCTGCCGCAGTTAAGTGGTAAGCGTGTGGCCGAGGCCCCTGGAATGAATTTCCCCTCCTGAGCGATGCTCTCCAACGCGGCGCAGTAGCCGTGAGCGGGAGAAGGTCGGTGATGGGACAGCCAGAATCGAACGTAATGGGGA
>Ga0307373_10011042_pt1 | contig 13155 bp, 13 predicted proteins | sample OX2MG_FD_202534 | JGI IMG/M metagenome (GOLD analysis project Ga0307373, IMG submission 202534) | Soil microbial communities from Risofladan, Vaasa, Finland - OX-2 | ecosystem: Environmental > Terrestrial > Soil > Coastal area > Acid sulfate soil | place: Finland: Risofladan, Vaasa | collected... | reverse complement strand
ACAGTGGGCACGCAGCCCAGCGGGATCGCGGTCACGCCGGATGGCTTGACCGCCTACGTGACCGACTACGGCTCGAGCTCGGTGACGCCGATCACACTCGCGAGCGGCACCGCCGGCACGCCGCTGAGCCTCGGGTTCCAGCCGAGCGCGATCGCGCTGCTTCCAGCCGGCGGCGTGACCCCGGGGTCCGGTTCGGGCTCCGGTGGCAGCGGTTCGGGCTCCGGTGGCAGCGGTTCGGGATCCGGTTCGAGCTCCGGCCCGCCGCCAACCACGATCGGCAACCAGAGGTTGACCCTCACCCTTTCCGCGCCGGCCCGCGGCGTGGCCGCCGGCGCTCAGATCTGCAGGGCTCACAGATCGACGTTGCGCGTGACGCTGAAGCGCCGGATGCTGCGCGGCGGCCTCAAGCTCAGGCTGCATTATGTGACCTTCAGGCTGGGCAAGCAGGTCAAGCGCGCCAAGCGGTTGCCGGCGACAGTGAAGCTGTCCCTCAGGCATCTCAGGCCAGGGTTCCACAGACTCACGGTGAAGGTGTTCTACCTGGAAACTCTGACAGCACACGCCAGCGGACGCAGGCACAAGCACAAGCTGACGGTCACGATCAGCAAGAAGCTGAGGACCCGGGTCAAGGTCTGCTGAGGTGAACCTCGCCGGCGTCGAGCGCGATGCGACCGCCGCCGTCCAACTCCACCTCTAGGTGTCCATCGGCGTCGATGCCGCTTGCGACACCGCTTTGGTCTCCCCAGCTGATCCGGCGCCCGCGCAGCGCATCACGTCCCCGTACCGCCTCGAGCACCTCACCGTCGGGAACGACGAGCCAATGGTCAAGCAGTGTCCGCAGGCGCTCCAGCATTGGCTCGAGCTCAGACGGCGCGCGACCAAGCGTGCCCGCCCGGTCGCGCAGCTCCTCGGGCAACAGATCTGGATCGAGTGCGACGTTGATTCCGATCCCAAGCACCGCCCAACGCTCCTGTGGGCGACCCTCGACGAGGATGCCTGCGACTTTGCGGCCGTCGATCAGAACGTCGTTTGGCCATTTGAGCTGCGCACGTTCGCCGCAGACCTCGGCGACCGCGACCCCGGCGGCCAGCGACAGAAGTTTCTCCGGCTCGCGGATCACCCAGGAGCAGAGCAGCGATGAGCCCGGCGGCGCGTTCCAACCCCGTCCCTGCCGGCCGCGACCGGCGGACTGCTCGCCGGCAGTAACCAGCGTCCCGTGTGGCGCGCCGCTCGCTGCCAGCCTTCGCGCGAAGCTGTTGGTCGAGTCGATCTGGCGCAGGTGCACGCGCGGCTTGCCGAATCCGGCGCCGGCTGGGCTCATGGGCGCTCGCGCGCGGCGCTGATCCGCAGCTGATCGCCGGGTCTCAGTCCCAGCCGAAGCAGGGCGCTTCCATGGTTGACCCCGAGGGCGAGCCTGTGGTTTGAGTCCTCGAACAGAATCAACTCGCCCTCGGCCACGTCGGCGAACGTGACCACATATGTGGCCTGACGCGCCTCGCCCGAGGGCAGCCGCATGCGCAGGTTCTCGCCGAGCTCGACCCCCAGCCCTGAGATGTCCTCGCTGCCGGCGCCGAGTTGCACATTGCCGTAACGGTCGGAGTTGGTGGCTGTCACAACCAACACGCCGCCCTCGGTCCGGGCCCGCGGTTCCTCCAGGCGGATCAGCAGCGCGGGGTCGAGCGGCGTCCCGGCCTGGTCAAAGCGCTCCCCAGCGGCGAGATGCGCGCTGGCCGGCGCGAAGATGTCGCGCCCGTGGAAAGTTGCGGCGACCGGCTCGCGTCGCCACCGGGACTCGGAGATCTCGACCGCCTCCTCGACGCCCCCGCCGGCCTGGGAGGCCGGCCACAACAGCCCGTTGTCAGGCCCGACGAGTATGCGCCCGCCGGCCAGCCGCAGCGCGACCGCGCGACGGTCGCCGCCGACTGTGGGATCCACGACTGCCAGGTGCACGCCTACCGGCAGGTACCGCAACGACTGTGCGAGGATCGTTGCGCCGCTACGTATGTCGTGCCGCCCAATGCCATGTGTGAGGTCGATGACGCGCGCGTCCGGGCAGATCATCGCGATGACCCCGTGCAGCACCCCGGCGAACTCGTCGGCGGTGCCGTAGTCCGTCAGTAGTGTGATGACCGGTCTGCGCGATGAAGCGCTCACGAACTGATGATCGCAGCGATCAGGCCGTCGATGTCGTGCTGCTCGGCCTCGATCTCTGGCGCCATGCCGTGACCGCGGAGTTCGTCGCTCGTGACCGGACCGATGCTCACCACTCGCGGCCGTGACTGCCCGTGGGCGAGCCACGCGCTCGTGCCGCCGACTGCAGCGAGGAAGTTGCGGACGGTCGAGGCGGAAGTGAACGTCAGGAAATCCGCCCCGGCGATCGCAGCGATCTGTTCCTGGTCGAGCAGCTCGACAACGGTCTCATAGACGGGCACGACATCAACCTCGGCGCCGCGAGCACGCAGCGCATCCGGCACAACGTCGCGCGCGTCGCGAGCGCGTACGACGAGCGCCCGCGTCACCGGGACATCCGCGAGCGCCTCGGCCAGCGCCTCGCCGACGGCCTTGGCAGGCATCACGTCGGCGTCGATCCCCCGCACGCGCAGCGCGCCGGCGGTCGCGGGCCCGATCGCGGCGATGCGCGTGCTGGTGCGACTCGGGAACGCGCGCGTGTCGAGGCCGGCGCCGTCGAGCCGCTGAAATAGCGCCTCGACGCCATTGGGGCTCGTGAAGCAGATCAGGTCGTAGCCGTCGAGCTCGGGGGCCGGCCCAGGGAGCGTGTCGATACGGATCACGGGCGCGACGACGACGTCGGCACCCAGGCCGCGCAGCCGCTCGGCGAGCTGCGACGCCTGTGCGCGCGCGCGCGTGACGGCAATCGTGACACCGTGCAGGGGGCGGCGCTCGAGCCACGCGAGTTTTTCCCGCAGGGCGGCGACGGGCCCGAAGATCGCGATCGTCGGTTGCTTGATCTGCTGATCGGCGGCAACCTGGGCGATCGTCGAAAGCGTGCCGAGCGCAGCCCGCTGATCCGGAAGCGTCCCGCGGTGAACGAGTGCGGCAGGCTCGTCGGCCGGGCGTCCGCCTTCAATCAGCCGGTCGGCGATCGCCTCGAGTTGACGCACGCCCATGTAGACGATCAGCGTGCCGGGGAAACCCGCGAGCGACTGCCAGTTCAGTGCCGACCCGCGCTTACCGGGATCCTCGTGACCGGTGATGAATGCCACGGAACTCGCGGCATCGCGGTGTGTGACCGGAATCCCGGCATAAGCCGGGGCGGCGATGCCGGAGGTGACACCGGGAACCACCTCGAAGGCGATGCCCGCATCGACCAGCGCCTCCGCCTCCTCGCCACCGCGACCGAACACGAAGGGGTCCCCGCCCTTCAGCCGCACGACGGTGCCGGCGGTGCGGCCGTGCTCGATCAGCAGCCGCGTGATCTCTTCCTGCGGCACCTGCTCGCCACCACCCTCCTTGCCCGCGTAGATCAGTCGTGCTTCCGGGCGCGCGCCCTCCAACGCCGTCTCCGGGATCAAGCGGTCGTGGATGATCACGTCGGCTTCAGCGATCAGCTCGAGCGAGCGGGCGGTCATCAGGCCACGGTCGCCGGGGCCTGCGCCGACGAGGTAGACGGTCATCTGGCCGCCAGCTCCTCAGCCTGCTGTAGCAGTTCCCGGGCGCCGGCCGCGATCATGCGCTCTGCCAGGTGCCCGCCAACCTCGTCGAACTGACCAGTCAGCTCATCCGCGATCCAATGCGAGCCGTCTGGTAGGCCGACCCAGGCTCTGAGCATTACGTCCATGCCCGATGCGGGTACGCCGAGTGCACCCAGCGGTGTGTTACAAGTTGCCTTCAACGAGCTCGCGAGTGCCCTTTCGGCCATGACGCAACGCTCAGCAGTCTCGTCGTTGATGGTCGCGAGCTTGGCGAGCGTCGCGGCGTCGTCGGCTCGCGCCTGCACCAGCAGTGCACCCTGACCCGGTGCCGGCACCAGCTCGTCGAGGTAGCCGCCGATCTCGCGCTCGCGGCCGAGACGCTCGAGCCCGGCCTGCGCCAGCACCAGCGCGTCGACCTCGCCAGCAGCCAGCTTGCGAAGACGCGTATCGACATTGCCGCGCACCGTCACGAAGGTCAGATCATCGCGGAGCGCGCGAAGCTGTGCTGTGCGGCGGATGCTGCTCGTCCCCACGCGGGCGGCGGGCGGAATTGACGCGACCTCGGCGAAGCCACAGATCGCGTCAAGGACGCCCGCGCGTCCGGGCACAGCCGCAACGGTCGTCCCCTCAGCAAGCTGTCCGGGAACATCCTTGGCGGAGTGCACGGCGACGTCGATCTCACGGGCGAGCAGCGCCCGCTCGAGCTCGGAGGTCCAGCGGGCTTTATCACCGACCTCGCCACGGTCCCCGGCCGTGGTGATCACGACGATCTCATGCGCGTCGAGCGGCGCCAGCCAGCTCCCGACAGCGTTCGCCTGGGCCAGCGCCAACGCGCTTGAGCGCGTGCCGATCCGGATCACCGGATGGGGTCCTGGGATGACCGCTCGCGCTCCGGCAGCTTGCGGATCGCGGCCAGGTCCTCAGCCTCGGCGGGCGCGTCCCGCAGTGCCGGTTCGTCGTCGACGCTCAAGCCGAACAAGTCACGGACCAGCGCCATGCGAGCGTGCACGCGATCGTCGCGGAGCTCCTTGATTCGCAGCGTCGGGTGGTGAAGGAGCCGGTTGACGACCGCGCGTGAGATTGCCTGGACGCGCTCGATGTCGCGCTCGGAGGCCGACTCCCACCTGCCGTCGTTCTCGGCGACGACCTGCTCGGCGATATCGGTCGCGTGGCTGCGCAGAGCGGCGAGCGTCGGCAGCACCTCGAGCGAGCCAAGCCAGGTCGCGAAGCTCTGGATCTCCTCCTCGACGATGCCCTCGGCCTTGCGCGCCTCGCTCTGGCGCACCCTGCGGTTGCGTGCGACCACCGCCTCGAGGTCGTCTACGTCGTGCAGCGTGACCCCGGCCACCTCGGCACAATCCGCGTCCACGTCGCGCGGCACCGCCAGGTCGATGATCAGCAACGCACGCTCGTCGCGCTGTGACTGCACCTCGGCCAACTCCCGCGCCTCGATCAGCAGGTGCGGCGAGGAGGTGGCGGATATGACCATGTCTGCCTCCACCAGCGCCTCCGGGAGCTCGTCGAAGCTGACGCTCTCAGCATCGAAGCGCGCCGCCAGGCTGACTGCACGGTCGCGTCGCCGCGTAGCGACGAACACGAGCTGCACACCGGCGTCTGCGAGGGCGCGCGCGGCCAGCTCGCTGGACTCACCGGTGCCGATGATCACTGCGCGCCGGCCCTGCAGGTCGCCCAATACCTCACGCGCCAGCATCGCCGAAACCGAGGGCAGGCTCATGTGGCCCTCCCCGATCGCGGTCTCCGTGCGAACGCGCTTGCCGGTCACCAGCGCCGCCCTGAACAGGTGGTTGGTGAGCGGCCCGGTCGTCTCGCGCTCGAGCGCCGCATCGTACGCGCGCCTGACCTGGCCTTGGACCTGATCCTCGCCGACGATCATCGACTCGAGCCCGGCGCTGACCCGGTAGAGGTGCCGCGCGGCGTCGCAGTTGCGGTGCGAGTAGATCGCGCCGGACAGCGCCGTCGGGCGAATGCTCGCCTGTCTGGCGAGCATCCCCAGCACCGTGCTCTCGGCCTCGACCGGATCGTCGACGACCAGGTACAGCTCGATGCGGTTGCAGGTGGAGATCGCAACGACCTCCTGCACCTCTGGCACGCCGTGCAGGTCGCGCAGGAACTCGGCGGCGCGCGCGTCCGTCAGCGCCAAGCGCTCGCGCACCTCTACAGGCGCAGTCTTGTGCGAAACGCCAATCGCGAGCAGCTCGCTCATTGCTCGCCACCTTCGCCCGCAGCCGCGATATCCACGTCCACGGCGGCCCCCTCTCCGCCCACACCAACATGAGAATGAATCTCATTATCATTTTCGGTCGAAAGGAAGGGGGTGGCCGGATCGTCCAGTTCACGCCCCGTGACCCGGGTCAGGTCGCTCTTAGTCGCGAGGTGCTCGCGTTCCTCGACCTGCCGGCGGAGTTCGGCCAGTTCACGCTGATTGCGGGTGAGTCGCGTGGCCATGATCCCGACGTAGATCAGCAGGATCAGTACGAACACTATGTAGGCGGCGGCCACGTACGGGCCGGCCGTGTGCAGCGGCAGTGCCGGGGCTTCGGCGAACAGCGCGCTCATGACGGGGCCGCCGTCCTTCCAAACGGTCGCACCGCGTCGTCGCCGAGCAGGCTGCGCCGCAGGCGCCGGGTCTCGATCCGAGTCTCCTTGGCCAACATCTCATATTTCATCAGCGTCGCGAACAAGAGCCCGAAGGCCAGCAGTGACGTGTAGAAGGCGAGCTTCATCGATCCCGGGAGGTTGCCACCTTCGAGGTTGAGCACGCGCGGATGCACGTATTCGACCGAGAGCCGCACAACGATGAAATTGACCGGCACGAACGCGCCACACACAACCGCGAACACCGCCGCGTAACGCGCCTGCCGTTCCGGGTCCTCGATCGAGAAGCGCAGCGGCTGGTAGGTGCAGAACAGCAGGATCACGATCAGGTACGAGACGAGCGTCGGCTCCGACCACACCCACCAATGCCCCCACGAGGCCTTGGCCCAGATCGAGCCGGCGATGATCCCGGCGACGGAGAAGATCAATGACATGTGGATCGCGCAGTACGAGCGCATGTCCCACACCCGCTTGCCGGTGCGCAGGTAGGCGATGCCGAAGACGCCGCCGAGGCAGTACCCCACGAGGGAGACGATCGCCAGCGGCACGTGTAGGTAAAAGATCTTCTGCACGAAGCCCTGTTCGGCGTCGAGCGGCGCATAGAAGAACACCAGTGCCAACGCCGCCGTCATCGTCGCGGCGGTGGCGATCGTGAGGCCGCGCAGATGCCGAACGTGGGTGCTCATCTCAAGGACGCTAGTCCTCGACCAGAAAATCGAACAGCCCGTAGGCGAGGAGCGCGTTCAGGAGATCATAGAGCGCCAGCACGGCCAGCCACTTCGCCGGCGGCGAGCCGGTCGCATGCGGGCTCAACAGCGGCCCGATCCCCCGCGCTGTCGCGATCAGTGCCGGCAGCAGCAGCGGCAGCCCGATCATCGGCCCGATCAGGTCACGCGCACGCGTGTTGATGGCGATCGCAGAGACGAACGTCCCAATCACCGCAAAGGCGATGTCGGCCAGCAGCAGGATCAGCATCAGCGCCGGCAGCGAATGCCCGATCCGCGGCGGCGCCAGCAGCAGCGCGAAGGCGGGCACCGCGATCACCTCCAGAACCATCATGAAGATCAGCAGCGCTGAGGCCTTCGCGACCAGCATCGCGGTGCGGTCGACCGGCGCCAGCAGGAACGCGTCGAAGCCGCCCTGCTCGCGCTCGGCGACGAACAACCGGTTGACGGCGAGCAGCGCGGCGAACAGCAGTGTGACCGTGAACACCCCGGCCGCGACCTGTCCCGATAGCGAGTTGCGGTTCAGGGCGAAGTGGAAGATCACGAACGTCACGACCGACAGCAATGCCATCGACGGAACGGTCTCGAGCGTCCGCAGTTCGAGCACCAGGTCCTTGCGCAGGATCGCGGCGGCGGTCCTCATGCGTACAGCCCCCTGAGCGTGTCCGAATCGAGGCCGGACGGCGGGCCGACGTAGGCGGCACGCCCTCCGGCCAGGGCGAGCACGAGGTCGGCCTCGGCCAGTGCCGCCTGCGGGTCATGGCTTGTCAGCACCCGTGTGACACCGGCGGCGCGCCCGATCAGCGGTTCGACGAGCTCGCCGGCTGCCGGATCGAGGTTGGAGCGGGGCTCGTCGAGCAGCAGCAACTCGGGGGCGTGCAGCACGGCGCGCGCGATCGTCAGGCGCTGAACCATGCCGCGGCTGAGCGAACGCACGGGATCCTCGGCGCGCTCGCGCATCCCCACTGTGTCGAGCAGCTCGTCGACCCGCCCGGGCACCACCCGGTGCAGGCGCGCGTGGTAGACGAGGTTCTCGCGCCCGGTGAGGTCGCGATACAGCAGCGGCTCGTGTCCGAGCAGCCCGACACGCCCGCGTACCTTCCAACCCTCACGGGGCAGCGGCTCGCCGAACAGCTTCACGGCGCCCTCGTGCGGGCGCAACAGGGTCGCGAGAATCCGCAGCAGCGTTGACTTACCGGCGCCGTTGCGGCCGAGCACTGCGAGCGTCTGGCCGGCGGTGACATCGAGCGTGATCCCGCGAAGGACCGTCCGCTCGCCGAAGTGGCGGGTCAGGCCGTCGAGCCGGACGACCGGCGCGTCAGTGGCTTGCGTGGCGCTCGGAATTTCCATTTTGCCGGTGCAGTGTCGCAACTGCGTGCCTAAGCACCGGCTCGACCACCGGGAACAGCTGTGCGATCGCCTTCGGATTCCCGGGAAAGTTGATGATCAGCGAACCGCCGCCGACGCCGGCAACGGCTCGGGAGAGCATCGACATCGGCGTGTACTGGACTGAGGCCGCCCGCATTGCCTCGGCCAGCCCCGGCACCTCGCGCTCGATCACCGAGAGCGTCGCCTCCGGTGTGACGTCGTCCGGCGTAAGCCCGGTCCCGCCGGTGGTGAGGATCAGCTCGACGCCTGCCTCGATCTGTCTGCGCAGCCACGCCTCGATCGCAACGACATCGTCGGCCACCACGTCACGCACGACAACCTCCGCTCCGGCCCCTGCGGCGGCGTCTGCCAGGGCCGGCCCCGACAGGTCGTCGCCCTGACCGGCGGCAAGCGACGTCGAGACTGTGAGGATCGCGCAGCGCATCGCTCGGCGAGCTTATCTCCGGGTGACGAACTTTCGACGTGCGGTGCCCGTATTGCGCCCTCTACGTCGAAAGTTCGTTGTCTCGGGGCTCAAAGCCCCTCGGCCCGCAGCCAATCGAGCGTGACCTCCAGGCCCGTCGCGTAGTCGACCCGCGGCTCCCAGGCGAGCAGCTCTCGCGCCTTGCGGTTGCTGAAGCTCTGATTGGTGCCCATCACGTGCACCGCCTGGCGTGAGAGGAGCGGTCGTGTCTTCAGGCGCGTCGTCCTGTGCAGGGCGCGATAGCCGTGCTCGAGTGAGAAGCCGACGCCCTCGGCCAGGCGGTAGGGCATGCTCCAGCGCGGCTTCGAGCATCCAAGGCCGTCGGCAAGCCCGTCGGCAAGCTCACGCCAGGTGATGGCGAGACCGTCGGTGGCGTTGAACGCCTGCCCGCGCGCGCCGTCGTGGTGCATGGCGAGCAAAGTGGCGTCCACAAGGTTGTCCACGAAGCAGAGGCCCGCGATCGCCCGGCCGTTGTCGATCAGGAGCATGTGGCCGCTCCGTATCGCGCGGGCGATCTCCAGCACCACCTCCCTGGAGCGCGGCCCGTACACGGTCGAGGGCCGCAGGATGACCGCGTCGAGGTCGTGCGTCACCGCGAACCGGCGGACCTCGGCCTCCGCCTGCAGCTTGGTCTGTGCGTACCAATTGCGAAAGCTGGTGGCAGCGTAGGTCTCGTCGATCTCGATGCCACCGGGATAGCCGTAGACGTCGGTGCTCGAGAAGTGGACCACGCGCCTCACCGAAGCGGCAGCGGAAGCGCTCAGCAGCTCCCGCGTGCCCTCGACGTTGACACGGGATACCTCCTTGGGAGTGGCCCAGTCGGACACCATCGCGCCGCAGTGGAACACGTAGCGGCAACCCTCGACGGCGCGCTCGAGCGAGTGCGCGCTGGTCAGGTCACCGGTCGCGAGCTCGACATCGAGGCCGTTGAGCGAGGTGGTGTCGCTGGTCGGGCGCACCAGGCAGCGCACCTGGTAGCCGTCGCGCACGAGGCGCTCGGCCAGGTGACTCCCGATGAATCCGGTGGCGCCCGTGACCAGGCAGACGTCGTCACGCGAGCGGTCGATGCGCCGGCCGCGGAATGGCATTTCCATCAGCGCCGGAACGGTCTCCCGCTCACGCCGGCGCATCGTCGAGGTGGCAATGTCACGCACCACAGCCCAGTTCTTCCCGCTGTCACTCTCGCACTCGGTGAGTACAGCGTCCAGCGCGCTGAGGAACGTCTGCACCTCAGTCTCCGACACAGTCAGCGGCGGCAGCAGCTTGATCACGTCGTTCTTTCCGGCGGCCATCGTGATCACACCGTGATCACGATGCAGCGGGATTACGACCAGCTGCGGGAACAAGCCTTCGCTCGCCATCCGCATCAGGCGGACGCCCACCTGGCCCTTGCGCGAGCGCGGCGCCTGCAGCTCGATGCCGATCATCAGCCCGGCGCCACGAATCTCCTTGACCAGCTCATGGCGCTGCCGCAGCTCCCGGAGCCCGTCGGTCAGCAGCATGCCCATATCCGCGGCGCGCTCGACCAGCCGATCGCGCTCGATCACGCGCAGCGTCGCCAGCCCGGCCGCCATCGAGAGGCGGTTGCGGCCGTAGGTCGACTGGTGCACGTAGCTGCGCTCGAGCGTGCCGACGGCGCGCTGGTAGATGTCGCGGCGCGTGACCATCGCCGCGACAGGCATGTAGCCGCCGCTGAGCGCCTTGCCGACGAGCACGATGTCCGGCTCCAAGCCCCAGCGCTCGAGCGCGAACCAGCTGCCGGTGCGGCCGAGTCCCGTCTGAATCTCGTCGGCCACGAACAGGGTGCCGTAGCGCCGGCAAAGATCCTGCGCGGCGCGCAGGTACTCGGGGGGCGGCAGTGTGACCAGGCGACCCTGGATCGGCTCGACGATGAAGGCGGCGACATCCTTGGACCGCAGCTCGGCTTCCAGCCGCGTGAGGTCGCCGAACGGGACGCGTGCGCATCCGGGCAGCAGTGGGCCGAAGCCCTCCTTGAAGAACTCATCGCCGACGATCGAGAGCGGGCCGAGCGTCACTCCGTGGAAGCTTGAGTCGCATGAGAGCAGCCGCGGCCGGCCCGTGGCCGCCCGCGCGAACTTCATCGCGGAATCAACGGCTTCGGCACCCGTGCTGGCGAAGAAAATCGCGTCGAGACCGGCCGGCACGCGGGCCGACAGCGCCTCGCCGAGCATCCCGGCAAGCACCGAGTAGTGCAGCTGGACCCCGTCGACGAGGTCTGAGTCGAGCATCGCGTGCAGCACGGCTCGTACATCCGGATGGCCGTGACCGAGGCTGGCGAATCCCTCTCCGGTGTGGAAATCCAGGTACGCACGTCCGTCTTCGTCATAGATGTAGGACCCGCTCGCCGAGCGGTAGGTCTTGTCGAAGCCGAGGATCCGCAGCACCGCGACCAGCGAAGGGTCGAGATGGCGCGCCGCCAGCTCCAGCGTCTCGCCGGCGCGTGCCTGCGCATCGGCGAGGACGCCGAGCGGGTCGAAAACCGGCTCGCTCACGACCGCGACAGTCGCGCGTCAGGCACCGTCTCGGTGCCAATGGCCGGAGCGGCCACCGGACTTCTCCAGCAGCTCGACGGGGCCGATCGACGCTCCGCGCTCGACCCCCTTGACCATGTCGTAGACGGTCAGCGCTGCGACTGCGGCGGCCGTCAGCGCCTCCATCTCAACGCCCGTCCGAGCCGTCGTCCTGGCCTCTGCGATCAGCTCGAACTCACCGGTGGCGGTGTCAATCGTGACCTCGACGCCGACGAACGTGAGCGGCAACTGATGACACAGCGGGATCAGCTCGTGCGTGCGCTTGGCGGCCTGGATCCCCGCGATCCGGGCGACGCCGATCACGTCGCCCTTGGGGGCGTTTCCGGCGGCGACGAGCTCAGCCGTAGCCACCGAGACCCGCACGATGGCGCGCGCGATCGCGCGCCGTGCGGTGACGTCCTTGTCGGAGACATCGACCATCTCGGCCCGGCCTTCGGCGTTGAGGTGGGTGAGGTCGTCGCTCAAGCGGGCTGGTAGATGCTCTGGGCCACGGCGATCAGGTCCTTGACCGCCGCGACATCACCGTCGCGCAGCAGCGCGATCGGGTCGGGATCGCCGTTGACGATGTTCTCGAAGAACTCCCTGCGGTCCTGGTAGGTCGGGAGCGTGCCCTTGGCCCAACCGCGCACGTCGTTGAGCAGGATCGCCAGCGTTGCGTAGGGCTCGCCGAACAGCTCGCCGATCTCGCGTTTCATGCGCTTGGCCAGCGCCGGCGACGCGCCGGCCGTGGAGATCGCGACGGCGAGCGGGCCGGTGCGCACGATCGCGGGCAAGATGAAGTTGCACAACGGCGGCACGTCGACCACGTTGACGAGCATCGCCCGGGCCTCGGCGTCGTCGAAGACGCGGATGTTGACGTCGGTGTCGTCGGTCGCGGCGATCGCGATCAGGCAGCCCTCGAGGTCGCCGTGCTCGTAGGCTCGGCGCTGCCACCTGATCGAGCCCTCGGCGGCCAGCTCCTGCAGCGCCGGGTGCGCGTCGGGCGCGACCAGCACGACGTCCGCGTCGCACGCGAGCAGGCCCTCGACCTTCTCGAGGCCGATATCACCGCCGCCGACGACCAGCGCCCTGCGGCCGCTCAGCCGCAGGCAGGCGATGTAGAAGGGAGTCGCGAGCATGTCGCGCACGCACGACTGGTCGCAGATCCCCTTGCGGAACTGACAGACGCACTCCTTGCCGCTGTAAGCCTGGGCAGGCACTTCCCAGAGAGTAGCCAGCGCCTGATTCGACCGCGCGGCCAGCGGGCCGCCGCGGTCAGCGGAAAGCCTGCTGGCCTGTCAGCGCTTCGCCGACGACCAGGGCGTGCACGTCCGCGGTGCCCTCGTAGGTGACGACCGCCTCGAGGTTGTTCATGTGGCGCATCACCGGGTATTCGAGCGTGATCCCGTTGGCGCCGAGGACCTGGCGGGCGGTCCGCGCGACGTGCAGGGCGGCATTGACGTTCGCGAGCTTGCCCATGCTCACCTGCTCGGGCGCCAGCCGGTGAGCGTCCTTCAGGCGCCCGAGGTGCAACGCCAGCAGCGCGCCGCGGTTCACCTCGGTGGCCATGTCGGCGAGCTTCGACTGCTGCAGCTGGGTGGCGGCGATCGGCCTGCCGAACGCGATCCGCTCGCGGCTGTACTCAAGCGCCGCCGCGAAGCAGGCGCGGGCCGCGCCGATCGCGCCCCAGACGATCCCGTAGCGCGCCTCGTTCAAGCAGGACAGCGGGCCGCGCAGCGACGTCGCCTCGGGCAGCAGCGCTTCGGCCGGCAGGCGTA